>WNFR01016291.1_pt1 | contig 10238 bp, 10 predicted proteins | sample 5400221 | NCBI WGS metagenome assembly WNFR01 (sample SAMN13153357, study PRJNA577476) | soil metagenome | isolation source: 40 cm soil under Madrone tree | place: USA:California | collected 2016-06-14 | reverse complement strand
GATCGGCCGACCCGTCTTCCCGTCGGCAAGCGTAATCAGGATGTGCAGCGAGCCGCCGGGAACTGGTCGCGGAACTGGAGCGCCGCTCGCGGCGACGTGGCGCGCCGCTTGGTCGACGAGGTGAGCCATGCCGCGAAAGCGGCGGGCGTGCCCTGCGACACGATACTAGAACCGGCGGCCGACGACCCTGAACGCCTCGATGGCGGCGCGCATGTCCGCGCGCCGCACCGCGAGCTTGCGGTGCTCGGCTTTCGGCGTGCGCAGCAGCGTGGCGCCGCGCTGGAACACGCCGAAGGCGAGCTCCACCTCGTCGAGCGGCCGCTGCGTGCCTGAATCGGGATCGAGTACGAAGATCGGCGCCACCTCGGCGAGCGCCCTCGCCACGGCCTGCAGCACGGCGTTCGACTGCGCCACGCCGCTCGGCTGCAACGTCCGGCCCATGACCTGGTGATACACGATCGCCGCGGCCGCGGAGACGGAGAGGAACTCGACGATGCGCAGCCGGGCGCGGTCCATTTTGTTGGCAGCGAATTCTGCACCAGCGCGGGATGCGCGGTCTGCCATGGCGTGCGTTGGGAGCGACACGTTGTTGTGCGTTGTCCTCATGTCGGGCTGAAGCGACGGCGTTTCCGCCATGTTCCGTGCCTTTGGTCGCAAATTCACTTCGTCAATCGAGCGTTGGTACCGCATAGTTCGACAAGTCGCGAACCGGGAGGACCATGAAGCGAATCATCGGCAGCGTATTTGTATCTCACCGGCGCGGCCGCGGCGTACCGCTGGGTGGGCGTCAAGAGCGACATCGAAGGATCGGCGTCGATCTATTGCCCGCCGCCCGAGGCGCAGCTCGATGGCCGGGGCTACGCAAAGATCGCGCTCGCGGAGTACCAGCGGAACAAGGGCGAGTATGCGGGCATGAAAGACTTCCCGCTGAATGTGCTCGCGCTCGCGCTGTTGCGCGGTCTGCAGGAGCGCTATCCCTGCCGATCCGAAGCGCCCGCCCCTGCGGTGAAATTGCAGTAACTCACGCCGGCGCTGGCACCGGTTGCAACGCGGTGTGCGCGCGATGCGCCTCGCGCATCGGCTTGAGCACGAACCAGGCCTGCATTTGTACAAAAGTACTGCGGCGGACCGCGGCCGCGGACGCGGCCCGCTTTTACCTAGGAAATGCGCGGCTTAGGTGAAGGGGAATGGCGGAGAGAGAGGGATTCGAACCCCCGGTACCCGGACGGGTACAACAGATTTCGAGTCTGCCGCAATCGACCACTCTGCCATCTCTCCGCGGTCGGACACGAGCGCGAGATTTTATCAGGCGCATGGTGCCGCCAGGCCTGCGGCATGCGTTCCTGGCGGCCTATGCCGCTATTCTTCGGGCAGCCCGAGCGTACCGAAGATTTCGCGCAGCTGGGCGCTCATCGGCAGCGCCAGGTTTTCGCCGGTCGGCGTGCGGCGCTGGAACCAGCGCCGGTAGATCCACTCCAGCTCGCGGCTCTCGGCGAGGCGCCGGAACGTGCGCTCGACGACCGCGGCGAACTGCGGATCGTCCTTGCGGAACATGATGCCGTAGGGGTCGTAGGAGAGGTACTCGCCGACGACCTGGTATTCGCGCTCCTTGCGCGAGCGCGCGATCCAGCCGTAGAGCAGCACGTCGTCGGTGGCGAACGCGGCGGCCGCTCCGGAAGTGAACAGGCTGAACGACTCGTCGTGGTCCTTGGCGGACAGCCGCTTGATATCGAGCTTCTGCTTCTGGATCAGCGTCTTCAGCGCCTGCTCATTGGTCGTTCCAGCGGTCGCCACAACGGTCTTGTTGCGCAGGTCACGGTACGAGCGGATGCGGTCCGAGCGCCGCACCAGGAGCTTCGTGCCGCTGACGAAAAAGATCGGCGAGAAGGCGACCGTTTTCTGCCGCGCCGTGTTGTTCGTGGTCGAGCCGCACTCGAGGTCGATCTCGCCGGAAGCGACCGCCCGCATGCGGGTTTCCGGCGTGACGGGCCGATAGTTGACCTTGAGCTCCCGGCCATCCAGCTCGTCGGAGATCTCCTCGACGATCTCCTGGCAGAGCTCGAGCGAGTAGCCGATGGGCGTCTTGCCCGGGCCGAGGTAAGAGAACGGGAAGGAGTTCTCGCGGTAGCCGAGCGTGACGACACCGCTTGCCTTGATCTTCTTCAGCGCACCGGCGAGCGCCGCGGCCGGCGTTTCCTGCTCCTGCGCCGACGCGGCCGCGGCGCCGAGCGAGAGCAGCGCCGCACCGAGGGCGAGCCAGGGTCTCAGCATGCTGCGCTCAGGCTACGGCGGGCTGGAGGCCAGGCTCGCGCAGCTCTTGGGGCGGCGGCTTGAGCTCCCCTTCCCACTTCGCCACCACGGCGGTGGCGAGGCTGTTGCCGATGACGTTGGTCGCCGAGCGGCCCATGTCGAGAAACTGGTCGATGCCCATGATGAGCAGCAGCCCGGCTTCGGGGATCTCGAAGCTCGCGAGCGTGGCCGCGATTACCACCAGCGAAGCACGCGGCACACCCGCCATGCCTTTGCTCGTCACCATCAAGATGAGCAGCATGGTGATCTGCTGCGCGATCGAGAGCTGCACGCCGTACGCCTGCGCGATGAAGAGCACCGCGAAGGTGCAGTACATCATCGAGCCGTCGAGGTTGAACGAATAGCCCATCGGCAGCACGAAGCTCGAGATCTTGCTGTTTACGCCAAAGCGTCCGAGCTGCTCCAGCGTCTTCGGATAGGCCGCCTCGCTCGAGGCGGTGCTGAAGGCGAGCGCGAGCGGCTCCTTGATCAGGCCGAAGAGGCGGAACACGCTCGGGCCGAGGAGGACCAGTCCGGCGAATCCAAGCAGCACCCAGAGCAGCACCAGCCCGAAATAGAACTCGACCATGAAGGTGCCGTAGGTCACGAGGATGCCGAGACCCTGCATGGTGATGACGGACGCCATGGCGGCGAACACCGCGACCGGCGCGAACATCATCACCGCGCCGGTGATCTTCAGCATGATGTGCACCAGGTCCTCGATCCAGGCGACGAGGGTCTTCGCCTTCTCGCCGAGGCTCGCGGCGGCCACCCCGAAGAAGATCGAGAACACGACGATCTGCAGGATCTCGTTGGCCGCCATCGCCTCGATGACGCTGCGCGGCACGAGGTGCGCGACGAATTCCTTGAGCGAGAGCGATCCGGTCTTGAGATTGGTCGACGCCGCGGCGTCGGGCAGCGGCAGGTTCAGGCCCACGCCGGGCTGCATGACGTTCACCAGCAGCAGGCCGAGCAGGAGCGACACCAGCGAGGCGGAGATGAACCAGCCGAGCGCCTTCAGGCCGACGCGACCGACCGACTTGGTGTCGCCGATGTGGGCGATGCCGACCACCAGGGTCGAGAACACCAGCGGCGCGATGATCATCTTGATGAGCCGCAGGAAGATCTCGGTGAGCAGCGAGACGTAGCCCGCAACCGTCTTCGCCGTCTTCGGGTCGGGAATGAGCTGGTTGCACATGTAGCCGACGACGATGCCGGCGATCATGGCGATGAAAATCCACGTCGTGAGCTTCTGCGCGCGCATGGCCTCCCCCTGTTGTTAGGCGCTGCGACGCATCTTACGCCCGCAGGCGGGCGGGGTGAGCTACGGGCTCGAGATGCGCTCTAGGCCGCCCATGTAGCCGCGCAATGCGCTCGGGATGACCACCGAGCCGTCGCGCTGCTGGTAGTTCTCCAGGATCGCGATCAACGTGCGGCCGATCGCGAGGCCCGAGCCGTTCAGCGTATGGACATGCTCGGGCTTGCCTTTGTCGTTGCGGAAGCGGGCCTGCATGCGCCGCGCCTGGAACGCCTCCATGTTGGAGCACGACGAAATCTCGCGATAGGTGTTCTGGCTCGGCAGCCAGACCTCGAGATCGTGGGTCTTGGCGGCGGCGAAGCCCATGTCGCCGGTGCTGAGCGTGACCACCCGGTAGGGCAGCTCGAGCTTGCGCAGGACGGCCTCTGCGTGGCTGGTCAACTCCTCGTGCGCGGCGTACGACTTCTCCGGATGCACGATCTGCACGAGCTCGACCTTGTCGAACTGGTGCACGCGGATCATGCCGCGCGTGTCCCTGCCGGCGGCGCCGGCCTCCGAGCGGAAGCACGGCGAATGGCAGCAGTACTTCAGCGGAAGGCGCTCGAGCGGCACGATCTCCTCGCGCACGTAATTGGTCACCGGATATTCGGCGGTCGGGATGAGGTACAGATCCCTGCCGTCGATCTTGAACAAGTCCTCCTTGAACTTGGCGAAGCTCGAGACGCCGTCGGCGCACGCCGCACTCACCAGGTAAGGCGCATAGGTCTCGGTGTAGCCGTGCTCGCGCGTGTGCACGTCGAGCATGAACTGCCCGAGGGCGCGATGCAGGCGCGCCACCGCGCCGCGCATGACGTAGAAGCGGCTGCCGGCGATCTTGGCGGCCGTCGCGAAGTCGAGGCCGCCGAGCGCTTCGCCGATGTCGACGTGATCCAACACCTGAAAATCGAAGCGCCGCGGCTCGCCAAGGCGGCGCTCCTCGCGGTTCTGCTCGGCGCCTTCGCCCACCGGCACCGACTCGTGCGGGAGGTTCGGGATGCGGCCGAGAAAATCCTGGAAACCCGCTTGCAGCTTCGCCAATTGCTGCTCGGATTGCTCGAGCAGCGACTTCAGCTTCTCGCCCTGCGCGAGCAGCTCGCCCACGTCCTTGCCCTGCGCCTTGGCCTGGCCGATGTCCTTGGCGATGCGGTTGCGCGCCGCCTGCGCCTGCTCGACCGCGGTCTGCAGGTTCTTGCGCGCGTCCTCGAAGCGGCGGAACTGCTCGGCGTCGAAGGCGCCGGGACCGCGCGCGGCGAGCCGGCGAGCGACCGCGTCCGGGTCTTTGCGCAGGAGCTGGATGTCGATCATCGCTTCTTGCCCGCCTCGACATCGCGGCGCCTGAGCTCCGCGATGCGGCTGCGCAGCTTCGCCTCCAGCCCGCGCTCGGTCGGCCGGTACCACTCGATCGGCGGCATGCCCTCGGGCAGGTAATTCTCGCCCGCGGCGTAGGCGCCCTGCTCGTCGTGCGCGTAGCGATAGTCTCTACCGTAACCGAGCTGCTTCATCAGCGGAGTCGGTGCGTTGCGTATGTGCAGCGGCACCGGGCGCGTGCCGTCGCGGGCTATGAAATCGCGCGCGGCATTATAGGCCTCGTAGATGGCATTCGATTTCGGCGCGAGCGCCAGATAGACCACGGCTTCGGCGAGCGCGAGCTCGCCCTCCGGACTGCCCAGGCGCTCGTACGTTTCGCAGGCGTCGAGCGCGACGCGCAAGGCGTTCGGATCGGCGAGCCCGATGTCCTCGATCGCCATGCGCACCCCTCGCCGGCCGATGTAGAGCGGATCGGCGCCGCCGTCCAGCATGCGCACCATCCAGTAGAGCGACGCATCGGCATCCGATCCCCGCACCGCCTTGTGCAGCGCCGAGATCTGGTCGTAGAACTGCTCGCCGCCCTTGTCGAAGCGCCGCAGGTTCTTCGCGAGCATCTGCTCGACGAACGCGCCATCGACAGCCTTGCGTCCGGTGTTCTGCAGGATCTCGACGGCATTGAGCAGCCGGCGCGCATCGCCGTCGGCAAAGCCGATGAGTCTCGCCTTCGCGTCCTCATCGGCGCTGAGCCCCGTGCGGGCAAGAAGCACGGCAAGCTGCTCGGCGCTCAATGGCTCGAGGACATACACCGTGGCGCGGGACAGCAGCGCGCTATTGACCTCGAACGAAGGGTTCTCGGTGGTGGCGCCGACGAAGGTGATGAGACCCTGCTCGACGAACGGCAGAAAGGCGTCCTGCTGCGCCTTGTTGAAGCGATGCACCTCGTCGACGAAGAGGATGGTGCGGCGGCCGAATTGTTCCAGCCTCGCCTGCGCCGCCGCGACAGCGTCTCGAATGTCCTTCACGCCGGAGAAAACCGCCGACCGCGCGACGAACTCGGCGTTGAAGGCCTTCGCCATCAGGCGCGCGATCGTGGTTTTGCCCGAGCCCGGCGGGCCCCAGAGAATCATCGAATGCGGCCGGCCCGACTCGAACGCGAGCCGCAGCGGCTTGCCCGGCCCGATCAGGTGCTCTTGGCCGACCACCTCGTCGAGCGTTTTCGGCCGCAGCGCGTCGGCGAGCGGCGCGACGGGCTCGGTTTTGCCGAACAGATCGGCGCTCATACGATTTGCGCGGGGCTTCTACCGCGCATCACTGATCTCCGAGGACGTCGGCACCTTTCGGCGGATCGAAGCGGAACTCGGCGGGATTGACCTTCGGGTTGCGCTCGAGCTTCGAGAAGCGCAAGAGCGTGGTCTGGCCGAAGTTGTCGGTGAGCTCCATCGCCTGCAGGCCGTGCGCGTCAAATCCCAGGCGCACGCGCTCGAAGCCCGCGTCGCGCTCGCGCGGCTTCGCTTCCATCCATTCGAGGCCGTCCTTTTCGCCGGCGTCGGAAAGCGCGAACGCCTGCTCGATGCCGCTCGCGCCCGCCAGCAGCGCCGCCGGCGTCGAGCCGAGCGCGGTGGCGAGCTTTCTCACCGTTACCTGGTTGAGCTGCCGGTCGTAGATCCAGACGCGCTGGCCGTCGCCGACGATCACCTGGTCGGCGGGCTTGTCGTACACCCAGCGGAAGCGCCCGGGCCGCTGGAACACGAAGCTGCCGTGCGATTGCTGCACGAGCTTGCCCGACCGGTCGTAGACCTTCTGCTCGAATTGCGCGCGCGCGGACTGCGTGCCGTTGAGGAAAGTCTTGTAGCGCTCGATGCTGGCGGCGCCGGCGGTGGCGCAGACGGTCAGCGCGAGCGCCGCTATGACTAATTTCACGCTTGGGGCGGGGATGCGGAACAAGGGATTGTCAACCCAGCGACTGGTCTGCCAGCGATTGTCAGCGCCCTATCAAGAGTTGTCTACAGGCGTCCCAGCGGCTTCATAGGAGCGTAGCTTTCCCTCAGCGCAACGAACCACCACCCTAAAGGGAGAGAGACAGATCATGAAAAAGACCGGATACATCAGCGCGTTTCTGGTTCTGGCCAGCGCCGCGAGCGTCGGTAGCGTGGAGTTGATGGATACCACCAAGCCGTCCGACGTTGCCGGCGAGCGTGCTCATGCGGCGATCGCCGCCATGCATGCCGCCATTCCGGCGAATGCGGCGAACGGCAACGTCTTCGAATATTCCTCGACTCTGACGATGCCCGCGCCGCACAAGGCCCAGAAGATCATGCTCGCCGACGGGCAGGTTTTCGAGTACTACTGAGCCGGGCACCACTCCTAAACCGGGAGGCTCCTACTCCGCTTTAGCGGGGACCAGGACCTCCCGGTTTCCGTTTGTCTGCATCGCCGACACCATGCCGGCGCGCTCCATGTCCTCGATCAGCCGCGCAGCGCGGTTGTAGCCGATGCGCAGGTGCCGTTGCACGAGCGAGATCGACGGCCGGCGGGTGCGCAGCACGATGTCCACTGCCTGGTCGTAGAGCGGGTCCTTTTCGCCGCTGGGGATGCCTTCCGCTCCGGGCGCATCCTGCGCCGGCGCCGGCTCCAGCACATCGGCCAGGTACTCCGGTTTCGCCAGCGTCTTCAGGTGCTCGACCACCTTGTGCACCTCGTGGTCGGCGACGAACGCCCCGTGCACGCGCTGCGGGAGCCCGCTCCCCGGCGGCAGGTACAGCATGTCGCCGGCTCCGAGAAGGGTCTCCGCGCCGGACTGGTCCAGGATGGTGCGGGAGTCCACTTTTGACGCGACCTGGAATGCGATGCGCGCCGGGATATTGGCCTTGATGAGGCCGGTGATGACGTCGACGGACGGCCGTTGCGTGGCGAGGATGAGGTGGATGCCGGCGGCGCGCGCCTTTTGCGCGATTCGGGCGATCAGCTCCTCGACCCTCTTGCCGACGACCATCATCAGGTCGGCGAGCTCGTCGATCACCACCACGATCTGCGGCAGCGGCGTGAGCGTCTGCGCCTTGCCGGCGTCGAGCGCGAACGGATCCTCGAACTTCTGCTCGGTCACGCGGTGGTTGTAGCCCGAGAGGTTGCCGACCGGCGTGAGCAGATGCGGGATCTCCTGGTAAATCGACAGCTCCAGCATCTTCGGATCGATCAGGATCAGCCGGATGCTGCGCGGCTCCGCCTTGTAGAGGAGCGCGAGGATCATCGCGTTCAGGGCCACCGACTTGCCGGAGCCGGTGGTTCCCGCGACCAGCAAGTGCGGCATGCGGCCAAGGTCGACCACCACCGGGCTGCCGGCGATGTCCTTGCCGAGCGCGATGGCGAGCGGCGAGTTGAGCGCGTGATAGGCCTCGGAGCCCAGGATCTCCGACAGGCGCACCGTCTGGCGGTGCGGATTGGGAATCTCGAGGCCCATGCAGGACTTGCCGGGGATGGTTTCCACCACCCGGATGGAAACGACCGACAGCGCGCGCGCGAGGTCCTTCACCAGGTTGACGATCTGGCTGCCTTTCACGCCGACCGCTGGCTCGATCTCGTAGCGCGTGATCACCGGCCCCGGATAGGCGGCGAGCACCTTTACCGCGACGCCGAAGTCGGACAGCTTCTTCTCGATCAGCCGCGAGGTGAACTCGAGCGTCTCGGGGCTGACGGTCTCGCCGCCGGACTTGGCATCGTCCAGGAGCTTGAGCGGCGGCAGCGGCGTGTCGGGCAGCTCGTCGAAGAGCGGCGCCTGCTTTTCCTTCAGCACGCGCTCGGACTTGCGGATTTCCGCGACCGGCGGCTCGATGCGCAGCGGCGCATGCGCCTCCTCGCGCTTCTTCTCGGCCTGCACGACGAGGCTGCGCTCTTCGCGCGCGAGCTCGCCGAGGCGCCGGTCCTGGCGGCGCTCCCAGGCCCGCAGCGCGGACACCCAGGCCGCCTCGAGGGCGAAGCCGACGAACTCGGCGGCGCAAAGCCAGGAGATGCCGGTAAAGAGGGTCAAGCCCGCCGCGGCTACTGCGAGCAGCAGGAGCGTCGCCCCGGTGTAGCCGAGCGCGACGGCGAGCGCAGCGCCGGCCGCGACGCCGACCACGCCGCCCGGCGCGTGCGGCAGGTCGAGCGCCAGGCTGTGCAGCCGCAGGCCTTCGAGCGAGGCGCTCGCGAAGAGGAGCAGTGCGAAGCCGCCAAGGCCGATACCGACCGACCGCGCATCGAGGCGGCGGTGGCCCCAGAGCACCGCCCGGGCGCCAAGCGCCACCAGCCAGTAGGCCGAGATACCGAAGAGGTAGAGGAGCACGTCGGCGAGCCACGCGCCGACCGGCCCGCCGGCGTTGCGCGTCACCGCGTCGCCGACGCTATGCGACCAGGCGGGATCCTCGCGGTGATAGCTGACGAGGACGAGCAGCAGGTACAGGGTGAGCGCCCCGAGGAGGAGCCATTTTGCTTCGCGTACCAGGCCCGCGAGCCGGGCGGGCAGCGGCGCGCTGCCGCTTCTCTGCGCAGCCCGCAGAGCTACTCCGGCAGCATGATGGTGTCGCGCAGCACGATGTTCGAGCCGCGCATCTCGATGTAGCCGCCCGTCTGCAGGTCCTTCATCACGCGGCTCACCATCTCGCGCGAGGCGCCGATCATCTTGGCGATGTCCTGCTTGGGCAGGCGCTTGGTGACGATCTTCTCGCCGTTCACGTTCTCCGCCATGTCGAGGAGGAGCCGCGCCACCCGCCCGTAGACGTCGAGGAGCGCCAGGCTGCCGATCTTGCGGTCGGCCTCCCGCAGGCGCTTCACCAGGCCGCGCATCACCGCCATCGCCATCTCGAAGTTCTCGGCGAGGCAGCGCTTGAAGTCGCGCTTGGTGATGGAAAGGAGCTCGCAGGCCTCGATCGTCACCACGCTCGCCGAGCGCGGCTCATCGTCGATCAGCCCCATCTCGCCGAAGAACTCGCCCGGGCCGAGGATCGAGAGGATCACTTCCTTGCCCTCGGAGTCACTCATCATGACCTTCAGCCGCCCGGACAGCACGATGTACAGCGAGTCCGTGGCGTCGCCGCTCGACATGATCGTCGTGTTGCGCGGCGCGCTGCGGCGCGTGACCATCGTCGTGAGCATGCGCGCCTGATCTTCAGGAAAGCTTGCAAACAGCGGCACCGCCTTCAATACCGCTGTCGATACCGTCGTTGCCATAGCAGAAAATTCCCCTTCGTCCCTGTGCAAACTATGTTAACAGAATGCGGGCCTTATAATTTTCGGAGCCCATGGCTCACCGCCCATCGCGCCATTCGCGCCTGCTGATTCTCGGCTCCGGCCCGGCCGGCTACACCGCCGC
>WNFR01008738.1_pt1 | contig 10238 bp, 9 predicted proteins | sample 5400221 | NCBI WGS metagenome assembly WNFR01 (sample SAMN13153357, study PRJNA577476) | soil metagenome | isolation source: 40 cm soil under Madrone tree | place: USA:California | collected 2016-06-14 | reverse complement strand
AGGCTTGGTCCGCGCACCCGCTGGCGAGAATGTCGTGCGTTCGCGTATCCCGCAGCACCTTGAGCCACTGTCGGCATCCCGCGCTGTGGTGCCACAGCTCCTGGTGCGGCCCGCGCGGATTGTCGCGGAGGTAGACAAACTCGAGCCATGTTTCCATCGGTGCGTCAGGCGACGGACGCTTTACCGTAGCATCGCCGCCATAGGTGAATTCGAGCTGATTGCGCGGGCCGCACCAGGGGCAGGGGATCAACAGCATGTGTCACTCATCCAAAGTAACCTGTGACGCTAGTGCGCCCATGCGTAGGGACCCGCGCCTTTCTCGTCGATCATTCTGCCCTCGGCAAACCGCTCCAGCGTGAAAGCGGCGTTGAGCGGATGCGGCTCATCGCGAGCGATGGTGTACGCATGGAGCCACCCCGAGGCGGGTGTGGCCTTGAAGCCGCCGTAGCACCAGCCTCCGCTCATGGTGAGTCCCTTGACCGGCAGCTTGGCGATGATCGGGCTGCCATCCATGGTCATGTCCATGATGCCGCCCCAGGTGCGCATCAGCTTCAAGCGTCCGAAGCTTGGAAATAACGCGAGGCATGCGGACACCACGAGCTCGATCGCCGGCAGGTTGCCGCGTTGCGCATACGAGTTGTAGAAGTCCAGGTCGCCGCCCATCACCAGCTCGCCCTTGTCGGACTGGCTGATGTAGAAGTGCACGGCCCCCGACGTCACGACGGTATCGAGCACCGGTTTGACCGGCTCCGAAACCATCGCCTGCAGCACGTGCGATTCGATAGGCAGCCGCAAGCCCGCCATGGCGGCGACGTGGCCGGAGTGTCCCGCGACCGCGATGCCGAGCTTGGTCGTAGCGATAAATCCCTGCGTCGTCTCGACGCCCTGAATCGCACCCCTGTCGATGCGGATTCCCGTCACTTCGCATTGCTGGATGACGTCGACGCCAAGCGCGTCGGCCGCACGCGCATAACCCCATGCCACAGCATCATGTCGCACCGTTCCCCCGCGTGGCTGGAGCAAGCCGCCATGAATCGGAAACCGCGCCTCGGGTGAGCAGTCGAGATTGGGGATCCAGCGCGCGATCTCGTCGCGCGTCAAAAACTTCGCATCGATGCCGTTGAGCCGCATGGCATTGCCGCGGCGAATCGAGGCATCCATGTCGGCCGGAGAATGGACCAGGTTCAGCACGCCCCGCGCGCTGTACATCACATTGAAGTTGAGCTCCTGCGACAGACTTTCCCACAGCTTGAGCGAGAATTCGTAGAAATGCGCGTTGGGGTCGAGGTGATAGTTCGAGCGGACGATCGTCGTGTTGCGTCCGGTGTTGCCGCCGCCCAGCCAGCCTTTCTCGAGCACCGCGATGTTACTTAAGGCATGCTCCTTGGCGAGGTAGTACGCGGTCGCGAGGCCATGGCCGCCGCCGCCGATGATGATCGCGTCGTAGCGCGCCTTGGGCGCCGGGCTGCGCCAGGCGAGGGGCCAGTGCTCGTGCCAGGAGAGCGCGTTGCGCGCGAGCGAGAAGATCGAGTATTTCAACGGGGATCGTTGGGTCCTCGCGCTGTCGTTCGCGCGAGGAATCGCTTATTCTAGCGACCTATCGAGCCGCGGGCCATTCCCGCCTCGGCTGTTCACGGGAGGAGAACCGAATGCACATCGGAACATGGACACGTTGCCTGCTTGCCGTCGGAGCCTTCGCGCTCGGCACTGCCGGCGCACAGGCGCAATCATCGGACACGCTCACGAGCGTCAAGCAAAAGGGCAAGCTCGTTGTCGGCGTCAAAGCCGACTACAAGCCGTTCGGGTACACCGACCCCTCCGGCAAGATCGTCGGCCTGGAAGTCGATCTTGCGAACGATGTCGGCAAGCGCCTCGGCGTGCCGGTCGAGCTCGTGCCCGTCATCGCGGCCAACCGTATGGAGTTCGTCAAGCAGGGCCGCATCGATTTGATGATCGCAACGATGGCGTACAAGCCCGATCGCGCCGAGGTCATCGGCATTCCCGAGCCTTTCTATTACGCCGGCGCCGCGAACGTCTTCGCAAAGAAGAGCTCGGGGCTGAAGAACTGGAGCGACATTAAGGGCAAGCCGATATGCGCGATCCAGGGCGCCTACTACAACCGCCGCACCGGCGAGGAGTTTGGCGCGCAACTCGTGGTCTTCAAGGGGGTGACCGAGGCGATGGCGGCGCTCGAAGGCGGCAACTGCGTTGGGGTGGTGTTCGACACGACCTTCTTCGCCGGCATCATGGGCGACGCCAAGTGGGCCGACTACGCGATGGTGCTGCCGGCGATCGATCCCGAACCCTGGGGCGTGGGCGTGCGCAAGGACGATCCCAAGTTCGCTGCCTACATGAGCGACGTCATCAAGGACTGGCACAAGACGGGCTTCATCCTCAATCTCGAGAAGAAATGGGGCATCCCGCAATCGCCGTTCCTGGTCGAGCAGCAAGCGAAGCTGAAGTAGGCGTGCCGCGCCGCGCGGGCGCCGCACGGCAGCATGGACCGCGACGTGGATGACGTCGCGGCCTGGTTTCTCGCGCTCTACAAGACGACCGGCATCAAGCTGACGGTCGTCTACGATAGCTACGACCGCGCCCGATTCCTGCAAGGCTTCGTCACCACGCTCAAGCTCTCGGCGTACTGCCTAATGCTGAGCCTCGCGCTCGGCGCAATCGCCGCCGGCTTGCAGGGTTCGCGTTACGCGGTAGTGCGGCGTGCCATCAGCGGCTTTGTCCAGCTCTTTCGCAACACGCCGCCGCTGGTCCAGCTTTACTTTTTTTATTTCGCGCTGGGGCCCTTGCTGCCGAAGTCGGGCGGGATGCCTCTCCTGGGCTCATTCGGGTGGGCGGTGGTGTCGCTTACGCTGCTCGAGACCGCCTTCGCTGCGGAAATCTTTCGCGCCGGCATCGAAGCGGTGCCCAAGGCGATGGTCGAAGCCGCGGCGTCGCTCGGGTTTTCGCGCGGGCAAATCTACCGGCGGGTCGTGCTGCCGCTTGCGTTGCGCGTGACGCTGCCGGCGATGACCAACAATCTCGTCAATCTGGTGAAGACGACGACGCTCGCCTATGCGATCGCCGTTCCCGAGCTCGTCTACATGTCGGCGCAGATCTGGTCGGAGCAGGTCAATGTCCCGGAAATGATGATCGTGCTCTTGATCTCGTATATCGCGATGGTCGGTGTGATCAACCAGATCATGCAGTGGCTGGAGAGCCGGCTTCGCGTGCCAGGGTTCGGGCAATGAGCGCGCGCCTGCCCGCCGCGCTCGCCGTGATGCTTCCGGTCCGGCTGCGTTCGTCATCGCTGTTTTTCGACCGGTCCGGAGGAGGGGTAGTCGTCACCGCGCGCTTCGGCGTGGTGTTGCTTGCGGTATTCGTCGCGTCGCTTGCGATCGCTCAAGTACAGTCGGCGCCCGAGCAAGCCAGCGTCCCGGAGCTTTTGGTGAAATGGACTCCGCTGCTGCTGAAAGCCTTCCTGTTCAACCTGCTGATCAGCTTTTTCGCGATGCTCATCGGAACGGCGGCGGGAGTCGTGCTTGGCTTCGCCCGCATCTCGCTCCACGCACCGGTCCGTGGCACCTCGTGGATGGTGGTGCAGTTCTTTCGTAACGCGCCGTGGCTGGTGTTGCTGTTCTTCGTGATGTTCCTGCTACCGTTCGAAATCCATGTCGGAGGAAACACCGTGCCGTTCCCGGATTGGATCAAGGCCACGTTCGGGTTGGCGCTGCCGATCATGGCCAATGTCGCCGAGATCGTGCGCGGAGCGGTTCAATCGATCCCGACGGCGCAGTGGGAGGCGGCGCGCTCGCTTGCCTTCTCGCGGCGCCAGACGCTGTGGAAGATCATCCTTCCGCAATGCATCAAGCGGATGCTCCCGCCGTGGATGAACTGGTACGCGATCCTGACCATGGCGACGACGCTCGCGTCCATCGTCGGGGTGAGCGAAGTGATGGCCATCACCGGTCGCATCACCAACGCCGAGGGCCGCACGGATCTGCTGATCCCCATCTACTCGTACGTGCTGCTGTTCTTCTTCGCCTACTGTTACCCGATCTCCGCCTGGACCCGGCGCCTCGAAGCACGCTACGCGGAACGCTGATGGACATCTTCGAATTTCTGCAGGCGCAAGGAATCTTGGCCAAGCGTCACAGCCATCCGCCGGTGATGACCGTGGAGGAGTCGCTGCGGCTGGTGCCGAAGCTTCCGGGCTTGAAGACCAAGAACCTGTTCCTGCGCGACAAGAAGGGACGTCGCCATCTGCTGGTCACCGTGCCGCACGATCTGGCTGTCGATCTGCATGCGCTCGGCGTTTCGCTCGATGCACAGAAACTCGGCTTTGCGTCGGCCGATCGGCTGCTGCAACACCTGGGCATCCGGCCGGGCTCGGTCAGCCTACTGGCGCTTTTTAACGACAAGGCCCATGCGGTCGAATTCGTGATCGATCGCCGGCTCTGGGAGGCCGATGCGGTGCAGGCGCATCCACTGATCAATTCGCAGACGCTCGTGCTCGGACACGCCGACCTCGAGCGCTTTCTGGCCGCGACCGGACATGAGCCACGGGTGATCGACGTTCCCGCGGCGGCGCCGAGGGCGGGCGACCCGGCATGACTCCAGCCGCTGCACAGGAATCTACCGCACCGCCGATCGTACGGCTCGTCGACGTGCACAAATCCTTCGGCGCGATCGAGGTACTGCGCGGCATCTCGATGGAAGTGAAGCAGGGCGACGCGGTATGCATCATCGGCCCGTCAGGATCGGGCAAGTCGACGCTGCTCCGCTGCATCAACGGCCTGATACCGGTGAACCGCGGCGAGATCTTCGTCGGCGCGCATGCCGTGCACAGGCTTGCGACGGACGCGGAGATGATCGCGCTGCGCAAGGATGTGTCGATCGTCTTCCAGCAATACAACCTGTTCCCGCACAAGACAGCGCTGCAGAACATCATGATGGCGCCGGTGCAGGTGCTGAAGCAGCCCGCGGCGGAAGTCGAGGAGCGTGCCCACGCGCTGCTGAAGAAAGTGCGGCTGTCCGGCAAGGAAGGGAGCTACCCCGGCGAGCTCTCCGGCGGCCAGCAGCAGCGTGTCGCGATCGCGCGCGCGCTCGCTATGCGGCCTTCGGTTATGTTGTTCGACGAGGTAACGGCTGCGCTCGATCCCGAGACGCGCAAGGAGGTGCTGATCACCATCCGCCAATTGATCGAGGAAGGCATGACCTCGATCCTGGTGACGCACGAAATGGCTTTCGCGCGCGAAATCGCGAACCACGTGTACTTCACCGATCAGGGAGTGATCGTCGAGGACGGTCCACCGGCGCAGCTGTTCGGCGCCCCGCGCATCGAGCGCACGCGGGCGTTTCTCGAACAGGTGCTGTGATGAAGTCACACACCCGGGTGGCTGTCATCGGCGGCGGAGTCGTGGGTGCGAGCGTGCTCTATCACCTGGTCAAGGCAGGCTGGACCGACGCTGTGCTGATCGAACGTGACGAGCTCACGTCCGGATCGACCTGGCACGCTGCGGGAGGCATGCATACGCTCAACGGCGATCCCAACGTCGCCAAGCTGCAAGAATACACCATCAAGCTCTATCGCGAGATCGAGGAGGCCTCGGGACAGTCGTGCAGCATACACATCACCGGCGGGGTCGATCTTGCGGGAACGAGGGAGCGGATGGACTTCCTGAAAGTCGCCTGCGGCCGGGCACGCTACCTGGGCCTCGACATGGAGATCATTTCGGTCGACGAAGCCGCGCGGCTGTTCCCGCTGATGGACAAGCAGCATTTCGTCGGCGCGCTGTACAACCCGCTCGAGGGCCATGTCGATCCCGCCGGCGTTACGCAGGCATACGCCAAGGCAGCGCGAAAACTCGGCGCGGAGGTCCATCGTTTCACGCGCGTCACGGGGCTCTCCCAGCGTGAGGACGGCTCGTGGGACGTCCATACCGACAAGGGCGACCTGCACGCCGAGCATGTCGTGAACGCGGCCGGCTTGTGGGCGCGCGAGGTGGGTCGCTTCGTTGGCCTCGAGCTGCCGGTGCTCGCGATGGAGCATCAATATCTCGTCACCGGCGACATGCCCGAAGTCATCGATTCGGCAACGGAGATGCTGCACGTCATCGACTTCGAGGGCGAGATCTACATGCGGCAGGAAGGTCGCGGCATGCTGATCGGAACCTACGAAAAGGGCAGTGTGCCGTGGTCGGAGCGGGAGACGCCGTGGGACTTCACGCACGAGTTGCTCCCGCCGGATCTCGATCGCATCGCGGGAAGCCTGGAGCTCGGGTTCCGGCACTTTCCTGCGCTCGAGCGCGCGGGTATCAAGCGCATCGTCAACGGCCCCTTCACCTTCGCTCCCGACGGCAATCCTCTGATAGGCCCGATCCGCGGCTTGCGCAATTACTGGGTGGCATGTGGGGTCATGGCCGGATTCAGCCAAGGCGGCGGGGTCGGGCTCGCGCTTGCCAACTGGATGACCGACGGCGATCCGGGATTCGATGTGTGGGCGATGGACGTCGCGCGCTTCGGCGATTGGGCGACGATCGCCTACACCAACGCCAAGGTGCGCGAGAATTACTCGCGGCGCTTTCGCATCCGCTTTCCCAACGAAGAGCTGCCCGCGGCGCGTCCACTGCGAACCACGCCCATCTATGACCGCTTGCAGGCGCAAGGCGGCGTGTTCGGCGCCTCGTTCGGGCTCGAGCACGCGCTCTGGTTCGCGCCGCCCGGCACCACGGCGTACGAGGAAGTGACCTACAGGCGCAGCAACGCGCACGGTCCGGTCGCCGCCGAATGTCGCGCGGTGCGCAACGCTGTCGGCTTGCTCGAGATTGCGACTTTCGCCAGATACGAAGTAAGCGGGCCGGGCGCCGCCAATTGGCTCGATTATATCCTCGCCAACCGCGTGCCGCGCGAAGGCCGCCTGACGCTCTCGCCGATGCTGAACCACAAGGGACGCTTGATCGGCGATTTCACGGTCGCCAGCGCGGGAGGCGAGCGCTACTTCGTGTTCGGCTCCGGCATCGCGGAGCAATATCACCTGCGCTGGTTCGAGTCGCATTTGCCCGCAACTGGGGTTGCCATCCGTTCGCTGCGTGACGATCTGCTCGGGTTCGCGATCGCAGGTCCTGCTTCGCGCGAGCTGCTGGGCAGGCTAGCCGCCGCGGACGTCTCGGCGGGAGGCTTCCCTTTTCTCACTTTTCGTCGGATCGATATCGGGACGTCGCTGGCGTGGGTGGGCCGGATTTCATTTACCGGAGAGCTCGGTTTCGAAATCTGGGTGCCCGCCGAAGCAGAGCGTGGGCTCTACGATAGCTTGCTCGGCGCCGGAACCGATCTCGGACTCAGGCACTTCGGCGCGCGCGCTCTCAATTCGCTGCGGCTGGAAAAAAGCTTCGGCAACTGGGCGCGGGAATACCGCCCGATCTACACGCCCGCCGAGGCGGGATTGAATCGCTTCGTGGACATAGGCAAACCGGACTTCATCGGCCGCGCGGCGGTCATTGCCGATCGCGAGCGCGCATCGGCTCGTCGCCTCGTCACGCTTGTCGTCCATTCAGGCGATGTCGATGCGATGGGTGACGAGCCGGTATGGCACGAGAGCAAGGTGGTCGGTTGGGTGACATCGGGTGGATTCGGTCATTGCGTGAATCGATCGATTGCGCTGGCCTACATTCCTGCGCCGCTCGCCGAGCACACGGACGGCTTCGAGGTCGAGATCCTCGGAGAACGCCGAGGCGCGCAACGCGTCGCGCAGGCGCTCTACGATCCGTCGGGCGAGCGAATGCGCGCTTCCTGACCTGCGGCAATCGGCATTCTCCATCCAACAGGAGGTAAATCCCATGCGATCGATTCCAGTCGGGGCCAAAGGCTCGTTTGTCCTGGTTGTCACTCCCGACCACCTCGCCAACCGTTTCAAGGACGCCATGTTGCCGCCGGTTCTGGCGACGCCGATCATGATCATGATGATGGAAAACGCGGCACTGAACGCCATCAAGCCTTACCTCGAAGCGAACGAAAGTGCTCTGGGGACCCGTGTCGACGTTCGCCACCTGGCCGCTACCCCAGCCGGTCGCAGTGTCACGGCCAACGCGGAGGTCACCTGGGTCGATGGCAGGCACATCGAATTCCGGGTCGACGCGAAGGATGGCACCGAGGAAATCGGTGCCGGCGTCCACGAACGGATTATTATCGATCTCGCCAAGTTCGCTGAACGGCTGAAGGCGAAACTCGGTTAGAGATTCGGGTCAGTGCTCGGAGCGTGGAGCCTCCTGGCCCGGACGCAGCGCTATTAGGATTCGGTCGACCGAATACCGGAGCCGCGGCTCGCGACCTTGCTCTTCGGATCTTTCTGCCCAGGTTTTCCCGACGCTCTCTTCCGGTTCCTATCCCCACGAGCGCCGCCTACGGCGGCGGAGCGCGCTCGCGTGCCCGGCTGAGTGCTGAAGTGGGTGATCTCCTCGATCAGGGACGTCCCATCGTCCATGAGGAATTTCTTGAATGCGCATGCCACTGGCGGCAGCCGCTTGTGCTTGCGGTGCACGATGTACCAATCGAGAATCAACGGGAAGCCTTGCACATCGAGGACGACGAGGTTCCCGACCTGCCGTTCGAGAGTGACCGTGTGGGCCGAAAGAAACGCGATTCCCATGCCTGCGATCACCGCCTGCTTGATGGTTTCGGTGCTCTTGAGCTCCATCGCGATATTGAGCTTCGGGAGCCAACCCGCAAAACCTCGGGTCATCGAGGCCCAAGTGTCGGATCCCCTTTCCCGGGCCAGGAACGGTTCGCGCGCCAGCACCGCCATCGGGATGTGTTTTTTTTTGGCAAGAGGGTGCTCGGGTGCAGCCACGATCACGTAGGGGTGGGGCGCGAACGGTTCATTCACCGTATCCATGTCTTCGGGAGGCCGCACCATGATCGCCAGATCGGTCATGTTGTCCGCCAATCGGTGCAACAGCTCCGCGCGGTTATGGACCGTAAGATTGAGGATCACACCGGAATGACGCCGCGCGAATTCAGCCAATAGGCGCGGAAAGAAATAGTCGCCGGCGCTGATCACGGCGACGTTCAGTTTGCCGCCCGAGATGCCCTTAAGGTGCTGCATGGCTTCCTCGGCTTCGCGGAACTGCTGAATGATCGCGCGGCTGTGATGGAGCATTTCGACTCCTGCCTGCGAGAGATAGATCTTTCTGCCGAGCTGCTCGAACAGGGGTAGGCCGGCGTGTCCTTCGAGCTCCTTGACCTGGGTGGACACCGCAGGTTGTGTGAGATGCAATTCCTCGGCGGCGCGCGTAAAGCTCAAATGTCGAGCCACGCTTTCGAACACCTTCAGTTGGCGCAAGGTCGCGTTTTTCATCCGAGGCCATTCCTACGATACATAACCTATAGCTTATGCCAGCCATAAAAAACTTCAACTGTTACTGATGGCCTTCGCGGCGCAGTATCCGGTCCTAAGCCCGCCGGCCGATAAGTTGTAACAAAAAACGCTGGCATGGCGATGCCTGCCGCAGCAAGCGGCGCACATGTGGATCTCGCTCTCCAGGCACGTCAGAGGCCTGGGGAAACGATAAAGGAGGAGCTGGTGCACAAAAATGCAGATGCGGTTGCAGTTGGGCTGAGCACGATTACCAGGCCGGCTTCGTATCGTTGGATGCAGTTGCTGATGGGCATCGTCTGCATGGCGATGATCGCGAACCTGCAGTACGGCTGGACCCTGTTCGTCAATCCTATCGCCGACAAATACGGCTGGTCCAAGGCAGCGATTCAGTTTGCCTTCACCATTTTCGTGTTGACGGAAACCTGGCTGGTTCCCATCGAGGGTTACCTGGTCGATCGCTTCGGTCCGCGGCCTGTCGTGATGATAGGCGGGCTGCTCTGCGGGGTGGGCTGGGTGCTGAACTCCTTCGCGGATTCACTGGTCACCCTTTATATCGCTGCCGCAATCAGCGGCATTGGCGCCGGCGCCGTTTACGGAACCTGCGTCGGCAATGCGCTCAAGTGGTTTTCCGATCGGCGCGGGCTGGCGGCGGGACTCACGGCCGCGGGTTTCGGTGCCGGATCGGCGCTGACCATCCTTCCCATTACCGCGATCATAAAGTCGAGCGGTTACGAATCGGCCTTCCTTTATTTCGGCATCGGCCAGGGATTGATCGTGGTCTTGATGTCGCTCTTCCTGACCGACCCGCGGCACGTCAAAAGCGCCGCGCTTCGGCAAAAGGCGGCTCAGGGTTCGACGCACGTTCAGCAAA
>WNFR01009359.1_pt1 | contig 10239 bp, 8 predicted proteins | sample 5400221 | NCBI WGS metagenome assembly WNFR01 (sample SAMN13153357, study PRJNA577476) | soil metagenome | isolation source: 40 cm soil under Madrone tree | place: USA:California | collected 2016-06-14 | reverse complement strand
TTCTGCCGACGCATTTAGTTATTTCCGCCTGGACGGTGTGGATCAGCCTCGGATTACTGGCGGTTGTCGTGACTATTGCGTTGCTTTTTAGCCTGTGGGTATTCCGCCGCTCGGCGCGCACGAGCATGACGGAAGGATAACGGAGTGGGGCATGGAGTAATGGAGTGATGGGTAGGCCGAGTGCATCACTCCAGTACTCCATCATTTCATCACTCTCATCATTGTGACTTCGGAGGACATCATGGCGGAGAACGGTTTTTTCAAGAATCGCGGCGTGCCGGTCAAAGTCGCCAAGCTGACAAAGGCCTATGAAACTTCCGCAGAGGAAGTGCGGGCGTTGAAGGGCGTGGATTGGGAGATTGGGAAATCGGTCCGGGCGAGGCGGTTGCATTGATGGGACCGTCAGGTTGCGGCAAGACAACGCTGCTCAATCTTCTTGGTGGAGTCGACCATTCGACCGGCGGTGACATTCTCGTCGGCGACCAGAAGCTCGCGGCACTTTCCGAGCGTGATCTGGAAAAATACCGGCTTCACAAAGTCGGCTTTGTTTTTCAGTTTTTCAATCTCATTCCGACGCTCACGGCGGGCGAGAACTTGGAGTTGCCGATGCTGGTCGCCGACGTCGATGCGGCGCAGCGTAAGCAGCGCGTCGACGGCTTGTTGCAAATGGTCGGCCTGGGCGCCAAAGCGAACAAACGACCGGAGGAGCTGAGCGGCGGCGAGCAACAACGGGTCGCCGTGGCGCTGTCATTGGCCAATGACCCCGCGCTCATTCTCGCCGATGAACCGACAGGAAATCTGGATACCGGCAACACTGAAACAATCACGGCGCTTTTTCTGTCGCTCGCCGAGAAATACGGCAAGACGGTGATTATGGCGAGCCATGATCCCAAGGCCGTCGAGCATTTCAAAAAAGTCTACAATATGCGGGATGGGAGTTTTGTGTAGAGTAATGAAATCGTTGACGACTATATCTTGACTTAGGCGACGCTAAAACATATTCCAACCCATCCGCTGATAGTTAGTGATTTATTATGATGATGAGCGACAGTCTCTCTTCAGTGTCACCCTGAGCCATAGCGAAGGGTCTCGACTTTCTTTGAGTCACGGTATGCCGCGCGACCGCTATTTCGTATATATCATGACGAACGTTTCTCGTACGCTTTGCCCAGGTGTTACAAACAACTTGGTACCGTGTATACGAACATAAGAATAAAATCATTCCTGTTTTACGTCTCGTTATAATATTACGGAGTTGGTGTACTTTGAAGAAACAAGTGACGTCCAAGCAGCGTTGACTCGAGAAAAGGAAATCAAAGGTTGGCGCCGTGCGAAGAAGAGTCAGCTAATCGCGTCCGTGAATCCGAAGTGGCTAGATCTCAGCTCTAAGTGGCATGAGGACGAGATTCTTCGCTGAAGCTCAGAATGACACCTGCGGCATGAACGGATTCCTGGATTTCAAAGTTCACTGTCGCCTATGACCAGCGGTTCGAAAACCGGAGGAAATACTATGTTGAATGTAATGTCCCTACGGAATGGCGCTTTGAAGAGACCGAGAGTTAATGCACTCTCGATTATCGTGCTCGCGGTTGCTTTGGTTGGTACGTCAGTAACCGCCGACTCTCCCTCTGATCCCAAGCGGATCGCGTTCGAGGCGGTCGACCGCAATGCCGAGGCAATCGCGACTGTCAGCGACGTGCTTTACTACTTCGCCGAACCGGGAATGCAAGAGTACGAAAGCTCGAAGTACTTGAAGCAAACGCTGGAGCAAATCGGCTTCAAGGTCGAGCTCGGCGGCGCTGGGTTGCCGACGAATGTCTGGGCGAAATGGGGATCGGGTAAGCCGATGATTCTGATCGCCACCGAGATGGACGCGCTACCGGAAGGTTCGCAAACTCCCGGCAGCATCCCACGCAAGCCACTCGTCGAAGGCGCGCCCGGACACATGGAAGGCCACAACGTGATGGCAGCGATGTCGGTGGGCGCCGCACATGCAGTCAAAAAGGCAATGGAGCAATTCAAGATTCCCGGCACGGTGATTCTCTCGATCGGTCCGGCGGAAGAGCAGTTGATGAGCCGGCCGAATCTTGTGCGTGAAGGCTACGTCAAAGACGTCGATGCCGGGATTATCACGCATATCCAAAACAGTCTCTCGACCGGCTACGGCTTGCAAAACTATGCGCTGATCGGCGCCAAGTTTACTTTTAAAGGTCGAACCGCGCACGGCGCCGTTAATCCTTGGGACGGCATCGACGCAGTCGATGCCGTCGAGTTGATGGATATCGGCTTCGACAAATTGCGCGAGCATCTCAGGCCGACCTACCGCGGCCATCGGACGATTACCATCGGCGGCGTACAGCCGAACATTATTCCCGACGTCGGCCAGATCTGGTGGTTTATTCGCGACGCCAACGGACCCTGGGCAAAGGAAAATTTTGACAAGTTGGTCAACATCGGGCGCGGTGCGGCGCTGATGACGGGCACGACGATGGAGATGGAGCCGTTCGGCGCGGCGTGGCCGTCGCTGGCCAATAAGGCGATCGCCGAGGCGATCCAGAAAAATATCGAGCAGGTCGGCATGCCGAAGTGGACCGGGGACGAGATTAAGTTCGCCAAGGACGTGCAAAAGTCGATCGGCGCCAAAGAGGTGGGACTCGCGACTGAAGTGTCGCCGCTTCGCTCGGATACGCAGAACACTTCGTCCAACGATATCGGCGATTATACCTGGAACGTGCCCATGGGCTCGTTGCGCTTCCCTTCCGCAATACCGGGAGTGCAGGCGCATCATTGGACGGCGGGTATAGCGCCGACGACGTCGATCGCCCATAAAGGCGCAGTGGTTGGCGCCAAAGTGATGGCGGCGTCGATCCTCGATCTGCTCACGTCCCCCGAGTTGCTTGCCGCGGCGAAGAAACAGTTCGAGCAAGATACGAAGGAGATCAAATATTTTTCTTTGCTGCCTCCAGGTGCCAAGCCGCCGGTTGACCTGAACCGGGAGATGATGGATAAATATCGCCCGGCGATGCGCAAGTTCTACTTGGACAAGAAGGCGGAGTTCAAATAGGGCGGGGTTTATTCGGTACAAGGAAAGCCGACAAAAAGATCGCCTTTTGTAGTGCTTTCCAGCGGAGAGACAACTCATGCCTGCGGTCGAACAGACTAAGGCGAAGCGTGCCGGCATCGGCCTGCGCGGCCTTGGTCAAGAACGGACGAATCCCGGTTTTACTTTGTTTGTCCCAGAGCGCTGGCGACAATGTCTTCCTCATCGACATCGAGGGCAGTGTCGTTCATTCCTGACGGATGCTCTACCCATACTGAGCAACGAACCCGTTCTCTGGAAGGTTCACCACCCCAAGAACGGCAACACGCTGATCTGCGCGCGCGACGTTCGGTGGTCTGTTCGAGGTAACGGCCGATGGAGAATCGGTCTGGAAGTTCGTGAATCCGTATTTTGGCGAGGGGCCAACGGGCAAAACAATCGCGTGTGTCGCCCCTATCGCTACAGTAAGGAGGAGATTGCTAAAGCCAAAGCCACAGGAGGTGGATGATGAAAATCATTTTGGCTGCGTTGATAGTTCTCCTGCTTCACGCCTCGACGGAGGCCGCAGACAAGGTCAGGATCGGCGTTCCGGAACTCAACGCTCAATTTCTTCCACTGGCTTTAGCAGAAAAGCGGGGCTTCTTTAAAGACGATGGTCTTCAAGGTGAGATCATCCGGATAAATCCCACCGTTGCACTGGCCGCATTAGTCAGCGGAGAACTTGATTACTGGACGGTCATTGGAAATTCGGTCGCGGCCGCGATCCAGGGAGCGCCGCTTAGAGTCCTGGCCTGTTATGTGCCGGGCTCTCCCAGCGCGCTCATTGCACGTCCTGAATTCAAATCCGTTCAAGAACTTAGGGGTAACGCAATTGGACTCAACACCTCGGGCGGCGCTCTTGAGTCCACGGCAAGGTTGATATTCAAGCACTTTGGCCTTGACCCTGACAAAGACATAAAGTTTCTTCCCTTAGGCACGAACGAACGCCGCTTTTCTGCGATGAAGCAGGGCTTGACCGCGGGCACGATGGGCTCGCCCCCTCTGGATTTTCTCGGCAAGAAGATGGGTTTTGTCGTGCTTGCGAGGGCGTACGAACTTTTCAGTTATCCAACGAGCGGTGTCGTCGCCAGCCTAAAAAGGATCAAAGAAAAACCCGATGAGGTCAAGCGGGTGATCAAGGCAGGGATCAAGGCCACACGTAATATTCGTCAGAATCGCGAGGGCACAATTCAATTCATGACGGAGTGGTCGAAGATTGATAAAGAGATGGCGACGGCCACCTATGATGGCGTCTTGAAGCTATTTAACGACGACGGAAGCGTGCCCGAAAAGGGAATGCTCCTAGTGATTGATGAACTAAAAAAGCTCGGCAAGGTAGAGCGCGAGATTTCGCTATCGGAAGTTGCGGATCTTTCGATTCTTAAAGAAGCGCAGCGGGAGCTTGGAATTATGACGGCGCGGTAGCGATCAAACCAATGCAAAGAACAAAGGAGGATTTTGAAATGAAATTCTTCGGTCGCGCGCAGTCGTTGCTCGAATTTGGAATTTCTGTTTGTCGACCAGGCCGGCTTGTTTTCTTTAGACCCCTCGCGCCGAGCCTGATCCTAACCCTAGTAAGTTTCAGCACGGGCGTCTTCGCTCAACCGATCAAGTTCGGCTACGCGGCTTTGAACGCAGGACAAGTCGCTCCTTGGATCGCAAAAGAAGCTGGCTATCTCTCGAAGTACGGCATCGAAGCGGATCTCATTTATATCCCTGCGGTTGCAGCGACCCAGGCGCTGATTGCGGGCGAAATTCAATTGGCTCAAGTGACCGGCGTTTCCACCTCCGGGGCGATCTTAGCAGGGGCCGACGTGAGAATCATAGCGAGCGTGCAGAACAAGCTTGCTGGCACGATCTATGCTCGTCCGGAAATTACGAGCCCCGAACAGCTTAAAGGGAAGAATCTCGGGATATCTAGATTTGGCGCTTTGAGCGACACAGCAGTATCAATTTTTCTTCAACGTTTCGGCCTGAAGCGAAACACAGACGTGGCCGTCGTTCAGATGGGCGGTCTGCCCGAGATCATTACCGCGCTGGAGAGAGGGGCGATTCAAGCAGGCTTTGCCAATCCTCCGCAAACCAGCCGCGCCAAAAAACTCGGCATGAGAGAGCTATTTGATTTGAACACGCTCGGCGTGGAGCTTCAGCAGACTTGCGTCACGGTCACGACTAAATACCTGCGCGAACGGCGGCCCGTGGTGAAGAGCTTTATCCAAGCCTACGCCGAGGGTTTGCACCGGTTTATTACGGACCGGGATTTTTCCGTTCGCGTGATGAAAAAGTATTTGCGCATAGATGACAAAGACATATTGGACGACGCCTATAAGTTCTACTCGGAAAAACTCGAAAAAATCCCCTACCCGACGCTCAAGGGAATAAAATTCATTATAGATGAAATGGCTGAACGGAACCCACAAGCCAAGAAAGCGACGCCCGAGAGTTTTGTCGATCTGTCGGTGTTGCAAGAAATCGAACAGAGCGGATTTTTTTCACAGCTGTGGAAAAACTAGCTATGGAAGATTATACGTCGAAGTCTTAGCGGCCAGGAGAAAATGTCCGCGCAAAGTTTTTGCTCCGTAGAGGCGACCGTCTACACTTGTTTGCGTCCTTTGCCTTCTCGACGTTAAATTTTTTCTTTTTGGCTATGGCTAGGTGCGCTTGATTGAGTTGACGTTGGGTTTCGGCGCGCAGTGAAGTACAGCGGGGGAACATCATGAAAAGATTGCTTGCGGCATTGTTCGTTTGTTTTCTTTTACCGACGTCGCTCCACGCGGTTGACAAAATCCGGATTGGGTTTCCCGATTTCACCGCCCAATTCGGCTCTCTGCCGTTGGCACAGAAGAAAGGCTTTTTTCAAGAAGAAGATCTTCAGGCTGAGCTCATTCGCATTAATGCCACGGTTGGAATCGCGGCGTTGGCCAATGGCGAGATCGATTATTACCCGGGGATCGGCCCCGGTGTCGCCGCGGCGCTCCAAGGAGTGCCGATCAAGGTTGTCGCTTGCTACGTGCCCAGCGCTCCGTTCGCCCTCATCGCCCGCCCTGAGTTTAAATCAGTTCAGGAGCTTCGTGGAAAGGCCATCGGTCTCAACACTTTCGGCGGGAATATCGAGGTGGTGGCCAGGCTGATCTTCAAGCATTTCGGCATGGACGCGGATAAGGAGATCAAATTTCTCGCGCTTGGCACCAACGAACGGCGGTTCGCCGCGATGAAGCAGGGGTTAGCCGCCGCCACCTTGGGCACTCCGCCTCTGGATTTCTTCGGCAAAAGATTTGGCTTCGTGGTTCTCACGCGAGCTCATGAGCTTTTCAGTTATCCGGCGAGCGGCGTGCTGGCGAGCGTGAAAAAGATCAAAGAACGGCCGGATGAGATCAAGCGGGTGATCAAAGCGGGCATCAAGTTCAACCGCTATTTTCGTCAGAATCGAGAGGGCGCGGTTCAGGCGATGGCCGAATGGATCAAGATCGATAAGGAAACAGCGACGGCGACCTACGGAAGCGTTTTGAAGGCCTTTAACGACGACGGCGGTTTGCCCGAGGATGGATTGCGACTCTTAATCGACGAGGCGAAGAAACAAGCGAAGGTGAGCCGCGACATTGTTGCCGCCGACATTGCCGATCTTTCGATGCTCAGAGAAGCGCAAGGAGAGCTTGGGTTGAGGAAATGACGGAAGGAGCTAACCCCTGTCTCAGAAAGTCGCTGCGTAATTTAGTCGTTATTCCGGGCAAGCCGGCAATAGCTGGCGCGACCCGGAATCCGGAGGGGACGGGAGGTCTGGATTCCCGCGCGCCCGGGAGTTACGAATCGTGCCGGCGACTTACCAATTGATTTCAGTTCTGGGACCCTGGTACGAAAACGAAGAAAACTCGGAGGTCTTATGAAACGCTGGATGACTTTACTAGCCCTCTCGATCTCTCTGACGCAGAGTGAGTATTCATACACTGCGGAGAAGGCTACGTATCCGTCGCCACGATTTCCTTCTTACACCAAGGCGCCGAAGTCGATCGACGAGGTCATGCCGTTTGCGCGCTCTATTGCGAGCCAGACCACGGGGCTGCAAGGCGGCGGATTCGGTATGGTCAAAAAAGGCGAATCCATCGCCATCGTTCTCGAAGCGACCGCGGACGACATGATTGTCGACGCAGTCAAAAAAGCCATCGAAGAGCGCGGGGTGAAGGTTCAACTGCTCCACGACTATGAATTGGTCGGCGTTAGCCGCGCCGAGGCGGCCGAGCTGCTCAAAGCGCGCCGGCAGTTTACCGCCGAGCAAGGTTACATCGAAGCGCGACAGTGGATCGATGGGCGCTTCGCGGATCCTGAAGTTCCAAAGAAGTGGCTCAAAGAGAGACGTCCCGATTTGTATGACGCGCTGTATCCGGCGCGCGCCCAATTGCCGGAACGCTTGAAAGAAGCGCAAAAGAAGCTCGATCGCGAGAACGTTGGCAAAGGGATCAAGGAATACTTGGAAAAAAATCCCCAGGTGAGAGGTTTTTTCTGGGGCAGAGCCGGGACGACGACGTTGAGACGTTACGTGCGGCCTTACGAAGAAAAATTTCTCGGCGTGATGGTTTTTGACAATCGCTGGACTGTGATGAGCAAGATCTCGCAATTCCCCGGCGACGTCTGGCGTTTGGCTGAAGAGCGGACCATCGAGCCGATCGCCTGGGCGGATCGTTTGGAGATCACAGATCCAGAAGGAACAAACCTCAGCAGCGATTTAACCGAAGATATGTCCGAGCGCTGGGCGCGCGGCGTTTATCAACAGGGTCATCTCTACATGTTCCCCAATCAAGCGACGGGGCGCTTCCCGTATTCCGTCGTCGAATATCCGGCGTTTCAAAAGAAATGGAACCCGCGCTCGCCGACGCCGAAGGCCGCCGGCGTGATTGCCGGCACGGCAAATCACGCGGGGCATTTTCCCCGAACCGAAGTTATAATCAAAGACGGCTACGTCGCCGACGTCAAGGGAAACGGTGTCTACGCAGAAGTCTGGCGCGAGTTTTTGAAGTATCCGAAGATCAACGAGCTCACCTATCCTTATCACGATCGTCCGGGTTACTGGCTGCTCTACGAAGCCGCGCTCGGCACGAACCCAAAGTTTTACAAGCGACCAGACGAAAATCAAATCGGCGACAACGTTACCGAACGGAACCGCAGCGGGGTTATGCACTACGGTCACGGCATTCGCGTGCATCACGGACCGGACTCGCCCGAATGGTCCAAGGAATGGGTCGAGTTCACCAAGAAAAACAACATGCCCGACGATCACTGGTTTCATATTCATAACTATTTCACCACCTATAAACTCCGCGTGCGCGGCACGAAAAACACCTGGGTGACAATTATTAACAAGGGACGTATGTCGTCGCTCGATAGTCCGGAAGTGCGGGCACTGACGTCACGCTATGGCGACCCTAAAGAATTACTTGTGGAAGATTGGGTGCCGGAAATCCCCGGCATCAACGCGAAGGGACGCTACGAAGACTATGCTAAGGATCCGTGGAAAACCGTGACGAGCATTTTCAAGAGAGTCGATGACGGAACTTACGAGTACTTCTACCCTGCAGCAAAGCAGGCGGGGAAGAGGTAGCCGCAAAGAACGCAAAGTAGAAAATGATCGTATCGATCACCCACCGATCGATGAATTTGGGTAAGACGCACTATGAATAGAGCATTCCATCGAAGCTTGATGGAGTTATTTGCAACGATTGTCTTGTCGATTTGGTCGAGCGCTGTACTAGCCGAAGACATCACCGTCTCCTACGCGTCGCTTGGGGCGGCCTACATGGACCATGTCGTCGCCATCGAAAAAGGCTACGCGCTCGAAGAAGGTCTTAATATCAGGGTTCTCAAATCCGGTGGAGGTTCGGCGACCCAGGTCTTATTGTCAGGGCAAATTCATTTCAGCTCGTCGGCAGGATCGGCTCTGAGCGCGGCGCTGCGCGGCGGGCCGGTCAAGATCATCTACACCAACCAGTCGCGCCCCACCTACAAGCTGCTTTCCAACAAGCCCGAGATCAAAACGCTGCAAGACTTGATCGGCAAAAAGATCGCGGTCAACACCTTCGGCGACACGGGCCATCTGGCTACGTTGCTGTTGTTTAAAAAGTACCGGCTCGATCCAAATCTCTTCCTCTTCATTGCGGTACGCAGCGAAGCGCGATTCCCGGCGTTCCTTTCCGGCGCCATTGATGCGGCTCCGCTCACGCCGAGAGACATCACGCAGATCGGAGCGATGCGGGTGAACACGCTGGCCGATATCGGCAAAGAGATCCAGCTGGTTTGGAATGGCGTTGCCGTGTCGAATAGGCTGCTTGGCGACAATCCCGCATTGGTCGAGCGTTTTCTCCGCGCGCTGGCCAAGGGTCGCGAATTCGCGCGCCGTTATAGAGAGCCGACGATTGCCATGCTGGCGAAGCATACCCCGTTGCCGCCGGATGCTCTTCTGGTCGACTATGACACGGCGGTGAGCAGCATGACCGACGAAGGCACGGTGTCCGACGATGTACTCAGGGAAGAAGTTTTGGCCCGCGCCGAATTGATCAAAGCCGCCACCGTTCCCGACCCGGCCAAGCTCTACGACTACAGCATCATCAGACGAATCTACGCAGATTTGAGAAAAGGCTGGAAGCCAAAGTTGTAACCGGATCGCACTTCGCGGTAAGAGATTGGGAGCCGTCGTTCGTCCAATTGTCGCAATCCATAGGAGGAGTTTTTATGGCAAAAAAAATACGCGAGTTCATGACGCACAGGGAACCACCTGAGCATATCTGGATGGAGCGGGACGAAAGCGCGGTGATCGGCACCGCCCGCATGGGACAGAGAATGGTGCCGCGAATTCGCCCGTTCGATTTATTGAGAAGCACGCCGCTTTCCGGTAACCGAGCGCGGGTGACGATCTTCGAGGGCGATTGTCTGCGGGTTGCCACGGAACATATCGCCGGCCGTGAGGCTCAGCTCACTCGCGCGGCGGATCACGATCTGGTCTATCTGCAATTCTGCGGGCGCTCGACGATCGAAAGCGAAAGCGGTGTCGTCGAAGTGGATCCCGGTGAAATCGTGCTCGTTCCCGCGGCCATTTCGCACCGCAGCACGGGCACGGATCAGTGCCTGCGCGTGCGCGTCGCCACCCAGGAATTCGTCACCGAAGGCGTCGA
>WNFR01008737.1_pt1 | contig 10239 bp, 8 predicted proteins | sample 5400221 | NCBI WGS metagenome assembly WNFR01 (sample SAMN13153357, study PRJNA577476) | soil metagenome | isolation source: 40 cm soil under Madrone tree | place: USA:California | collected 2016-06-14 | reverse complement strand
TGCATGTCGTGGATGGCGAACTGCCCGGCATCAGCTATCCCATTGTTCCCGGTCATGAGGTGGTCGGCCGGGTAGACGTGCTTGGCCCCGGGGTAGCCGCCGTCAAGATCGGCGATCGTGTCGGGGTTCCCTGGCTCGGTTACACCTGTGGCGAATGCGCCTATTGCAGGAGCGGCCGGGAAAATCTTTGTGACCGTCCGCTGTTCACGGGCTACACGCGCGACGGCGGTTTTGCCACACACCTCGTCGCCGACGCCCGTTACTGCTTTCCGCTCGGCGAGTCGGGCGATGACGTCGCGCTAGCGCCGCTGCTCTGCGCGGGCCTGATCGGCTGGCGTTCCCTGGTCATGGCCGGGGACGGGAGGCGTCTCGGTATCTACGGTTTCGGCGCCGCGGGGCACATCATCGCCCAGGTAGCGCGCTGGCAGGGACGTTCGGTCCATGCGTTCACGCGCGAGGGTGATATCGAAGCGCAACGCCTGGCGGTTTCCATCGGCTGCGATTGGGCCGGAGGCTCGGATGAGCGGCCCTCGGTTCCGCTGGACGCCGCCATCATCTATGCGCCGGTCGGCGCGCTCGTGCCGACGGCGTTGCGCGCCGTGCGAAAGGGCGGCTGCGTGGTTTGTGCAGGGATTCACATGTCGGACATCCCTTCTTTCCCCTACAATATCCTGTGGGAGGAACGGCAGCTTCTTTCCGTAGCCAACCTCACGCGGAGCGACGGAATGGAATTCTTTGCGATCGCGGCGCAAGCGGGCATCAAGACGCATACCACCGTCTTTCCGCTGCGAGAGGCCAACGAGGTGCTGTCGAAGTTGCGGTCGGGACAGATCACCGGCGCTGCCGTGTTGCGGCCATGACGCTGGAACCTGCCGCCGAGGCTGCGACAGTCTCCGAAGCCGACCGTCAGGGCCGGGTACTCGGGTTTCTCGATGGCTCCCGATTTGGCGCGGCGAAAGGCGGCAGGCGGATCGACACCCATGCCTCGGTTGTCTTTCTTGGCGACGGCATCGCATTGAAGATCAAGCGCGCCGTACGATTGCCATTTCTCGATTATTCGACGCTCGAAAAACGCAGGCGCGCCTGCGAAGAGGAATTGAAAGTCAATGCCGGCAATGCGCCGGAACTCTATCGACGGGTGGTCGCGATCACACGCCGTAACAACGGCTCCCTTGAAATCGGCGGAAGCGGAGTTCCGGTCGAATGGGCGGTCGAAATGGCGCGCTTCGACGAGGAGCGGACGCTTGATCGCCTTGCGGCCGCGCAACCGATCGAGCCGACGCTTGCGATCGCCCTTGCCGACAAAATCCTGCAATCGCACGACAGGGCACCGCGCGCCGGCGGCGAGAACTGGCTCGCCTCCATCTCCCCAATCATCGACCGCAACACCGCGAAATTCCATACGGTGCGCGGGCTTGACGGCGCAGCCATCGATCGGCTCGATGCCGGCAGCCGCGATCATGTAACGATGCTTCGAACGACGTTGGCCCGTCGCGCCAGGCAAGGTTTCGTGCGGCGCTGCCATGGCGATCTCCATCTGGGCAATATTGCGCTGGTGGATGGCCGGCCGTTGCTGTTCGACGCCATCGAATTCGATCCGGACATCGCCACGACGGATATCCTCTACGATCTTGCGTTTACGCTGATGGACCTGATTCATTTCGGGAATGGCGCGGCGACAAACCTTCTCTTCAATCGCTACCTCGCCGGGGCATCCGACGAAAATCTGGACGGCCTCGCCGTGTTACCGCTGTTCCTTTCGATGCGGGCGGCCATTCGGGCCCACGTGCTTTTTATGAAAAGCGAGCAGGCCGGGGGCGGAGGGGCGGCCTGGCATGACGCGAAGCAATATTTCGACCTTGCGGGACGCCTCGCTGTGCCAAAACCCCCGCGGCTGGTTGCGATCGGTGGTCTGTCCGGGTCCGGGAAGTCGGTTTTGGCGCGAGGGCTTGCGGGCATCATCGAGCCCGTGCCCGGCGCCGTCATTGTCCGTTCGGATGTCGTTCGCAAACGCCTGTTTGACGTCAGCGAAACCACAGGCCTGCCGGAGACGGCCTATCAAGCCGATACCTCGCAGCGCGTCTACGATGTGCTTTCGAATACCGCGCAACGCGTTTTGGCGCAGGGCTGCTCGGTCGTCCTCGATGCCTCGTTTATGCAGGAGACCCAGCGAAGAGGGCTCCTCGATCTGGCACGCGAGCACAACGTGGATTTCGTCGGCCTGTTCCTGACGGCGGATATTCCGACGCGGCTGGCGCGGATCGCCCAACGGAAAAATGACGCGTCGGATGCGACGCGGGACGTCGCCTTGAAGCAGGAGGCGTCGGCGATCGGCGCGATCGACTGGCATGTGGTCGATGCTTCGGGAAGCCCCGACGACACGCTGCACCGGAGCGTGGCCTGGCTTTCCACGCTTGGCCCGGCCCCGCCTGATAGCCGGTGATGAGGATGGGCCAGACTCGGGAGTCCGGAAAAACGAAGCCTGCATATCGCCGGCGCAAGCCATCATTGACGGCGGTCCGGCTGGACTGCGCGGCGGCGTTCCAGAGTATCGCACGGGACTGCACCGCAAGGATAGCGGCGCATCACAGCAGTGCGTGCGCCGGCGATGCCGAAGCCGTGCATCAGATCCGCGTGGCCATCACACGGTTGCGGGCGGCCGTATCCTTTTTCGCGCCGATGACGGTCGACGCGGAATGGCTCCGCCTCAAGAAGGAAATAGCCTGGCTGAACGGATCGCTCGGCGCCGCGCGCGATACCGACGTCGCCGTGGATTATGCAGGCCGCAAGCGGTACCGGACATGGGCCCAGGGCACGATCGGCCAGGATCTCGATGTCCGCCGATTGCGGGATCATCGCCGGCTCGTTCGTTGCCTGAGATCCCAACGGTTCCGGCGCCTGATGGAGGGACTGTCAGACTGGATAGAGCGCGGTCCGTGGATCGCACGTTGGAAGAAGGCCGAGCGCCACAAGCCTGCCGAGCCGCTGAGGAGCTACAGCAAGCATAAGCTTGGTCGCTGGCATAAGCGGTTGATCCGCAAAGGGCGCCGTCTCAAGACCATGGGCGCGTCGCGCCGTCACCGGCTGCGGATCCAGGCGAAACGTCTTCGGTACATGCTGGAAGTGCTGACCGACATTGTTCCGGTATCCGTGCATGGCGAATTCCGCCGATTGCACCGACCGGCAAAGTGCCTCCAGCGCGTGCTGGGAGATCTTCGCGATCTAGAGCGCTTCAGCCGCCTTGGTGCCGGATCGCTGCCGCCTGAAGGCGGCAGGCAAGGCAATCTCCGGCCGCCGGGCTATCTACGACAAGAAAAGAAGCTGCTGGTGGCCGCGGTCGAAGCCTACCACGGCCTCGGGCAGGTCGAGGCGCACTGACGTCGCGCTCGGCCGCACGGATATCGGTGTGGGGAGCCTTCGATGTTTCCACACCACCGCTAACTATCCTTGGGTCTGCCTTCGCCGGGTTTGATGTGCGTCAACCTTGGCAGCGGAACTGTCGGATACTTTTGCATGTGCAGAGAGGTCGAGAAGACATTCGGCCACGTCTGATCGTGATGACCGTGCCGCTTCGCAAATGCCTGGGAGAACGACCATGTTCAAGAATATTCTGGTTCATATTCCGACGGAGCGATCCGTCAGGCCGGTGATTGACGCGGCGGTTTCGCTGGCCACAGGGCGTCGATCCCATCTCGATGCCATCGCCATCGGCTATGAATCCATGAGCGCCGCCGGGATGGTGGTCGAAGGTGGCGGCGCCGCCGTCGCCGCCGTGATGGGAGTTGAGCACGATCGGGCGCTCGAGAGGGCAAATGCGGCGATCTCGGTGTTCGAAATCGAGGCCAAGCTCGCCAATATCGCGTACGGCGCCCGGACGTTGGCGGCGATCCCCGCCGAGGCCGAAGAAACCATGGGAGAGCTTGCGCGGCTTTATGATCTAACGGTCGTACTTCAGCCGGAAGCCTCCCATTCCGGTTATGACAACATGATTCCGCAAGGGATTCTGTTCAATTCCGGTGGACCGATGCTGATGATTCCCTACATCCACAAGGGACCACTCGACGCGCGCCATGTCGGGATTGCCTGGGACGGAAGCCGGCTTGCCGCACGAGCGCTGCGCGATGCTCTGCCGTTTTTGACCGCCGCCCACGCTGTCACCGTGATTGCCGTAAACGAGGATCGGCACGAGGACAACGAAGCAAGTTCGGAACAGGTCGTCGGTCATCTCGCTCGGCGCGGCATCAAGGCGCGGGCCGAGCGGCTGACGGCTGACCGGGAAAATGTTCACGGCACCATCCTGTCGATCGCGGCCGATATCGATATCGGCCTGCTGGTGATGGGCGGGTACGGTCACTCCCGCCTGAGAGAACGCATCCTCGGTGGCGTCACCCGGGGCATATTCAAATCGATGACGGTCCCGGTGCTGATGTCGCACTGACCGGGCTGTGCGCTGCAAGGCCCTTGAGGCGCCACTCTGGTCTCTCGCTCAAACAAAGAGAAAAGCCATGACTGTACATAACCATGCCGTCGTCTGGATTGATCATCGCGTCGCCAGGATCTTCTTTCTGGGGCTGGATGCCGTCGACGAGCTGACCATCCACTCCGAGTTGTCGACCGAGCATCTGCATCACAAGGCCAATACCATCGGCTCCGGTAAGGTCCACGAGGATCCGGCGTTCTTTCCGCGTATCGATGAGGCGTTGCAAAATAGCGAAGCGATCCTGATCGCGGGTCCGGGAAACGAGAAAACCTTGCTGCTGAAACATCTCGGGGAAGGCCAGCATTCGCACAGGACGCGTGAGGTCCACGCCGAAGCCTGCGATCACCCGACGGATCGCGAAATCATAGCCCTCGGACGCCGTCACTTCCGTCTCGGCGAGCCCGCGCGTTGAGGTACTGAGTGGCGCGCCCGCGCAGGGGCCGGCCGCTCTTCGTTTGGCCATTCCGGGAACCGCGGAGCGCGAAGCGCTTTGCGGTTTCTGCCGTCGCGAGATAGGTCACCGTCACCGCAGCCAACGCGCCCATCAGCGGCCAGGAAAGCGGCACGAACCCGAACAAATATTGCAGCGGGCCGGTGACGAGGAGGAGGGCGGCGGCAAGTGCGCCCAGCGAAGTGACAATCAGTGCAATATGCGCTGGCGTTGCGCGCCACGGCACACGCCGGGTCCGGATCAGGAAGATCACCAGGATTTGCGTCGCGATCGATTCCAGAAACCATCCGGTCTGGAATTGCGCCGCATCGGTGCCGAAACCTTTCAGGAGAATCAGGAATGTCGCGGCGTCGAATACGGATGAGACGATGCCCATGACGATCGTGAAGCGCAAGATGGCCGCCATATCCCAGGCGTGCGGGCGCGCAGTATCTTCCGCATCCACGGAATCGAAGGGGATACCGATCTCCGAGAGATCATAGAGCAGGTTATTCAGCAGGATTTGCAACGGCAGCAGCGGCAGGAACGGCAGCACGATCGAGGCCAGCGCCATCGACAGCATATTGCCAAAGTTGGAACTGGTGCCCATGCGGACATATTTCAGGATATTGGCGAAGGTTCGCCGGCCTTCGCGGACGCCCTCGGCCAGCACGTTCAGATCGGATGCCAGCAGGATCATGTCAGCGGCGGCGCGGGCCACGTCGGTTGCGCCATCAACGGACAGGCCGACATGGGCGGCATGGATCGCGGGGGCATCGTTGATGCCGTCGCCGAGGAAGCCCGTGACATGGCCGCACTTCCGCAGTGCATCGATGATGCGTTTCTTTTGATCGGGATCGACACGCGCGAAAAGATCGATCTGCTCGACCTTTGCCGCCAGGCCGACATCGGTGAGTTGGGTGATCTCGGCGCCGGTCAGAATGCTCTCATGCGCCAACCCCACGGCTTCAGCCACGTGCTGCACGACGGCACCCTGATCGCCCGAGATGACCTTGAGTTTTACCCCAAGCGCCGCCAGATCGGCGACCGCCTTCGCTGCATCGGATTTCGGCGGATCGGCGAAGACGCAGAAGCCGACAAACGTCAGGTTCGCCTCGTCCGCAAGCGTCAGACCTGTCTCGCCAGCGGGAACGGACCTGAGTGCGACGCCGAGGAGACGAAAACCCTGCTCGTTCAGGCGCCGCTGCTCGGCCTCAAGGCGGCTCCGCCATGATTCGTCGAGCGGGTGGGCGAGGCCGTCGACCTCAACCGCGACCGCGCGAGACAGCACCGCTTCCGGGGCGCCCTTTGTAACGAGCAGGGTTTCACCGGCGTGTTCGGCCAGAACCGATGCGCATCGCCTTTTGAAATCAAACGGCAGCTCGCCCCGGCGTACCCATTCGGGACTGTTGAGCTGGCCCGCCAGGATGGCATCGTCGAGCGCGCTGCGAACCCCGGTTTGAAAGCAGCTGTTGATCCGCGCCAGTTCGAGCACACGATCGTTGTTCCGGCCCTGCCAATCGACGCTGTCCGCGAGCGTTATCTTCGCCTCGGTCAAAGTGCCGGTCTTGTCGACGCAGAGCACGTCCATGGCGCCGAGATCGTGGATCGCGGACAGTCGCTTGACGATGACCTTCTGCGAGGCCATGCGCTTGGCGCCGCGTGCCAGCGTCACCGTCATGACCATCGGCAACAGCTCGGGCGTGAGGCCAACCGCCAAGGCTACGGCAAACAGGATGGATTGCATGGCCGGCCGCTCTGATGCGAGATGCGCGAGCAGAACGAACAGCGTCAGAAATATCGTAAGCCGAAGGATCAGAAGTCCGAGATGGCGAACGCCCTCCTCCAGGGCAGTCGGCGGAACATTGGCCGCGAGCGCCGATGCGATTGCACCGAACCGGGTCCGGGTACCGGTTTCCACCAGCAGCATGGTCGCTTTTCCGGCAACGACCGAGGTGCCGGCAAACAGCGCGTTATGTGCGTCGGCTGCCTCGGCCGCTGCGCACGGCGTACTGTTCTTGCGCGCCGGAAAAGGTTCTCCGGTCATGATGGATTCGTCGAGCTGAAGATCCTCCGATTCCAGCACGATGCCGTCGGCGGGAACGAGATCGCCGGTTCGCAGCAGGACGATATCGCCCGGCACCAGCGCGCTGACCGGCTGAGCCACCGGCTTTCGATCGCGCATGACGTCGGCATGGACCGCGACGGAATGCCGGAGAGCCTCAGCCTCTTGTTCCGCGCGGTACTCCTGCACGATATCGAGCGTCATGGAGAGTGCCAGCACGGCGACAATGATGAAAAAGCTGCCGTAGTCACCGCTAATGCCAGAAACCGCGGCTGCCGCGATCAGAAGCGCGACGAGGGGATTGAGAACGCGCTTGCCGAGCTTGACCAGGAAAGCCTCACCATGCCCGGCTTCGAACCGGTTCGGGCCGTAAATTCGCAGACGCTTGTCGGCTTCCTCCTGCGTCAACCCGGTCAGCCGGGCTTCCAGTTCGATCAAGAGCGCATCGGCAGATCTGCGCCAAAACGCGCGGTCTGCTTGCTTCACCTGTTGTGGAGCCCACATCACTGATTTCTCCGGATTCGGCGGGCGTTCGGAAGGTTGACCGCTCCCTTGCCGGAAAATCCCGAGGAGGCCGTTGATTTGCCTCAAGAAAGCGGGCCTGACGGGGGCTCGATCTGATTAGTTTGATGCAGCTCAATAAGCTCGCTGACGTGGGGGTGTAGGAATTCAGCCAACGCAAGACCGGAGGTCATCATGTCCATGCCAGAGCTTTCAGAAGCGGATGCAGCGAGCCCAGAGCAGGCAACGGCCGAAGCCGCCACCCAAATGGCCAAGGCCAATCAGCGCGTCGCCAACTTCGTCTTCGGAGCACAAAAATTGATGCTCGAGGAACTCGTATTTACCAGCAATGCGATGGTTGAGCGGGCACAGACCGAGATGCACCTGCTCTCGGAGCTCGCATCGAAGGTGTCCGGCGCGCATTCCGTCAAGGACATCAGGACGATGTACGAGGAATGCAGCAAACACCAGATCGAGTTTGTACGCCGCGACTGCGATCGGCTGTTCAGGCACGGCGAACGACTGATCGAAGCTACTTCCAGCCTGTTCAAGAGCCATCCTCTGAACTGATTGGAATTCCATGCCGCTGACATCGACCATGCCGAAGGCTGAAGCGTCAGCCGTGTCCAGCCTTGCGCCCGCCGTGGCGGGTGACGTACCGGCGATAGCAGTGCAACCGCGCCAGCAAACCGAAGGCGAAGCCCGTCAGGCCGATCGCGCGTTTCATGCGATGCTGGCGCGCCTCACAGGGGGCATTTCGCCGGTTGCCCTGTTGCTTGCCTACACCGACTGGCTCTCGCATCTGGCGGCATCGCCGCAGCGGCAGATCGAGATCTCGCAGGAGGCGGTTCAGGATGCGAAGCGGCTGTTCGAATCCGCACAGCAATATCTAAAGCCCGATCAGGGGCCCTGGTCGCTGATCAAGCCGCAGCCGCAGGACCGGCGTTTTGCCCGGCCGGAGTGGGAAAGCCCGCCGTTCAATCTGTTCGCGCAAGCGTTTTTGCTGGGGGAGCAATGGTGGCACAACGCGACCACTGGGGTGCGCGGAGTTGCAAGGCAGAACGAAGCGATCGTCGAGTTCTCCGTCCGGCAGATGCTGGACGTGCTGGCACCGTCCAATTTCGCCGCGACCAATCCCGAAGTGTTGCAGAAGGCGTTCCAGAGCGGTGGCGAGAATTTTCTGTTCGGCTGGCAGAATTTTTGTAGCGACTGGATGCGCCTGTTGTCGGGCGGCAAGGCATCGGCCAACGCCGGCGATTTTGTCGTCGGCGAAACCGTTGCCACGTCACGCGGCAAGGTCGTGTTCCGCAACGAGCTGATTGAACTGATCCAGTATCATCCGGTCACCGGCAAGGTACATCCGGAGCCGATCCTGATCATGCCGGCCTGGATCATGAAATACTACATTCTGGACCTGTCGCCGCAGAACTCGCTGGTGAGCTATCTCACCGGCCAGGGTTTTACCGTATTCATGATCTCATGGCGCAATCCTGAAGCCGCTGACCGCGATATCGCCTTCGACGACTATCGCGCGCTCGGGGTGGAAGCGGCGTTGGCCACCATCGAAGACATCGTACCTGGCCGTCAAGTCCATGCGTTGGGCTATTGCCTTGGCGGGACATTGTTGTCGATCGCCGCCGCGACCATGGCACGCGAGGGCGACAACAGGTTGAAGTCAATCACCTTGCTGGCCGCGCAAACGGATTTTACCGAAGCTGGTGAACTGACCCTGTTCATCAACGAAAGCCAGGTCGCATTTCTCGAAGACATGATGTGGCAGCACGGTGTACTCGATACCACCCAGATGGCAGGCGCATTCCAGCTGCTGCGCTCGAACGATCTGATCTGGTCGCGGATGACCCGCGACTATTTGATGGGCGAGCGGGCGCCGCCGAGCGACCTCATGGCCTGGAACGCCGATGCCACCCGGCTGCCATACCGGATGCATTCGGAATATCTGCGCAAGCTGTTCCTCGACAACGATCTGGCGGAAGGCCGCTACCTCGTCGAGGGCAAGCCGATCTCGCTGTCGGATATTCACACGCCGATGTTCGTGGTCGGCACGCTGCGCGATCACGTCGCGCCCTGGAAATCGACTTACAAGATAAATTTTCTGGTAGATGCGGACGTGACGTATCTTTTGACCAGCGGCGGCCACAATGCAGGCATCGTGGCGCCGCCGAGCGAGCAGGGGCACAGCTATCGGGTCAGGACGAAGCCGGCACATGCCACCTATACCGGTCCCGACGAATGGCTAAACACGGTAGCGCCGGTCGAAGGGTCGTGGTGGCCGGAATGGACCAAATGGCTGGCGGCCCGGTCCGGGGCGCTATCTGAGCCGCCGCGCATGGGCACGGCGGAGGGCCGGAATTTGCCCGATGCACCGGGCGACTATGTTCGGGGGTGATCATAGTGCCAGGACCAATCGGCTCTGATTGAATCAGAGCCGATGCTCCAGTGAGGCGTTTTCTAGCCAACGCCGGGATGGCCGAGTTACTGGCGGGCCGTGCGGCTTGAGATGCCCAAGGCGGTATAGAGTGGGCAGCTCTTGAAGAACGCGGTCGCGAGCAGCACCAGACCGATCAATCCGGCCCAATGCCATCCCTGAATCGACAAGCCATCCTGCAACGCAAATGCGACCAGCGCCAATCCCAACACGATCCGCACGTACTGATCAATCGTTCCGACATTTACCGGCATGGTACGTCTCCCTCAGATGACCCTTGGTGAAAGAACTCCAAATTAAGGATCGCACGCCGGGCC
>WNFR01020010.1_pt1 | contig 10240 bp, 9 predicted proteins | sample 5400221 | NCBI WGS metagenome assembly WNFR01 (sample SAMN13153357, study PRJNA577476) | soil metagenome | isolation source: 40 cm soil under Madrone tree | place: USA:California | collected 2016-06-14 | reverse complement strand
GCCCCCTCGGGTGCGCCCATGTACTTGGAGATCAGGTCGAGCCGCTCCACCGGCAGGTAGAGGCGCCCGCCCTCGGCGTACTCCAGCAGCAGGAAGTCGGCGTCGTGGCCGTCGGTGGAGAGCGTGCGCAGGCCGTGATAGCGCGCGATGCCGTGCTGCTCGTGCACCACCAGGTCGTTCGGGGCCAGGTCGTTGAACGAGGCGATGGCCGCGCCCCGCTGGAACAGCGGCCGCCTCAGTCGCCGTCGCTGGGCCCCGAAGATCTCCTCCTCGCAGAGCACGACCAGGCCGAGCGCGGGGATCTGGAATCCGGCCGAGCACTCGCCCACCACCACCCCGAGCCCCTCCGGGCTCCAGAGGGTGGCCTCGGGCCATGGCTCGAGGTCGTGCTCGGCCAGCATCTGGCGCAGGCGATCGCGCTGCCGCTCGTCGTCCACCACCAGGCGGACCGTGAAGCCCTCGCCGCGCCAGTCGCGAATCTCGGTCGCGAGCGTCTTGAACTGGCCGCGGAAGCCGCCCACCGAGCGCGCGCCCATCGAGACGCGGGGCACCGCACCGTCGCCGCGCTGGAGCAGCGGCAGCTCGAGCCGCTGGAAGCGCGCGAGCAGGGTCGCGAGCGGCGCCGCCGACGGCGCGTCGTCGGGCGGCGCCTCCAGCAGCGCGGGATCCTCCAGGACGATCAGGGTCTCGGCGGGCAGGTAGTCGAGCAGGGTGACCGGCGCCGCGTCCGGCGAGCCGAGCGGCAGCACGGTCAGTTCCTGGAGCGGCCCGATCGAGCGCTGCGACGTGGGATCGAAGAGGCGCAACGACTCCACCTCGTCGCCGAAGAACTCGGCGCGCACCGGCTGGGCGTGCGTGGGCGAGAAGATGTCGACGATGCCGCCCCGCAGGCTCCACTGCCCGACCTCGAGCACCGTCTCCACCCGCTCGTAGCCGGCCGCCTCGAGGAGCGCGAGCAGGATCTCCCGGTCGCTGCCCTCGCCGACGGTCAGGGTGAACGTGCGACGCTTGAACGACTCGGGCGGCGGCACCGGGATCGCGAGCCCGGACGGCGTCGCCACGATGGCCACCGCGTCGCCGTCCAGCAGCCGGCGGCAGCAGAGCGCGCGCTCGGCGTCCGGCTCGCGGTGGCGGCCACCGCGCCAGGAGGCGCCCGAGCCCGACGGGAACTCGAGGACGCGCCCCTCCCCGACCGGCCCGTCGACCGGGCCGCCGGAGAGCGTGGCCAGGAAGAACGCGGCGTCCTGGGCGGCCTGGTGGCGCTGGACCGGTCCCGGGGCGAGGAGCAGGATCGGCCGCCCGGTTCGCTGGAGCAGCCCGGCGGTCGCCAGGGCGCGGGACGCGCCCCAGAGGCCGTCCGCGCGCAGGCAGGGGACTCCCTTGGAGAGGGCCGCCAGGACCTCGTCGAAGGCGGCCCAGCGGGACAGGACGGGCTGGGCGGACACGCTCATCACACGCAACGACTGATCAGAGGTACCACCGGGGGCGCGCGGCGTCAACGCCGCGGGGCCCTCAGCGCGAGCCTTGAGCAAGGTAGAAGGACAGGGTCTCGAGCTCGATGGCCAGGTCGACGTTCTTCAGGCGGACATCCCGGGCCGCCTTGATGCGTCCCGGCGCGAAGTTGAGGATGGTCTTGATGCCGGCCGCCACCAGTTTCTCGGTCACCGCCTGGGCGGACTCCCCCGGCACCGCGACGATCGCGATCTGCAGATTACGGGCCTTGGCCTCCTTCGGGAGGTCCTGCATCGGCTGGATCGTCACGCTGTCGACCGCCTTGCCCCACTTGGCGGGGTCGTCGTCGAAGATCGTGGAGATCCGGAAGCCCTGGCGCGCGAAGCCCTTGTAGTGGAAGAGGGCCGAGCCCAGGTTGCCGAAGCCCACCAGCGCCACCTGCCACTCGCGGTCGAGCCCCAGGATGCGCTGCAGCTCGGCCTTGAGCCCGGAGACGTAGTAGCCGATGCCCCGCACTCCGAATTCGCCGAAGTAGGCGAGGTCCTTCCGGACCTGGGCCGAGTTGAGGCTGAACCGCTCGGCCAGCTCCTGCGACGAGATCGTCTTCACCCCGTCCTCTTCCAACTGGAGGAGACTTCGGGTGTAGACGGACAGACGGCGCACCGTCATCTCCGGGATCCGGGGGATCTTGAACGGCGACCGTCGTGCCATGTTCGTCTCGGCGGCGCTGCTCGCGCCGGGTGGGGCATTCCTTCCGCGGGCGGGCCCGCGTGGCGTCCCGGGGCCCAGGCCCCGGGACGGTGCCTACGAGCTCCTCCCTAGGATTTCACGAACAGCAGGATGACCGCGATGACGAACACGAACAGCACGAGCGACTCGATGAAGGCCAGACCGAGCAGCATCGCGGTCTGGATCCGGGCGATCGCGCCGGGCTGCCGCGCCATGGCGTCCACCGCCGAGCCCGCCGCGCGGCCCTGACCCAGGCCGCAGAGTCCCGCGGCCAGGCCGAAGCCGAGGCCGGCGGCCAGGACCGCGAAGGCCTTCGCCATGTCGGATGAGCCGGCGGCGTCGGCCGCCCAGGCCATCCCCGGGACCGCCAGAATCGCCAGAACACTCACGGTGAGAATGCGTTGCACGGCTTTCCTCCTTGTTGAGGGTGACTGCGACTAGTGGTGCTCCGCTTCCTCGACCGCCGCCGCGATGTAGAGCATGGCCAGCTTGCAGAAGATGAAAGTCTGGATGAAGGCGACCAGGATCTTCAGCGGGAGCAGGAAACCCACGACGAACACGACCATGATGACCGCGGCCGGGGCTCCCACCACGATCCCTCCGAGGGAGCCGGAGAGCGCCCAGCCCAGCATCCCGTCGAAGCCCATCATGAAGAAGAAGATGGCGAGCAGGATGTGGCCGGCCATCATGTTGCCGAAGAGGCGGAGCGACAGGGACAGCGGCCGCGCGCAGTGGCTGATGATCTCGATGACGAACATCAGCGGCTTGAGCACCGCCGGCACCGGCCCCGCGAAGTGCTTCATGTAGGGGATGAAGCCCTGCTTGCGCACCCCGATCACGTGGTAGGTGATGAACACGATCAGGGCGCACGCCGCGGTGGTGTTGAGGTTGGCGGTCGGCGCCACCAGCCCCGGCACCAGCCCCATGAGGTTCGAAGCGAGGATGAACAGCCCGAGGGTGGCGATCAGCGGCAGGTAGCGCCGGCCCTCGTGGCCGATCGTCTCGTCCAGCTCCTTCACGAACTGGTCGAGCACCAGCTCCATGAAGTTCTGGCTGCCGGTCGGCACCAGGGAGACGCGACGGGTGGCCACGAAGGAGACCACCACCAGGATGGCCATCACGATCCACGTGTAGAGGATGTGGTCCGGGATGGCCGGGATGTGCAGGATCGGCGGGTGCTCGATCAGCTCCATTGGATCAGGCGTGCTCCCGGGCGTCGAGAAGACCCTGGATCAGGAGCACCGGCGGCAGGGCGGCCAGCCCGACGCCGACCCCGACCGGGTGGGCCCAGCCCTGCGCGATCAGCAGGCCCAGAGCCCCGAAGGTCACGAGCTGCCGGAGGCCGATGCGCCCGATGCGCCCGACCCCGCTTTGGCCTCCTGCGATCAGCGCGGTCGCGCGGCTCACGTCGCGGGCGAGCCAGCGGAAGTTCAGCATTGATCGTCCGGTAGAAATTCACCGCCGCCGCCACGATGCCGAAGCCGAGCCCGGCCAGCAAGAGCCACGGTTTCGTCCCGAGCCACCGGTCGGCGAAGTAGCCCGCCGCGAGGCCGACCGCCACACACGCGAACAGCATCGTCCCGAGATTGACGAGCTGAGCGGTCTGACCGTGCGACGGCCCCCGTTCTTCCGGAGCCATGTGAACAGGAACACTATCACACGCCCCCGAGACTGACAAGCGGCCTCAACTGATTGATTTAGCTATTCAAAGACCTCTCGATGCCCAGCCACACAGGTACAAGGCAAGCAGGGGTCAGCCGAAGACGCCGCCCATGCGGGTGCCGGCCATCCGGTTGATGATGGCGACGCTGATGGCGGCGACCACGATCAGGATCACGCCGAGGGCGGCCGCCTCGTTGGCGCTGCCCGCGATGTAGAAGGCGAAGATCCCGTTGGTGATCGACTCCCACCCGCCGAGGGCCAGGAAGAGCACCGCGGAGGCCTCCTGCAGCGACGTCATGAACGAGAACAGGCCGCCGACCAGGATGCCTTTCCAGATGAGCGGCAGCGTCACGTCGCGGAAGGTGCGCAGGCCGGAGGCCCCGACGCTCCCGGCCGCCTCCTCGAGCGAGCGATGTACCAGCAGCAGCGAGGCGAACGAGCCGCGCACCGTGTAGGGCAGTCGCCGGACGGCCAGCACCAGCGGCATGACGATCCAGAACGAGGTGAGCCCGCGGTCGAGCCCGGGCAGGTCGAAGTGGAACGCGCGGATGTAGGCGATGCCGAGGGCGGTGCCGGGCACGGCGAGGATCAGGGTGTTGACCGCGTCGAGCGCCCCGCGCCCCGGCACGGTGGAGCGCGCCAGGAGCCAGGCGATCGGCACGCCGACCAGCACGCAGACCACCACCGCGAGCCCGGAGTAGAGGAAGCTGTTGAGGATGTACTTGGGCGTCTCCACGATCACCCGCTCGTAGTACTGCAGCGTGTAGGCCACCGGCAGCGGGGTGAGCGCCCAGCCCTTCCCCACCGAGGCGAGCGTCACCCCGATGTAGGGGATGAAGGACAGCAGCAGCAGGAACGACAGGAAGGCCACCACCAGCGCCTGCCGGCCCGCCGAGAGCCGCCGCCGGGTGACTCGGCTGTAGGCGAGCGACGAGTAGTCCTTGATCGCCACGTAGTGCCGCGCCGCGAGCAGGAAGAGGACCGCGAGCAGCACCATCAGCGCGGAGATCACGATGCCCATGCGGAAGATGCGACGGTCCACGAACTGCACGATGTTGAGGTAGGCCTGGGGGGCCAGCAGATCCTGTACCCCGAGCACCAGCGGCGTGGCGAAATCGGAGAAGGTCCAGATGAACACGAGCAGCGCGCCCGCCACGTAGCCCGGCGTGGTGAGCGGCAGGGTCACCCGCCAGAGCTTGCTCCACCCGCGCGCCCCCACGCTCTCCGCCGCCTCCTCCAGCGAGGGGTCGACCTTGCCGAGCGCGTCCACCACGTTGAGGGTGATCATCGGGAAGAGGTGGAGCGTCTCGACGAGCACCACCCCGTGGATGCCGTAGAGGAAGTTCACCGGCCGCAGGAGGTCGAAGAGATCCATCAGGAGCACGTTCACGGTGCCCGCGCGCCCCAGGATGAACGTGAAGCCCAGCACCCCCACCAGGGGGGGCGAGATGATCGGGATCATGGTGAGGTAGCTGAACAGATTGCGGCCCACGAAGTCGTAGCGCACGAGCAGGAAGGCCACCGTGATGCCCAGCACCGAGGAGGCGATCACGGTCGCCACGCCCAGGATCATCGAGTGCCAGAGCGAGCGCAGATAGAAGCGGTCGGTGAAGAACTCGTGGAAGTTGGCCAGCGTCCAGCGGCCGGCCTCGTCGCTCACCGCGTCGTAGAAGATGCGCCCGAGCGGGTAGACCAGGAAGAGGATCAGGAACGCCCAGATGAGCCCGACGCCCAGCGCGAGGCGCGGGCTACGCATCGTCCGCGACGGCCAGGGTCACCGACGAAGGGAAGTGGAGCGTCACCGGCCGGCCCACCGGCAGCGGATCGTGGTGCCACGCGTCCCGGATGTCGGCCTTGAGCACGAGGCCCGCCGCGGTCTCCACGTCGTAGCGCACCGTGCTCCCGAGGTAGGAGACGAGGCTCACCCGCCCCGCGACCCGGTTGCCCTCGCCGGCCGCGGCCGCTCCCAGGGCCACGTTCTCGGGCCGCACCGCGAGCACGCAGCGCGTCGAGACGGCCCCGTTGGCGATGGCCCGCAGCGGGCCGAGCGCGGTGCGGACCACCATGTCGCCGCCCTCCGCGCCCCGACTCTCCACCTCGCCCGGCACCAGGTTGTTGGTCCCCACGAAGTCGGCCACGAACCGCGTGCGCGGCCGCTCGTAGAGGTCGCGGGGCGGACCCACCTGCAGCACGCGCCCGTCGCGCATGACCGCGACCCGGTCGGAGAGCGACAGCGCCTCCTCCTGATCGTGGGTCACGTAGATGGTGGTGATCGCCAGCTCCCGCTGGAGCCGGCGGATCTCCGCGCGCACCTGGATGCGGATCTTGGCGTCCAGGTTCGAGAGCGGCTCGTCCAGCAGCAGGATGTCCGGGTTCAGCACCAGCGCCCGCGCGAGCGCCACCCGCTGTTGCTGGCCCCCCGAGAGCTGGCCCGGGTAGCGGGCCTCGAAGCCGATCAGGTTGACCTTGCGCAGCCCCTCCTGCAGGCGCCGGGCGAGGTCCGCCCCGCGCAGGCGGCGCAGCCGGAGGCCGTAACCGATGTTCTCGGCCACCGTCATGTGCGGCCAGAGCGCGTAGTTCTGGAAGACCATGCCGATGCGGCGCTCGTAGGGCGCGAGGCCGTTGACCACTCGGTCGCCGAACCGGATGGTGCCGGAGTCCGGCTGGTAGAAGCCGGCGAGCAGGCGCAGGAGCGTGGTCTTGCCGCAGCCCGACGGCCCCAGCAGCGTGAACAGCTCGCCGTCGGCGACGGTGAGGTCCACCGCGTCGACCGCGGTCACCGCGCCGAACCGCTTCACCACCCCCTGGATGGTGACGATCATCTGATCGCGCGGGGGATCGCGCCGGGCGGCGCTACTTCTTCAGCTCGTCCCACTTGGCCTCGATGTCCGAGCGGAAGCGGGTCTTGAGCGCCTCCGACCGCCTGGCCGCCACCGTCTCGTCGTACACGTTGGCGACGTCTCCGTCGAAGTACGACCGCACCCCGCCGGTGAACTCCACCGCGGTCTCCGCGGTCGAGCCCGCGGCGCCCTGCACCTTGTACTTCGGATTGACCGAGAAGAGCCCGCGCTCCATGAACACCTTCTGCCCGCGCTCGGTCAGCAGGAACTCGATGAACGCGCGCGCCGCTTTGGGATTGCGGGCCCCGGCCAGGATCGCCATCGGCTCCGGGGTCACGAAGGCGTTCTTCGGCGCCACGTACTTGATGTCGAAGCCGGCCAGCTTCTCCTCGAAGGCCATGTAGGACGGCACCGCGAAGCCGGTCGCGAACTCGCCCTTGGCCACCACCGTCGGCACGTCCCGGCTCCGCGCGGTGAAGTGCCCGGTGTTGGCCGCCAGCCTGCGCAGCCAGCTCCAGCCCGGCTCCTCGCCCTGCAGCGAGAGGATGACCTCGTAGGTGGCGTTCGACGACGACGAGCGGGTCGGGGCGCACTGGGCGACCTCGCCCTTGAGCTTGGGATTGAGCAGGTCGTCCCAGTCCTTGAGGGGAGCGACGCCCAGCCGCTGCAGGCGCTTCGGGTTGTAGACGATCCCGTACGGCTCGAGCGTGGTGCCGACCCAGTACCCGTCCTTGTCCTTGAGCGGGATCGGCCTGGGCTTGCCGATGGAGGCCGGGATGGACTCCCACGCCTCCTTCGAGATCTCCACCTTCTGCAGGAGCTTCTGCTCGGCCAGCTTCTCGAACAGCGCCGACTCCCCGCCCCAGAAGATGTCGACCTCCGGCTTGCCCTTCCACTCGGTGATGCGCCCGTACGCCACCGGGGTGCCGGCCGGGATCGCGTTCACCTTCACGGTGACGTTCCACTTCTCCTTCGCGTAGTCCGCGAAGGCCTTGAGCGCCGCGTCGTGGATGAACTTGGAGACCGGGGTGATCAGGTTCAGCTCGCCCTCGATGGGCGCCTGGGCCCGGGCCGGCGTCCCGGCCAGGGCGAGCGCGCACAGCACGGCAATCAGGGCCAGGGCGGCCCTCGTGACGGTCGATCGCATCATGCATCCCTCCTGTCGGGTTCGATCCATCCGCGCGCCCGCTCCACCGCGCGGCGCCAGCCCGCGTAGCCCGCCTCGCGCACGGGGGGCGACATCGCGGGGGTGAACTTGCGCTCGAGCTTCCAGCGGCCGCCGAGGTCCCGGCTCTTCCAGAGCCCCGCGCCCACCCCGGCCAGGTAGGCTGCGCCGAGCCCGGTGGTCTCGGTCACCGAGGGGCGCAATACCTCCACTCCGAGCACGTCGGCCTGGAACTGGCACAGGAAGTCGTTGGCCGCCGCGCCGCCGTCGACCCGCAGCGTGCTGAGCGGCACGCCGGACTCGCGCCGCATGGTGTCGAGCACGTCGCGGCTCTGGTAGGCGATGGCCTCGAGCGCGGCGCGGGCCAGGTGGGCCCGCGTGGTGCCGCGCGTGATGCCCACCAGCGTGCCTCGCGCGTAGGGGTCCCAGTAGGGCGCGCCGAGCCCCACGAAGGCGGGCACCAGGTAGACCCCGCCGGTGTCCGGCACCGACTGGGCCAGGGCCTGCGTCTCGGCCGCCTGCTTGATCACGCCCAGGCCGTCCCGCAGCCACTGGACCGCCGCGCCCGCGACGAAGACCGCGCCCTCGAGGGCATAGGTGGTCGCGCCCTCCACCGTCCACGCCACCGTGGTGAGCAGACCCTCGGTGGAGCCGACCGCGCGTGGCCCGGTGTTGAGCAGCGCGAAGCACCCGGTGCCGTAGGTGTTCTTGGCCATGCCGGGCTCGACGCAGGCCTGGCCGAAGAGGGCGGCCTGCTGATCGCCCGCGATGCCGGCCACCGGGATGCCGGCGGGCAGCCCCGGGGTCGCCGTCGCGGTGGTCTCCCCGAACACGCCGGCCGACGGCTTCACCGTGGGCAGGAGCGCCATCGGCACGCCGAGCGTGCGGCAGAGCCCCTCGTCCCACCGAAGCGCATGGATGTCGTAGCAGAGCGTGCGGGAGGCGTTGGACGGATCGGTCGCGTGCACCGCCCCGCCGGTGAGCTGCCAGAGCAGCCACGAGTCCACCGTGCCGAAGCAGAGCTCGCCGCGCTCCGCCCGGGGCCGCAGCGCGGGCTCGTGGTCGAGCATCCAGCGGATCTTGGTGCCCGAGAAGTAGGCGTCCACCACCAGCCCGGTCTTCCGCCGGATCTCGGGCTCGGCCCCGTCGGCGCGGAGGCGGTCGCAGAGCGCGGCGGTACGCCGGCACTGCCAGACGATCGCGTTGCCGACCGGCCGCCCGGAGGCGCGCTCCCAGAGGATGGCGGTCTCGCGCTGGTTGGTGATGCCCACCGCCGCGATCTCGGCCGGCGCGATTCCGGCGGCGGCCACCGCCTGGCCGAGGGCCTGGACGGTGGTGGTCCAGATCTGGGCCGGATCGTGCTCCACCCAGCCCGGCTGCGGGTAGTGCTGCGGCAGCTCCGCGTAGCCCCGGGCCCGCACGAGGCCGTCGGGATCCACCACCAGCGCGGTCGAGCCCGTCGTTCCCTGATCGAGCGCCAGGACGAAGCGGCGCGCGGTCACCGGCCGAGCGCCGCCTTGGCCAGGTCCGGGCGGTCGGTGATCACGATGCCGACCCCGTGGCCGATGAAGCGCTCGATGGCCTCGCGCTCGTTCACCGTCCACACCCCGAGGGTCAGGCCGGCCAGCCGCGCCTGCCGGGCCACGTCGGCGGTCACGGTGCGCTGCTCGAGCCCGACGAAGACGACGCCGGCCTGGCGGAGCGCCTGGAGCTCGGGCTCGATCGCGGGCGTGGGCAGCGCCCGCGCGGAGTAGAGGGCCCCGGTACGCGCGTCCGGGCGGAGCTGGCGCAGCCGCCGCCAGGTCTCCCCCTCGAACGCCATCACGATCGCGAAGGGGGTGAACCGGTGCCGGTCGAGCACCGCGAACACCTTCTCCTCGATGCCGGGGTAACGCCGCCGCTGCTCGTCGGTCTTGATCTCGAGCAGCATCTGCCGCTTGCCCGCCGCGGCGAGGGCCACCACCTGATCCAGGGTGGGCACCGGCTCCTCGGTGACCGCCCCGCTCCGGTCCTTGAGCCGCAGGGTCCCGAGCTCGGCCGCGGTGCGCTCCCGCACCGGCCCCCTCCCGGTGGTGGTGCGCTCGAGGGTGGCGTCGTGGATGACCATCACCTCGCCGTCGCGGCTCAGGTGCACGTCCAGCTCGAGATAGTCCACGCCCAGCCCGAGCGCGTTGCCGAAGGCGAGCAGGCTGTTCTCCGGCCAGAGGGCCGCCCCGCCCCGGTGGGCCGCGAACAGCGGCGCGATCATGTCGGGCGCCGCCGCGCTCACGGTGCCGAGCACCGCGGAGAACCCGCCCAGGGCCAGGCTCCAGAGCAGGAGCCCTCTCACTTGTCGCTCTCCACCAGGCCCTTCACGAACCAGCGCTGCATGAAGACGATGATGGCCACCGGG
>WNFR01013721.1_pt1 | contig 10241 bp, 6 predicted proteins | sample 5400221 | NCBI WGS metagenome assembly WNFR01 (sample SAMN13153357, study PRJNA577476) | soil metagenome | isolation source: 40 cm soil under Madrone tree | place: USA:California | collected 2016-06-14 | reverse complement strand
CCGCGCAGCCGACGGCGCCCCGATGTGGGAGTGGGTGGCGCGGCGGGTCGAGGGTTGGGGCAGCGACTACGTCGGTCCAAGCGGGCTGAGCCCGGTCGGCGCGGTGGTTGGTGCGACCTATCCGCAGCATGCCGCCCGCGCGCGCGAGCTGATGCCGCATGCGACGGTGCTGGTACCGGGTTATGGAGCGCAGGGGGCCAATGCGGCCGACGCGGTGCGAACGGCGCGCGCCGACGGCTCTGGAGTCGTCGTCAATGCGAGCCGCAGTCTGATGTACGCCTATCTCAAACGGCCCGGTTCGTCGCCGGCCCAGGCGGCAGCCGAAGCGGCCGAGGCGATGAGGACGGAACTCAACGCCGCCCTTGCCGCGCGCGGCGCTTAAGCGGCGTAGCTCGCTAATACTTCAAACGGAAAATCGGAAGAGCGCGTCGCGCGGGGCGATGCGCCGGTTCAGGTGCGCATCAGCTCGACTTCGTCAGCCGCGAGCGTCGCGTAAACCTCGCGCTCGATCGAGCGGTAGCGGTCGAGCGCCTCGTCGGCCTTGGCTTCGGAGCCGTCTTCCCTGGCGATCTCGCGCATCTTCTTCTCGATCCACGACAAGTGCCAGGTTTCGTCCTCGGTGACGGCCTTGAGGACTTCGCGGGTCTCGTCGTCGACGTTGGGCAGCGCGGCGTGCGCCATGTAGCGGCTCTGCGCGCGCTCCTCGACGACCACGGTCAGCGCGAGCAGCTCGACCACGGTTTTGGGCACGCCGAGCCGCAGTCCGAGGCGGCGCTGATAACCGTCCGCGAGCATCAGGGGCGTGCCGCCGAGGTCAGCGATACGCCGGGTCCATAGCCATGCGTGGCGGGTTTCGTCGGCCAGATGCTTGGCCATCTTGAGCTGCGAATCGCCGTCCTTCATGTGGCCGATCAGATTGAACAACAGGCGTGCTCCGCGCAATTCCGCGTCCCGATAGACGCTGAAAATCAGGATCTGCTTGTCGGTCGCCGACATTCTGCCGGTTTCCGTTACCTGGCTTGCTTCCATTACTTTTGTGCTCCTCCGCCCACGCCCTTTGCTTCTCCGCCCGCGCCGTCATCGCGAAAGCGAAACGATTCATCAACTTTTAACAAGCGAACAGCACTACGGGCGGCAAACAAAGCGGTTCGCTCTTAACTATTTCATTGAGCGGGCGCGGTCAAGCTGGAGTTTGCGACGTCCGCCGCCGCGTATTAGCTCGAATTTGTTAGTTCAGATACAAGTACGCCCATCGCGGCCCACGCGTTTCGTCGAACTTCCACTCTGTCTCAAACGACGCCACGGCCGCCCTGGAGGCTTGATTGTCCGCGACCGCCGACGCTTATTGGCTCGCGCTCCGACGTGTCCACGGCGCCGGGCCGCGCACCTGCCGCCTGCTGCTTGAGCGTTTCGGCTCCGCCGAGCAGATTTTCAAAGCCACCGAAGATGAGATCGCCGCAGCCGGAGTCGGGCGTAAAGTCGCCGGCTCGATCGCCGGCTTCAATGACTTCGCCCCGCTGGAGAAGGAGCTGTGCGAACTGCCGCGCCTGGGGGCGCGGCTGGTGCGATGGACCGACGACGAATATCCGGCCAACTTGAAGCAGATCGCCGACCCGCTTCCCTACCTGGTCGCGCGCGGGCTGCTCGAGCCCCGCGCCACTGCCTGCGTGGCCGTGGTCGGTGCGCGCGCGGCCAGCGAGGCCGGGCTGCGGATGGCCCAGCGGCTGGGCTTTGAACTCGCCGCGCATGGCTTCGTCGTGGTCAGCGGACTGGCCCGCGGAATCGACGGCGCGGCGCATCGCGGCGCGCTCGAAGCCGGCGGCCGCACGATCGCGGTGCTGGGATGCGGTATCGATGTCGCCTACCCGCCCGAGCATCGCGGCCTCGCCGATTCGATCGTCGAGCGCCGCGGCGCCATCCTGAGCGAACTCCCGCTGGGCAGCGCGCCGCTGCCCGAGAACTTTCCCAGCCGCAATCGTATCCTGTCGGGCCTCTCGCTCGGCGTCGTGATCGTCGAGGCGACGGAGAAAAGCGGCTCACTGATAACGGCGCGGATGGCGCTCGAACAGGATCGCCAGGTTTTCGCCGTTCCCGGCAGCCCGCTGAGCGGCAAGACGCGCGGCAGCAATCGCCTGCTCAGGGAAGGCGCCGTGCTGGTAGAATGCGTTGAGGACGTGATCGAGGACCTCGCGCCACAGATGGCGGGCAAGGCGTCGGCGCCGGCCCAGCCTGCGGCGGCGGCATCGCAGGCGGCGCTCGCAGTCGCGGCGCCGGTGCAAGTGAAGACTGAGAGCCCGGCGATGCAACCGTCGGCATCGGGAGCCGCGATCGAGGTAAGCGAGCCCTCCATTAAGTGGAGCAAATCGAGCGAACCAAGCATTATTAGCTCGAGAAGTCCGTCCGAGAGTTTGGTCGGAGAGAAGTCCAAAGAGATTCAATCGGTTTTAAATTGTCTAATAGATGCTCAAAAGCTCCATGTTGACGCGGTGATTGAATCGTGCCAGCTTCCTCCGCAAACTGTGCTTAACTTACTGTTGGAGCTTGAGTTGAGGGGACTGGTCGTACAGCATCCTGGCAAGCTCTTCACACTACCCTAGGCCCGGCCCTTTAGTTGCCGGGCGGCCCTGGGGGCTGATTTCCGGAGGCTGGAGGCAGGGTGGCAAAGAATCTCGTAATAGTTGAATCACCGGCCAAGGCGAAAACGATCAAGCGTTATCTGGGTTCCGACTTCCAGGTCATCCCCTCGGTCGGCCATGTGATGGATCTGCCCAAGAGCACGCTCGGGGTTGCCGTCGACGACGACTTCAAGCCCGAGTACCACGTCATCGCCGGCAAGGCGAAGGTGCTCAAGGAAATCCAGACGCAGGCCAAGAAAGCCGACCACGTCTACCTGGCGACCGACCCCGACCGCGAGGGCGAAGCGATCGCCTGGCACATCGCCGACCAGCTCGGGAAGATCAAGGGCACCGTCCGCCGGGTCCTGCTCCATGAGATAACGCAGGGCGCGGTGCGCGCGGCGGTCGCGAATCCGGAGGAGCTCAATCACGACCTGTTCGACGCTCAGCAGGCGCGCCGGGTGCTCGACCGGCTGGTAGGGTACCAGATAAGCCCGCTGTTGTGGGACAAGGTCAAGCGCGGAATCAGCGCTGGACGGGTCCAGTCGGTGGCGCTGCGGATAATCGTCGAGCGCGAGAAGGAGCGCGAGGCATTTCGCGCGGAAGAGTACTGGACGCTCGATGCGCGCCTGGAGGCTGGCAATCCGCCCCCGTTCAAGGCCCGCCTCTACAGCCATCGCGACCAGCGTATCGACAACAAGGCCTATAAGCTGCCCGAGGCCGAGGCGCGCGCGATCATCACCGCCTGCGAGCAGTTGCCCTTCGTCGTGCGCAAAATCGAGCGCAAGGAGGTGCGGCGCTCGCCGACGCCCCCGTTCATCACTTCGCGCCTGCAGCAGGAGGCCTCGCGCAAGCTTTATTTCTCGCCCTCGCGCACGATGAAGATCGCGCAGCGTCTATACGAGGGCGTCGAGCTGGGCGACCAGGGCGCGGTCGGCCTTATCACTTATATGCGGACCGACTCGGCGCGGGTTTCCGACCAGGCCTTGAACTCCGTGCGCGAGTACATCGTAAATCGCTACGGCGCCAGCTACATCCCGGAGCGAGCGGTAATCTACCGCTCATCCAAATCCGCCCAGGATGCCCATGAGGCGATTCGCCCGACTGCGGTCGAGCGTGATCCGGAATCGATGGCCCGTTACCTGGGTAAGGACGAACTGGCGCTCTATACGCTCATCTTCAATCGCTTCGTCTCGAGCCAGATGAATCCGGCGGTCTATGACCGCACGACCGTCGATATCGACTCGGGCGAGGCGGTCTTCCGGGCCACCGGACAGGTGGTCAAGTTCGACGGCTTCATGCGGGTGTACACCGAGGGCCAGGATGAAACGCCGGATGACGACGAGGCGGCGACGTTGCCCGCGATGAACGAGGGCGAGATGCTCAAGCTGCTGGGTTTCGAGCCCGAACAGCATTTCACCCAGCCGCCGCCGCGCTTCAGCCAGGCGACGCTGATCAAGGAACTCGAGGAAAAGGGTATCGGCCGCCCATCGACCTACGCGGCGATCATGACCTCAATCCTAAACCGCGAGTACGTCGAGGAGGACCCGAGCAAGCGGCTCCGGCCGACCTCACTCGGGCGCGTCGTCGCCGAGCTTCTGATCGCGGCCTTCCCGGACATTCTGGAGGTGAGCTTCACCGCGCAGCTCGAAGAGGAACTCGACGGAGTCGAGAACGGCAAGGAAAACTGGGTCAAGACGCTGCGGCGCTTTTACGGACCATTCAAGAAATCGCTCGGCGAGGCCAAGAAGAAGATGCCGACCGTCAAACGCAAGGGCCTGCCGACCGGGCTCAAGTGCGAGCTTGACGACGGCGAGATGGTGATCAAGTGGGGGCGCAACGGCGAGTTCCTTGCCTGCTCCAACTATCCCAAGTGCACCAACACCAAGGAGTTCATCCGCGACGACCAGGGCAATATCGTGCCGCAGGAGCGTCAGGCGCTCTCGACCGAACCGACCGACGCGGTCTGCGAGAAGTGCGGCAAGCCGATGGTGCGGCGGCGCTCGCGTTTCGGCGAGTTCCTCGGATGCTCGGGCTATCCCGACTGCGACGGTATCAAGCGCCTGAAGTCGGACCCGGTCAGCACCGGCGTCAGCTGTCCCGATTGCAAAGAGGGCGAGGTGCTGGAACGGCGGAGCCGCCGCGGCAAGCTGTTCTTCGGATGCTCGCGTTACCCCAAGTGCAAGTTCGCGAGTTGGGACAAGGTCGTGGCGCATCCATGCCCGCAATGCGGCTCGGCCTACCTGGTCGAGAAGGTGACCAAGCGCGAGGGCGCGCGCTGGCAGTGCCCCAATAAAGAGTGCGACTACCGCGTGCCGGTGCCGGCCGCTGCGCCTCCCGACGGCGACGCTCCGGCGCCATCGCCCGCGAGCCCATAGGCTATTTCAGAAACTGAGGTGGCGGCGCTGCTCACGCTGCCCCCTAGCCAAACGCTTGCAGCCCCTCGATTTGTCTATAAACACCAACGAACTCGCTGACGGGGGTCAGTCCATAACCCCTTCCCATTCTTCATAAAAGGCCCCATCCCGAATATCTAAACAAATTCAGAATTTCCTTCCGGGGCTCGCCGTAACTTCAGTCTTTGGGGCTCGCAATATTACTAGGCAAAAGATCGGGTCGTGAGTAGCCGCTCCGCAACGGGTGCGTCGCGAAACCGACCCTAATGATCTCCTGATAGAGTTCTCCGCGCGACGCAACGCGTGGGACTTCGGGTGTCAGTTTTTAGATAGTTCGCGCGCTAGCCTTGGCGACGCTATGGGGGCTGCAGGAACCTTTAGCCTCTCACATTCGTTATTCCGGTCACAGTGATGCCACGTCGGCCTTTGCCGTTTTCATTTTTACGTTTTGAAAGGCCTCTCCGAAGACCCTTTTCGCGGAGTTCAGTCCATACCGAGGATTCGCTCTAGAAATGACGGCGGACGAAGTATCAACGGCCTGATTTCTAATCCGCAAGGAAGGCGGAGGGATTTGAAATCAGTGATATGTCCGCATGGAAGAATGAGCAAAGTCGCAAGCTATAGTATGCGTGCACTTAAGCTAAACGAACATGCCTCTGGCCGGCTTTCGAAGCAGTTGAAAGAGGAGGCACACGGTTCTAAGCCGACCACGTCGCTCAGAAATAGGGATGCTGCTAACTACCTGTTTGCAAGCGTGGCCGGCTTGGGTGCTGTAATGCTGAGGGTTCGGCACATGGCCTTGAGTTGGCCACCGCAAGTCCATTTAATGCCGATTCTCATCTATCAGGACGTCTTGTTCTGCGCTGTTCTGGCCTGGTTAATTCACGGGCTGTTACTGTTTCGCGACGGGCGGGCGGTAGAGAGGACGATATTGGTTGGGGGCTGGAGTGTTTGCCTTCTCCTGGTGATATATGCCGCGATAGGTTCCATAATTTATGAGAACATCCATAGTCCGTTCACTTATCGACTCTGGGTGGCCTCTGATCATTTGCGCGGCATTCGCGCGTCTGTGGTCAGCGACTTTTCATTACGATCGGCGTCGATAATTGCCAAGATGGTTCTACTGTTCGTATGCATCTCTGAGGGCCTTTGGCGGCTTCTCCCGCGCCTGCTTGAAAAAACAAGGCTAACCTTTTACTCCCGATGGAGCGCTGCATTCCTGCTCGTATATGTGTTTGGGGCGCATATGTGGACAGTCACATATGTGCGGTATCTGCCTGCGGTTGCGAATCCCGAATTTGCATTTGCGCAATCACTCTTCGAGTCCGCAGAACCCATCCTAAATGCCTCCGTTCCATCTCAGTATTTCCGCGACTTTATTCCGACAACTGCGGCCGTCCGTGCTAATACCACCCCCGCGCTGCCCTTACCGATTGTTCCGCGGCTAGCCCTTCCCATGGCCCACCCTCCTCGACACATATTAATGGTCGTCATGGAATCGGTAGGTACTCGCCGGCTCGAGCTGTACGGCGCGCCGTACCACGATACCCCTCAGATGATACGCCTCGCGCGCCATAGCCTCGTCTTCGACAGAATCTACGCGTCTCAGCCTTACACGTCGCCAGCGATGGTGGCCCTTTTCTGCTCGGTCTATCCCAGGCACTCTTGGATACCAGTGACACGTTCGACGCCGAACCTTCATGTGCCTGGGCTGGCCGATGTCCTGGCCCAACGCGGCTACCGCACGGCATTCATGCATTTTGGCACTCTGGGCTTTGACAACCAGGGGGAGTTTCTGCGAGACCACGGCTTTCAGCAGGTTTTCTCGAGGGCTAGCGATTCATGGGGCCCGACTGATGCAGAACTGCTTGCGACCGCAACCACGTGGATGCGGGACAATTTTGAATACCCATTTCTTCTCGTCATCTGGACACTGGATACACATCATCCATATTTCTCCGCCGACGCGCGCGATTACGATCGTCATGATCCATCTCTCAACCGCTACCTGAACGCCGTGCATTCGACGGATCGGCTAATCGGGCAATTAACGCATGCGCTTGACGAAATGAAGCTTTCTGACGATACGCTAGTCGTGATCACAGGAGACCACGGCGAAGCGTTCGGTGAGCACGGCCAGACTGTTCATAATTTTACGGTTTATGACGAAGAGGTGCATGTTCCTCTGCTGCTCATTAATCAACGAATGTTCGACCGGGATTTCCATGCAAAGGGAATAGGTCGTCAAATCGACCTTGCTCCGACCTTGCTCGCGCTCCTGGGCTACAATGAGCCATCTTCGTGGCAGGGAAGCAGTTTGCTGGACACCTCTTCGGTGAAGCGCGCCTATCTTTTCTCTGGTGATGCTGATTTTATATTCGGGTTGGTCGACGGGAGGTTCAAATATATCTTTAATTCGTACCGTAGCAGGCCCGAGCTTTATGATCTGGCCTCCGACAGTTTCGAAGCCCACGATCTCAGTTCCGAGCCCTCGAACGCAGCAATGATACGACGCGATCAATTGCGAATCGCCGCCTGGATTTCGTTCCAAAATAGCTATCTCCACCACTTTGAGCCGCCCTAACCATAGACCTTTTGCGAGGTGTCGAATGCGCCAGCACTCGACCTCAGCCGCGCACCGTTAAGGAGGAGCCCATGCGAGGCGCAGGCAACGAACGATTGCAACCCTACACCAGCTATTTCCACATCTACGCCCAGCCGCCTTCGATAGGTTAGAACCGCAATCGACTCTTTTTGAAAAGCCTCGAGGAACCGAGCAGAAGCGTCGCGCGCGGCTAGCCCATTGGTGGCCTATCCTTGGGAGCGGGCCGAGACGGCCCTCCGGACGTTCACCGGCAGCGAGCCCGATTATAAGTGGCCGCTCGAGTAACCAATGGGGAGTATACCGCAGTTGACTAACAATACTTGTTCGCTTATTGTTTCTTTGACAGGCCGGAACACCCAAGCAGGGTCAGCGGTATTAGGCTTCCTGATGGCCCTGCTGTTCTCTTTGGATTTCCTTTTCTTTGCGGCGTCGGCGCGCGAAGCGTTGTTTCTGCGCTCGATAGTGCGGACTGGTCTTCAGTTCGTACGCCTTACACTTGAAACAGTAGAAGTGAAGGATTTTCTGAGCGAATGGGGCCATGGCTATTTCACCTATGGTTTGTTGCCTACCGACACGCGAATGCGTGTACTCGCATTCGGTGCGGCGAACGGTCCTTTGACGATCAAGCCTTCTTTCCGGAGGGCATCAATCAAGGCGTTGGCCGCATCACGCTCGATGTTCTGGGCAAAAGGACCTACTTCAACCAAAACGCCTTGCAAGAATGGCGGATCGCGATTTGTCGTAACCAGTAGTCGCGGTTCGTGTGGACCCCAACCGGCATATCTGAGAACGTCACGGACCTGGTTCCAAAGCCGACGTGCCTCGTCGTCACCTTGGTACACGACCTCTGTAGATTGGGGCGCGAAGGGTCGCAGGCTGTCGCCGATGCGCTTCTGCTGTTCCGGTGAGAGATTCCGAGGAGTCTTGAGGCGCTCAAGTTCGAGCTTCAATCTCGCAGTCTCTTTGTGTGCCTCTGCTAAAGATTGTTCGTGGGTACGCTTATCACGTTGGGATTGTTCGCTTTTTTCTTCCGACCAGCTGCGCGCAAATCGACGAGCCGCTATTCCAGTTACGACGCTTACGAACAGCAATGCCGTCCCGACAACTGCAAGCCAGAACGTTATGCCGTCCCAAAATTCCGACGATGACTGGAGAGACATATTATTGCTCGTGCAAGTTGCGGGACTATTTTATGGCTTTGTGTTTATGGCTGTGCGTGCATTCCGTTACCGTGGATCGCATAGATGAAAAGCCTAGCTGAACTGGCTTCGCTGGCGTCGCTCGGTTGCCCTGAAGCGCCCGCCAGTCAGTGCGCTTCAGCATCCTGCTATCGCCTTGCCGAAAATGTCGGTTTCCTTCCGGTTGTTAAATCGGAACTGAAACTCCGCGAGATACAGCGGCAGATATTTCTTGCTCACACTGTGATAGCTGCCCATGACTCCGCGCTTGAACAGCGACCAGAACGATTCAATCGAATTGGTATGCACGATGCCGCGCACGTATTCACCCGCGCTATGGCGAACTACTTGATGAGGCAATCCGAAATCCTTGCCGCCCATGCCGAGCAAGCGATAGCCGCTGTGTTCATCAGTCGCGACCAGTTCAATCTTCTCGCGATTTACTGCCTTCCGAACGAAGCTATCGAGCGTCATCGTGTCAGTGTTCTCGATCATCTGGCAGACGACGCTGCCCTTGCGCGAGATCGCGCCGATCACGGCGGTCTTGCCTTTGGTTCCGGTGAGGTCCAGTTCCTTGCGCTTCTTGGCGTGCATGTTTTGCGCTTTGCCGCCGTGGTACATCTCGTCCACTTCGACGATTCCCATCAATTGTTGAAAATCTGGATCGTGCAGCGAAGCGCGCAGCCTCATGCACATATACCAAGAGGTTTTGTAAGAGCCGTATCCGAGCATTCGATGGATTTGCAGGGCGCTGATTCCCTTCTTGGAAGTCAGCATCAGATGCAGAACCTTGAACCATTGCAGCAACGGCTTTTTGGTTTCCTCGAAAATCGTTCCAGTCTTGAGCGAGAAGCGGTAGGGCGAGCGCGGCTTGGGTCCGCACTTCATACACTGCCAGTGCCACGGACGCGCCTTGCTTTCGTAAACGTGATCGTTGGCGCAACGCGGGCATCGCGTACCTTGCGGCCAGCGACGCGCGTAGAGATAGGTCCAGCACGCTTCCTCATTCGGGAACAGCCGGTCGAAATCAGTCAACGTCAACTGAGGTACAAATCGAGGTCCGTTCATAGTGGGAATATTAGCAAAGCCGCGAGTGTTAGTCAACTGCGGTATACTCCCCAAGACGATTGGGGAGGAGGTCAGAGTCGGAAGCGCTCAACCATCGGCGCAAAAGGGTTGGAAGCGCCGAAGAGTGGGTGGCGATCATCTGTGCGGCAGGTCACAATGCATTGGCGCGGCCGGACCTTCTAGGCTTTTAGGATCTCTCGTCTGACTCCCCGCATGGCTGGCGCATGAAAGAGAGGCGCTGTGGAATACCGCAACATGGGAAAGTCGGGGCTCAAGGTGTCGGCCGTGGGCCTCGGCTGTAACAATTTCGCGATCAAGTGCAACGCCGAACAGACCAAAGCGATCGTGAATCGCGCGCTCGACGAAGGCGTCACGCTCT
>WNFR01012576.1_pt1 | contig 10241 bp, 7 predicted proteins | sample 5400221 | NCBI WGS metagenome assembly WNFR01 (sample SAMN13153357, study PRJNA577476) | soil metagenome | isolation source: 40 cm soil under Madrone tree | place: USA:California | collected 2016-06-14 | reverse complement strand
CCCAGCGCCGCGATGGTGAGGATCAAAAAGATCAGCGGCTTGGAGTGGCGCGCAAACCAGTACGACGACTCAGGACGATTCAACGCACTTCCTCCGCGACCCTACTCCTTTTCATCTTTCCCTTTGCCTTCGGGCCCTTCCGGCTTGCCTTCGGGCGCGGCGGCTTCGGCGGCGGTGATCTTGGTGTTGTCGGGCAGCCCGTAAGCTCCCGTGGCGACGACCTTATCCGCGGGTTGGAGACCTTCTACAATCTGCACACGATCGTTGTCGCGGATTCCGATTTTTACCGTCTTCTTGTGCGCATGACCGTCAGGGCCGGCAACCATCACCGAAGTTGCGCCCTGTTCTGTCAGTAGAGCCTCCGCCGGAACTGTCAGCGCGTCGGGCACCGAACGCGCGATCATCGAAACTTGCACGCTGGTACCCGGCTTGAGATGCCCGCCTGGATTCTTCGCCTTCACCCAAATTTCGATGGTTGTACTATTGGCGTCCAAGGCGGGACTAACGATTACAACTTTCGCCGGGAAAGGTCTTTCCATACCGGGTACGGCAACCTCGGCCTTGTCTCCCACTTTCAAAAGCGCAGCGCTTGGCTGCGGGATGTGGGCGCGCGCCACCACTTGCGAAGTATCCATCACTGTCAGCAGGGGAGTGCCGGCAGTGGCCATTTCTCCGGGATAAAGTGGGCGGTCGGTCACCACGCCATTGATCGGGCTCTTGATCTCGGAGTAGCTGAACTGCGCCGTCGCTCCTGCATATTTCCCCTGCGCGGATTCGAGTTGGCCGCGGGCCGACTTCAGCGTTTGCTGTTTGCCGACCGCGTTCAGCGCTTCCAGGCGCCTTTGGGCCATTTGATATTGATTGCGTGCGTTGGTGAGATCAACGCCCGCCTGGTCCAGTTCCTTGCGTGGAAGCGCACCCTGCTCAAACAGATCTTTACGGCTGGCGTAAATCTTCTCTTGTGCCTCGAGCGCCTGTTTGGTAGCCTCGGCGTCGAGTTGCGCTTTCTGTAATTCCTGCGGAAGATCGGACGCCGTGGTTGCCGTGTACGTAGCCTCGGCTTGGTCATATGCGCCCTTGTTCTCTTGCGCAGCGGCAGCCAAGTCACGGTTTTCAAGAACCGCAAGCAATTGCCCGGCATGCACCCGGCTTCCGCGATTGACCAGGAACTTCTTTACGGGGGCGCTGATCTTCGGAACCAGCGCCGATTGCGCGACTGGAAACAGGACCGCATCGGCCGTGACCTTCTGCTGCACAACTCCTTTTTCAACCGGAACAATTTGCACCGTGACCACGGGCTCCGGTTCTTTCTCTTTCGCGGAGCACCCCGTCATAGCGGCAATCGCCGTAGCAATGAGGATGAGAAGGAAAATAACCGCCGTGCTCCGGCGAGTCTCGAATTTCACGCTATGGGTTTTAAATAACGATGCTGTTTCCACTCAGAATGTACCTGTCAGGGTCTGAAGATTCGCAAGCGCCACGCGGAACCGCACCTGGCCGTCGCCGAAGGCATTCTGTGCCGTCGTAAGCGTATTCTGCGCATCCACAACCTCCAGCACCGTGGCTTCGCCCGCCTGATAGCGCAAGGTCGTAAGCCGCAAACTCTCTGCGGCAAGATCGGCCGAATGGCGGAAGGATTCAAGTTCCGCCCGCGCAACCTGGCTTTCGCTATACAGAGTCTTCAAATCCGCCACCATCTTGCGCTGCGCAAAGCTCAATTCTACTTTTGCCTGATTTCGTTGCAGGTTCGCGCTCTTTACTTTGCTGCGGCTTGCCGAAGGCAAGAAGCTGTTCCAAGCCACCGCCACTTCCTGGTTTGCCGACCGCAAAGCCGCCACCGCAACCCGCAATTGTGGATTGTTATTCCCAGCTTGCGCCTCAACTTCCTGAAACGATGGCAGGGCCGCGATATTTTCCAAATCGTCGACGGTAGTGAAGTTCTCGTTAAAATTCGGGAAAATGATTACTGCCAGTTCCAGGCGGCTGCGCTCCATCTCCAACTGCGCATCCTGAAGCGCGCGCTGCTGTTGTTGAAACTGAAGCTCGGCCTTGATGGTGTCGGAGTGTGCCACCTCCCCGCCGCGCTCCAGCTTCTGCGTGATGTCAAAAAAATGCTGCGCCTCTGCCGTCGCGCGCTGCGTGGTGGAGTACTTGCGCTGCGCGATCACCGATCCGTAATAGGCCTGCACGACGGTTACCACCAGACCACGCGTGGCAATCTCTGACCGCGCTTTGGCCAGCGCTTCCTCAGCACGCGCCCGGCGGTACTCCGCTACATTCTGAAGAGAAAGGGCCTGATGCGCATTGCCCTGGCTCAGATATTCGTGCACACCATTGTTTGCTACGAAACGGAATCCGCCGGCGCCATTCCCCTGGGTGTAGAGGAATGAGGTGGTGTAATTTACGTTTGGCAGCATCGCAGCGCGGCTCTGCACCGTGTTCTGTCTTGCCACTCCGTACTGTGTGAGTGCCGCGCGGTACTGCGGCTCATTCGCGCGTGCGCGCGCAATCGCATCCTGAAGCGTGATCGTTAGGGGCCCAGTGGAGTTCGCCGCACTCTGAAGCTGGTTGGCCTCCTGCGCGGACCCGAGCGAAAGCAGGGTACTTACTATTCCTCCCAGGAGAACTAGTCTTATTCCGCGCCGACGCGCACCGTTCATGAGTTTCTCCAAAACCTAGAATCAGCACTCCCGGACTTCATTTGAGAGCAGGAATTCGTAAAAAGAGACGCAACTTGGCACTTCTCTACGACTTGGCACTATAAATGATCGCCTGAACAAATGCCTTAATGCAGGATTAAATCGCATTAATTTTAGGTCAGAATCAGGAAAGGAGCATTGTCGTCGACTATTCGAAATGGCACAGCTGTGCACAATCTTGCGCAATAGCCCACTCCTCTTGCGCACGGATCACAAACACGCACACCGACGCGTCCCTGCCAGAGATGTTTTCGTCGGGATTCGCCGCGGAATTCTTCACATCGTCAACCTGAACTCCGAGAAAGCCCAAACCTGCACATGTGGCGTGGCGAATCTCGGGAGAGTTTTCGCCGATTCCGGCAGTGAAGACCAGCGCGTCAAGACCGCCCAGCGAGATTGCCATTGCGCCGATTCCCGCCTGTAGGCGATGAACAAAAATCTCAAAAGCCAGCTTCGCTCTCTGATTGCCGGATCGGATGGCTTCGAGGATGTCTCGCATGTCACGCGAGACTCCGGAAACCCCGAGCAACCCGGAGCGATGATTCAGAACGTCATCGAGCTGATCTCCTGCGTCTCCCGCACGTATTAAGTACGTCAGGATGCCAGGATCAATCGAGCCAGAGCGCGTGCCCATCATCAATCCTTCGAGCGGAGTGAAACCCATGGTTGTGTCGACGCTTCGTCCACCATTAACGGCGGCCAGCGAACATCCGTTTCCCAAATGGCAGGTCACGATTTTTAGAGAGGAAATATCTTGTCGCATCAGCCTCGCCGCCCGGCCCGCGCAGTATTGATGATTAATGCCATGAAAACCGTAGCGGCGTATTCCACGCTCATACCATTCGTAGGGGCCAGGATAGACGGCAGCGGCCAGGGGCAAGGTACGATGAAAGCCCGTATCGAAGACAGCAATCTGCGTTGTGTCTGGAAGCAATTTCTCCATTAGCTCAATGCCTTGCAAGCCAGCCTGATTGTGAAGCGGGGCGAGAGCGGTAAGATCGGCGATGCCTTGCTTCACCCGGGCGTCGATCACGACCGGCTCAGTCAGTTGAGAACCACCGTGAACGATGCGATGCCCGACCGCTGAGATTTCAGCAGGTGCGCTTAGAACAGCGCCCGAACCGCTCCACAGATTTTCCAACATTGCTTCGGTTGAGCGTTGACGATTTTGCTTGGCAGCCGGAGCTTCGGTCTGCTTGCGCATCTTTCCCCGAGAGCTGTTCATCACCAGAGTTTCCTGGTTGCCGTCCCATTCCAGTTTACCTTCCCAGAGCGGCGGAATCGGATCAGGGGGCGTATCCCGCTCCAACTCGAAGAGCGCACATTTCTGACTGCTGGAGCCGGCGTTCAGGACGAGAATCTTCATCGTCTAGTATTCCCATTTCCAATTCTGAATCTCCGGCATGTCCTCGCCGCGCTCTTGGATGTACTGCTTGTGCTCGACCAGTTTGTTCCGCAGCAACTGTTTGAACTGCCCACCGACATTGCGCAGCTTGGGCACGCGGTCAACCACGTCACCGGCAAGGTGAAACCGGTCAATGTCGTTCAGCACTGTCATATCGAAGGGAGTGGTAGTAGTGCCTTCTTCTTTATAACCGCGGACGTGCAGGTTGTCGTGATTGTGACGGCGATAGGTCAGACGATGAATCAGCTAGGGATAACCGTGATAAGCGAAAATTGCCGGCTTATCGACTGTGAACAGAGAATCGTAATCATTGTCCGAAAGACCATGCGGGTGCTCGGTCGAGGGCTGAATGGTCATCAAATCGACAACGTTGACGACGCGAATCTTGAGATCAGGAAAATGCCGCCGCAGAAGATCAACCGCCGCCAGGGTTTCAAGCGTGGGAACATCGCCTGCGCAGGCCATCACCACGTCAGGCTCGCTCGCCTCGTCGTTGCTGGCCCACTCCCAGATGCCAATTCCATTCGTGCAATGGTCGATTGCAGATTTCATGTCGAGCCACTGCAACTCTGGCTGCTTGCCGGCCACGATCACGTTGACGTAATCGCGGCTGCGCAAACAGTGGTCCGCAACCGAGAGCAAACAATTCGCATCCGGTGGCAAATAGACGCGCACCACGTCGGCTTTCTTGTTCACCACGAGGTCGATGAACCCCGGATCCTGATGGGTGAATCCGTTGTGGTCCTGTCGCCAGACGTGGGAAGTTAGCAGGTAGTTGAGCGAAGCGATTGGGCGGCGCCATTCGATATCACGTGTCACCTTCAACCATTTCGCATGCTGATTGAACATGGAATCCACGATGTGAATGAACGCCTCGTAGCAGGAGAAAAATCCGTGGCGCCCGGTCAGGAGATAGCCTTCCAGCCAGCCTTGGCACATGTGCTCGCTCAGCACCTCGAGAACTCGCCCGTCGGGTGACAAGTGTTCGTCCACAGGAAGGATCGGCTCCATCCACAGCTTGTCGGTGGCTTCGTAAAGAGATTCCAGTCGATTCGAGGCGGTCTCATCGGGACCAAAGACGCGAAAGTTTTTTGATTCGGAGTTCAACTTCATCACGTCGCGTAGAAATTTACCAAGTACACGCGTGGACTCCGCAACCTCCGTTCCAGGCTTGGAGACCTCCACGGCATACTTGCGAAAATCAGGCATAACCAGATCGCGCATTAGCAGACCACCATTCGCATGGGGATTTGCGCTCATCCGGCGATTGCCCGCCGGCGGAAGTTCCGCCAACTCCTGAACCAGCTTGCCGCTTTGATCAAATAATTCTTCCGGACGGTAGCTGCGCATCCAGTATTCGAGAATTTTCACGTGCTCGGGCTTCTCTTTCAGATCAGCCACAGGGACCTGATGAGCCCGCCATGTTCCTTCTACTGGTTTGCCGTCCACCGTCTTTGGTCCGGTCCATCCTTTGGGCGTTCGCAGCACAATCATCGGCCAGGCCGGCACTTTCGCGTTCTGGTTGCTGCGGGCCTCTTCCTGAATCGAGCGAATCTCCTCGACCATGTGATCGAGCGAACCTGCCATCAGCTGGTGCATATGGTCCGGCTCATGCCCCTCCAGGAAGTACGGCTTCCATCCGTAACCGGTGAACAGATTCGTAAGTTCTTCGTCAGTCATGCGTCCCAATATCGTGGGATTGGCAATCTTGTAGCCGTTCAAATGCAAAATCGGTAGCACAGCCCCGTCGCGAGCTGGATTCAGGAATTTGTTAATGTGCCAGCTTGTGGCCAGTGGTCCGGTTTCCGCCTCGCCGTCGCCCACCACGCAACACACCAGCAGGTCAGGATTATCAAACGCCGCTCCGCAGGCGTGACTGAGGGAATAACCAAGCTCGCCGCCTTCATGAATCGAGCCCGGCGTTTCCGGCGCATCGTGACTGGGAATTCCGCCCGGAAATGAGAATTGCTTGAACAGGCGGCGCAGACCTTCCTCGCTCTGCTGAATGTTGGGATAGAGCTCGCTGTAGGTCCCCTCAAGATAGGCATTAGCAACCATGCCCGGACCTCCGTGGCCAGGTCCGCACACATAAATCACATTCAGGTCGTACTTCTTAATGACGCGATTGAAATGAGCATAGACAAAGTTCAGCCCCGGAGTGGTGCCCCAGTGGCCTAACAGCCGGGGTTTGATGTGTTCCAGCTTGAGTGGCTCGCGCAAGAGCGGATTTGCATACAGATAAATCTGCCCGACAGAAAGGTAATTAGCCGCTCGCCAGTAGGCGTCAAGTCTAGAGAGCTCTTCTGAAGACAGGGGCGATTGCAAGATGCCGGGAAAGGAACTCAGGCTGGTCATGACTGCACCTCATATCAATGATGACCTACCACATGGCCCTATGTCTCGCTTGAAGGATCAAGTGATTGCGGCAAGCCACCAGTTCAAACCGTCTCGTTAGAGAATACATAATGGCGCCCGGGACCGGAATTTGAACCGATACGCTCATTTCGGAGCCCGGGATTTTAGGTTCGACCCGTTCGTTGTTCAATTGACAGTGCCTATCATGAATATGATCCCGTGCCTCGGGGGATAAGTTCCTATTAGACCTTGGGCGATGCTATGGATCTTCGGTGCTGGCCTTACGCCCGCCATTTTCAAACACTTGTTTTCGGAGAGTCGCGGACGGCCACCATGAAGAACTTTTAATCTTGAGTTCATGTGCACTCATCCGATACTGCACGATAATCAGAGTCCGTTAGGTCTGTCAGACGGAAGCAAGTTCCTGCTCCGCAAGGGATGCAGCGGTAAGCACAAACCCGCAAAGAAGCTTTAATCTATTGGATTGGGAGTGCGAAGGGGAAACTGCTGAGTTCCAACAATGGGAAATTTGGTGCGAGTGCTCAAGCGTCACTGGTTGATTGCGACTGGAACGGCTATCGCGGTGGCCGTCTTTGCTGCCTTTGCGTTCAAAGGGCAGGACAAGCCCGAATACTTTACGGCCAAAGCCGATCGCGGAGATATTCGCGAGGTCGTGGAAGCCACCGGCACGATCAATGCTGTCATCACGGTCCAGGTCGGGTCGCAGGTTTCCGGGACTATTTCCCATCTCTATGTGGATTTCAACTCCCGCGTAAAAACGGGGCAGGTAGTCGCGCAGATTGATCCTCCACTATTTAAAGGGGCCGTGCTGCAGGCGCGGGCGGACGTCGGTAACGCCCAAGCCAATGTCGCGTCAGCCAAAGCCAACCTGGAAAAAGCTAAGGCAACCGAAGTTCAGACCAAGGCGGACTACGAGCGTGCGGTCGGCCTCGCCAAAGAAAGTGTAATGAGCCAGCAGCAACTTGATCTGGCCAAAGCCAATCACGATTCCGCGGTGGCCGCCGTTTCCGCAGCCGACGCTCAAGTCACGCAAGCCGTCGCCCAGGCTCAACTGAAACAGGCTGCCTTGACGGTGGCACAAACGAATCTCGACTACACCACCATTCGCGCGCCAATTGACGGAACAGTTATCGCCCGGAACGTGGATGTGGGCCAAACCGTTGCGGCATCATTGCAGGCGCCTACGCTCTTCACGATCGCGCAAGACCTCACCAAAATGCAGGTGTACGCCAGTACAGATGAGTCCGATGTGGGCATGATCAAGAAAGGGCAAGTGGTCACGTTCAAGGTGGATGCATTTCCGCGCGACACGTTTGCTGGGCGTGTCTCGCAAATTCGGATGAATGCGACCACAGTGCAGAATGTCGTTACCTACAATACTGTGATTGATTTCGATAATCCGGAATTGAAGCTTTTCCCCGGCATGACTGCATACATAACGATCCCAGTCGCATCGGCCAGCAATGCGTTGCGCGTGCCGAATGGCGCATTACGTTACAAACCTGATCTGAAGGCGGAAGAAATCCGCGCGCTTTATCAAAAGTATGGGCTGGACGATAACGCCACTACTTCAATTGCCAGCGACAGCTCGGGCAGTGGTGTAGCCGGAAAGCGAGATCGCGCGCACACTTCGGCTCCCCCGACTGGCGGAAGTGATACAGAACAGGAAAAAACTCCCCGTCTGGACATTGCCGTCCTATGGAAGCTGCGTTCGGACCAAACCCTCGAGCCGGTAAAGATCCGCACCGGCATAACGGATCACACCGTTTCCGAGGTCGCCGATGTTATAAAAGGCGAGTTGAAGCAAGGCGAAGAACTGGTGACAGGTTCAATGACGGCCAGCAAGACCTCCGGTCCTGGCATGGGCGCTGCTCAGCGCCGCTAGAAACAACCGCGAAGCAGAAATATTCGAAATGGCCACAACCGCACAATCCGAGCCAAATCTTACGGCCAGGCAGGATCACGAAACAGTAATACAGGTACAGGAGGTTCATAAGTACTACGAACTGGGTGAGACGCGGGTGCACGCGCTAAGGGGCTTGAGCGTCAGCATCGCGCGTGGGGAGTTCGTAACCATCATGGGCTCGAGCGGCAGCGGGAAGTCGACATTCATGAACATTCTGGGCTGCCTCGACAGACCCAGCGCCGGGCGCTATCTGCTTGAAGGCGTCGAAGTTTCCAAACTTACCAAAAAAGAACTCGCCACTATCCGCAATCACAAAATAGGATTTGTTTTTCAAGGATTCAACCTGCTTTCGCGAACTACCGCCCTGGAGAACGTCGAATTGCCTACGCTTTACGCGCGCATCAGCAAGTCGGAAGGCGAAAAGCGGTCGCGCGAGGCGTTGGCCCTTGTCGGCCTTGCGGACCGCGTGGACCATTTCCCCTCACAGCTCTCCGGAGGTCAACAGCAGCGTGTCGCCATTGCCCGGGCATTAGTGAACCGGCCCTCGATTCTTCTGGCGGATGAACCCACAGGAAATCTCGATAGTCGTACATCGGTGGAGATCATGGATATCTTCCAGAAGTTGAACGATGAGGGTTTGACGATCGTACTCGTGACCCACGAGCCTGACATCGCAAATTTCGCGAAACGCAGTATTCAATTCCGCGACGGAAAGATTCGTCGCGACGAGCCGGTACAGAACCGGCCGCGGGCTTCGGAGGTTATCAAGAGCCTGCCAACGCTCGAGGATTGACGAACTATGGATTTGCTTGCAATTATCCGCATCGCCATGCGGGCCTTGTCCCGCAACAAGATGCGCTCGGTCCTGACCATGCTGGGCATCATCATAGGCGTTGGGGCGGTGATCGCCATGCTAGGCGTCGGCCAGGGTGCGCGGCAAACCATGCAGGAACAGATTCAAGCCATGGGTTCGAACCTGTTGTTTGTCGGCGCGGGAACGGTCACGCGCAGTGGAATGCACCTGGGCTGGGGATCGACGAAGAGCCTGGTCTACGACGACATGTTGGCAATATTGCGTGAATGCCCGGCCGCCCACGCGGCAGCGCCCGGTAGCAGCTCAAGCGGCCAGGTAGTCTTTGGCAACGATAATTGGGCCACACGGCTCAATGGCACTGAGCCCCAATACTTCGATATCCGCAATTGGCCGTTTCAGGAGGGATCCGGGTTCACGCAAGATGATGTGACTATGGCGGCCAACGTGGCCGCGATCGGCGAGACCGTTCGCAAGAACCTTTTCGGTGCGACTGATCCCGTTGGCCAGACTCTCCGCATCAACAACTTGCCTTTTCGTGTCACGGGCGTGCTGGCTCCCAAAGGGACATCGGCCGCCATGAGCGATGACCAGGACGACATCATCGTCGTTCCCCTTACGACGCTTCAGAAAAAAATTACCGGCCAACCGTGGTTGCGATGGATCATGGTGTCGGCCGTCTCGCGGGAGGCCAGTTATGCGGCGCAGAAGCAGATTGCCTCGCTGCTTCGCGACCGTCACCACATTCGCCCAGGAACGGACGATGATTTCTTCGTGCGGAATCTGGCTGACATGGCCGACGTCGCCGACGAAGCGGGGAAAGTCATGACCTTGTTGCTGGCTTCAATCGCCAGCGTGTCTCTCATTGTGGGCGGTATCGGCATCATGAATATCATGCTGGTGTCGGTAACCGAGCGTACCCGCGAAATCGGTCTGCGCATGGCCATTGGGGCAACCGAGGGCAACGTCCAGCAGCAATTTCTGATTGAGGCTGTGGTTCTCAGCCTGATGGGGGGGGCGATTGGAATCCTCTTCGGATTGGGC
>WNFR01008736.1_pt1 | contig 10241 bp, 9 predicted proteins | sample 5400221 | NCBI WGS metagenome assembly WNFR01 (sample SAMN13153357, study PRJNA577476) | soil metagenome | isolation source: 40 cm soil under Madrone tree | place: USA:California | collected 2016-06-14 | reverse complement strand
GCGGCGAACGGCGCCTGCTGGAAATCTCCCGTGCCCTGATGATGCAGCCCCGCGTCCTGCTGGTGGACGAGCCCTCCATCGGGCTGGAGCCGCGCTACATCGACATGGTCTTCGAGATCCTCGACGATCTGCAGCGGCGTGAGGGCAAGACCATCATCCTGGTGGAGCAGAATGCCAAGAAGGGCCTCGCGTTTGCCGACATCGGCTATGTGCTGGTCGCCGGCCGCCTGGCGCTGGCGGGCCGGGCGAGCGAGCTGCTCGACAATCCGGAAGTGGGACGGCTTTTCCTCGGCGGGTGAGCAATACAAACCCTCTCCGCCCGCGTGCGGTCCCGGCTTCGCGCGGAGAAGGACGCGAACCACCGCTCATCAAGACCCTCTCCGCCCGCTCGCTTGAGGGGCAGGGCAATCGCATTTGGCGAGACTGTTGCCTTCTCTCCTCTGTCATTCCCGCGGAAGCGGGAATCCAGCGCCCCAAAACCCGTCACTCGCCCCTGGATTCCCGCTTCCGCGGGAACGATGGCCTTGTCCATCGCGACAATTCCGCGTCTCATCAGGGGCAGCGGCGGGGGATCACATAGGAAGGGCCCGCTCGACGTGGATTGACGGACCAATCGTGAAACACCTTGCGTTTACATTCTTGCCAGCAAGCGGAACGGTACTCTCTACGTCGGGGTGACGAGCGACGTTCTTCGCCAAACCTGGGCGCACTCAACACGCGAGGTTGCGGCTTGCTGGGGCCCGTATACATTCTTTGGATTGACGCAGTGACTATTTTCTGAGGAGCGCCACAGGATGGGGCGGAAGATGGCGGCAAACGTGGAAACTGCACTCGAGCGGGCGCAGGCGCTGATCTACGACGCTTGGGAAGCGAACACGGCAAAGCGCCGTATCACACTGGCGCAGAAGGCCCTCGCGACGAGCCCACTATGCGCGGATGCCTACGTGTTATTGGCCGAGCATGCCAAGCAAGGTTCCGATAGGGAACTCGATCTTTGGCGCCACGGCGTCGAAGCCGGGAAAAAAGCCCTCGGCGAGGCGGCTTTTGAGGAATATGCGGGCTCGTTTTGGGGTTTTCTGGAGACGCGGCCTTATATGCGGGCGCGGTTCGGTTTGGCACGGGCATTGTGGCAGCGTGGTGTTCGCGACGAAGCGATCGATCATCTCCGCAACATGTTGAGGTTGAATCCAGGCGATAACCAGGGGGTCCGATACGTTCTCGCCGCCCATCTGGTCGAAGCAGCGCGGGACGAAGACCTCGCTGTGCTCCTGGCCGAATATCCGGACGATGATATGGCCGCATGGACCTGGACCCTGGCACTGGCCGCATTCCGACGTATGGGTGACGGCGAGGAGAGCCGCAAGCGGCTTGCCGGGGCGTTGGCGAGCAATCGACACGTCCTGCCATACATGCTAGGCGAACGCCAACTCCCCAAGCAATTGCCACCCTACATCAGCCCCGGCGGTGAGGATGAGGCAATCTACTATGTTTCGGAGTACCACGCGGGCTGGGCGCTCACGCCGGGTGCAATCGACTGGCTGCGCGGTCAAGTGCCCGCGCCGAAGGCTACCAGACGGCGCCCGCGCGGACTCAAGCCGCAATAAGCGCGCTCGCTGCGTGCGCGGCAATCTACCGTCGTCGCGGTGGCCGCAGACCGACGGGCGAACGCGGCCCGTTGGACAATCCGGAGGTGGGCCGCCTATTGCTCGGCGGGCGCCGGGTCCCTTTCAGCCCCCGCGACGGTTGCTCACGAACTCGGCAGCATGACGGCGGCGCGCTTCCTCCGCCACTTCCTTGCTGACGATGACCTTGCCGATGGGCGCGAGCGAGATTTCCACCAGCTTGAAATGTGCCCAGCCGAAGGGAATGCCGATGATGGTGATGAAGCAGGCAATGCCGACAACGAGATGGGCGATGGCCAGCCAGATTCCGGCGAGCAGGAACCAGATGACGTTGCCGATGAGGCCGAGCGGCCCGGTGCCGATGTCGTCCTCGCCTGTCAGCTCGCGCCGGCTGATCGCCTCGTTGCCGAAGGGAAAGAAGGTGAAGACCGCGATATTGAAGGCGGCCCGGCCCCAGGGAATGCCGACGATCGAGACGAACATGATGAGGGAGGCCAGCAGCCAGGCGCAGCCCATCAGCAATCCGCCGCAGATCAGCCAGAGAAGATTCAGCGCAAGTGACATATGGGCACTTTAGCCCGGATCACTCCGCCGCGGCCTTCGATCCGTCGACGAACTGCGAAATCCACTTGTTGCGGCCCTTGACCATGGCGCGATACATGGCCTCGAATTCGGCCGGCGGGAAACTATGGGTCGAGGGACGCACGGAGAGCGCCTCCGCCCACGCCTTGAGCCGCTGAAACTTGTCGATCTGGCCGATCTTCTTGATCCGCTCCAGGAAGAGATGGCGCTGCAGGAAGGGCGCATACGCCGCATCCACCAGCGAATAGCGGGACCCGTTGAAGAAGGGGCCGCTGCCCTGGCGTTCCAGCGCCTGCTCGAGCTTCTTGAAGGGCACCGAGACCTCGGCCGCCGCCTTGTTGAAGTCTTTCTCGTTATCGACATAGGCATGCGCGGAGGAGAGATCCACAAAGGTCGGCAGATATTCGATCCAGGCGCGGTTGATGGCGCGCTCGACCGGATCTTCGGGATGGAGGCGCGGCGCCGTCATCTCGTCCAGATATTCAGCGATTGCGCCCGATTCGAACAGCGACACGCGCTCGTCCAGGCGCAATACGGGAACCTTGTTATGCGGCGAGATGGCGATGAACCAATCGGGCCGGTTGTCATGCTCGATATGCTGGAACTCGAAATCGATCTTCTTCTCACGCAGCACGATCGCAGCGCGCTGCACCCAGGGGCAAGTCTTGAAGCTGACCAATCGATATTTCGCCATGACGGACCTCGCATGAATTGGAGTGGAATCGGACATCGTCGGATGTTGGGGCGCGCCGATCAAAGATCAAGAACGACCCGAACATGGCACAGCCGGATTCCCCGCACTACGAACAATCGCCCTTGTTCTTGTTCATTGAGCCAGCTTGCTCAAAAAGTGTCCTGCCTCTCGCGCTTTGATCTGTGCCCACTCTTCAGCGTGCGCGAAGCTCATTTGTGCAATGTTTGTAAGTGCCATCGCTTTAATGAGAAGCGCTTCGATATCCTTCATTGCCTTACCGGGATCGGAACTCCTCACGGTCGGCATTTTTGCCGAACTTTTGCATGCCGGAGTCTTCTCTTGCTTTCAAGACACGGCGGAAACTGAACCAGCTGAACCGATCCCATTTTCGAGCCTGCTGGTCGGTGAGGTGGTCCTTCAATCGCTTTCCAAAAGTTTGCCTCCGGGTCAGCCCCACGTGGTACGGCCCGTAGTTTCCATAGAGAATGTAGATGCCCTGTTGCTTGCGGAAATCTGCAATCTGAAGGTTTGGAAAATTGCTGGCCCTTCGACCCAAGAGTCGAAATTCTCGCCGCCTCCCCTTTCCCGGTGTCCAATTTATTTCGTCTAATCGCCAGAATAGACCATACGCGTGAAAGATTCCGTGAGTCATCTGTGCATCCAAAGTTCAATAACCGGCGGTATAATGTCTTCACCCATCGTGCCGGTTGTCATGCTCGATATGCTGGAACTCAAACTCGGTCGTCTTCTCGCGCAGCACGGCGCTGTTGAAGGCCGCACGGCCCCAGGGAATGCCGATGATGGAGACGAACATGATGAGGGATGCCAACAGCCAGGCGAGCCCCATCACGAACCCACCGCAGATCAGCCCGAGGAGATTGAGGGCAAGGGACATGTAGGCACCTTAAGGCTGGGTGAACTGAATGGCCATCAAGGGGATTGGCCAGATTGGGCCACCCCGCTTTTCAAACTAGGCCGAATTAGGCGAACGACGCTTACAACGGGCAGCTAAGGCTTCAATCTGCTCGTCTCGCGGTTGAAGGTTCATGAGTGTCAATCCCATGGCTGGGGCATTGACCTCCATGAGCCCGTATCGACATGTGCCAGAATCTGCTATCCTTGTCTGAGTGATCGTCGCTCACGCGGTCAATCCTCGAGTTGATGATGCGGGATGGTCGCTGTTCATGTAGTGCCGGTCCCACTAGCAACGCGGAGGTGGTAGGATTCGAACCTACGGAACCCGAATGGCGTGGAATCCGAACGGGTTCTCCGGAGTATAAGTCCAGTGCGATCAGCCACTCTGCCACACCTCCACTCATCAGAACGCCCTGCCCGGTTCGGGTGGGGCGTTCTCGACTCCAGTCCACGACTGCACGCCGGCCGCTCGCGCGCCTTCCGACGTCAGTCGAAAAACTCCATCGCGCGGGCGCTCCAGATAGCCGCGCTTCACATAGTTCGTCATTTGCGAACGAAGGGTATGACGCTCAATCTTGATACCTTCAGCCGCGCAGACACCGGCAATCTCGTCGCTGGTGGCTCCTGCTTCGCCATAAGGGCGAAGGGTAAGCAATACTCGCTTCCAGCGTTCAGACAGGGAACGCCCCTTCCGGCTCTTCTGCCCATGAAGCAGCCGGCTTCCCATCGTCAGGTCGCTAACGGCGGCATGAGCTTGTTCCAAAGCTGCGAGTTCAATGCGCAGTTTTTCAAGTGCTCGCTCTGCCTCCCTGATCTCGGCGTGCTTAACAGCAATCAAACCAGCAACGGGGTTAATGGGGTTGTTCATAGGCGCATATTATAAGCGTATAGCGATTATATGCAACGGTTATTTTGGGCGACAATTGATTCACCTCACATCATCCGGGGCGGCCGGACCGTCCACGATGGGCTAGAATCGGAAACAAAAGCAGATCGATCGGTGTTGACTCCCGGGTAGAAAGAATGCGAAAGTTCCTAGTGCACCTGCGGGATTTAAGCCATGATAACCTATGTCCGAACTAATATCCTGACCTCACAGGCACAGACAGTGACGAACACCGTTAATATTGTCGGCGTCATGGGGAAAGGCTTGGCGTCCGAGATGAAGCGCCGTTACCCGGATATGTTTAAGGAGTATGCTAAACTGTGCGCTCAGCATAAATTAAAGATTGGGCAGCTGTGGTTATGGCAAGCGTCCACCCAGTGGATTCTCAATTTTCCGACGAAACGCCATTGGCGCAATCCATCCAAACTCACTTACATCGAAGCCGGGCTAAAGAAGTTCGTAGCCGAATATGAACGCCGCGGAATCTATGAAATCGCATTTCCTAGATTGGGCTGCGGCAATGGGAATTTGGAATGGGACGATGTACGGCCGCTGATGGAGACGTATCTCGGGAAGCTGCCAATCCCTGTCTACATCCACGATTTCGAGATCGACATTGGGGTCCCGGAACATATTCGTTCCAAGCGCCTAGCTAACGTGCAATTTGAACGGTCGTTCCCAAAGTTCATGGAGGATTTGGGAAGTGCGATCTACGCGAATCGAGGTACGTTCGGCACGATCGGGAATAACACGGAATACACGGCAAAAATTGAAGACGGCAATCTGAAAATCGCAAGAGACAGACGAAATGCGGTGATTCCCAGCGAGGAGATATTTGAACTCTGGACGCTCCTTCTCCGTGGTCCGGTGACGCGCCGAAAACTTGGCGGCCGCTCCCGTGACGAAGCTTATTTCATATTCCCAATTCTCCAGGCGCTCCCCTACATTCGGATTATCGAATTACGGCTGCGCAATAGCGCAATGCCATCGTTCGCAGCGGAGCTAGACGATGATCCCGCAGCTGAAGATGCAGTGGAGATTGGCGAGGTCAGGCAGGGTGAGCTTGCTTGGCATTGAGTGCTCAAACGGTTGACGAGCACATAGCTTCATGGACAGCAAAACTTAAGCTTAGTGGCTATCCGTATCGTCAACATTGGCCCCCGCGATTGTTTCGACACGAGCCGGTTGAGAATGCCGCAGCGATTCTGCGTTCTGGCTGTCTCATTTCGCGAACGATGGCAAAGGCCCGCGCCGCTGTCAGTGGCGCGGCTCTTCGCGATATTGCGGACAAGGCCGTAGTCGCCAGCCAATCTCAGGCTCATGACTTTGCGCGGCTATATTTCCGGCCGAAGAGCCCGACACAGTACCATATCGAGGGGATTCGTAAGCCCAGCGAGTACTATCACGGCGATCCCGATACGCATGCTCCCATTCTGGTCATCATGGTGTTTGAGGCTAAGGGAATTCTCACAAGCCCGGGCGTGCGCTTTTCAGATGGCAACATGCAGTCTTGGCGCACGAATCTACTGTCGGATGACGCTGATTTCATCGGCCTGCCGTTCGATTCCATCTATCACGTTGGCGCATTTAATATGGCCTTCGAAGGCGATATCATTCGGTGCCGCTGTGCGGAAGTGCTGGTGCCGCCCCCATTGATTCTCGACGACAGGCTACAAGCCATTCTGTGTCGATCCCCGGCAGAGAGAGCCACATTGTTGCACTTCTTAGAAACCGACGCTGACCGATGGGCGCCGCGCACTCGTGTGTATTCTGAGCTCGGAATCTTCGAAAACTACTACGCCTATGTCGATGACGTAACCGTATCGGAAAAGGGCGTCTTGATTTCTCTCCATCACAGGAGGGATTCACAGCCTGTCCGAGTTGATGTTTTGGTCAGGTCTGTTGACAAGGGATGGACCAAAGATTTCACACTCGAAAAAACGACTTCCGGCCGGAACGTATGGGCCGCCGTCGAGCTAGCGCCGGGGCACTACCTGATCGAAGTTCAAGTCGATAACTGCCTCGGCTACCGAGCGATCTCACTGATTGATGAATTGCCGTTCTAACTCAATGTCAGCCAATTTGCCCTAAAGCCGGCCACTACCCCATCATGCGGGCTCGGCAAAGTGTGGCAGCAATAAAAAATGGTGCCCTGAGTCGGATTTGAACCAACGGCCTACCGCTTACGAAGCGGTTGCTCTACCGCTGAGCTATCAGGGCACGATGCGGTCTTGAAGCAGCACTGCTCCGGCTCTCGTTTCGCAGCGAACCTCATCCTCCAATAGGCTCGGGATGAGGCTGATGGAACGAGGCTTCCCGAGGCGGGCGGAACCTAATTCACCAGCCGGGCGGCGTCAACCGGAGGGGGCAGCGGCTCGCTTGTCGCATCGATGGTGGGGCCCAGCGCGCCGTCTCCGCCGCTCGAATGCGCGGCGGCCGGCAAGGATGCCGGCGCCGGGCCGGCAATCTGGGCAGATGCCGCCTGCCGAAGCGGCGCCTGCCAGGCAAGGCCGTCGAAGGCATGGCAATGGCCGCAATTGGCGCGCCAGCTCTGGGCCAGCGTGCCGCAGCGCCGGCATTGCCAGCCGGGATCGGGATCGGCATTGGCGGCAGCCATCAGCCAGCGCCGCGCCGCGGCGCCGTCGCCCTGCGGGCCTTCCTCAAGGCGCGCCATGAGGCGGGCAAGCCGCCCGCTCGGCCGCTCGCTCTCGGCGGCGGCCACGAATTCCAGGTTCTTGCGCGCCTCGCTCCAGAGTTCGGCGGCAAGCGCGCATTCGCCCAGCGCCAGCAGGCTCTCGCGATGGCGTGGCGAAAGTTCGTTCAGGCGCTCGAAGCGGCGATACCGGGCCAGCGGCTCTTCATCCGGCACGATTGCGGCATAGGCTGCGGCAAGCTCGGGATGGGGGGCCGCGGTCCAACCCTGCTCCACCGTGCGGCGGGCGTCCTTGGGCCGCCCGGCCTGAGCCAGCAATCGGGCGAGCATGGCACGCGCGGGCACCAGATCGGGCGCCAGCTTCACTGCTTCCCGCGCCGCATCGAGGCCGGTATCCGGCGGCTCGCGCCGGGCGCGTTCGGCCGCCATCACGGCGCGGCGCCGGCGCGCCACCGGATCGCTCAAGACCTTCGATTTCGCCGCATGCTGCAGCAAAGGCTGGGCGCGCTTCCAATCGCCGGCCTCGAGCTGGAGATCGAGCAGGGTGGCCACGGCCCAGGGGGTGTTCGGCCGCTCCTCATAGGCGCGCTTGGCGAGCAGGAGCGCTTCCGCCCGATCGCCGGTTTTCAGCGCCTGCATCAACAGGCCGCGGATGCCGAGGAAGGCCGTCTCCGGCCGTTCCAGCATGGCGGTGAAATACCGCCGCGCCGCGTCCTCGTCGCCGCCGAGCTGCGCCGTCTGGGCGGCCAGCAGCAACGTGAGCGGCGGGTCCTTCAGCATGGCGTTGGCGATCTTGGCCTGGCGCCTGGCCTCCGCCGCGTCGCCCGCCGCCACCGCTGCCATGCCCTGGCTGAGCGCGCGATAGCCCTGCTGGCGCTTGCGTTCGGCGTTGAGGCGGCGGAGATCGCGCGGGCCCCGCCAGACCAGGCGCCAGAGGCGATGCACCAGGATCGCCGCGCCGATTAGCAGGAGCAATGCTGCCAGCAGCACGCCCATGCTGGTATCCACCCGATGGCCCAGCCAGACGAAACTCACATGGCCCGGCCGGGCCGCGACCCACAGCGCCACCACGGCAACGACACCGACCTGGATCAGATAGAAAAGCCAGCGCCAGAATGTCATTGCGGCGCACCGGCGCCGGCATTCGCCAAGGCGGCGATCACCGCGTTCTGCAGCTTGTCCAGCGCCGCATCGGCTTCAAGACGCGCCTCGGCCCGGTCGAGCCAGGGCTTGGCTGCGTCGGCAATCGCGCCGGCGGGCAGGGCGCCAAGCTCGGCCGCGGCCCCTTCGATATCGCCGGCGCCGAGCCGCGCCTCGGCGCGGGCCAATCGCGCCGTCGGATCGTCGCCCTGCGTTCCCTCGCCCACCGGACGGATGGTGACCAGCGAGGCCAGCCGCGCCAGCACCCGATCGGCGAAGCTGGCATTGGGCCTGGCGTTGTCGGCCGCGGCCGATGCGGCGCGCGATATGGCCTCGGCCACGGCGGGAAAGCCGTTTTGAAGCTCGGCCAATGTGGCCACGCCTTTCTCGGCATGGGCCTTGAGCGTGGCCAATGGAGAGGCCATGGCGCCGGCCAGGGCGGCATCGCCCGCCGAAAGCTTTGCCAAGGCCTCCAGCGCCGGGGCGAAAGGTTTGCCGCCGGCGATCAGGCGATGCAGCTCGTCGACCGTCAGCGCAATGCCCGCGCCGGCGTTGGCATTGCCCATCTTGGCGCTGGCGGCCGCCAGTTGACCCAGGCTCTGCTTCAGGCCGGCGAGTTCCGCCATGGCGCTTTCCGCCGCCTTCAGCCGCGCATCGAAACCCGTCACATCGGATTTCAACTGACCCAGCGCCGCGGCATCCGCCGGTCCCCCGGCCGGGCGCTGTTCGAGGGCGGCGATGCGCGCCGTCAAGCCGGCGAGTTCCACCGGTTTCAATTCCGCCACGCGAACTTCGAGATCGGCCAATCGCTGCGGCAAGCCGGCGATCTCCGCGGGCAAGGGCGCCGCCGCGGCGGCGCTCGCCGACTTCAACGCCGCCACGTCGCCTTGCAGGCTGGCGATGCGATCCGAAAGCTGGGACAAATCCGCCGGCGGTTTCGGCAGCGCGGTCACCTGCTGCTGAAGCTCGGCCAGGCGGGTCGAAACATCCGCGAGCTGTTGGGTGAGCACCGCCACTGAATTGCCGGCGCTGTCGGCATTGGACGGCAGAACGATGCCCAGACGCTCCGGCGCGTAGCGCAGGATGCCCAGCACGCCGCCACCGGCAATCACCGCGCCGATCAGCCCGGCGAGAAATATCGCAAGCCCGCCGCCGCGCCGTGGCGTGGATGCGGCGGGGCTCGATGTCCTCGCCTGCTGCGGCATTGGGCTTGGCGGCGGTGTCGGTGCCGGCGAATTTGTCATGGCGGGTTTTGCTTCCGGTTTGGCCGGCGTCTGGCCATCTCTCGTCTTGAGCTCGGTGATCTGGCGTTCGGCGATCTGGCGGTCCACCAGCCCCAGCATGGCGGGAAGGTCGGGCCTGGCTGCCGTTTCGACGGCGCGCCAGGAAAAATCACCGACGGCCGCCGCCACCGCCGGGCTGAGACAGAGGGCCGTCATCGCTTTGCCGTCGATCCGGGCGGCCTTGGCCAGGCCGGCGAATGTCGCGGCCGTGCGCGGCGAGAACAGCAGCACGAGATCGATGCCGCCGGAAAGCAGCGCAGCGCGCGCCGCCGCCCCGAAGGCCTGGGCGGCTTGCGATTCATAAAGCATGCGCCGGCGCAGCGTGAAACCATCGGCGGCCAGCAACTGGGCGAGATCGCCGGCGACGGCACTTCCCGCGGCATGGAACAGCGCCCCGCCCTCCGGCTTCAGCCGCTGTTTCACCAGGCGCGCCAGATCCTTCACATCGCCGCCGGCGCTTTCGACG
>WNFR01020418.1_pt1 | contig 10242 bp, 5 predicted proteins | sample 5400221 | NCBI WGS metagenome assembly WNFR01 (sample SAMN13153357, study PRJNA577476) | soil metagenome | isolation source: 40 cm soil under Madrone tree | place: USA:California | collected 2016-06-14 | reverse complement strand
GTACTCAGCTTCGACTATTGCATCGCAAGTAGAGGAGGCAGCCTCAACCTTCGCGAGATCGCCGCGCTTCTCTTTCTCCTGGAGATTGCTTTCTTCGGCGACAACCTTGGGCGCGTCAGGTCGGATGGCATCGTCCGCCGTCACGACGTGAGGCAAGATCTCATAACTGACCACAATGGCATGAAGCGCGTCTGCGGCGATCTCGGGAGTCTTGGCAGCGACTGCAGCTACTGGCGCGCCAGCAAAACGAAGTTCGGTGAGCGGAGCCTGGATGATCGCTTCAACGCCGGGAAGTCGCGCGGCGGCTGCGGTATCAAACTTTGCTACGCGCGCGTGTGCGTGCGGGCACCGGAGAATACGACCATATAGCATGCCGGGCAAACGCATATCGTAGGTGTAGTGGGCTGCCCCAGACACTTTAAGTGGGCCATCAATACGCGGGATCGGGTGATTGAGTAAGGTGTGCTTGTCGTTCGCACCCCAACCCGGTCCGGCGTCTTCGTCGACTTCGATCTCCACCATTGTCTCGATACCGTTGATGACCTTTGGAACTCTGACTTTCTTTTTTTTCTTTGGTGCTTCCTGCTGCATAAGAATCTCCGTAAGCCAGTCAAGAACTAAAATCTGAAACTAGTCAACCACGGCCCGTCGCGTTCTTGGCAGCAGCGAGTGCTGCCTCAAAAACACGCGGATAGGTACCACATCGGCAGAAGTTTCCTTTACAAGCTTCACGCACTTCGGCGAGTGTGGGATTCGCATTCTTCTTTAAGTAAGCCGAGATCGTGGTGACAAACCCCGGAGTACAGAAGCCGCACATCAAGGCATCGTTTTCCACGAAAGCACTTTGCACGGCATTCGGTTTTTCTGTTGAACCTAATCCCTCCACAGTAGTGATCTTCTTATTCGTAGCATCAACGGCGAGAACAAGGCACGAATAAGCTGGTTTCCCATCAAGCAAGACGGTACACGCACCGCACGTCCCCATATCGCAAACAAGTTTTGGTCCAGTTAAGGCTGGATCCAGATGGTTGCGCAGAGTATTTAGCAATGTAGTGCGTGGTTCGACCTGGACGGTCCGTTTTTGTCCGTTGACATCCAGTGCAACCGTGACGGTTCCCTCCAGAACTCGAGGAGAGCTTGCTTGTTCTTCCTTTCCCTCGGCTTCGATCCATAGCTTGTCAGCCACCGCCGCACCCGCGCCCGCGATGCCGACACCTTTAAGGAAGCGACGGCGACTCGGGTCATGCGAGATTTGCTTCTTGTCCTCATCAGACTTCTTCATTGTTTGCTCCTGACAATCTCCTGGTTTCTCTTACCTGGTCATTTCATAAAGATAATGGCGCCGCCAGAAGTTTTTGGCTAAGAAAGGCCTTGACAAGAAATTCCGTGTCGCCATATTGTTCGCACTTCGGACAAAGACTGGTTAGACCATTTGCGCTCCGCTCGTTTGAGCGGTTTGGCGCTACTGGTTAAGAACTTCTACTCAGAAATCCCGATTCGCGCTTTCTTAGTTGCCATAAATTAACACAAGCAGTAGGCAGCATGCCAAATCTATTTGTGTGGAAAAACAGGTAGCCGACCAACTATCGGAGGATAAGCCGCCGGCCAAAACGAATGGCTGATTGCTCAGTGGTTAACCATCAACTGTCTGGAGCAACACCATTCGTCCTGAAAAAAGGGGAGAGGATACAAATGCGACATGGGACAACAAACAGATCAATCGGTGTTCTGGCGCTCTTTGCTTTGCTGGTGCAGATCGCCGCGGCGTTGCCTGCTCGACCCCAGATGCGCTCGTTGGATCATGCTCGCTTCGGTCGAGAACTTTGCCTTGCAGAGCTGAGTGACAGTCGGATAAATGCCGCTCCGCATGAATCGGTTGATTGGTCCAGGGCAATGGTTGATTCCACGATGAAGCGTTTCAGTACCGCGAAGGATCTTGGTTCCTGGGGCTATGCAAAGTCGCTATACCTTTATGGGGAGTATCTGGTCTGGAAGAGAACCAGAGACCCCAGATATCTTCAGTACATCAAAGACTGGGTCGACTCGCATGTCGATGCAAATGGCGTCGTTACAAATACCAATGCGGAGGGAAAGATCAGTGAGATAGCCTTCGATAACCTTGATAGCATGTTGCCAGGCAATCTACTGTTGATGTTGTACCAGGAAACAAAAGATCCAAAGTACAAGTTAGCGACCGACAAAATAAGAAAGCGTTTCGATACTTATCCGCGAACGACAGATGGAGGCTTCTGGCACGCGACAAGTAATAGCCGCGAGTGGCAATTGTGGGGCGACGGGGTGTTCATGTCGATGCCTTTCCTTGTCAGGTATGGCAAGTTATTTGGCGATAGTGCCTATGCAAACGATGAAGCTACAAAGCAACTAACGATCTACGCGAGTCATTTGAATGATCCCAAAACAGGCCTCATGTTTCATGCCTATGACGAGAAGGGGGCAGCAAAGTGGGCCGATACCGTAACTCACCACTCCGCTGAATTTTGGTGTCGCGCGATGGGTTGGTTTGGCATGACCTTGATCGAAGTGCTGGAAATCCTGCCCAAGAACCATTCGAAAAGATCGCAACTAATCTCGCAGGTTAGACAGCTCGTCAAAGCCTGGGCGAATTACCAGGACAATAAATCCGGGCTCTGGTATCAGGTCGTAGATAAAGGTCAGCTGCCGGAGAATTGGCTCGAGACCTCGAGCTCAAGTATGTACAGCTATGTCACTGCAATGGCGGTCGAGCGCGGATATGTGGACAGGAGTTATATGAACGTCGCCAGGAAAGGGTACAACGGCGTCCTGACCAAGATCTCTTTAGGGGCTGATGGCCTGACCAATATTACGGACATTTGCGAAGGAACGAACGTCTCGGACCTGGCTTACTATCTTGCACGCAAGCGAAACACGAACGACTTCCACGGGCTGGGCGCATTTCTCATCATGAACGAAAAGTTTATTGCCATGTCGGGAAAGGGCAAGAGCAAGCCAACTCGGCAATCTCCAACAAACTAGAGTGAGTTACTACGGTCTCCGCGACGGTCGCCAAATAGCAATCTACCCCTGGGAGATCTGCTTTGGCTCACCAACATGACCGCCGCTAAGTCGCTTAAACCTTCCAACGAAAAGCTCTTAAGCCCCTTTTAGAAAAAACTGGTCCCGGCAACCGACATTTTTGTGTGAAAACTCTTGACTCGACTGCAAATTGGTATTATAAGTGCGAGGCCAACGCGCAAATTGATATGACCAATTTAAAAGCAACAAAGTTGAAGATTATCAGTCCGCTCCGTTCCGGTCAGGCAACAGAGCAGGTGGTGGCGCGGGTTTATGAGTTGATTAAGCATCAAGCTCTCAAGCCTGGAGATCGTCTGCCGCCTGAACGGGAACTAGCCAAGCAGTTGGGTATCAGCAGGCCGTCATTGCGGTTGGGGTTGAGTTCGCTGATTTCCATGGGTGTGCTGCAGTCGCGGCAGGGGGCAGGCACATTCATAGTGGATGGACCGCCGGCGCTGGATAGTGAGCCGTTACGATTATTGGCTCAGTTACATGGATTCAGTTTTGATCATATGTTTGAGACGAGGTCGGTGCTGGAAGTAGGGGCGGCGGGTTTGGCGGCGGAACGCGCGACTGGGGAGCAGTTGGCGACGATGTCGGAAGAGATAGCGGAGATGTTTGTAGCGTTGAAGGATCCTGGTTTCGGCGATCCTCTACGAACGCCGGCGCGACACAATTGAACGAGCACACGATTTTGACGAATCACTAGAGTTACACAGGCGAGTATATCGAGCGATTAGAGCGCGCAAGCCGGACGAAGCGCGTGAGGCGATGCGAGAACACATCGTGCGTGCCCGGCGCGCTTTTTCCCTTGAGGAACAGGAGCAGCGCGAAAAAGTTAAGTTGCAACAAGACCGAGCCTAAGGGTTGCCAGTAGTCATCGTTAGCAAACTTGATAGCGGTCGATTTAAGGAGGCTCCCATGTTTAGTTTCAAGCGTCATCGACTGGAGATTTTGTTCGTCGTACTTGCACTGCTTGTTTTGAACACAATCGCAAGTGGACAAAGCATAACCGGCTCCATATCGGGCACTGTGATGGATAGCTCAGGAGGAGTTATTCCCACTGCTACCGTTACGCTCACCAGCGACAAGTTCAATCAGGCGCGCAGTGTCACCACAAACGGTGAAGGCCGGTTCAACTTTGCCGCGCTGCAGCCTGGCACTTACTCGATAAAGGTAGAGCAGCAGGGCTTTCAGACACTTGAACAGAAGAGTGTGATCCTGAGCGCTAATGAAAATCTCGCGCTCGGTGATCTCAAACTCCAGCCCGGCCAGGTCAGCGAAACGGTGAGCGTAGTGAGTGAAGGGGCGGTGGTCGAAAGAGAAACCAGTGACCTGACCGCTCGACTTACTGCAGACCAACTCAATTTGATCTCGACTAAAGGACGTGACGTTACTTCGCTGTTGCGGTTGATGCCCGGAACTTCCAATATCCCGGACGTTGAAGCTGTGGGCAACGGCTTTGGTACCACGTTGCCAAACTTCTCCGGGCAGCGGTCGCGTTCCACTGTTGCAACGGTCGACGGTCTGAACGCCAGTGAACCGAGCGGGAGCAACCTGCTAAGTCTGACCACCAGTCTGGATGCCATCGGCGAAGTCAAAGTGCTGCGCGATAACTACAGTGCGGAGTATGGCAACAACGGCGGCGCTATGATCAACATCGTCACGAAGGGTGGCGGCAGGAAATACGCCGGCACTGCTTACTACTTCCTTCGCAATGAAGCGCTCAACGCCGCCAACTACTTTAACAACAAGGCGGGTCTGAAGAGAGCGCTTTATCGCTTCAACTACTGGGGCTTTAACTTCGGTGGTCCAATGCCCCTGCCTAGATTTGGCGAAGGCGGCAAGGCGTTGATTAAAGGCAAGGCTTTCTTCTTTTTCAATCTCGAGAAGCCGCATACGATTACGCCGACGGACCCTGTGTTTGTGACAGTTCCCACGGCTCTTGAACGAATAGGCAATTTCTCGCAGTCAAAGAATTCGAGCAATGCGACGCCAGTTGTTCTCGATCCCGTGACTGGTGGGCAGTTTCCGGGCAATATCATTCCTGCCGGCCGGATCAACCAGAGTGCGCAGAACTTGCTCAATTACTATCCTTTGCCGAATTCACCAATTGCCAACAATCCCGGTCGCTATGTTTTCCAACGCAGTGTTGACGTGCCAAAGCACAGCTACCTGTTTCGTATCGACCTAAAACCGTCAGACAAAGACAGCATCTACTTCAAGGCGCAATGGTGGACTTCAGACAATGAAGGAACCGCCACTTCGGGTTGGCCCAACGGAGCCAACGGCGTTGATAGGTGGGGTATCCGCTCACATTACCTCTACACCGACGACGGCCGTTCAGCCAATTGGGTTCACGTCTTTAACTCGAGCGTCGTAAATGAATTTAATGTCGGCTGGCGCACTGACACTGAGGGGTTCATACCGACAACTGGTTTTGCTGAAGGGTTGAGAAGAGACACTTTGAACTACACTGCGCCCCAGCTCTTTCCAGAAAACAATAAGCTCGACCTGGTGCCGGTGGTTACAGGGTGGATCAGCGTAAATGGGAACCCCGCCAACATCAACTGGTTGAATCGGTGGGGAGAGGTTGCCGCGGACCATATCAAACCGTCACTCTCCGATAACGTCTCATATACGCGAGGCGATCACAGTTTTAAATTCGGTGTCTACGCAGAGAGGTTGTTTAATCGGGAAGCGCCTGGTGGAACATGGTCAGGACAGCTCGACTTCGGCAACAGTGCCGGCAATGTGCAAAATGGCTTCACAACGGCGGCTGGAAATACGGGCTTTGCCTATTCGAACGCACTCCTCGGAAATTTTGCCAGCTACACGGAGCAGAGCTCTCGTCCCTTTACTAACCTGGAGCTCAAACAATTCCAGTGGTACGCTCAGGATCAGTGGAAGATCAATAGGAGATTTACGCTTAATTACGGAATGCGCTTTGGCTACACGTCGGGACAATTTCAACTCGATGGTCAGGGGTCAAACTTTGATCCATCTCGATTCGATCCTGCTAAGGCTTCTCTGCTCTATGTAGGTTACTGCAAGGGTCAAGCCAACGGAATTCCCGCGTTCGGGACTGCCTGCTCGACGGCCAACTCTTTTGCCGTTGATCCACGCAGCATAGCCAATGGAGCGGTCCCAACAGCCAGCCAGCTTTTGAATAAGAATCTGGTCCGCGCGATTATTCCCGGAACCGGTGATCCGCTCAACGGCTTGGCGTTACCGACTGACCCGAATACTCCTCGAGCCTATAGGCGTACTCCACCTATTTACTATGAACCCCGGCTGGGATTTGCCTGGGACATCTTCGGCGAGGGCAAGACTGTCATTCGCGGTATGGGTGGCGTTTACCATTCGCCTCGCGTTGGTGGCGGCACAGGTGGCGCCAGCAGCCTGGGAAACAATCCACCACAGCAGCGTACTTTCCAAATCCTCAATGGCAACATCAACAATCTTGCTAACCTTACCAACACCGCAGCGCTTTTCCCCGTTACGATCAGTGCTCTCGAGGTCGATTCGCATATACCATCGACTTACAACTTCTCGTTCGGCGTTCAGCAAGATATTGGCTTCAAGACTGTATTGGAAGTCAGTTATGTTGGAGCGTTCGCTCGACACTTAGGAGAAAGGCGCAACCTGAACTCCATTCCTGATAGTGCAAAGTTTATTGATTGCACTATCACCGTGAGGTTCGGTGTTCCATGTCATCTGGAGAATAGAGATCCGCTGACTGCGAACAGTGTCAAGAACAACGATTTCCTGCGGCCATATAGAGGCTTCGGCGATATCAACGACGTGTTGTATTCCGGAACTTCGAACTATAACGGATTGCAAGTCCAATTGAATCGGCGCTACACCCGTGGCTTTCAATACGGGGTCGCATACACCTACTCGAAGTCGTTTGACTATGCCAACGACGACTCCTCGGATGTTTCTCTCCCGCGTCCGTACAAGGCTTTCAACTACGCCCCGTCGGACTTCGATCAAACCCACATCTTAACGGTGGCTTACATCTATGACGTCCCAGGTCTAGGTAAGAAATGGAACAACGGTCTAGTGAAAGCTGTGTTTGACAATTGGCAGCTTTCCGGCACGACGTCATACGCCACCGGCAGACCGAAGAACCTCAGTGTCACTTACACCGCTGGAACCGCCACGATCACCGCTGGACAAAGCTGTCCCCCGGGTTCTGTCCTGACATCGGCGACTGTGTGCACGATGCTCACCGATTTCACCGGTGGGACGGTCAACGCGCGCCCCAACATCCTTTGTGATCCAGTAAAGGGTGTCAGTGGCGCTGATCCCACTGGATCGGCGTTTGTAATCAACACATCGTGCTTCGCCGCGCCCACAGCCCTTGGGCAAATCGGCAATATGCCGAGAAACTCTGTTCGGATTCCCGGGATCTTCAACAGCGACCTGGCGTTCTTTAAGAACTTCAAGATCGGCGAGTCACGTGGGATCCAGTTACGCTGGGAGATGTATAACCTTTTCAATCGCGCGAATTTCGATGATATTGACGGCGCAATGGTTTTTGGTTTGGCTCAGGTCAACCCGGGTGGAAGTACTCCGTGTACGGCAGCGGGGAATACTTGTACTGCGGTGCTCAGGCAGACCAGAACCACCTTTGGAACTCCGACGACTGCGCGTACACCACGTGTGATGCAGGCGTCGATTAGAATTAACTTCTGATTTGAGAGCACGGGGAATTCAAACTCGAGAAAAAGGGTAATGTCCTAATTTGAGATGTCTTAGTGCATTCTCCGTGTTCTCCGTGCCTCCGTGGTGATAAGAGTGCCGAAAACCATTTCCACCACGGAGACACGGAGAACACGGAGAACCCCGGTTATCGGGAAATGTGGTGGCGCTTTAACACGCCGGCACATTAATCTTTGCTGAAACTTGAATCACTCCTCCCGGATGAGATCAGGGCGTGTGCGTGTGTGTCGACATTGTTCACAGCCCGAACTGTCATCTGAATTTCAGCCTAAATAACCTGTGTCGAAGGTGTCCGATATGCTTCAGCTTTTCGTCACCTTACAGAACCGGGAGCGGTAGCGACCGCACTCAAGTTGGTGAATGACCCCTATGAATTCATGAGGCGCGACCGAAACTAGATAGGCGCGGCTAGCTTAGCCTGATTAGCCTTGCGACATGAGTTCGTTGAGTGCGGTCGCTACCGCTCCCGGTTCTGTAACGAAACGACAAGCTGAAGCATATCGGACATGAGGTGCTTTCTATGTTAAGAACAATCAACCTGAAGAATCTATTCGCAATAATATTCGTGGTCGTGCCGTCGTTAGTTGGGACCACTACTGCTCTCAAAACTCCACCCTCGGCCGCGCCGCGTGTTTTTCTTTTGGACGCAAGGCAACTGCAAGCCACCAAGCAGCGCATTCAATCCGGAGATAAGACTCTTGAACCGGCGCTCAGCAAACTCGAGCGCGATGCACAAAAGGCACTCAAGTCCGGTCCTTTCTCGGTTGTCACTAAGGACGCGACTCCGCCTAGTGGCGACAAACACGACTACATGAGTCAGGCTCCGTATTTCTGGCCCGATCCAAATAGCGCGAACGGCCTGCCATATATTCGTCGCGATGGCGAACGAAATCCAGAAATCAATAAGATTACGGATCATCGCAGTCTTGATCAGGTTGAGTCGTCGGTGGAGACGCTGGCCCTAGCCTATTATTTCAAAGGCGACGAAGCTTACGCCACGAAGGCGACACAGCTGTTACGCGCGTTTTTCCTCGACACGTCGACGCGCATGAATCCGAACCTGCAGTATGCACAGTTTATTCCTGGCGTTAATACCGGGCGAGGGATTGGTCTGATCGAGACACGCGGGCTAACGCAGATCGTTGATGATCTCGGTTTGCTCGCAGGCTCGAAAGCGTTGACGGAAGCCGATCGTCGCGGCCTGGAAGATTGGTACGCAAAGTTTCTGCAGTGGATGCTTGAAAGCAAGAACGGTCGAGATGAAGCTGCCGCCAAAAACAATCACGGAACGTACTACGATCTGCAGGTTACGTCGTTTGCTTTGTTTCTCGGCAAGATCGATTTGGCCCGCAGCATTCTGCAAACTGCGCGAACGAAGCGCATCGCGCTGCAGATCGAACCCGACGGCCGGCAACCGTTGGAGCTGGCACGGACAAGAGCCTGGAGTTACAGCGTGGGAAATCTTGATGGCTTGATGTTGCTCGCCAGACTCGGCGACATCGTTGGAGTTGATCTATGGAACTATCAAACTGCCGACGGCCGAGGCATTCGAAAAGCGATCGAGTTTCTCGTTCCATTTGCGGTCGATGGAAAGAAGTGGGGCTATCAGCAACTCGGCGAATGGCCACCGCAAATGTTGTTTCCATTGATGCGCAGAGCTGCGACGAAATATAACGATCCACAATTTCAGGCGTTGGTAGTGAAAGTGCCGAGTGCTGATGCGGCGGATCGAAGTAATCTCATCCGTTCCGGTATGTCAGTACCATCGGCGACAGCGGGTGGGTGATTTGTTGTTTTGTTGAATCGGATATGCGTTCTTTACTCCGTAGGAGTGAGATGTTTATAGCACGCGATCCAATGCCCTCCGGCGCCGTTCGGAGGAGCGGAAGGCATCTAGACCTGTACCGCTCGAGTTGAGTTCCGCTCCTCCGAACGGCGCCTGGTTTTGGTTATGTTCCGATCTATAAACATCTCACTCCTACGGAGTAAAGAGTTGCAAGCATAAGAGAATTCAGAATCCGGGAAGCGGTACCATTGTAACGATGAAAACTATTGAGTTTTCACTGCCGCAAGGTTCGCTCACTCTTATTGCCAGTATAGTGCTGATGATTTTTGGAAATGACTAAGCACGAGTTTCTCGACAGTAACTACCGCAACGAGCGGACGACTTTCGCTGATGGAACAACAGTAACAGTCGATTGGGACACGAATACGGTCAAGGTCGATCCGGAATTAAAAGTGTCCGACAAACTTTAATTCGTTTTGATTAAGCGGTCCCGATAGTACAAAACAAACCCGAAGCTGTGAAAAAAAGCCTTAATGGTTTTCACCCCATTAGGGGTCGCATGTTTATAGCTCGAAGGACAAAACTCTCCGGCGGCGTTCGGAGGAGCGGAACTCTACTGGCGTGCTGAAGCTCTAGTTGCATTCCGCTCCTCCGAACGCCGTTGGTTCTGGCAT
>WNFR01009969.1_pt1 | contig 10242 bp, 11 predicted proteins | sample 5400221 | NCBI WGS metagenome assembly WNFR01 (sample SAMN13153357, study PRJNA577476) | soil metagenome | isolation source: 40 cm soil under Madrone tree | place: USA:California | collected 2016-06-14 | reverse complement strand
TGGCCAGAATCTCTCTAGGCACTGAGTCCCGATTTAGTTAACCGGTTGCCGAAGCCAATTTGCTTCGCCGGTAGGCAAACGTTCGAGGGGTATTTAATAGGCCCAATTCTGATTGGTAAAACGCACGGTATCGTCAACCTGCCTTTTGGATGAATCTTTGCAAACGGTTTCATGGAAATAGGACTAAGGACATGTTTAACCGTTTTGGAAGCGCTTAAAACAGAGTTTAACTCCCAGGCACCGCGAACCTCATGTGCCGAGAAATAGCCTTCGTTGAAAAATGTAAATTGCGTTGAAAATGGATACGTGAATTTTGTGACGGTTTACGGTAACGGAGAGAAAATCGCTGGTAGCTGGAAACAAAGTTCTCCGCGTTCTCTAAGTTCTCGCTGCCTGATTTCTTTCCGCGACTCAACCATGAAGAAACTTCAGCGGGGATTCATAGGTACGGCCCGATCAGAGGATGCCGGAGTAGTAGGTGGTCAGCCTCATCTTTGTCGTTTAAGACGTCGATTTTTGACCTTCTCTGATCGTACCACGCCAGGCACCTGTTTCTTGACCACGGTTTTCGATAAATTCTTTGAAGTGCTCAAGATCGTTTTCGATGCGTCTGGAAACTAGACCGACCGCATCACCAACGTTTTCGATAAATCCCTTAGGATCGTAAGAGATCTCCAATGCCACCCGTGTCCGATCCGTACCTAATCTAGCGAAATCCACGAGTCCTGAAGTGTATTCACCGGACTCGGACCTCCAGGCGATGCGATTATCCGGAATTTGCTCCACGATCTTGGCAGTCCATTCTTTTTCTTTCCCGCCGATATCTGCCCGCCAGTGTAGCCGCTGATCGTCGAGCTGTCGGACTTCTTTCACTCCTTCCATGAATCTGGGAAACTCTTCGAACTGCGTCCATTGATTGTAGACATGGGTGAGCGGACAATCGACTTCAATCGTTTTCTTTATACGTTCCATTGAATAATCCTCCCCTGGAAGTTAATCGGTCACTTCAACTGAGTGATGACGCAAGTGGTATGCCCCGCGGAACTCCCGCGTTTCCATTACACTTCTTTGAAATAGACCCCCTCTAACAGTCGGGGAAAGTCTTACTCTGTCTGGCTTTGTATGAACCAAAATGAGGCTAGCTCGGGAAGAGCTGCGGGCGTGTGTTACGTGAATCAACCATACTAATTATGTATGGTCTGGGTATCATGGAGTTTCACCGGCCTATAGATCAGGTATGAGGTCGACGGCTATGGCAACAAATTGGTTACGCGATCTTGATCGCGCCGACTTCCCGAAGCGTTGTCCCCTTGTTTCGTATGATCGAGAAAAGCGTCCCCTGGAACGTATCTTTAGGAAGGTTCAGAGTGATGGCATACTGCTGCCCGTACTTTTCGTTTTTTCGAAGCCTCACGATCAGCTTACCGCTGCCTTTATTTTCCACACTGACTACGACATCTCGCAAATCGGGCGTAACACTCGGGCTTCCCGAGTCGCAAACGGGCGGCCAGGTCGGGGGCAACTCGCTAACAGTCATGGTGCAGAACCTCCAGGTTGTTACAGTATCACCGCTAAGAATGACGTCATCCGTCGTGAGATTTGACACATTTTAGATCAATAATGAGCAAGATCATTTTACCGATCATTCGATAGACTGATCAAGAAAAACGAGCTCGCGTTAATCGACCACCAGCTAGAAGCAACGAGCCCGCCGGCGGGTCCCCGTCATTAGCCCACCGCAAGCGGCCTCGGGTTACGCACTCTGTCAGCCCGTACAAACGCATTCGGCGGAATCGCTCGAGTATTAACGGTAGTGTGGCCAACGGTCATTCGTCCCTTCGATCGCTCTCTGTTCAACTGCGAGAGACCTTTGCGCAAATACTCAGGATCCATTCCCACGGCTTCGCAGATGTTGATGAAAGAAAAGGGCCATTCAGGATCGTCTTCAAAAATCCATTCGTCTGTATCTTTGAAGAGACGATTGGCCTCGTGCCCGGCGTATTTTTGAAAGCATTCGACCGCATCCAGCAAAACAGCGAACATGAGTGTCTTTTCAGGCTGCAGACAATGGGTGCCGTTCCATTGGTCAACTGTGGGGATATCCAACTGTGATATGGAATCGACCGAGTCGAAGGTCCGGGTGATGTAGCTTAGAGTTTTGCTTTTCATTGCCTCGCCGCAGACCAACTCAGTTTCATGACGGCCACCGATAAAAAGAGGAGAAAGAAAAGAAGAGACATCGAGCCTTCCAGTTTACACCAGCATGCGCAAGGTGAAACGAACACGAAGCAAGTGACGTACCATTTATATAGTTCGGAGAAAACCGTTGAAGACCGTAAAAATCCGGAGCGTTAGGACCGATTTTTCAAGGGAATATGGAGAAATCGTCACCACGCAATGCACGGGCATTCATAGGGTTTTTTCCCTTATCTGTGCGGGAAAACCCGACAGTCCAGATTGAATTTCGTTGCCGCGCTTTTTTCAAGCTGAGAAACAGATACCCGCAGACCACACTCAAGGCAACTCAACGAGGCGGCAGAAGGACGAGTTCAGGAAGTCGCTCGATAAGGTAGGAAGGCCATAGTCAGCCTGATAATTGAGCTGAACGACGCGTCAACGGACTAGTTGTTCACCCGTCCGCAATTACTCTAACGTGATTATCGCTCCTGCCCTAACATTCTTGGTGCGATTTTCTTCACGGCGTAGAGCATAATTGCCAGCGCAACAAGAAACCAACCAAATCCAAACGGCACGCCTTCGACCAAGCCAACCACCGACAAGGCCAACAGGACCACGCTGCGACCATAATCCCCAGCGCGCTTCGCCCTCCGTCCTGGAAAACCAACTTCGGAGCAAGAATACGCACAGCGCACCGAAAACAATTACGGTGACCGTGACAACTTCCCAAACCCAATGAAGGCTCCATCCGATGGATTAGGTCATACAATGCGAATTACAATCAATTTCTGATGCCTATCGACAGGGATGCGTAAAGCAGTCTAGAATTGACTTTCCGTGCGGCAAAGCGAAGAAATATAACTAGGACCGGCGTCGCTTTATACGGAAAGGGAGGAGCGCAAATGAAAGACACTCGCGGAAACCATACTGCACAAGGCAATTTTGGTTCCGGTCGGAATGAAACCGTCGGCAGACCAGAAACGGTCGGTGATGTAATGACCCGACAAGTGGTTACAATGAGCCCTCATGATTCGTTTTCGGACGCCATTACTTTGATAGCGAAGCACTCCTTTCGGCATTTTCTTGTCGTAGACGCAGCTAATAACCTAGTCGGTGTCGTGTCAGACAGGGACATCTTGCGTATGTTAGCACGCACGGCTAATTTGCAGGGTACTTCCGTAAGCCAATTCATGTCGCGTGATGTGATTACGGTCACACCGGAAACGCGATTGTCTCATGCCGTGGGAAAGATGTTGTCAAAGCGCATTAACTGTCTTCCTGTGCTTGATGACACCAAAAACTTATGCGGTATCATTACATCTACCGATTTTCTGAAAGCGTACCGGTCAATGCAAGAATCAGCGGAGAAGATCTGAGCGACCGGGTGTTTCGCCAGGTGGTTTCCGATCTGGTGACGGGCTTTTTAAAAAGGCGATCTGCACGACGTCGGAGGCGAAAGGAGCTCATTTTCAACCAAGCTGACGACTGACACAGCCAGCAGCATAACGCTTAACCACAACCCCAACGCACCTCTCCCTCCGCGCTGGAAAACCAACTTCACAGCAAGAACACGCAGGCGCACCGAAGACAATTACCGTGACCGTAACAACTTCCCAAATAAGTAGCCAACTTTCATTCTGAAGTTGGACGGGTTGAACGTCTGGAAGTATTTGAACCCCGAAGTCGGCTGCCGTCGCAGTTGGAACTTGCCAACGCCAGGGAAAAACTCTTGAACTGTACGACGCATCAATGTGATATCGGACACGATTGAGTCGACGGAGAAATCAATTTCAATCGTGGTATCGCCATACGCCCACCTAATCACCTTGTCGGCTCGCGCCAGGAGGTTGGGTGGAATCGTCAGACCGATCGGTTTCGCTGTCTTGGATTAATGATCAGCTCGAACTTTTGGGACCGCTCGACGGGTGAGCCGTTCGGGATGACCGAATGTATAAGGGCGGTCACGCGGGAAAGGTCAAACTGCGTCGACACTAGCCATCTCTGGCCGATGCAGGGCCCGAAGACGTCCCCGCCAGCGAAATTTTCACTAAGCACTCGTGAAATTGACTACTCCTCGGTTCGTGGATATAAGTCCCGTCAGCGAAAAAGGGGGTCTAAATTTCCGATCCATACTGCGGCATGGTGCCCCAATACTGACGTCGCGGTATATATTGCAATGATCCCCGTTTCAGGACCGTAGCGGCAACGGAAAGTCTAAAACTCCTCGATGATCAAATCCCCGCCAATACCGACGGTCTGGCGTATCGATGTGGAGCCCGACCAACACCAACCTTCCGTCGGCGAAAGGCCTTGGGAAGGTTTTGTGGACACCGTGGCTCGGGTCGACAAGCTCAGAGATCGTCTCGGGAACCGATCGGGCCGTGCCGTACGCCCCACATGGCTCCTGCGCATGGACCCCGATATTGAGCGCTGCTTTGGTCGAGTCGATTTCGTCGTTCGTCGACACGGCAAGTTATTCGATCAGTTGACTGCTCGGGAGGATCCGCTGGGCATCCACGTCCACGCTTATCGATGGAACCCCGAACAAGCGGTCGCATTCTCCGACTATGCTGACAGCGCCTGGACAACACACTGCCTCAGGGTGGCTGCGGATGCCTTCAGGAACGCTTTCGGCCGGCCCGCTCGCCTTTCCAGCCATGGCGGGTACTTCCTCACCGAAGCTCTCCTCGACGCCGCTGTCGAACTAGGGATTACGATCGACCTCACTGTTGAGCCGGGTCTGGCGGCAAAAACCGCCGACGCGTCGTTCGGGGAGTACGCCACTGCGCCATCCACAGACTTCGTCGACTGTCCCCGACACCCTTACTATCCCTCACGCCGCTCACTTGGTGTTCCGTCTTCCTCGCCAGCGGATTCCCGCCCGATACTGATCGTGCCCCTCACCGCGTTTGACTACCAGACTGCCTTGACACCGTGGCATCGCCGAATCGCTTATGGATTTCTCGGCAGACCACGTCACCATTCGCCTCTCAACCCCTGGAAACGGTGGCCTAGCCCGAAGGTCTACTGGGATCTCGTGGCCCGCGCCGCGGATGAGCAGCCGGTCCGCTACTTCGCGTTTGCCACGCGAACAGACGATCCGGTCTCCCGCTCATATCAGTTAGTCTGGGAACTTCTCGAGTATCTACCGAATCATCCTATCGCCGAGCGATTGCAGTTTGTCGACCCTCTCGCATCTGAAATCCAGGCGCTTGCGACTCCGTGATCCTTTTCTGGCTGATCCTCGACCGCATCTGGCATAGAGTCAGGAGCATCGCCGATCGCTCTATTCTTAACGCTAACAAACTTAGATTCCATTTGTTTTTCAAGAACCAGCCCGCCGATGGGGAATATTGCAACTCCAAACGAATTAGTCTCCTTAAGGAACCCGCCGAGGACCGAGAGCACAGGCCATATCTTGCAATCATTCGCTGCGGAGCAAATCATTGTTTGGTCGATGACGACAGCCAAAGGAAGTTTGATATCGCGCTGAGTTTGTATGCGTGTCCGAACGACAAGCGTTTATTGGATGGTTACGAGTACGCGTATTCCGGCGGAGTAAACAAGTACAAGGCCGCTCTCCAGTTCATCGACGGTGCGCTTTTAGAGAGATATCGGGGTTTCATATTTCTCGACGATGATCTTGAGATGACGTATTCGCACCTAAGTCAGTTCCTGGAATATTGCGAAGCTCACGGGTTCGGGTTGGCACAACCCAGCCTGACGTTGGACTCCTTTTATTCCCATAAATATCTACTCAATGCATCGCGAACTGGCTGGCGGGTGGTTGGCATGGTTGAGGTGATGTGCCCTTATTTTTCACGCGATGCCCTAAGGGTAGCGCTGAACACTTTTGATCTGAGCTACTCAACCTGGGGGCTTGACCACATTTGGCCGAGGCTGTTGGACATTGACCCCATTGTTGTTGATGAGTTCACCATCAAACACACCAAGCCACTTGGTGATTCGGATAGTCCGTTTTATAGGTATATGAGATGCATCGGTGTTTCGCCGCAACGAGAAAGGGAGAAGCTGAGGAAGATTTCGGACGAGAAGGTTCGTGCGATGGCTGTAATGCAATTGCGCGCTTGACCAGGACCAGGCTCCGCGCCGCCGCCCGGGATGCATTGCCTGAAATGGTGGAAATTAATCGAGTATGTTTTCCAGGAGTTCGTGAACCCGACGCCCTGCTGTTTGCCAGTTGAGTCGTTCGGTGTATTCACCGAACGAGCGGATGGCCAGTTCACGATAAGCACTGAGGCTTTCCATGGATTTGAGAATTACGCTACATGCGTGGGGCACGAATTGCTCTGCACTTGATAAGACATATCCATTAAGGTCGTCTCTCACTGCTGTTGAAATGCCTCCCACATCGCTGGCGACAACTGGCACTCCAAATGAATTGGCTTCGGCAATGACCACAGGAACGCAATCCGCCCTTGATGGAAGCAGTAGGAAATGCGATTCGGCAAAAAGACGATCGATCAGAGTTCGGCCTTTGCTGGTTTTCTTGGATACAAATCCTTTGGGCGACACAAAATCCGGGACACTGCCTTTGATGTGGCATCCGAGTACAGTCAATTCTGTTTTCAACCCCATGGCATTTAACGATCCGGTGATATCAACCGCAATGTCTCCACCTTTGCGATACCACTCGGTACCGATGAAAAGCAGCTTGCATACATCCGTTCGCCTCTGAGCAACGATTATTCGTATGTCATTCAAATCGCGAACACTTTCGACATTCGCGCCGAAGGGAACGACCTTCACCTTGTCCGCGTCCACCTGATAGGCATTTATCGCCGTCTCGGCCGCCCAGTCGGAACTGTATATCGCTAATCGGCAATTCGATAGTGCGGCTTGCTCCATGCGGTTGGCGTCCCTGAGACTCTCGTGGCATAAATCCGACCAAGCAGGATAGAAATCAATCACTCCCGCAACGGTTGCATCTGTCCAAAATACAATGGGCGCGCTGGATTCGAGATAACAGATGGGAATTGTTCCTGGACTGAACACCACGTCCACACGGGCATCTTTCAGACGTGCTGAGACCTGATCGGCATAAGACTTCAGAACCTTTGAAGCGCGGTCTTCGATATAACGTTTTCTCATCACATTCGTGTAAAATACTTGTTTGGCCCTCAAGACGTTATCCCTGTGTTTTCGTAGCGGTCCAATGTGAATAACTTCTCCGCACTGCTTTTCGAGCGCCTTACCCATGAAGTATCCTGAACCGGACCAGCGCTCGATGTCCGAGGAGTTGTATGTGCTGACGTACGCAATCTTCATATGCCCTCCTTTTCGAGGGTCGATATTTCACTACCTCCAATAGCGTGGCTGCCTACCCGATTTGCTCGATATCCGATGCACCTTTTCGCGAAGCGGACTCGGCGCTTTGCTCCCCAAGGTCGGGGCAGCGACCAGGTCATAACGAGTCCTTTTCTTGATGGGGGCCGCATGTCACACATTCTTAAAGCGTCCAGCCCACTTTCATGCTGCCGAGAAAACCCGTCGGTTAGAATCGATTCCGGCAACGTGCAGCGGATGCTGAAATTGAAAATGAAGACCAAAAGAAGATCCCTGCAGTGTTCTCAGCAATGGATTCATTCGGATGATCGATGTTGCGTCGATCGCGACGCAGCCGGCTAGCCAAGCTCACCCAGCCGGCGGAGCCGAAACCACGACCACCCGCGAGAAGCCCAACCCGCAGTACTTTCTTTGGCTGCTGCGCTGCGGCTATGACTGCAACAGCAAGCAGTACGACTACAAACAGGATTGGTAAGACAGCAGCTTTCTTCATTGCGCGCCTCGTTCGTGAGAAGGCTTATCACGAACACAGAAGCTGAGAAAAGTGATATTTAGGCAGAAGGGAAACCCGGACTTGTCGAGGAAATAGGGTAAATTCGGCCTGAGATTGAACTGAACGACGCTTCGGTGAAGTCCGGCGTTTCAATGTTGACTCCTGCCGGAAGTGAGGTTATAGGTGCGCAGGAAAACACAGTGAGAAGATATTTAGAGAACCGTGATGAGCGAACACGATGTGCAGTCGCTCGCTAGCGCTATATTTGGACCGTCATGTAATCTACGCCTCAAGTAAGGTCCTATGCGGAAAGAATGGTCTCGGTGTCGTCGTGCTTTTTGTTTCTCTGGCTCTGTGCGTCATTCTTTCAGCGCAGGAGCGCATCGACCCCGCAGACGCCGCGAAGTATATTGGAAAGTCCGTCACCGTCTGCGGACTGGTTGCTAGTACTAGCTACGCAATTCAAAGCCTAGGGCGTCCGACTTTCTTGAACCTGGATCGGCCTTACCCAAAGCAGCCATTCACTGTAGTGATTTGGGGCGAGGACCGCAGCAGTTTTTCCCCACCACCAGAGAAGGCTTACAGCGGCAAGAAAATCTGCGTGAGCGGACCTGTTTCAGCCTTCCGAGGAGAACCTCGGATCGTCGTGACAGGCCCGTCACAGATTACTGTTGAATAGAATTGGCTTGGAGCAATCGCTCAAGGTTCACGAATCGCAATTACTCTAATGTGATTATCGCTCCTGCCCTAACATTCTTCGTGTGAATTTCTTCACGACGTAAAGCGTAATTGCCAGCGCGACAAAAAACCAACCAATCCATACGGCGAGAGGAGAACGCCTTCGACCAAGCTGACGACGGACACAGCCAACAGCACCACGCTAAACCGCAGCCACAACCCCCAGCGCACTTCGCCCTCAGTCCTGAAAAACCAACTTCGCAGCAAGAACACGCACAGCGTCGCCGAAAACAATTACGGTGACCGTGGCAACTTCCCAAACAAGCAAGCCGATCTTCATCGTGGAGTTGGACGGGTTGAACGTCTGGAACCATTTGAACGCCTAAGCCGGTTGCCGTCGCCGTTGGAATTGCCAACGCCAGGGAAACTCTTCGATTACGCGGCAAAGTCGATCAAGGAGCAGTTACGCAACTTACGCAAGTCAGGCACGTGTAGGCACCCACCTGTCGAAATCGCACGCAGGGCTTTCCACTGCCTCGTATCCAAGGTATTTTTGCCTTTGATTTATTCAAACACGTCGATAATCCGCCGAATTGGGACGTAAGAGATTTCTCAAAACTCTGCACGAAATTTCCTTCCTCATTCTGCTTCCGCTTTACGCAAGTCTAGATTTATCAAATATTTATGCTCTTGGTACGGTGATTGCGCTTCTTCGGTGAGGTAAGGAGGAGGAATACCACAATGAGGAAATCGATATCTATATCTATAGTATCCATGAGTTTGGTGGCGGCTTCTCTGATGATCCCGAGCGGACGCGGCTTTGCCGATGAAAACCCGCCGGGCAATCACAAGCAGCGTGAAGAGCTGCGCCGAGATCAGCAACAGCTCGAACGGTTAAGACAGCAACGGGATCACGAGCTCCGCGAGGGCGATAAGCACGAAGCCCGGGAATACAAGATCACGATCATGACTGATTTCTAACCTAGTGCGTGGGGTAATAGAGACGTTTCAAAAAGAAAGATCAATCGAAGAAAGAAAGGTGACTTATGAATTGTCGTAAAAAAATCTTTTCGGCACTGATCTTGGCTTGTTCACTCGCCGGTATTCTTAGCTCGTTTGCCTGCAACACGGTTCACGGGTTGGGAGAAGATATTGAGCGTGGCGGCGAAAAAACTCAAGATGCTGCGGATAGAGTGAAAAGACGGCTATAGGAAGAGGATTCTCAAAGAGGTTCGCTCGATAAGTTCATTTTGCGGGGGGTAGCGATCCTGCGCTTCCGCTGCGTTTTTCAAAGTCGTCTTGCCGCCGTCGTATGGCGCAGTTGGAGGGCGCACCCCCCGCTCATTTGCTCGCTCCGTGCTCAATTGCTCTTTGAGCTCGGCTTTCCATGGTGATGCCCTTTGCGATGAATTTCGCTAAGGCATCGGTCATTGCTGGAACGCATGAACTTTTTGCAAGCACGAAGTGACTCATCAAGGAGCGAAGCAAGAAGGTGAATTATGGGAATAGTATTCCTGATCATCCTGATACTTTTGCTCGTCGGAGCGTTACCGACATGGTCGCGTCGATTTCACAGCAGCAGAGAT
>WNFR01009524.1_pt1 | contig 10243 bp, 8 predicted proteins | sample 5400221 | NCBI WGS metagenome assembly WNFR01 (sample SAMN13153357, study PRJNA577476) | soil metagenome | isolation source: 40 cm soil under Madrone tree | place: USA:California | collected 2016-06-14 | reverse complement strand
AAATATTGCTTCACCGCGCGAGTGCGCTCTGCCGAAGTAACTGCCGGCACACGAGCACGGCACACCGCCACCCAGTTCTGAGCTTGGGCAAACTTTGACCTGATCCACTGATTGCTCAGTTTGGCTTGCAACCGCGCAAGGTGAGCCGAAGCCATAGCCATGAGCCACAAATCCCGCGGCGCGGAGTGACGAGAATAACGCGCGAAAAAATGATGAAGTGGCGCGCGCTAACCTTACTTGCGAATGTTTACTTGCGAACAATCAAGCCGGCCAAAAGCGATCCCAGCCCCAGCAGTCCCAGCAACGGCAGGACTGTCGCGGTCTGTGGCAGGTTGCCCTTTTCGTTGCGGCCAGACTTTGTGTTCTCTGCCGTCTGATCGCTCGGTGCTGTGCCTGCGCCCTGAGCGGTGCTCGTTGCACCCTGATCAGCAGGAGTCGCGGCCGAAGGTGCACTGGCGCTCGTGCCCTGATCTGCCGTGCTCGATGAGCTGGTCGAAGATCCAGCGCTGGGGTTCGCGGGCTGGGAATATGACGGTGCAGTCGAGGTGCTCCCGGCGCTAGTTCCGGTGCTCGAAGTCGCACTTTGATCCGAAGTACTTGTTGAAGTGCTCGTCGACGCAGACGGATTCGAAGTCGCGCCCGCATTCTGATCGGGCGTTGCAGCGCTTTGTGCACCGCCCGTCATTGGAGTTGAGGTCGTACCCGCAGTCTGGCCTGCTGAAGTTTCGGTGCCAGTAGTGCTAGCCGGGGTAGAACTAGCGGCGCCAGTGTTCGCTGCTGATTCACCAGTCCCACTTCCGGGAGTGGTGCTTCCCGCCGCTGCTCCGGCCGTAGGCCCGCTGGAGGGGTTCGCGCCGGCTGCGCAGTGATCAGAGATCATCTGGACGCTGCTCACCTGAAGAGTATTGCCGCCGGCATTTGCGCTGGCGCTCGATCCGGTTGAGCTGCTCGGGGCGCCGCTGCTGGTATTAGCGCTCGCGGCATTGCCGGATACTGCCTGTCCGCTAATCGAAACCTCATGCCCAACATGCGATTTCAGATCCGCAGTATTTCCCGTCAGGGTGTAGACGGTTCCGGTCTGATCTTGAGTGAGTGTGAAGTTGTTGTCGCCCATGGCGGAGGCGCTGAGGCAGCCCTGAATTGTAGTGTTCTGACCGCTAGAGGACATGGTGTTCGTGTTCTGAGTGCTCTGGCTGCTCTGGTCAGTTGTGGATGTTGTGCCTTGGCTTGACGTGCTCGAAGTACTGCTCTGGTCCGGCGTACTCGGCGTCGATGTACTCGGTGTGTTCTGAGTGCCCGTCGTTCCGCTTTGGGATGTATCTTGCGCCACCCCAAGCGTTGCGGCGAGCAGCGCGGCTGAGAGAATCGCTACTGCTCTGGTCATGTATGCCTCCGAAAAATGTAGTCCTTCGAACTCTAGTCCGCGGCCCTGCTGGGCTGGTATCCGGTATACCCCGTAAGTCGAGTGGGAGCTTCTTGTAAGGAAAAACGTCCAGAAATCAGGGTTGAAAAGAAAAGACTGTCTCTATCGAACAATAACCTGAATGTCGCCGTGCTGGTCGCGAACTTCCACATCTACCTTGTGCGGCTGGCGCTCAAGAAAGAGATCAACACTCCCGCCGCCTACCTGAAGTTTCTTGATCGAAAGCTGTGGAATGCCAGGCGGCAAGTAGGGCTCATCGAAAACAACTCGCTTATTCGCAGCTTCGACAGAGATACCCAGACATGCCTGCACAATGAGGAAAGCGGCGGCTGCGGACCAGGATTGGGGAGAGCACGCAACCGGATATAACGTTGGGCCTTCACCCTTGCGGCGATCCAAACCGCAGAAGAGTTCGGGCAGGCGGCGTAAATCGACCGCGCCGCTGACGTCGAGCAGGCCCAGCAGAATATGTCCGGCCAATTCTTTGAATCCATAATTGGCAAGACCTTTCGCGATGAGGGCATTGTCGTGCGGCCACACCGACCCGTTGTGATAGGAAATCGGATTGTAGCGAATTTCAGACGATCCCAGCGTGCGCACTCCCCAACCAGTAAAGAAGTCCTCGCCTAGCAATGTTTGCGCTACCAGCCGAGCCCGCTCAGGGCTGGCGATCTGCGTAAACAGACAGTGACCCGGATTGGAAGCCCGTACGCGGCAGGGCCGTTTTTGTCCGTCAAGAGCAAAGGCGTAGGTAGACAGATCCTGGCACCAAAATTCGTCCTCAAACTTCACGCGCACGCGTTCGGCCTCGGCTTCGAGTGCAGAAGATTTTTCTGCAAGCCCAAGTATCGAACTCAAACGCGCGGCTGCCATCTTTGCCGCATAAACGTAACCTTGAACCTCGCACAGCGCAATCGGTGGCTCGGCAAGAGATCCATCGGAGTGGAACACTGAATCGTTCGAATCCTTCCAGCCCTGCTGGATTAACCCTCTGGTGGAATGCCGCGTGTATTCGATAAGGCCATCACCATCAATGTCTCCGTACCTATTCATCCATTCCAGCGCCATCTCGATGTTCGGCCAGAGATGTTTCAAGAAGCCGAGGTCGCCAGTACGCTCGTAATATGCTGCCGCAAGCATCACGAACAACGGCGTGGAATCAATGCTTCCGTAATAGCGACCGAAGGGGACTTCACCGAGGTTCGCCATTTCGCCCTTGCGCATCTCGTGCAAAATCTTTCCCGGCTCTGCCTCGACCGACGGTTGAGATTCGAGTGCCTGCGTCGAAGCCAGGAACTGCAGGACTCCCTTCGCGATCCACGGACTAATCCACAGCATTTCAAGCGCCGTGATGATGCCGTCGCGCCCGAATATCGTGCTAAACCACGGAACTCCGGCATAAGGATAGTTCGCCTCCGGATTGCCAATCGTCATCATTTCAACATCAGCGGCCGAGCGTTTAATCCAATCGTTGAAGCGATTATTGGAGCTGGTGATGAGGCATAGGTTCGCCGATGCAGCTTTTATCTCAGCATTTGCCGCAGCCATCGCGCTGGAGTGGCTAATCGAGCGAAACTCCGGACCGGGAGTCGCAGATGTAGAAATCGCCACGTGAAAAACTGCGCTCTCTCTGGGATCCAGAGAGGCCTCGAAGTGCAGTTCGGAACCGGAAATTCTCTTGGGAGCAGGATGACACTGAACGCGCGTCCGGCGGGTGATGTGATCGAGACCCTCATAGCCGAGCACCATCCCGTCTTTCTGAATTTCATCATCCAGCCGGTGGCCGCGCCTTTCACGCCGAGTCCCACGGACCTCAAAAATGTCAGCATAGTCGGCGCCAACATCGATGCGCATCGGAATGACTAAGGGCGACAATCCGTAATTCACAATTTTGATTTCTTCATAGCAGACGCCCTGCCACAAAAACTTTGAGCGCAGCAGGTGGACGGTATCTCGCGGCACTTTCACTTCATCATCGCGCAGCAAATCCACGTTGGCGAGATCGGCGGTAAAGAGAAGGTTGTCGGCCTGGATGGTGGAGCTGAGCAGCAGGGGACGCGCACCCCACACGTGCACAACCAGCTCTGACAAGAACCGGGTGCCTTGGAAGAAAATGCCTTCCTCGCCGCGTCCGCTGAAGCCAATGTCCCCGTGACGATCAAATACGGCGAACATCTTGCCGTATTTCAGGACGCGCGTGAGGTCGTCAGCCGGCGAGTAGCGGGTAGCTATGTAGTACTGCTGGGTAACGCTAACTTCGTCCAACTGAGAACTCCGTCAGAGAGCTCAATCGGCGCAGGCTTGCCTTTGAGCACATGTTGGTAAATCGCCAGGTAATCTTTCGTCATGCGCTTGTCTGTAAAACGTTGCTCGAAGCGCCAGCGGCACATCCCACGATCGAAAGTTTCGATGCTCTTCAGCGCTTGCACCGCTCCCTCCACATCGGGAACAATGAAGCCGGTTATCCCGTCCTCGATAACTTCCGGCACTGACCCGTAAGGATAAGCGACGACCGGAGTGCCGCAAGCCATCGCTTCAATCATCACAATACCAAAAGGCTCCGGCCATTGAATGGGAAAAAGTAAAGCGGCAGCATTGCCCAGAAAATCATTTTTTTCCGGGTAACCGATTTCACCGACGAATTCGACAATGGGATCCTTTAGCAATGGTTTGATAACTGTTTGATAATATTCCGCATCGGCTTTGTCGATCTTCGCTGCGACCTTCAGTGGCATGCCAGATCTTTTCGCGATCTCGATTGCCTGTGGCACTCCCTTCTCCGGAGAAATACGTCCCAGGAAAGCGAGGTAGTCCCCAGTTGTGTTGCAGAGCGAATATTGGTCTTTGGGCATCCCGTGATGAACCGTGCCCTGCCAATTCGCCCATGACAATGGATCGCGCTGAGCGTCAGAGATCGAAATCACCGGCATATCCCGGTACACGCTATAAAGGGGGGCAAGACCACGAATGTCGAGCCGCCCATGCAGGGTTGACACTTGCACTAGGTTTTCGCGCCGGCTTAGCGGAAAATGCAGATAATCGATATGAAAGTGAATCAGGTCAAAATTATCTTTTTCGCTAAAGACGTGCTCAAGCATCAGCATGTGATGCGCCAACTGGTCGGTGCACTTAGGGTCCAGACGCAGGGCATTTTCGCAGACGGAGACCAGGCGCGCCGTGGTCATGGAATCCCCGCTCGCGAATAACGTGACATCGTGCCCCAGCCGCACCAACTCCTCGGTCAGCCAAGACACGACCCGCTCCGTGCCCCCGTATTTTTTGGGAGGCACACTCTCATAAAGAGGCGCTACTTGTGCAATTCTCATTGTGAACTTATGCCCTTTCCTGGTTGCGAAAAACACCTCGGACTTCGCCAAGAAGCCCGAGGCCACTAAATTTTTGGTCTGTTTTACTTTATGAGGGCCGATGTAACAGGCCAGGCACAGTCAACCGCCCAGTCCGTGCTCTCAGGGATCTATCGGGTATCGTTACTTGTTATCTTCGTCGCACCAATAGTTTACGGTCATCCAACCGCTGAATCCATCAGGTAAATCCTGTATTCAATCATACACGTTTCGACGTAGATTCAATTGTTACCAAACGCCTTTGTCGCTGCCAGTCAACCGATACGCGAGAAGAGCGGTTACCGCCAGCGGGGGCAGTAGAGGCAGGCGGCACATCGCACGCAGGTCGCGATGCCGACCCGCGTTTAGCAACTGTGCCCCGTAAAGACCGGCCGCGGGCAGCATCGGGACGCGAAGAAAATCTCCTCCGGGATGAACGCGAATGTCTCGCGAGTAGGCGGATGCAACCACGTGGTCAGGGATGTCCACATTGCCGCCGTACTCAGCGGCATATTTCTTGACCAGCAACAGGAATGTTGCGACTCCCGGCCAAATTCCTCCGATATCAGCGGCGCGCCGCAGTTCGGAGAAATTCACCGCTCCGCTCTGTAAGAGCGAAGCGAAATCTGTCATATCACAAAGCCGGAAATAGAAATGGCGATAAATCCTCTGAAGTGTCGAAATCACGATACGTTCTTCTGGCGCGGGCACGCGAAACTTGTGGCCGTTGAGTTCTTTCGTCACGCTCCGTTCAACCACTCGGCGAGCCATCGCTTTGTGCTCGCCAGTCTGTCCCAAATAGCGCACGTGAATTTCAATCAACTCAGGAAGGCTAGGCACCGAGAAATTCCACTTGTTAGCCAACCGGTCACCCCAACTGCGGGGCTCCATCTGCGCTTTGAATTCACCGCACATCACCCGGCCGACAGTCGCGGCATCGCCGGTGGTGTAAAGATCAAGATCGGAACCGAGGTCAGGCCAGTGATCGAGTGACTTGATGACCGTGACTTTGCATCCTGTGGCATCGAGTGCGTCGCAGATCGGCGCCAGTGCATCGATAGCCCGCGCGATGCGCTGTCGTTCGCTGGCCAATAGCGGCTCGCACCAGTGTCTTAAGCTTCGGTTTTCCAGACAAGCTGCGGCCTTTTCGACCACCTGCAGCGCGCGCACGGTCACATGATGTAAATCCGCCACGTGGACAAACTCGGCGAGTTCGTTTTCATTGAGCGCCGAGATGCACTCCAGCTCCGGATAAACGGGTCGCAGGTCCTCGGTGGGACTCTCGAATCCCGCAGAATAGCCTTTGAACATCAACCGGGAAAGGCTGGCGAGATGCTTATGTTTCTGGTTGTTGCCTATCGGCATTATTGGCGGCTCCCCGAACACGGTACCGGATCCAGTATGTGATACGAAACAGAGTTGTTGGATGAGGCGCTCTCAACACGGGTTGGTTTCTTGCTGCGACAGCATTGCCTCAGTCGCGTCCCGCCGACATAGTCCCGCCACGTTGATTTTGTTGCGCGCAATGCGCAACACCATCCTCGATCTGCGTTCCTTCCTCGTAGTCGTTCCAGGTAGCAATCAGCAAAAACGGCATGGGATCGCCATTGCTATCGTTTTCTTGGAAAATCCGAAGCGTGTCTTCGAATGTCTTTCCGCAGCGCCGGTCCATGCGACGATTCAGACTCCAAGAAGCTTTCGTGTCATCAAATCCGGGCCACACCGTTCCAACGATAATCTTGTCAGGAAACTTGCTCCGCATCCGGCGGTAAAAGCTTTCGAGGTACTCCTCACCCCACTCGCTGCCATCCGAGCTCCAGCCCTTCGGACCAGGATGAACCCACGCATAATAGCCGTCGAAATTTGAAGCATACTTTTCTGGCGGCTCGTCTTTGTAAATCAGTATCGGTGGCTTGTCCCAGTTATTCACCTGCTGCCGGACCTGACCCCAATCGGTATGGCCGCGCTTGGGAAAAATGAAGATCACCGGCCGGCCCTGATAATTCAGATATGCACCGCGCGCGGGCGCGCTGGGTCCAATGTAAGCGCGATAAGCCTTATCAAGAGCATCGAGCGCATCTTCGGTGGCGTGACCGTTGTCTTCCTCGGTTTCGTCGTACATCAGCGCAACGTGGAAATGATTCTCACTTGCTACCTGCTGCAAGAGCGCGTAGCTGCGATCGAGAAACGGATTCCGATTGCCGTACCAGTCCACGGCAAAGGCGTAGATTCCGAGAGCTTTCGCTTGTTGAATCTGCCGCCGCAGAACGTTGGGATCCTGCGTCGAATATCCCACCTGAATGTGCTGGGAATCGCCAAACCACGGTTGATAATCGGCCACAACTTTTGGCGAGCGGTCCACAGCGCGAACAGTTTGATCGATTGAGCGGCGGACATGGTTGCGAGAGCAACCACTGGCGAGCAGGAAGACCACGGCGGCAAGGATGACGAGGGTGACGGACGGCCCTTTCATGAACTCTTTTAAAGTATGCGCCGGCACCGAGGACACCTTACGGGTGAACCTCCGGAGTGGTTTCGAGATCGCGGACCAGCCAGCGATCTGCGCCGGGAGTCATGAGGACGAGATATTGCAGATTCACCTGTTCACGATGAATGACGCTGCTGCCATCCACAATTTGAATTTCCAGGCGGGCACGGTCACGTAACTGCATGGCATCACCGGCGGGCGAGTAAAAGATGGCCTCCAGTTTGTGTCCCTGATCGACATAGCGTGTGTGAATGCCCGTGCGCTTCTGGTCAGCAATCCGTTGCACCAGATTGTCTTTAGCAAATCCGGTGAAGTAAGCGCCCAGCAGATTCGGGCGATTGCCTTCGAGCGCTTCCGCCATCGTTTTCCATGCGTACGCGTAATCTCGCGGAACGCTCTTGCTTGTGAGTTCCTCAATCTGTCGAGGACCGACGTTATCTGCTACTAAAGCGACTTTAGGCAGAGAATCGTCTGCGGATTCCTGAGACCAGAGAGACGTGAAGAAGCACAGTGCGATGATGGCACAGAGAGAAGCCCTGCCGGCTTTGATCATCGCGCACCTCCCACATTCAATTCATTTCCCGTGACTACGCCGGAGGCCACATCGATGCGAGCCTCGCCGGATACGGGCATCTCCACCCGCGCTGTGCCGCGTTTGATCGGCGCATCCACTGTGGCCTTGCCGGCTGCATCGGTCTTGGTAAAACTCACAACCGTCCCATCTGGCACATTATTGCCGCTGCAGTCGCGCACGGGATCGGTCTGTACGAAAAGTTTCCCGGAGACCCACTCGGACTTGATCCGCAAATTGCAGGCATCAGAAGCCACCTGGCGCACGACCCGCAGCTCAGACGCATTGGCGACGGACGCGCCGATTTTTGCGGGACCCTCTTTGGCGGCCGACGTTAGCCGAATCCAGGCCACGCCATTCGAGGTAGGTTGCGAGTGGGTGAGCGCCGTGCCTTGCTGCGGTATCGCTTTGAACTCTACGTTGCTCGCCGCGAGCACAAGGTTGTGAAATTTGTCGAATACGAATGCGACTGCGCTGATAGAGTTCGGGGTAGCCACGCGGACCCGCGACGGATGCACCAACAGGCTTAACTTCGAAGCATCGCTTGCAACGACGTAGAAGTTTGCGGAGGCGCAGTTGCCCCCAGAGCAAACGACTGCGGTGTAGCGGCCAGCGTGCTGAACTTCATTCGACTGAACGGCAATTCCACTGCCAAGCTGTACTTTGCGTTTGCTGACCGAGGCCGGGCCAACTAGATAAAGCGTTGCCTCACCAGATCCGCTGCTGGTCAGGCTGAATGCGCTGCCAGCCTTGACCTGAGCCGGAGCGTGCAGCTCGGCCGCATGAGTGCTAATCGCGAGCAACAGTGCCAGCCAAAAATATGTAAGCAGTCTGGGCATTTAAGATGCGGTATTGCTGTCGTAATGGTTCACCACAACGTGATAATTATGTACTTTCGGCGCGACGTCATCGGGCACATCGACTGCAAACGCTACCGGGATCTGGGGCTGAAGTTCCTGATCAACGTAGCCGTCCGAGACCCAAATCACTTTTCCATTGGCGTCGTAGTAAGCCGCCAGTACGTGCGGAATGTTCACGATCTGGCCGCTCTGATTCACCAGTTCGCCGCGCAGCACTTTTTTGCCGAGAGCGTCGGTCTCCAGCTTCTGCTGGTTGACCTCAATCACCGGATCGGCGCTCGCGGGCACCAGCATGGCTTTCGCGTCCATGCGAACGCTCTTTACCTGATCCAGCCTGATCCCCGGGAAATCGATCCGATAAGGAGATACCTGCTTCGGCAGCAGAACGTGTGAAATTTTGTCGAAGCTGGTCTCCTGAGTCATAGGATTTCCGTCAGGGCGGAGCAGGGTTGCACCCACGTTGATGTAGGCCGGTATAGTGTCTTCATTAACAATTTCACCGAGGATCACGATTCGATCTGGGCGCTGCAGCGCGTTCATGGAAAGAATGCGCACCTGCGGCGAGTCCACGTTCTGCACGCCCCAGTCGTCCTCCGCGTTGCGATTGATCACGTCCCAACGCAGATAATTGACCGGAATCACTTGCGGCGCAACTTTCGCGACGGTTGTGGTAGGCCAGCGCACTCTCCAGGTTTCGCCTTGGTGTTCGACCTGCAAGTCCCGAACGTCATCAAGCGGGCCCACAGCGGTAGAATAGTGGAGCTTCGCGCGAACTGTGGCTTCGCGGCCATTGTTGTGCAGCGGCCACACATCAAAGTGTTCCAGGCTGGCGTAAGTGAGAAGGCTGCCATTACTGCCTGCAACATCGCGGACGAAAGCTGTTTTCTCCACTTCACTCGAATTCGCCAGCAGCGAATGCGCTGAATCCGTAGAAGACGTGTAGCTTCATCCGGTGTGCGCGAGGAACGCATGCGTTCGCGAGCCACCACGCCTGATTGAACCCAACCGAGCAATAGCAAAACGACAGTTGCGATCGTGATCAGGAAGGGAAGAACGTGTTTCATCATCGCACCTCCCGAGCGTACACGTGCTCTCCGGTGGGAGAAGGAAATTCGACCACACGCTCCGCGCGAACGCGATCCGGCAACAATAACGCCAGCAGGATGGCGAGAATGCTGCTTCCTAGCGGTAGCGTTCCCCAAAGCAAACCTTCCCACGGCGCAGGCATTGCATCCGATTGAATTGGCCGTGCCGGGGGAACATCTTCCTTAGACCAGACCGTGATCGTGCCCGAGTCGTAGGTTTCAATTTTCCGCCATCCGGCAAAAGCCAACATGGGCTCGTAGTACGGATCGTGCACAAAGATGTATTTCAGCCCGTAATTATTTGCGTGTTTCAGCATGGCCCTGAGCGATTCCATGCCCGCCGTGCCGAAGAATTTGGCACTGGTACGCTGCGCCGAGCCGTAATGCGTCATCTCTGGTAGCAGGCGAGCAGAGTTGTGCTCGCCGTCCACGCTGTTTGCATTCGCGTAGGTAGACACTTTAGGCAATGCAT
>WNFR01008726.1_pt1 | contig 10243 bp, 9 predicted proteins | sample 5400221 | NCBI WGS metagenome assembly WNFR01 (sample SAMN13153357, study PRJNA577476) | soil metagenome | isolation source: 40 cm soil under Madrone tree | place: USA:California | collected 2016-06-14 | reverse complement strand
AGCGCGCTGATACCGCTACTGGGCCGATTTGCTTCGCCATACTTCGTTGCTCGGTCGCTGCGCTGCTCGGCGTAGCGCCGCTACGCCTGCGCTGCTCGCTTCCGTCGCGCCTCGTCTCGCTCGCAACTCGACCCAGGAGCAGCCGCGCGACTTGGCCTAGTCCGTCCCGCAGCAATGTGATCAACGATCCTGACGGGGGACTCACCTTGACCGGGTGCGCGGAGCCCACGACAATCGGCGCGTGGCGCCCGCCGAGCTTCTCGTGCTGTTGGTGATCGGCGGGGCGTGCTATGCGGCGCTGGCGCCGCTTCGACGTGCGATCGAGCGGTGGTGGCTTCGGCGGGTGGCGCAGCCGGGACGGGTGATCCCGCTCGTGCGCGACGGCGAGGGCGTCTACCGACGCCTCGGGAGGAAGAGCGATGGCGACCAACGGTGACGCGCGTTTCGACGCGCACGCGCAGGCACGCGCGGTGAGTAGTCTCGTGTCGGCGGCGATCGTGGTGCTGGTCCTGGCCGCCGTCTACAGCTCGTTTGCGGTCATCAAGCCCGGGAACGTCGGCGTCGTGTTCAATCGCTGGTCGGGAAGCTTGCGCGCGACCGGACAAGGCATCGTCTGGCGGATTCCCTGGATCACCCAGGTGCAGTCCTATCCGATCGCGCTCCGCACCTATTCGATGGTGGCCCGCTCGCAGGAAGGTTCAGCGCAGGGCGACGACTCGATCGATCTCCCAACGCGCGAGGGGCAGCACATCCGCCAGGACATCTCGGTCACCTACAACACCAGTCAGGACAAGGCGGCGGATGTCTTCCGCTCCTTCCGCGGCGCCGACATCGAGGACATCGAGCGCACGTTCATCCGCCGCACCATTATCACCGTGTCACAGAACGTGGCGGGCCAAATGGCGCTCACCGAGATCATCTCCAACCAGCGCACCGCGCTCCAAGACACGATCCAGGATCAGCTGTCGACGCAGATGGAGAAGATGGGCTTCGTCGTCGACAAGGTGAACCTCGGCGCCAGCCACCTGCCGCAGGCGATCGAGGCGCAGATGCAGCAGAAGATGGCGGCGCAGCAGCAAGCGCAGCAAGCCGAGTACGAGCTACAGCGCCAGCAGACGCTCGCCAAGGCCAAGGTCGCCGAGGCTGAGGGCGACGCGCAGGCGACGCTGGTGAAAGCAAAGGCGCAAGCGGAGGCGAACCGCCTCCTGCAAGAGACACTGAACCCGCTGCTCGTCCAGTCGAAGGCGATCGACCGCTGGAACGGCATCCTGCCGCAGTTCTCCGGCAGCGGCACGGTGCCGTTCGTCAACTTGACGCCGGAGCTCACCCGCGAGCGCGACGGCGGGCGCTGAGCCGGACGATGCAGGGCGCGCTCAGCCGGACGTGACCGTCAGCTTCGGGCGCTTCGGCAGATGGCGGAGTCCCATCCAGGCGAGGGCCGCTATATGGCTCGCTACCTCCTCGATGGGCGGCTTGCGGACCTCGATCCACCACTGGCCGACGAAGGTGACCATGCCGACGAGCGCGTGGGCGTAGATCGGCGAGGTCTTCGGATCGTAGCCGGCTTTCTTGAAGGTGGTGGCGAACACGTCGGCGACGCGCTCGGCGACGTCGTTCAAGAGGCTCGACATGCCGCCGTGCGCCAACGTGACCGGCGCATCGCGTGAGAGCACGATGAAGCCGTCGGGCTGATCGCGCACATACGAGAGAAACGCGAGCGCCGCCCGCTCGACCCGCTCGCGCGGCGTGCCGGTGCTGATCGCCTCGGCGATGCGTGTGACGACGTACTCCATCTCGCGATCGACGAGGACGGCGTACAGCCCTTCCTTGCCGCCGAAGTGCTCGTAGACGATCGGCTTCGACACCTTGGCGCGCGCGGCGATCTCCTCGACCGACGTCGCTTCGAAGCCGCGCTTCGCGAACACCGCCCGTGCGATTTCGACGAGTTGCGTGCGGCGCGCCGACGCCGTCAGCCGCGCGTGCGATTTCTTGCGTCGCCCCATTTGACACTTGCCGGCCGCTGCTCTAGGTTACGTTACCGTAGGTTACGGCGACGTATCCGTAAGCTACTCGGTCGTAACCACGTAACCAGAGGAGGCGTTATGGAATCTACCCGGAGTCGGTACGAGCAGCAACCGGTGCAACGCTACGCGCGCGAGGTACGCGCCACGCTGCCGCGCGCGGTGTTCGAGCGCGCGCCGTCCCGCCTGCTGTGGCTTCCCGTCCATCTGGCGATCATCGTCGGGCTCGCGCTCTACGTCGTCGCCGCGGCACCGGCCTGGTACGTGGCGACGGTGTGCGCGCTCATCGCGGGCCACAGCTGGGGTTGTCTCGGCTTTCTCGCGCACGAGGCGATGCATCACGCCCTCGTGCGCAGCCGGCGCGTCGAGCAGATCGTCGGCTGGGTCGGCTTTGCGCCGTACTGCCTCTCGCCGACGCTCTGGACCGCCTGGCACAACCAAGCGCATCACGGGAATACCGGGAAGCCCGTCGCCGATCCCGACGGCTACGGCACGCTCGGGTTCTGGCAGAAGAGCGCGGTCGTGCGCGCGCTGGAGACGATCGCGCCGGGCTCCGGTCACGTGCGGAGCGCCCTCTTCCCGTTCGTCTGGTTCTCCGTGCATTCCTTCCTCGTGCTCGTCTTCCACAGCCGGCGGAACGGCTACTACGCACACATCTCGCGCCGCAGCGTCTACGCCGAGTCGGCGACGATGCTGGCGCTGTGGATCGGCGTGCTCGCGCTGGTCGGCCCGTACGCGTTCGTGTTCGTCTACGTGGTGCCCGTCCTCGCGGCGAATGCGCTCGTCATGTCGTATATCGCGACCAACCACTTCTTGAATCCGTTGACCGAGGTCAACGACCCGCTCGCGAACACGCTGTCGGTCACGGCGCCGCGCTGGCTCGAGCGCGTGCACCTCGAGTTCGGCTACCACGTCGAGCACCACTTCTTCCCGACCGTCAGCGGTCGCCACGCCCGAACCGTGCGCGACGCGCTCGTCCGTCTGTACGGCGACCGCTATCTCACGATGCCGCACGGACGCGCGCTGCGTTTGCTCTACGCGCGCCCGAAACTGCACGCGACGCACGATACGCTGGTGAACCCGCGCACGGGCGCGACCTACGACAGCCTCGCACCCGGCGATCTCGCGATGCGGTGGCGCGCCGATCGCCACGATCTCGTTCACCACTTCGCGTAGTGGCTCTCCATGTAGCCGAGCATGCCGTCGATCGTGAGGCGCTCGCCGGCGGCAGTCGCGAGTGAGCCGGAGTACCGGCCGAACAGCTGATTGAAGTTCGTCGCGACGACGAGCGCGTTGATGCGCTCAGCGTGCGCGCCCTCGGGGTGGAACTCGAGATCGAGCCGGCCGTCGTACGACGTCACGCGCCACGGCCGCATCAGATCGCGGCGATCGTAGGCAAAGGCGACGCTGTCGATCTTGTGCAGCCGCCCGTCGAGCCAGAAGCAGCTCTCGGTGAAGCTCGTCTCGTTGACGCCGCACGAGACGTTCATGCCGACGATTCTGCCGCCCGCGAGCGCGCCGGCGAGGCAGCCCCAGTTCCAGAAGGTCTGCCGTCGCATGTAGCCGGCGCTCCAATCGTGGTGGCCGTAGATCGGCAGCGCCGCGAGATCGTACGTCCGGCCCGCCCACGCGAGCGTGCCGCTCAGGCGATCGCCGGCGGTCTTGCGCGCGTACACCCAGCCGGTCGCGCCGGCGTAGGTGCAGATGCGCAGCGGCTCCTGGGGCGGATCGTCCTCGTGGAAGACGGCGTCGATCGCGAGCGCGTCGCGGACAGAAGCGACGAGGCGGCGCCGCGGCGAGCGTTCGTCGGCGCTCATCTCGATGCGCACGCCGCGCGCCGTGAACGAGCACGCGCCCGCCTCCGGCGTCTGGGTGAAGCGGCTGCCGCGCGCGAGCGGCTGCGTGAAGCTCCACTCCGCAAAGCGGCGCGTCGCCGGCTCGTAGCAGTAGAGGAACGCGGTCGCGACGAGGCGCACGTCGGCGATGGCGCAGCCGAAGACGAGCTCTTCCGAGAGCGCGCCCAGAAACTGGAACTGCTTGAAGCCGAACCGCCGCGCGAGCCGCCCGGCCGGCCGGCCGAACGGATTCATGAGCACGTAGTCGCGGTAGTTCACCTCGCGGATCGGCGTCGCAAAGATGCCGACGCGGACGTTCCCGGCGTCGTCGACGAGACGCCCGTCGACGACGTCCGTCTGGGATGCGACGTCCGAAGCGCGCGGCGCGGTCACTCGAGCTCGCGCAGCAGCGGCGCCGTCACCACTCACTCTCCGAGCAGGTGCAGCGCGAGATGGCGCTGGAAGCGGCCGGCGCGATGCTCGAATACGTACACCGCTTGCCAGGTGCCGAGGGCGAGGCGTCCGTCTGCCACCGGAATCGCGACCTGCGTCTGCGTGAGCGCGGCGCGGATGTGGCTCGGCATGTCGTCCGGCCCTTCGGTCACGTGGCGATAGCGCTGCGTGTCCTCGGGCACGAGGCGGCGAAAGAAATCGTCGAGGTCGCGCAGCACGTCGGGGTCCGCGTTCTCCTGCACGGTCAGCGACGCCGACGTGTGCTGAATGAAGACGGTGAGCAGCCCGGTCGCGATCCCCTGCGTGCCGACCCAGGCCGCGAGCTTCTCGGTCACGTCGTAGAGGCCGGGGCCGGCGGTCGCAACGGTCAGGCGATGGACGGCCTGCTGCATGGCAGCGCGAACTCAGGCGAGCGTGCTCTCCGAAGGCGTGGCGCCGCCCTCGAAGCGCTCGCTCGCAGCGGCGGGGCCGCCCATGGCGTCGATCAGCTCCGCAAGACGAGCCCGCTGGTACGCGGCGTCGCCGTAGAGAAACTGGTTGTGCTTCTGCCGCTTCACGTAGAGGTGTACGTCGCACTCCCAGGTGAAGCCGATGCCGCCGTGGAGCTGGATCGAGCGGTCGGAGCAGAAGGCCGCCGCATCCGACGCCGCCGCCTTCGCCATGCGCGCGAGCCGCGGCGCGTCCGCGGGATCGGTGTCGATCGCGCACGCGGCGGCATAGGTCAGTGAGCGCGCGCGGTCGATTGCGATCATCATGTTGACGATCGGGTGCTTCACCGCCTGGAAGAAGCCGATCGGGCGCTCGAACTGCGTCCGCACCCGCGCGTACTCGGCCGTCGTCTGCAGCTGCCACTCGGCGGCGCCGCAGAGATCGGCGGCGACGATGGTCAGAATCGCCGGCGTCGCGGCCGCCATGGCCGCCGGGGCGGCTCCCGGCGCGGCGACGATCGCCGCAGCATCGAAGCGCGCGTCGTCGAGCTCGAGACGCGCCTGGTCGCGCGTCAGATCGGCGATGCGGTCGGGCTGGATCGTCACCCCCGGCGTATCGGCGGCGACGGCATAGAGGCCGACGCCGCCCTCGCTCGCCGCGGCGACGACGAAGAACGCCGCCTTGCGCGCGTCCTGCACGAAGGCCGTCGTGCCGCGCAACGTGACGCCGGCGCCGCTGCGCTCGGCACGCACCGCGACGTCACCGAGCTCCCATGATCCCGTCGGCGACGTCGCCGCGAGCGTCGCCGCCGCGCCGCCGGCGATGCGCTCGAGCCACGCCAGCGCCGCGGCCGCGCGCAGGACCATCGTCGCGATCAACGTCGAGGTGAGCGGCGACGGCACCGCCGCGCGCCCGAGCTCCTCGGCGAGCGCCGCGACCGCGACCATCTTCATGCCGGCGCCGCCGCAGTCGTCGGGCACGGCAAGCGCGGTCCACCCGAGCTCGACCATCTGCCGCCACAAGCGCTCGTCCCACGGCGCCGGCTGCACCGCGCTCTCGTATGCCGACTTGTGGTCGCGGGCGACGAGCGCGCGCAGCGTCTCGATCCCCGCCGCATCCTTCAAGAGCTTCCGCGCCGAGTCGCGCACCATCTGCTCCTCGGACCCGAACCCGAAATCCTTCGGCTGCGCCATGACCTCGCTCCTATTCTTTACGCCCCCGCTCGCTGCGCTCGCGATGGGCGTCGGCACGCGAAGTGAATTCGCGTGCCTCCTACTTCGACTTCGCGAGGCCGAGGACGCGCTCGCCGAGAATGTTGCGTTGGATCTCGTTGCTGCCGGCAGCGATCGTGAATCCGTACGAGTTGAGGTACGCGAGCGGCCACTGGCCGCCGTCGGGCGCGTGCGCGTCGCCGAGATAGAGGCTGGCATGCGCGCCCTCGATCTCGAGCGCCGCGGCGGCGAGGTCCTGCAGCAGCTCGCTCAGCTGCACCTTCATCTGCAGCGGCAGCCGCATCGGATGCTCCGTCAGCGCATCGACGCGCGTGCGCCGCTGCGTCTGCCGGAGACCCTCGGCGCGAATCGCGAGCTGCATGATCTTGTCGCGGACGAGCGGATCGTCCCACGCCGAGCCGCCGCTCCGCGGAATACGGCGCGCCAACGCGACGAGCTGCTCGATCCGGACGTCGAGCGACGTCCCGCCGCCGCTGCCCGCGCCCTCGGCGGCGCCGCGCTCGTAGAGGAGCGTCGTCATCGCGACCGTCCAGCCCTTGCCGACCTCGTCGACGCGCAGCCGATCGGGGACGACGACGTCCTCGAAGAGCACCTCGTTGAAGCCGGTCTCGCCGGTGATCTTGATGAGCGGCCGCACCGTCACGTCCTTCGCGCCGGCGATCGGGACGATGAAGTACGTCAGCCCCTCGTACTTCTGCGCGCTGCTGGTGCGGCAGAGCATGATCATCCAGCTGGCGAAGTGCGCGAGGCTCGTCCACACCTTGTGGCCGTTGATGATCCAGTTGTCGCCGTCGCGCACGGCCGACGCCTGCACGCTCGCGAGGTCGCTGCCGGCGTTCGGCTCCGAGAAGCCCTGGCACCAGATCTCGTCGGCGGCGAAGAGGGGCGGCAGGTAGCGCCGCTTCTGCTCCTCGGTGCCGTGGTTCAAGATCGTCGGCGCCGCCATGCCGAGGCCGATGATGTTGATCATGTACGGCACGCCGGCGCGGCCCATCTCCTGCGTCGCGATCGACTGGAAGCCGCGGTGGCCGCCGCCACCATACTCTTTCGGATAGTCGCAGCCGATGAGGCCGGCCTCGTAGCAGCGCTTCTCCCAGTCGCAGAGGTAGCGCCGCTGCTCCTCCGTCATCACCTCGATCGGGCTTTGCGGCAGGCGAAAGCTCGGGGCCGCCGGACGGTGCTCGGCGAGCCAGCGACGGCAATACTCACGGAACTCGGACTGCTCGGGTGTGGTCGTGCGCTCGGACATGGGCTCCTCCAGACGGCGATGCGAAGCGCACGAGGAATGACATGCGCTCCGTTCCACGGCAAGTCGGATCGGCCGCATGGTCGACCTACCCGACCACACGGCAAGTCGCATCGTGATACGCAACGGTTCTGTATAACCCACGCTTTGGGATCCCTGTTGTGATGCGTGTAACGACGAGTTGCGATCGCGATATCGATCGGACGCGACTGTCAGCCGTCGCAGCGCTGCACGATGCCTCTCTCCGACGCGGGCGCAGAACCTCCCGCAGACGCGGACTCCGCGACGCAGCGCGTGGAACGCTTCTTGATCCTGCCTGGGGACATGCCCCCGCGCAGAACGATGCTGCTGACGCTGCTCAAGCTGACCGATCTCATGATCGTCGCGGCCTGCCTCGCGATTGCCGGAGCGCTCGACGCGCTGGCGCCGTTCGCGAACGCATGGCGCTCGCCGTTGCAGATGCGAGTCACGGTGTCGCACGTCCTGCTCGCGGCGGCGTACCTCATGCTGTGGCACGTCATCCTGAACGTCCGCGGTCTGTATCACTCGTACCGGCTGTCACCGGTGTCGCGCGAGCTGCGCGACCTCCTGACGGCGATCGCGCTCGCCACCGCGCCGCTCGCCGTGGCGGGCTCGGCCCTCGGATTCCGGACGATCACGCCGGCCTTTCTCGTCGCCTTCGTGGCGGCGACGATTGCCGGCCTCGGCCTCGGTCGCCGGCTGATGCGCGTCGCGGCCGGTCACGTGCGGCGCCGCGGCCGCAATCTCCGCGACGTCGTGATCGTCGGCGACGGCGGCCCGGCGCTCGACACGGCGACACGCCTCGCGCGCCGCGAGGCGCTCGGCTACCGCGTCGTTGACGTGCTGACGCTCGAACTCGCCGCGAGCAAGAGCGCGCGCGAGGCGAGCGCCACCGCGATCGTTGGCCGCCTGGCGGCGATTCTCGACGAGCAGGCGGTCGACGAGGTGTTCGTCGCGTTCTCGCTCGAAGAGGCGCAGCCGCTGATTCGACCGGTCATCGCGCTCTGCGAGGAGCTCGGGGTCACCCTGCGCGTCATCGCGCAGCTCGCGCCGCTCGACTGGGCGCGGGCGTCGCTCGACGCGCTCGCCGGACAGCCCGTGCTCACGATCTCGAACGCACCGCCGGAGAGCGTGTGGCTCGTCGCCAAGCGCCTGATCGACGTGACGGTGGCGACGATCGGCCTCGTCGTGTTGGCGCCGCTCTTCCTCGCCGTCGCGATCGCGGTGAAGCTCGACTCGAAAGGGCCGATCTTCTTCGCCCAGACGCGCGTCGGCTTGAATCGCCACCGCTTCCGCATGTTCAAGTTCCGCACGATGACCGTCGACGCCGAGGTGACGCAGGCAGCGATCGAGCATCTGAACGAGGCGCAGGGACCCGTCTTCAAGATCGGGAACGACCCACGGGTTACGCGTCTCGGACGCCTCTTGCGCCGCCTGAGCCTCGACGAGTTGCCGCAGCTCGTGAACGTATTCCTCGGCGACATGAGTCTCGTCGGCCCGCGGCCGCTACCGCTCCGCGACGTGAGCCGCATCGACGTCCGCTGGCACCAGCGCCGGTTCAGCGTCAAGCCCGGCATCACCTGCGCGTGGCAGGTCGAGAGCCGCCAGCCCGATTTCGACGAGTGGATCCGCTCCGACATCGAGTACATTCAGAACTGGTCGCTCGGCCGCGATCTGAAGATCCTCGTGCGCACGCTGCCCGCCGTCATCAATGGCACCGGCCTCTACTGACCTGCGTCGCGTGCAAACCGCGCGTCGTTCCGCTATCGGGGCGTGCGTGACACACGTGATGCGAAGATGCACGTGATGCGGACGACGATCGCCGCCGCGCTGATCGGCGCGCTCGCCGTGAGCTGCGCGGGGCGACGCGACGACCGCATGGCGACGAGCGCGACGGGCGCGGCACCGGCCCATCCCCAACCCGCGTACGGCGCCAAAGTCGAGCGCTCGAATCCCAGCGCCGCGAGCGAGGACGCGCGGCTGCGGGAGAGCGTTCGCCAGCGCTACGGCGTTGCCGCCGCGCACCCCCCGACGGCTGCCACACCGTCGCACGCGACGGCCGCAGATCGCCGCCTCGCCGAGCGCGTGAAGCATGCGCTCGCGTCCCACAAGGAGGCGCGCGCGCTCGAGCTCGACGTGCACGCGGAACGCGGCGTCGTCACGCTGAAGGGACACGTCCAGACAGAGGCGCAGAAGCACACGGCGCTCGCGGTCGCTCGCGGAGTCGCCGGCGCGAAACGCGTCCGCGACGCGATCACCGTCGGTGCGCCGCCGCAACGCTGACCGATTCGTCGCACGAGCCCCCGACATCGACGATCAGAAGAAGCGCAGCTGCCGCGACGAGCGGCACCGGGAACGACGTTACGGACGCAGCGATCGCTTCGAGTGATCGGGACCGGGTACGTCAGCCGGATCGAGCAGCCCCTGGCGGCGCCATCCGACGCGCAACAGCCACGTCCGCGGTCGCGCCACCGGGCACTGCCGTCGCATCGGCGGACGCGCCCCGTATTCCTCATGCGCGCTCGGCCCCCAGCGCTTCCAGCCATCGAACCCCATCGGCACGGCACCGACAGGTTGAGTGCGAGCTGAGATGAAGAGCTGCGGCCCATTCTTGAATTAGGCGATGTTTAGCAGAGCGGATCACCGGGAAACGGATTGCAGTGATGGATCGTCACCACGTAGATCGTTACACGAGTCGCCGCGGCCTGCGGCATCGGGAAGGACCGCTGGGCCTGAGCCTGTTGGACAGCGGACGCCGGCCGTCGTGAGCGCGGCCTTCACCCGATCCCGCCGACCAGCTCCTCGGTGGCGGCGCGCGAGCCCATCCGGATGCGAAACCGCCGCGCCGGCCTTGCACGTACGTGGAGCGCATCGCCGCGCCTGTGTCCCTGCGCGCACGTGGAACGCGTTGCCGCGCGTGCTACGCTGCGCGGCAGGATGAGTGGCAAGCCCGACGACCGTGACCCCGCAACGATTGCGGACGACCTCGCCGTCGCGCAGGTGCGG
>WNFR01008723.1_pt1 | contig 10245 bp, 8 predicted proteins | sample 5400221 | NCBI WGS metagenome assembly WNFR01 (sample SAMN13153357, study PRJNA577476) | soil metagenome | isolation source: 40 cm soil under Madrone tree | place: USA:California | collected 2016-06-14 | reverse complement strand
AAGATGCTTAAACTTGACCCGCAAAATGGCGGCCTGCAAAGCATCCAACCTGCTATTGATCCCCACTTCGTCATGATGATATTCAGTCTTTCCGCCATGAACGCGTAGTCGTCGCAGACGTTTTGCGAGAGCCGGATCACTGGTCACAAGCATACCACCATCTCCGGCGCCACCAAGATTCTTGGTTGGATAAAAACTAAAACAGCTCATTTTACCCATTGAACCAGCCCGGCGTCCACGATCTTCGGCCCCAATCGCCTGGGCCGCATCTTCTACGATCGGCAATCCATGGCGCTTACTGATCTCGAGCAAAGCATTCATATCGGCGCATTGGCCGTACAAGTGGACAGGTAAAATGGCTCGAGTTTTCGGGGTTATAGCCGCCTCTACTGCTGGTGGATCTATGTTGTAAGTTCGCGGGTCTATATCTACAAAACGAGGATGAGCACCAAGGCGGGTAATTGAAGCGCCAGTAGCAAAGAACGTAAACGGAGTTGTGATTACTTCATCGCCCGCTTTGAGATCGAGCGACATGAGGGCAAGCAGCAAAGCATCAGATCCGGAGGCGCAGCCGATGGCAAATTCAGCCGTGCAGTAATCAGCAATCTCCTGCTCCAGGGCTTCAACTTCAGAACCGAGTACGAATTGCTGTGAATCGATTACACGCTCAACGGCTTCGAGCAATTGTGGGCGCAAGAATTGGTGCTGCCCTCGCAAGTCGATCAGCGGGACCTTCATTTAGGTTTCCGCAGCTTCTCCAGGCATGTCTTCTGGTTTCTCATCGTCAGCGTAGTAACTCGAATAGTAACCGGAGTAATAATAATTCTGCGTTTCGAGCCTAACATTATTAAGCACAACGCCAAAGATATGCGCGCCGACATCAAGCAACTGCTGTTTGGCACGGCGAACGACTGCTCGCGAGCTTTTTCCGCCGTGAACGACCAGCACAACACCATCGACCATAGTCGACAGAATAGACGCGTCGGTAAACGATATTGCCGGGGGGCTATCTATGACAATGTGTGCAAAGCGCTCACTCATAATTGTCAAAAGCCTTCGCATCTCATCTGAGCCAAGAAGTTCCGCGGGATTCGGAGGAACTGGACCAGAAGTCAAGAGTTTAAGGTTGCCTTGCAGTTGATAGGTCTGCAGCAGACCATTAAGATCGGTTTCCCCTGAAAGCCAGTTGGTCAACCCTTTCGCATTCGGCACATCAAAATGAGCGTGTAGCCGGGGCCTTCTCAAGTCGCAATCAATGATCGCAACTTCCGCCCCTGTCTGCGCGAGCATGAATGCAGTATTGATAGCGGTTGTAGTTTTGCCCTCTGAGGGCTGACTTGAGGTGACTAGTATGGTCTTCGGAGGCTGCCCGGCAGAGGATAACAGTAACGATGTTCGTAAATGTCGATAAGATTCAGCGATCGGCGATCGGGCGTCACTAATCATGGCCAGGGCCGTTGTGTTGGCAGGCATCGGTGACGGCGAAGAATTGCCAATCCCGGGCAAGCGAGCACGATCGCGGCTTGCGGGAATCAAGGCTAACGCGGGCAAGTGTATGTAACGGTCAACGTCCTCAACCGACTTCACAGTATCGTCAAGGAAATCCAGCAGAAAAGCCAAGCCTATGCCGGCCCCCAAAGACAGAAGAAAGGCAATAATTACGTTACGCACACGCTGAGGTCCAACCGGCGACCTCGGCAGCCGGCTATACGTAGAGATGCTAACCTCGTTGGACCGGTCGCCACTGGAGACCTGCAATTCTCGTTGACGTTGGAGCAGTGTGTTGAGGTACTGCTTGTTAGTCTCCAAAGTCTGTGTGAGAGCCATCAGATCAATCTGGTCGCGAGTCTGCTGCGTTGTCGTTGCCTTTTGCGCATCATACGAGCGACGCAAGAGATTTTCCCGCGAAAGTGCTGCCTCATACCGCCGTTGCATGGAAGTCACAATTTCAGCCGGCGCTTTCAAGAGTTCCGCCTGCAGACCTTTGATCTGGGCATCAATCTTTTTGACTGCTGGCCATTCTGCAGTGTAGACGACCATGAGCGCTTCACGCTGTTCCCTGAGAGACGATATGCGGTCTCTCAATTTTTCTACACGTCCGGAGCCATTGACATCCGGCACTGAAAAAGGATCAGGCTCTCTTCTTGCCGCTTCAAGCTGCGCCTGAATCATTTTTCTGTCATTCTCAGCCTGCAACAATTGAGAACTAAGCGTAGATACCCTGGCCGCCTCAAGGTTTCCGGCGGGGTCGGTTGTTAGGGCTAAGTTGTGGTTCTTGGCATAATTAAATTGGGCCTCCTGATCGTGCTTGACCTGGGCCTGCAATTTTGCAATCTCGGTCGCCAGCACATCCTCGGCTTTTGTGGAACCTTCCCTTGAACGCGCAAAATTGTTGTTTACAAAAACCTCGGCAAGCGTATTTGCAATCTTCTGCGCTAGCTCAGGATCGGAATGCTGGAAAATTATCTTTACGAGGTTAGTGTTTGGAACCGGCTCGATAACCTCACCGCCCATAATGGCATCTTCGTAAGGCTCTAACTCGGTCAGCTGTTCGGGTGTTAGGTTACCGCTGGTTACTTCAGTCTCACTCACAACCTCAAGCCCCGGAGAAACCGCGGGAGACTCACTTCTCTTCTTTGGTTTGGAAAAAACTCGCTGCAGAGAAGCAAAAAGACCGCCTTGCGCCTGGCCGCCAAAAAACGCCTGGTTGTGCTGAAGGTCGAGGGTGATAACAACCTGACGAGCAAGAGCAGGGTTCTGCAAAAGCTTAAGTTGCGTACCCCAGAAATTCGGATCGCCCTGACCATTGATGACGATTTCCTTCGTCGCAAGGACACTCATCGGTTTCTGTTGGATGCGAATGGTAGTCTCGCCTTGATAAATCGAAGGAGCGCGAAATGCTTGAATAGTTACCAGCGACGTGATCACAAGTACCAGGCTGAGAATCAACCACTTTCGCTTCAGAACGATGAACAAATAGTCGCGGATAGTGGCCGGCTCGGTCCCGGAAACGCCGTACGGCTTGCCCTGGGTCAGGTCACTGAGCGGGCGATCGAGACTGCGGTCAAGGCCAGCCACAGGTATTAGGCGATTATCTTGAGACATCATAATATTCAGGCCCTCGGTCTATGACCAAAAGATGAGAGATAGAATAATAGCAAAGAGTTGGTATCTGGCAAGTTGCAGGCGGGGGATTTGTCATCGTTCACACACAAAAGCACTCAACGAGTCGCGCCAGCAGGGAAGAGGGGAGAGACCAATAACTTCAGAGTTCAGGGAGCGCAAGCGTGAGTTACTGGGTCTTGGCGCGGGACGTTTGAGTGAGTCCATCTGGATTCCCTCGACGTCGACACCAACACAGCCAGCCATCAGGATGGCCTCGCGGGCAAATTGCTCGTAACTCATTCCCTCCCCAGCATTCGCAACATGAAATACTCCGGGATGATTGAGTTGCGCAAGTTCTCGCAGGCGGAGTGCGAGGTCGTGCGAATATGTAGGAGTGCCGTAGGCATCGATTATCGCTTTGATTTTTTCACCCCTGCGAGCGCGTTCAACAATCGTACTCAAAAAATTGGTTCCGCCGGGACCGAAGATAAATCCGCTGCGTACCACGATTGTCGCAGGATACGCTCTCTTTGTGAGGCGCTCGCCTTCAAGTTTTGACAATCCGTAAACGCTCTGCGGATTCGGTTGGTCCATCTCCGTATAGAAACCATCCTTCGTTCCGTCAAAGACATAATCCGTCGAAATAGTTACGAAGGCTGAATTCAGCTCATTACTTGCATTGGCGAGATTTTCAGGCCCGTGCGCGTTAGCCGCAAAAGCCCGTTCCCTGTCGCGCTCGCAACCGTCGACGTCGGTCCACGCGGCACAATTGATGACAACATCGGGCTGGTCTTCGCGTAGCGTTTTCAAAACATCACCAGCATTAGCAATATCGAGCCCGCGGTGATTGTAAGCAAGAACAGTATCGCCACTGGCTCGGCAAACCTCACATACTGCACGTCCCACCATGCCGGCAGCGCCTGTCACAAGCACTCTCAAATTGCGCCTACCTCTGTTCCGTATTGGGTCCGGTAATAATTTCTATAGTCGCCACTGCGCGCGCGCTCGAGCCAGCGGGTGTTCTCCTGGTACCAATGAATTGTTTTTTGGAGCCCGCTTTCCCACGTTTCTACTGGCTTCCAGCCAAGCTCCGATTCAATCAAGGTCGGGTCTATCGCGTACCGACGATCGTGCCCGGGACGATCCTTGACGAATTGAAGAAGCGAATGCGGTTTTTTGAGTGTGTCGAGCACTGATTTAACTACGTCAATATTGCGGCGTTCATTACGGGCGCCAATGTTATAGACCGCTCCGGGGACACCTTTTTCCAGAGCGAGCAGGATTGCCCGGCAATGGTCGTCTACGTAAATCCAATCTCGGACGTTGCGGCCATCACCATATACCGGGATTGGTTGATCATTGAGAGCATTGCAGAGCAGGAGAGGCACGAATTTTTCCGGAAACTGGCGCGGGCCATAGTTATTGCCGCAGCGTGTTACCACAGTGTCGAGGCCAAAGGTGTGATGTGCGGCCCGAACGAGATGTTCTGCTGCAGCTTTCGATGCCGCATAGGGACTGTTAGGGGCGAAAGGAGAATCTTCCGTAAAAAAGGCATCTTCATTCTCAGGCAAGCTACCCATTACCTCATCTGTAGAGACTTGAATAAAACGCTTTACCCCACGGGCACGCGCAGCATCAAGCAGCACCTGAGTGCCGATTATGTTCGTACGCAGAAACTCAGCCGCGTTGGCTATGCTGCGATCTACGTGGGATTCCGCAGCAAAGTTAACGATGGCATGGGTGCTTTCGCGGAGTGCTGCGAGGACCTCCTCGGAGTCGGCGATATTGCCGTGGACGAATTGGTGGCGTTCGGGATCAAGGCCCGCGAGGTTATCGAGATTTCCCGCGTAAGTCAGAGCGTCAAAGTTGGTGATTCTGCATTCCGTAGTGTTGTCTAGGATCAGCCTGAGGAATGCCGACCCGATAAATCCAGCGCCGCCCGTAACGAAGATATCACCCAATGTTTCTATCAAATCGTCCATACCTCATGGTTACAAGAAATGCCACAGTCGATCATGTTGAACCACATGTTAATGAGAAAGCGCCAGTTTTCAAAATGGGGACGCTTGACGTGCACAATCCCCAAAGTTAGACTGCAGCTTTTGCACTTAGTGTGAAAGGTTTTCGGCGCGTCAGAATTTCCAGGCTGCGACCACTGGCAGCCTCGCCTCGTCAAGAATGCGACGTCCCTGTCGTCGCAAAGTCCAGTTTCGCGGAGTTTAAGCAAAAAAAGAAGTGTTAGTCTCAGAGGCAACATCGTCTTCACGGGAACCGCAACTCCAAACACCTCAACCCCTCCTACCAGAAAAACCCCTGGTTGTCATAGAGGCCAGCAATGCCTGGTTGCCCGTTAACTTCCGCGACCTGTGGACTTATCGGGAGCTTCTTTATCACCTCGCATGGCGTGATCTCAAGGTGCGCTACAAACAGACATTGATGGGAATACTCTGGATCGGGATGCAGCCGCTTCTGATGACGGTCATCTTTACGCTCTTTCTCGGAGAGCTTGCTCGCGTTCCTTCCTCGGGTCAGAACATCCCTTACGCAATCTTTGCTTATGCCGGATTGTTGATCTGGACATTCTTCTCCGGCGCAATTTCAGTAGGTGGACAAAGCCTTATTGGAAATGCCCACCTGATTACAAAAATCTACTTTCCTCGTTTGATTATTCCCTGTGCAGTTATTGCTGGTCGGCTGATTGATCTACTTATCTCGTTAACGCTGCTGACAATCCTAATGTTTTTCTATCGTATTCCGGTGACTCGGTATGTTCTCTTTTTGCCAGTTCCGCTGGCACTTACAATATTGCTGGCTCTTGGCTTCAGTATGCTAACGGCTGCTTTAAACGTAAAATACCGAGACATAGGGGTCGCCTTACCTGTGTTGATTCAACTCTGGATGTTTACGTCGCCAGTCGTTTACCCCACTAGCCTCGTCCCACAAAGGTGGCGCGGAGTCTATGCCTTAAACCCGTTAGTTGGAATCCTGGAGAACTTTCGTGCGTCCTTGTTTGGCGGCATTGGCTTCGACTGGACGGCGCTGGCGATCGCAACCTTCATTACATTTAGCTTGCTGGTTTACTCCGCCTATGCTTTTCGCCGCGCCGATAAGAGTTTTGCCGATCTAATCTAAATCTCGTGAAGCCAATCATCAGAGTTAATAACGTAAGCAAGCAGTACCTTATCGGTGCTCGCCAAGAGGCTTCTGCCACGTTGCGAGAAACGCTTACTGGAGTAGTGCAATCGCCTATTAAGAGTTTCCGACGCAACGGTAAGGACGAAATACTATGGGCACTGAAAGCAGTCAGCTTTGACGTCCGGCCTGGGGAGGTGGTTGGCATCGTCGGCAGAAACGGGGCCGGTAAGTCAACTTTACTGAAGATTCTGTCACGGATCACGGAGCCAACTACGGGTCGCATTGAGCTTTATGGCAATGTCGGCAGCCTTTTAGAGGTGGGCACCGGCTTTCATCCGGAACTGACCGGGCGCGAAAACATATATCTTAACGGCTCTATTATGGGAATGAGCCGCGCGGAAATTGAACGTAAGTTTGATGAAATTGTCGTGTTCTCCGAGATAGAGAGGTTTCTTGACACGCCAGTGAAACGCTACTCCAGTGGGATGTATGTGCGTTTGGCATTTGCTGTGGCGGCTCATCTGGAACCGGAAATACTGATTGTTGATGAGGTGTTAGCTGTAGGAGATCTCAATTTTCAAAAGAAGTGTCTCGGTAAGATGAATGAAATCTCCGCTGAAGGGCGTACCGTGTTGTTTGTGAGCCACAATTTGACTGCCGTGCGGCGGTTGTGTTCGAGGACGATCGTCATCGACGAAGGGATCATCATTGCCGATGGGCCCACGAGCGAAGCTCTGCGTACTTACAACAATGTCATGCGGGACAAAAATGTGAACGAAAAAACGAACATGGACAAACGACTCGCGAGGGCGGGTTGTGCGGTGCGCTTCACCGGCGTTAGTGTAGGGGACGACAAAGGCAACGAAAAATGGGATTTCATGCCGGGCGATATGATCCGCATTGAGGTGTCCTATCGTGCGTTTGAAACTGTGTCTGATTTGTGCATCTATTTCGCACTGCGATCAGGTACTTCGGGCGAGGTCGTGACAACGGTGAAACGGGCGATTTCCAACACTGAGCTGAGGAGCGGGTATTCAGGGACAGCGATCATTGAATTGCCGAACGTACCTCTTCGGCCCGGAGACTATGATCCTTACATCTGGTTAGGGAGTATAGACGGTCAGGGTTTTGATGTGCTGGATCAAGACAGCGTCTCTCTTCCTCACATCGCAATTTCATCGAACACCACGGACCCGCATCTAACTGCGGGATATTTTTCAATCCCAGCGCAGGTTACTTTGAGGTGAAGGGATCCGGGTCGCACGAATTTTGCGCCAGAGACCGTGCCTTCGAATTCTTTCGATCGTTTCGAGCCGAAATCGTTCAATCCGTCAAGCCTGAGGCGGGCCACGGAGGACCGTTCTGGCAAAATAATTCTTGTGTTTGGCCATTCAATCCCTTCGGTCGTTTAGCGCGAATTTGCTAACTATTATTTGCTATCTATTATTTGCTAACTATTAGAGGTCTGTATGGACTGGAAAAACCAGACAATTCTTATCACTGGCGGAACAGGATCCTTCGGCAAGAAGTTCACTGAGATTATGCTTCGCGACTACCATCCCAAAAGGTTGGTGATCTTCAGCCGGGACGAACTTAAGCAGCACGAGATGCGGGTGAACGGCTTTGACGATCCCAGTCTCCGGTACTTTATTGGCGATGTGCGCGATGTGGATCGGCTGCGACGCGCTTTCCACGGGGTCGACATCGTCGTTCATGCAGCGGCTTTGAAACAGGTGCCGGCTTGTGAATACAATCCTATTGAAGCCGTCCTGACGAACGTCATGGGGGCCAGGAATGTGATTGACGCAGCGTTGGATACTGGAGTCCAGCGAGTACTTGCGCTCAGCACTGACAAAGCCGTTAATCCCGTGAATCTCTATGGTGCGACGAAATTGGTCGCCGAGAAGCTCTTTGTGCAGGCAAACGCATATAGCGGGACCGGGCCAACCCGGTTTAGTAGCGTACGTTACGGAAATGTTGTGGGCAGCCGAGGAAGTGTGATTCCGATCTTTCAAGAACAACGCAAACACGGACGGGTGACGATTACGGACTCGCGCATGACACGATTCTGGATCACTCTCGAACAGGGAGTACAATTTGTTATTCGCGCGATCGAGCAGATGTACGGGGGAGAAGTATTCGTGCCGAAAATCCCCAGCATGAGTCTTAGCGATTTGGTAACGGCCCTGGCGCCTGGCTGCGCGGTGGAGTCTATCGGCATTCGTCCCGGCGAGAAACTGCACGAGGTGCTTGTGTCTGAGGACGAAGCCCGGCATTCCCTCGAGCTCGATAACATGTTCGTGATACAGCCAACCCACCCCTGGTGGTTGGGTGATAACTGGGTCGAGGGCAGACCTTTACCTGCTGAATTCCGCTACACCAGTAACACCAATGCGCAGTGGCTTTCTATCGAGGATCTACATCGGTTGCTAGGCGAGACGAATGATCAAAGAGCCCCAGTTAGCGATTGATGGCGGCAAACCTTTGCGGCAGCGGTCCCTTCCATACGGACATCAATCAGTAGACGAGAGCGACATCAACGCCTTGGTTGATGTCCTGCGCTCCGATTGGTTGACTACGGGGCCAACCGTGGAGGCTTTTGAAGATGGCGTAGCAGAGTTCGTTGGCGCGAAATACGCGGTCGCCGTTTCCAACGGTACGGCGGCACTGCATGCGGCGATATATGCTTTAGGGATCGGTGTAGACGACGAAGTGATAGTTCCCTCGATGACTTTTGCCGCATCGGCCAATGCGGTTGTTTTTCAGGGTGGCACACCTGTTTTTGTGGATGTAGAACCGGATACCTTGTTGATTGATCCGGCCCAGGTTGAGGCGAAGATAACACCGCATACCAAAGCTATTGTGGCCGTCGACTATGCCGGACAACCCTGTGATTATGATTCACTGCGGGCGATTGCTGACCGTCACGGGTTGGCCCTAATGGCGGATGCCTGTCATGCATTGGGCGCCACCTACAAAGGCCGGCGGGTGGGAACCCTTGCCGATTTGAGTACCTTCAGCTTTCATCCAGTGAAGCCCATTACAACCGGTGAAGGCGGGTTGATTGCTACTGATGACGAGACATGCGCTCAACGAATGCGTATTTTTCGAAATCACGGTATCACCACTGATCACAGGCAGCGTGCTGAAAAGGGTTTGTGGTTCTATGAAATGGTTGATCTTGGATATAACTACCGTCTCTCTGATCTTCAGTGCGCGCTCGGTCTGAGCCAGTTGCGCAAATTGAGTGATTGGACTGTTCGTCGTCAGGAAATTGCTCGCCGTTACGACGAGGCCTTCGCGAGCACGCCGGCCGTCGAATCGCTTGTCAGGCGAGCGGATGTTTCTCATGCTTATCACCTTTACGTGATCAGGCTGAGCCTTGAGGAATTAAAAGTTGACCGCTCAGCAATTTTTGCGGCGCTTCGAGCTGAAGGAATTGGCTCGAACGTGCACTATATTCCGGTGCATCTGCATCCCTTTTACCGGCAACATTTTAATACCGTCCCAGGGTTGTGTCCCGTGGCCGAAGCCGCATACGAGCGAATACTCTCTTTGCCGATCTTCCCGGCGATGACAGACGATGACATCGCCGACACTATTGCGGCGGTGCGCAAGGTGATAGAAGAGTATCTGAAATGAGAGTGGTCGCGGTTATTCAGGCGCGAACAGGGAGCACTCGTTTACCGCGCAAGGTTTTGCTGGACATCGGCGGCGCAACAATGCTCGCGCGCGTGGTAGACCGGGTGAGACGTTCGTCGCGGTTGGATGAGGTGGTGATAGCGACGAGTGCCAAGGCGGATGATTTGGCTATTGTCACTGAGTGCAAGAGTTTGGGCGCGCCTGTCTTTCGTGGAAGTGAGGACGACGTCCTTGATCGCTACTATCAAGCGGCCGCTGCTTTCGAGGCTGACGCTGTTGTTAGAATTACGTCTGACTGTCCGCTCATTGACCCCGTCATAGTTGACAAGGTAGTCAACGCTTTTTTAGCAGCGTCTCCAGACT
>WNFR01026379.1_pt1 | contig 10246 bp, 10 predicted proteins | sample 5400221 | NCBI WGS metagenome assembly WNFR01 (sample SAMN13153357, study PRJNA577476) | soil metagenome | isolation source: 40 cm soil under Madrone tree | place: USA:California | collected 2016-06-14 | reverse complement strand
CCGGTCCCGGGGTGAATCGAGTTCATGCCGTCCGCGCGCTGGTGCTCGCGACTGACGGGCGGTGGGGTAGGCCGCACGCCGGCTTGCGCAGGCGCCTCCCATGCGGGATTACGCCCACCATGCCGACCCGGCTCTCACGGCGCTTCGAGGCTGCCCTTCTCTTGGCCACGCGCCTCCACGCGACGCAGACACGCAAGGGCGGCCGGATTCCCTACGTCTCCCACCTCCTCGGCGTCGCCAGCCTCGCCCTCGAGCACGGCGCGGACGAGGACGTGGCCATCGCCGCGCTTCTTCACGACGCCGTGGAGGACCAGGGCGGGAGGCCGACGCTCGCGCGCATTCGCCGGCGATTCGGGGCGCGGGTCGCGGAGATCGTCGAGGGATGCACCGACGCGGACACGGTCCCCAAGCCCGAGTGGCGGACCCGGAAGGAGCGCTACCTGCGCCATCTCGATACGGCATCGGCCGAGGTGCGGCTGGTCTCAGCCTGCGACAAGCTCCACAACGCCCGCGCGATCCTATTTGACTATCGCGTGCACGGCGAGGCGCTCTGGAAGCGCTTCAAAGGCGGCCGCGACGGAACGCTCTGGTACTACCGCTCGCTCGTTCAGGCCTTCCGCCGCCACGGCGTGACCCCGCTCGTCGCGGAGCTCACGCGCGTCGTGGCGGAGGTGGATGAGCTGGCCGCTGCGCGAGGGGTGGGACCGGAGGGGAAGTGAAGCAGCGGACCGACCGTCGCCGCGTGGCCAGCCCGACCGGGGCTGGGCCATGTCTCCTAGGGTGATGGGCTAGTTTGGCGCTGAGTGGTCGGTTTCGCCTGCGGGGGGGTGGGCGGTTTTGACCGAGAGACCGCAGCCTACTTTCCCGTCAGGAACCGAAAGATCGGCGGCCGATGAGCGCGAGTATCACCCCTATCACCACCGCGAGCACATCGCGATCTAGGAGTGCGTCGTAGCATTCGTCAATGCCCGGCTCCCAACTCCACCGGCTGTGTCTTCCGCCAGAGCTGCGTGAGAGTGAAGCAAGCGCCGTGAGCTCGGGCGCCGCGAGGGCGCACCCGAAGAAGACGCCGGCGCGCCGCTTGAACCGAAGCCCTGGCCACCGCCCGCCGATCCGCCGGTCACAGCCTACCGCCCCGCCTTCCGAGCGCGTCCCGACCTCCGACGCGGCGCGGGCGCATCCAGCTCGGGATACCTCCGGAAGATCCCCTCCTGGTTGAACGGCAGTCGCCGCTCCGATTTCAGGTACGCCGCGATCCGCGGCCGCTCGGCCACGCGGTCGTGCAGCGCGACCAGGCGTGGAATCTTCCGCTCGAGCCGCGCCATCGCGTTCGGGAACGCGTAGCGCAGCCCCTCGACCACCTGGAACGCCGAGAGGTCCACGTACGTCCGATCGCGCCCGACCAGCCACCGCCCCTCGCTCTTGCGGTTGCGGGCGAGCACGTCCTCGAGCCAGCCGAGGTACTTCGGCATCCGCTCCTTCACGAACGCTCGCGCGCGCCGCTTCGCCTCCTTCTTCTGGTCTTCGTAATACAGGCTCCCGTCGATCGGGTGGTGGGTGTCGTGGATCTCGTCGACGAAGTCGGCGATCGTGAGCTGGATCTGGCTCGCCTCGGCCCGGAGCGCCTCGTCGGCGGGCACGAGCCCGAGCCGCGGCGCGAGGAAGGCGAGGATGTTCGCCGTCTGCGAGACGATCGCGTCGCCGACCTTCACGAACGGCGGCGCGAACGGCAGCGCGCCCGCTTCCTCGCCGTCGAGGAAGCGCATCATCGCCGCCATGCCGCCCTTCGCCCTGGGCAGGCGCGCCACGTCGACGTAGTCGGCCCCCGCGTCCTCGAGCAGGAGACGCACGAACTCACCGCGCCCCTGGATGGTGGGCCAGTAGTACAGCTCGACCCGATGCTCGCGCGCGCTCATCGTCCGCTCACGGGCGCAGGACGTAGAACGCGTTCACCGGGTGGCCGAGATCGAGCGGCGCGCAGCGCGTGAACCCCGCCGCCTCCGCCATCCGGCGGAGGACCGACGGCGGCAGCCCGAGCGTGCCGAGGCCGGCGCCGCCCGGCTCGGAGAGCGCCGACGACATGCAGGTGAGGACCGAGGTGCCGTACATCATCGCCGCCATCGGATTCTTCTCCACGTTCTCCTCGTAGGTCTCGCGCGCCTTGATGTCGCAGACGAGCCACACGCCGTCGGGGCGGATCGCGGCCCGGATGTGCCGCATCGTGCCCGCTGGGTCGGTCATGTCGTGCAGGCAGTCGAAGGTGGTGACCAGCGCGAAGCGGGCGTCGGCGGGCAGCGGCTCGCGGTGCGCGTCGTGGAACGTGACGTTCGGCGCGCCGGCGGCCCGGCGGTTCTCCTCGGCGCGCGCGAGTGCGTGCTCGGAGACGTCCCAGCCGTGGAACGCCGAGCGCGGAAAGGCCTTCGCCATCTCGAGGACCGCAACGCCGGCGCCGCAGCCGACGTCCGCAACCTGGGCGCCTTGCCCCAGGCGCTCGACCAGCCCGGGAACCTGTGGCAGCGCGAACGGGACGAGCATGGTCCGGAACCACGGCGCGAAGCCGCGCTCGATGGCGCCGGCGCCCTCGGCACCGAAGGCGTCGTAGGGGAGCCCGATCCCGCTGCGGAACGCCTCGGGCAGGCGCGCGACGATCCCCATCATCCCCGGCAGGTGCGCGAAGAACCCGACGCCGCACGCCGGCGACGACTCGTCGGCCAGGACCGCCCGCCCCTCGGGCGGGAGGGCGAAGCGGCCGCCGCCCCGATACTCGAGCACGCGCGCCGCACCCTGCTGGCAGAGCCACTCCCGGACCCAGCGCTCGGCGCACCCGGTGCGCGCCGCCAGCTCCGCGCTCGTCAGCGCCTCCCCGTCGGCCAGCGCCCGGTAGAGGCCGAGCCGGTCCCCCAGGTGGATCATGGTGGCGGTCATCGCCCCGCCGAGCGCGCCGAAGACGAGCTTCGCGTAGGCCTTGAGCTTCTCGAGGTCCATCTCGCCGGTCATCGTGCGCTGCTACTATCCGATCCGACGGCGATTGTCGCCGCCGGACCGCTGCTTTTCGCGGCGGCGCCATAGATCAGGGCGTCTCGATCGGAGTTCATCCGGGACCCAGTTGCGAGGGCCCTCGAGCAGTATCGGCCACACCCGAAGCCGCGAGCGGCCATGGAGACGCCGATCTCGGACATCCGGCACCGGGCCTTCATCGCGAGCGTCCCTGGCCGGGCGTGGTGCGTCGGGGAGGGACGCTCCAACGTCCACGTCCCTTCTCACCTTCCGATAGTCCGCCTCCACACCGTTCCGAGCCGGGCGTCCCTGTTTGCGTAATTTGCGTAAATCTGGCAGTTTTGCGGAAATCATGGCGACGCGCGGGGTGAGACGTCTCAAAAGGGCTCGATCCAGCGCCCCTCCGCGAGCGCCCAAAGGCGCTCCGCCGGGACGGCGCCCCGTCTCGACGCAGACCCCGCGGCAGGTGGGCGCGCGCACGGTCCCTGCCACCGAGGCCGCGCGGCGCTTCGCCGCGCTGATCGACGAGGTCCGCCGGACGGGACGAAGCGTGGTCGTCACTCAGCACGGCCGGCCCGTGTGCCGCATCGCCCCACCACCCACTCCCGAGTCGACCGTCGAGTCCCTGATCGAGGCGCTCGTCAGCGGACCGCGCGTCGACCCCGAGTTCCTCGAGACCGTGGAGGTCATCACGCGGGCGCAGCCACGGCTCCCGCGTTCGCCATGGGACGAGTGATCGACTCGACGCTCCTCGTCGCGGCGGAGCGGGGCCAGGTCGACCTCGAAGCGCTTCGAAGCACGGAACCGCGGCGGATCGCTCGCGAGGCGTTCGTCGAGAACCTCCTCCGAGCCCTGCGGGTGATTCCGTTCGATCTCCCGATCGCGCGCGTCCACGCTCGACTGCGCGCCCGGATGCCGCGCAACCGGCAGATCGGCGCGCACGACCTGATGATCGGGGCGACGGCGGTCTCCCTCGGCTACGCCGTCCTCAGCCGGGATCGACGGAGCTTTCCCCGGATTCCCGACTTGCGGGTCGAGGTCGCGTGAGGTCCGACGGCCGTTCCACGACCGTGAAGGAGGCTCGCCATGAAACGACAGATGCTACGAGGATTCTGCCTCGCAGTCTGCATAGGCGCGGGGAGCACCGCCTGGTGGCTCGCGAGCCCGGCCGGTGCGCAGCAGGGCTTCTCCCTGAAATCCCTCCGGGGAGAGTACGTCTTCGCGCTCGACGGGTACACCATTCAGGGCGACACCGGCCAGCATCAGCCCTTCGCCTGGGCCGGGAAGGAGACCTACGATGGCGCCGGCCACGTGGCCGGCGTCTTCACGGCGAGCTATAATGGCGAGATTGTCCACCGTACCTACACGGGGACCTACACCGTCAACCCGGATGGCACGGGCTCGACCCTGCTGACCGACAGCAACGGCGACGTCACGCACTTCGATATCTTCATCCGGAAGGGCCGCGACGAGGTTTCGTACGTGGAGACGGACCCCGGCGTCGTCTCGTCCGGCTACGAGCGGCGAAGGTAGCGTCCGCAGCGGCGACGGTCGGCAGTCAGCGACGGGGCGGCAGTCTATACCACGACCCACCGCCGCCTGGAGGTGGCACCCGACGAGCCCGTGCCACAGCATCCGATGCCGATCCCCGTCCAGCGCGGCCATAGCACCGCGACGCGCACGCCTCTGGCAGATTGCTACACGGTTTCTAGCGCCTCCAGCTCAGGGACTGCCTCCCGACGGGCAAGGCCTCGAAAGGAGGATATCCGTCGACCTCGACCACGTACCGCGCCCGCATCTCCTCCATCGCTTCCCGCTCGCGCTGCGCGCTCCGCTCCCGCAGCCAGCGCTGGACCACCCGTCCCCGCACCTCGGCCAGCGCCGGTGTCCGCCCGGGCTCCCGCGCATGCACCCACACCAGGTGAAGTCCGTAGCTCGAGCGCACGGGACCGACCCAGGTCCGGAGCGGCGCCGCGCTGACCGCCGCCGCGAACCCGGGCCCGAAGATGCGCTCGAGGTCCGCGCGCGTGCCGTCGGCCTCCGCGCCGCGGATGAACGCGTCGCCGCGGCCCACGGCCGCCTCGGGACCCGCCCCGCGAAGCTCGCCGAGCAGCGCGAGCGCGTCGCTCGCGGCCGCGGCGCCGCGCGCCTGCTCGCTCAGGTACACGTGCACCAGCCGGGTGCGCGCCGGCTGTGCGAGCTCCTCCGCGTGCCGCGCGAGATACGTCTCGAGATCCGCCTCCGACGGCCGGTCGTCGGGGCCGAGCCAGCCGGCCGCGAGCTGCATCATCTCGACCAGGTGCCTCCGGACCACCAGGTCGCTCCGCTCGAGGCCGAGACGGCGCGCCTCGCGCTCGAGCACGTCCCGGCTGCCGCCGGCCTCCTCGCCGACGAAGCCGCCGAGCCGCACGAGCCGCTCCCGCACGGCGGCGTCGCGGCGATCGAAGCCGCGCGCGAGGGCCTCGCGGTAGAGGACCTCCTCGTCGATCGCGTCGCGGACGAGCGTCCCCTCCGCGGCGCCGCTCGGCGGCGCGCCGTGGTCCTCCGTCCATGCCTCCCGGAGCCGCGCGAGATCGGCGGCACCGATCACGATCCGCGCCCGCGGCACCGAAGCCGGCTCCCACCACGCGCGGAGCCCGAGCAACAACGCCCCGATCACGAGGAAGTGAAGCAGCGGCGCCCGCAGCACGCGAGCCATCTCAGCGCCCTCCCGGCACGAGCCGGCCGTCGCGCAGCACCCAGAGGCGCGTGTGCGAGGCCCGATAGGTACCGGCGGCGAGCGAGACCGTCACCATGTGGTCCACCCGGTCGGCACGCGAGAGATCGGTCGGGCCCGTGGCGAGCTGCAGCACCGCCCCGTGCCCGCCGAGCACGAGGCTCGCCCTCACGACCGCACCGATGGGCCTGGGGAGGACGAACCGTCCCCGTCCCGCGCGCACGAGCGTGCCCGCCGGGATGGTGAGTACGAGGATGTCGTCGTCATCGCTCACGCGCAGCTCGAGGTCGGTCCGTTTCGGGTCGAGATCCTTCGGGACGCTTCCGAGCGCGAGCCGCATCGCCAGCCGGTCCGTCCCCGGCTGCGCCCCGTAACGCACCTTCGCGCGCAGCCGCGCGATCGCCTCGGGCCGGTACCAGATGGGCGACGTCCAGGCTCGCTCCTGGACGAGCGGGTCCATGAAGGGATCGTTGCCGGGTCCGAGGCAGCAGTTGGCGAAGGCCGCGCCGGCTAGCACGGCATCGATGGCGCAGTCCTCCGACAGCGGATCGACCCCCGCCGCCTTGCAGACGCGCGTGCTCCACCGGCAGGTCGGGTTCTCCAGCACGCGGGCGTAGTAGAACGCGCGCTCCCGCCGCCGGAAGGTCGGGTCATGCCAGAGCGCGCACAGCTCGCGGGAGCCAGCCCCGCGCGGCGCGCAGGTCGCGGGGTTCACATCGGCGCCGTTCCGCGCGTCGCCCGCCACGTCGAACACGCGCTCGTGCGTCCTGCCGCGCGCGTCCACCCACCCCTTCACGATCTGGATGCGCTGGAGATCCGTGCCCGGCGCCTCGGTGGTGCCCGGGTCCTTGGCCGCCCACACGGCGAAGCGCGGGCTTCGCTGGCCGCGCACGGGACCGAGGTCGCCGCCCATCGGCGTGCCGCTCGCATAGGCGTCGCGCACGAAGCTCGCCGCACCGCAGCGCACCCCCGCGAGGTCGCCGGCGAAGAAGCGGACGACCGGCCGCGTGCCGCTGGTCGCGTAGGTCTCGCGCCGCCGGAGCGCGGAGAAGATGGCGTCGCGCGAGTTCTCCTCCGCCCACGCGACGGCGAGGCCGCCGGGATTCGTCCGCACCTCGTCCGCGATCTGCCGCGCGGGCGAGGAGTCGTTGTCGCCCTGCCCTCCTCCCCAGCCGCTCTCGGCGACGCTGCCCGCGGCGCCGTCGTGGTTGTCGGTCGAGCCGACGAAGCCGAGCCGGAAGGGGTTCACGCCGAGCTTCTGCTCGAACGCGAGGCCATCCTTCAGCGTGTTGCGCACCATGTTGCGGAGCGGGTAGCGGTCGATCGGCGGCGGCTCCTCGCCGGGCAGCTGGTCCGCCCCCTTCTCCTGCTCGAACGTGCACAGCTCGTCCGCCGTCCCGGCCCCGGCGCGCGCCAGGCGGTCGAAGCGGCACTCCGAGTTGCCCTTGATCTGGTGCAGCTCGACGAGTGGCTCGAGCGTCTGGCGGCGGAGCGCCTCGGTGGCGTCGGCGGGATCGAGCCACTGCTTGCCGCCGCTCAGGTTCGAGTTGTGCGGAATGATGACGGCGTCGCAGCCGGTACCGGCAGCGAGGCACGTCCCTTCGATCGCCGACCAGAACCCCTGCGGGATGCCGCCCGCGGCCGTCTCGATGTAGCTCGACACCGACGGCGGCACGCGCTCGTTGCGGAAGATGATGTTGCGGTGGAGGTGGCGGCCGACCGGGCTCGCCGTGTACTCGTAGCCGACGAAGCTCGTGAACGCGCACGCGGCGGTCCGGTCGTAGGCCTCCTCGGCCGCGGCCTGGATGTCCCCCCACACGGAGACCGCCGCGGCGGCGCAGTCGACGCCCGGCGTAGTGCAGAGCGGAAGATGCGTCGGGTTCGGGATGCCGGCCGGGTAGAGCCAGGCGACGGTCGTCCGGAACTGCTGATCGAGGGGCTCCGCCGAGCGGAGGATCTGGCACTGATTGCTGTCGTAGACCGACGAGCTTGGGCTGTCGCACACCCGGACCTCGCCGAACCACTCGGAGTGGTCGGTGACGGCGGCGAAGTCGAGCGGGCGGTCTATCCGGGTGCTCCTCGTCTGCATCTCGTCGTCGTCGGCGAGCGTGATGGGGGCACCCGTGGCGAAGGCGTACGCGTCCTGCGGGCCGACGCGCGTGCCGAAGATGTAGGCGTCGGCCGAGAAGCGGGTGTGGATGTGGAGGTCGCCGAAAAAGGGCTGGCGGAAGAGGTCGAAGCGCGTGCAGGGCTGGCGCGTCTCGGTCCGCTGCCAGGGCGGCGGCGCCGCGCGCCCGCCCGGCGCGGCGAGCAGCACCAACACCGCGACGGCCGGCCAGCGCACGGGCGCACGCTTAGCGCAGGCCGCTTCCACTTGTCGAGCGACGGTGGGACTGCGGTAGGATGGGCCATGGCCTCGCGGCTCCCCGGCGCGCTCGCGGCGCTGCTGCTCGCGATCGCACCCGCTGCCCGCGCCCACCCGCTCGCTCCCTGCGTGCTCGAGATCCGCGAGACGGGCGCCGGACGGGCGGAGGTCGGCTGGAAGACGCCGCTCGTGCGCCCGCGCGGCGCCGACCTGCAACCCGTCCTCCCGGCTCGCTGTCACGCCGTCGGGCCACGCACGGTCGCTGAGGAGGGCGGCGGCGTCTGGACGCGCTGGGCGGTCGACTGCGGGACGGGCGGGCTCGTCGGGGAGCCGATCGCCGTCCGGGGTCCGGGGAGCCTCGCCCTCGGCGCGCTCGTCCGCGTGACGCTCGCCGACGGCCGGCTGGTGCAGGGCGTGGTGTCACCGGTGCACCCCGTCTTCACCGTCCCGCCCCGCCCGCGCGCGCTCGATGTCGTCCGCGATTACGTCCGTCTCGGCGTCGCGCACATCCTGGCGGGCCCGGATCATCTCCTCTTCGTGTTCGGGCTCGTCCTGCTCGCCGGAACGGCGCGCCGCCTCCTCGTCACGGTGAGCGCGTTCACGCTCGGGCATAGCATCACGCTCACGCTGGCTGCGCTCGGCATCGTGGACTTCCCGTCGCGCGTGATCGAGGTCGCGATCGCGGCGAGCATCCTGGCGCTCGCGGTCGAGCTCGCGCGCCGTCCGGCCGCGCCGACCCTCGTGCGGCGGCGCCCGTGGACGATGGCCGCCGCCTTCGGGCTCCTCCACGGCCTCGGCTTCGCCGCCGCGCTGCGCGAGGCGGGGCTGCCGGCGGGCGAGATCCCGCTCGCGCTCCTCTCCTTCAACGTGGGGATCGAGATCGGACAGATCCTCTTCGTGCTCGGCGTGCTCGCGCTCGGCCGCGCCGCCGGCCGCCAGACCCAGCGCATGCCCGGGTGGGCCCGGCGCGCTCCGGTCTACGGCATGGGCTCGCTCGCGGGATACTGGTTCCTGGAGCGGGCGCTCGGCCTCGTGTGGTAAGACTACAGCCGGATCCCGAAGTACTCGAAGAAGCGCCGGTTGTACTCCTGATCGGAGAGCTCGTCGCCCATCGCGACCCAGTCCTCGTCGCTGATCCCGGGGCGGCCCCGCGCGAAGCCGACTGCGTCCTTCCCGACGGGCCAGCGCAGGCGGTACTCGTCGCTCGTAGCTTGCCGTTGCGGCGCATGATGGGCTGGTAGGGCGACGTCTTGTCGTAGCGGGTCGCCTCGGCGGAGTTCTCGAAGATGCTCGTCATGACGACGCCGGGCTCCACGTTCACCACGCGGACGCCGAAGCGGCGCACCTCGTGGGCGAGCGCCTCGCCGGCGCACTCGAGCGCCCACTTCGAGGCGGAGTAGGCGATCTGATTGGGGGTGGCGACGCGCCCGGCGATCGAGGTGACGTTCACGATGGTCCCGCGGCGGCGCTCGCGCATCGCGGGCAGCACCGCCTGAATGCAGCAGATGGCGCCGAAGTAGTTGGTGTCGAACATGCGCCGGTGCTCGTCCTCGGGCGTCAGCTCGAGCGGGGTGGCGCCGCCGATGCCGGCATTGTTGACGAGCACGTCCACGGGGCCGTGCCCCGCCACCGTCTCGAAGGCGCGGCGTACCGACGGCGCCGAGGTGACGTCGAGCGGGATCACCTCGACCGGCAGCCTTGCCTCGGCCGCCGCGGCGCGCAGGGGCTCCGCCTTGCCGAGATTGCGCATGCCGGCGAAGACGCGATAGCCATGACGCGCCAGACGCAGGCTGGTTGCGAACCCGATGCCGGTGCTGGTGCCGGTGACGACGGCGATTTCCATCCTCGGTCTCCTGTGGTTTCGATCGCCACCTTCCCGTAGCGCATCCCGCGCGGCCTGGGAACTGGTAGATGACTGGCTCCCGTTGACCGTGCTCCCCCAGCAGACCAGAGTGGCGCCCCGTGAAAGGGAATACGGGCAGATCGGTCTGCGTCCTGACCGCCGCTGCGTCCCTCGTTGCCGCGCTCTCGGCCAGCGTCGGCCGGGCAACGGAAGCAACCTACCTGCCCGACGCCACCGCCTCCAAGGCGGTGACGGTGACCAAGGCCGAGACGGCTGCCGCCGGGATCGCCGTGTTCACCCAGGCCGTGGCGATCAAGGAGACGGG
>WNFR01009602.1_pt1 | contig 10246 bp, 4 predicted proteins | sample 5400221 | NCBI WGS metagenome assembly WNFR01 (sample SAMN13153357, study PRJNA577476) | soil metagenome | isolation source: 40 cm soil under Madrone tree | place: USA:California | collected 2016-06-14 | reverse complement strand
CCCAGCCAAACTGAATTCCAAGAAATCCGAAACTCATGTTCCAGATCTGCCAGAAACTTAAGCGCGGCTTTTCCATTGTTAACTCCTAATCCGGCAGGGGCCGGAACCAAAACGAAGATGTTCAGAATTCAACCGATTCGGAAGATGTTATCCAGCTTGATTAAGTTCGCGTTTCGTATAAATTCGGTCTTGCACACGGTCAACATATCCTGAACCAAAGATTAGACTGGCCCTTGAGAGAACATAATCCGGATTTGATTCTGGAGAGGGCTAGCATTTTATACCCGCATCCGCGAAGCCGATTATCACCACTGCGTCCCTTATTGCGCCTGTTTTCCATATTGCCACTAGTTTTAACTAGTGGGGAACGATCCCCCTGGGTCTCGGCTTTAGCCGAAAACGCTCTGAAACCCAGCTCTCTTCAAAAACAAAATGAATCCAGTCTTTGACAAAGGGCATCACAGATCCTTGGGCTAAAGCCCTAAGATTTTAGATGTCTGGACCACTAGCTGAAATGGCAGAGACTAGAGGTCAAGGGGGGTGTGGTTATCGTGCGAGGAAAACAGCTTCAATGGCTGTCGCCGAACCCGCCGGCCCTTCCCCCTAAAAAGGTACGTTATTTTGTCAAAGACCATAAGCTAGTGGCAATGATTCAAAACAATTGCAAAGATTCAAAACCTTAGGTCTTTCAGATCTCAAGCCAATGCAAAACAGCGGTGTTTATGGCGCAAGTGCTATATACATTCCACCCCTACGGGGCGAAGAAAACCGCGCTGACAATTGGAGTAAAACCAATCGGGCGAAATCAATCGAGCGAATACTCACTTTTTATACAAACTTATGTCTTCCAGGGTTACATCACGATCCAGGGAAAGCGCGTACATCAATGTCTTTGCCATATTCGAAACGTGTATCGCATCGGCCCTCGGCACGTCGTTTTCGGCGACATGATCGACGTCAACCAACCCGGGACAGAAATTGAAGACACGGACGTTTGCTTGCCGTTTTCGAATGTCGTCCCTCAGTGATTCCGCGAAACCAAGCAGCGCAAACTTTGATGCACAATAGGAAGGCACATCCGCATAGCCGTGCTTTCCTGCCTGAGACGATATGTTTACGACGTCACCGAAATCCTGACTCAACATATGCGGATAAACGGCGCGAACAAGGCGCATGGCGCCGCCGACGTTCGTTTCGAGCACCGTTTCCCAACCTCCATCAGTGATGTCGACAACCGATTCAGGAATCGCAAGACCCGAGTTGTTGATGAGCAAATCGATCGAGCCAAAGCGATCAAGCACCCAGGCAACGAGCGCCGGGGTTTGACCCGCGTCCAACAGATCAAACCCATAAGAAAAGACATGCTCCGCGCCGAGAACGGAATTTAATTCCGCCGCCGTCCGGTCAACAACTTCAGCTCGCCTTGAAGCAATGACAACTTTTGTACCAGCGGCAGCAAGAGCAACTGCAAACGCGCGACCTATCCCAGTGCCTCCGCCCGTCACGATCGCTACTTGTTCCGATAACGCTTTATTTCGCATAACAGTAATTGAAAAATTAGCCGCGGATTAATGCCGATAAAACCCAACCGATTCGGGATGGTTAATGCGACACTTCTATTAATGCACCTGACGTACAGTGTATCGATCTCGAAGCGTAGCTATCAAACGAGGTTAACTCTTTCTTGCTACTAATATGCTCGCCGACCGTGCGGGCATTGTAACGGTAATCATCCCGCCGCTGACCCTGATTTCCCGGATGACCCCTAATCTGTCAACGAGACGATCGTCATTTTCCAGGCCTGCCGCGGATACGTCGAAGGTTATGGTCGCGGGTTTTACATCGTTATTCAAAACAATTACTGCAGCCGTATTTTCCGAACGTCGTGCGTATGCATACTGCTGCTCTTTTATATATAGATTCAAAAGGTCGCCGCGGCGGAGTGGCTCAATCTCTTCGCGGAGATGGAGCAGCTTCCTGAGATGTTCGAAGACATCATTTTCCTCGGGCGTTCTTCCGACCTTTGTAAATGCGTTTCGCTCATCTGAAGCAAACCCACCGGGGAAGTCCCTGCGGTTATCAGGATCGCCGGCTCCGCGCATTGCGATCTCGTCACCGTAATACAATTGTGGGATTCCACGTGTTGTCAAAAGGAATGTGTTGGCAAGTTTCAATCCTACAACATCTGCGCCAGGTTCGTTCATAAAGCGAGGAATGTCATGGTTGCCGATAAAGGTCATCAACTTGGCGGGCGCGGGATACATATGATCGCGAGCCAACATCTGAGCCACGTCTTTAATCGGTTTTCCTCCGGCAAAAGCGCTTCTGATCGTAAAAAGCAGCGGATAGTCGAACATCGAGTCGACGCCATCATCGATACCATCAAACTCTGTGCGTCCACCCTGGAAGAACGAAACCAGCGCGGGGTCTCCGTCCATCATTTCGCCGACCACAGTCATCGAAGGATATTCGCGCTTGATTGCCGCCATCCAATCCCGCCAAAACGATCTCGGCACATACGGCCAGGTATCCTGACGGATTCCATCGATACCAGTTATCCCAACCCACCAAAGGGTGTTTTGAATTTCGTACCGCGCAACCTCTTCATCAGACTGGTTCATATCCGGAAGAATATCGACGAACCATCCATCAAGTGTGGATTGTTTGTCTTCATAGCGCGCGTTTGGGTCCTGAACCGTCCAGGGTTGGAACGGATTTGCCGGATGCTTTTCGGTGGTGCCGTGATACCAGGTCGCAGTTGGGGCATCAGTAGTCCACGGATGGAAGGGTCCAGTGTGGTTGCAAACCTGGTCCTGAATCACCTTGAGTCCAATCTTATGCGCGGCTTCGACGAGATCCCGCAAAGTGGCAAGCGTTCCAAAATGTTCTTCGACTCCATAATAGTCGACAGCACCGTAGCCATGATAATCGGTAATTGGTTTCTTTCGGCCGCCTTCAACCTCGGGGTACGTTTCCTTCTCGTTCAAGTGGTTTACATTGTCGTACCAGGGATTAAGCCAAATGGCGGTGACGCCCAAGTCCTTGAGATAAGGAAGACGTTTGATAATACCTTCGATATCTCCACCGTGATAAAACCGGGGCTTTGACCGATCATAGAGTCCTTTCGAGATTGCCGGATCGTCATTTGATGTGTCACCATCGTCAAAGCGATCTGGCATTATCAAATAGATCACGTCATCTGACGAGAAGCCCTGAAACCTGCCGCGCCGGGCGAGGGGTTCGAATATGTCGAAAGGGACATCGACCTTGCCACTCTGCGTGGACAACTTGAGCGTGCGCCGACCAGCTTTGGCGGCAGGGTCGATGGAAACATCGACAAAGAGATATGTGCCGGTTGCGTTCGTGCGAACAAGTCCGATGGTCAATCCACCGCCAACGGCTTCGACTTTCGCGCCGGTCAGATTTTGACCACGGAGAAGGACGCGAACAGGATTTATCGAATGTCCGGTCCACCAATTTGGCGGCTCGATCTTGGATACAGACGGTGTACCCTGAGCAAATGCAAAACAGCTAAATAATACGGTAAAGATAACAGCGATAATGAATCGTTTGATATATTTTGTTTGGGTCATTCAGGTTGATTAGTTGTGATTAAGCAACAGTTATTTCAGGCCAGTTCACATTCACCGGGCATTCTTGGTTCATCGGGCAAATAGATGGGTCTTGTTAGGCCTACGAAGCAAAGGTTCGTCCGTAAATTTCAGTCAGGTGCTTTAATCTCTTCGCAATTGCCTGCGTAAGGTCGCCCGATCGGTAACGCCATTCCCAATTACCTGAAGTCGTTGCAGGCAGGTTCATGCGCGCTTCAGTTCCAAGACCAAGGACATCCTGTAGAGGCATCACGGCTGTATCGGCCACTGAAGCCAACAGCGCACGAATGAAATCCCAGTTGATCTCGTCACCTAACGTGTTCAGATAGTCGAGGCAGAATTTGCGTTCCTTTTGGACTTGTGCCTCGTCTCGAGTTGATCCCTTGCCAGCAACGCTCTTAAACCATCCGACAATCGTATCGTTGTCGTGGGTGCCAGTGTATGCCACGCAGTTTTTGACGTAGTTGTGGGGAAGGTCCTGATTCCTGGGGTCACCACCAAAGCCGAATTGGAGAATGCGCATGCCAGGGAAACCGAATTCATCGCGAATCACAAGAACATCCGGAGTGATCACTCCAAGGTCCTCGGCGATTATCGGCAATACCCCAAGAGCGTTCCTGATGGTTTTGAACAAATCCATACCGGGCACGTCGACCCAACGACCATGCTCTGCGGTTTTATCACGACCCGGTATTTCCCATGCGGCAGCGAATCCCCGAAAGTGGTCAATGCGAACTATGTCGTAGAGCTCAAGGCTGGAATTGACCCGTTGAATCCACCATTTGAATCCGTCGGAACGCATCCGATCCCAGTCATAAATCGGGTTACCCCAGAATTGGCCCGTTGAACTAAAATAGTCCGGTGGCACGCCGGCGACGACAATGGGGTTGCCATCTTCGTCAAGTTTGAACTGATCACGATTGGTCCAAACATCGGCCGAGTCATAGGCCACAAAGATTGGTATGTCACCAACAATCCGAATGTGTTTCGAGTGGCAGTATTGTTTGATAGCCTTCCACTGATTGAAAAACAGAAACTGATAAAACTTCTCAGCACGAATTTCCCGTTTGAGATGTTCGCCGGCCATTCGAAGGGCGTCGGGTTCACGGCGTGCAACGCGCACATCCCATTTGTTCCATGGCTTGCCATCCTGCGCGTTCTTTAGCGCCCGAAAAAGCGCATAGTCATCAAGCCAGAAAGCCGCTGAATTGCAAAATTGTTCAAACTGCTGAATCACTTCGGGCGAGGCATTTTCGAATCGCTCAAATGCGCGTTTCAAAACCTCGGTCTTCCATTCAATCACCTTGCCAAACTCGACACGGTCAGGATTGAAAGCAATGACTAACTGAATATCCGATTCAGTAAGCAAGCCATCCTTAACCAGTTGCTGAGGGCTGATCAGTAATGTGTTGCCCGCAAATGCGGAAAAACACTGGTAGGGCGAATCGCCATAACCGGTCGGACCGAGTGGCAGCACCTGCCATAGCGTCTGACCACCGGCAACGAGAAAATCGACAAACTCATATGCGGCCTGGCCCAAATCACCGATGCCGAAAGGGCCCGGAAAAGATGTTGGATGAAGTAGGACACCGCTGGATCTGGGAAAGCTCACATCAACTCCAATCGCAAGATTCCTGGTAACTCAATCAAACTAACGAACCGTCAATCTATCAACTATTCGGCTGTTCCTCACGGCGCCGGGTGCTTTCCGGTTTCGCCCGACACCGCAGCGGGCAAAGGTGGTGTCACCTCCCGATCCGTGGTCGACATTCCGGCGGGCTGCTGCCCTAGAGCTGTTGGAGCGTGAGCCGTTGTCTCGGCTTCATATTTCTTGAACGTTGCGAATTCGCGATCGGCGTCCGTCTTTCGCCCGAGTCGAGAATAGGCAAGAAACAACTGGTAATGAATGCCGGCGTCCTTGTCATTTATGGACACGCCACGCTCGAGAATCGCGACCGATTCGTCGTACTTTTTCAGCTTGATTAACAAGCGGCCCAAATCATGGTGCGCAGCGAAATTGTTCGTATCAAGTTTGATAGCTTGACGGAGCAATTGCGTTGCCTCTTCGTCCTGGCCACGCTGACCGGCGATATAACCGAGGTTCGCGAGTACATCCGCATTCTCGGGTTGTAATGCCCGCGCCTTATTAAAGGCGACAAGTGCATCGTCGTAGTGCCCCTGGGCACGATTTGCGTAACCGATCAAGAATGCAAGGTTCGCGTTGTCCGGAAACCTTGAAAGCCCCCGGGTGAAGACTTCTATAGCTGCCGGGTAATGCTGGAGGCGGAATTCCGCCACGCCCAGGCGTATGTAATAAAGAAGTTTCGACGGATCCTGGGATAGCGCCAGTTCGTAAAACTGGTGTGCTTTTTCTGGCATTTGTTTCCTGAGAAGCTCTTCGCCTGCCATAAAGTTCGCTTCAGGGTAGCCAGGGCGCAATTGCAGAGCTTTTGACCAAAAAAGCAGCGCCGAGCGCGAATCTCCTTTTGCAGATGCGATTAAGCCAAGACGATAGTACGGCTCCGGTTCGTTCGGAGAAACCTCGGCTGCACTTTTCAAAGCCTGTGCGGCATCGTCGAGACGATCGGCATTGTAGAGTGCGACTCCCAGGTTATATAAAACCTCGAAAGTTTGAGGGTGCAGTTTGTTTGTTCGTTCGAAGAGTTCGATTGCGCGAGCGTATTGATGCGCTTCGGCAAGGCTGAGGCCAAGTGTGAACAGGGTGCGAGGATCGTCGCCGGCCCACTTTTCGAGGTGGTCAGCAAGAGCCGTTGCATCCTTTTCGCGGCCGGTATGCGCATACGCGCTGACAAGCGTTAGCAATAGGCCGAGATCACCGGCCTGCGGCGTGTTGTTACCGTTGAGTAATGGGGCGGCGGAGCGTTCAAGCAAAGGCACCGCCCGCTGGTAATCGCCCCGAGCTGCGTAAAGCGCTCCAAGATTGAAGACCGCCTGGGGCTGATTCGGTTCAATCCGCAATGCTGCCTCGAGCGTCTCAATGGCCTGGTCGATCCGGTTTGTACGCGCGTATAGAACACCGAGGTTCGCGAGCGCTGAGGCATTGCTGGGTTCAAGTTTCAGGGCTTCACGGTATTGGTCTTCGGCGTCGGCCGCACGACCTCGGCGGTCGAGGATTACCCCGAGAACGATGTGGGCTTTTGCATCGCGGGGAGACGAAACCAATGCTTTTCGAATAAGGGTTTCAGCCTCGTCGAGTTGACCAGCCTGGAGCAATCGGGAAGCCTCGCTGACCTGTGAATTCTGCGAAGCATTCGTCCTGCCCTCAGAAGTCACGGTCCCAGCAGAATGTCGTGAAACCTGTGCACAAATAGAGCTTTGGTAAAAGGCCGCGAGCATAACTGCCTGGAAGATAACCGCTGTGAGAGGTCCGACTTTGGTAATTCCCAAAACCGGTATGGTATGTGCTCGCAGTTCGAATTTCTCTAAAAATCTCATTAAACCTGTTCCGGCGTGTTATCAGGGAGCCTGAATACCCTTGTTAAACTTGTCGTCATCGCCGGGGGTAATATTGGTACTCTCTCAGAAGTTCTGTCCACCCTGTTGTCACCCCTTGTTTTATGCCACAGTCCCAACAAGTTTCGATTCATGCTTCTGCTGTTGATTGAAGTTTAAGGGAAACAATCGAGTGGCTGGAATATAGCATTCCCGCCACTCGATAGTCGTGTAACAATCTTCGTTTACTGTTAGAAGATCAGCTTGAACGAGAACTCCATCTGGCGTCGTCGTTGTTCGCTGGTGTCCCGCCCAAAATCGTTCTGGTTATTGATATCACCATTCGGTGTCGACCGGTTTACACGGTTCAGGACATTGTAAGCCGAGAAGCGGAACTGAGCATTGATCCCTTCCGTAATCATAAAATTCTTAAACAACGAGGCATCCCAGTAGAACTGATTCTGACCACGGAAGACATTTCGGCCAAGCGATCCGATGTGCGGACCACCTGGATCTGTAGCGAACACCGGTGTAGTAGCGCATCTGAAAGCCGCGCGATTCAGCTGGCGGCCAGCTGCCTCGTCCGCAGCCGTGGGCATTGGGTCACCGATAATGTCAACTCGTCCGCCGTTACACGTGACATTGTAGACAGGGCCACTTTGCAACGTGACGATGTTGTTTAACTGGAATCCGCCGATGATGTAGTCAAGTGCCTTTGGCATATTGCTGAGGTACTGGCGATTTCGTCCAATCGGAAGATCGTAGATGTTTGCGAACGTGAATCTGTGTCTTACGTCGGTGTCGGAATTGCCTCGGTCCAACTCCGGCTTAAGGGGGTCGTCCGGGCCGCAATCGCGAGCGCTCGCGCCGTTCGAACAAATCCCGCCGGGAGAGTCATCGATAGCATGTGCCCAGGTATAGGTTGAAAGGATGGAAAGGCCTTTTGAAAACCGTCTTTCCAACTTCGTCTGCAAGGAATTATAGTTGGACTTGCCAGTATACCTGGTTGCAATTACAGCATTTACTCCAAGCACCTCGCGAGACCCAGGACCTCCCTGGTCGTTACCTGTTCCAATATTCGCCAAGGTTAAAAGGTTTCGTCCAATAGAACCGACATATGCAACCTCTGCTAACCAATTGGGAGCAAATTCGTACTGTGTCGTTAAATTGTACTGGTGAAACAACTCATCCCTGCGATTTGGATCGTTGAAAAGGATGAGCGCACCATTGGTTGGAGCGGCAAAACTCGATCCGGGGGCGGCAACAGTAAACGGTGCAGAAGGAACTCCGTTGTCGAACATGTAACGGCCAGTTAACACTGAGAATGCGCAACCGCCTGGGTTCGTAATCGGATTACAACTGTAGCTTCCTGAACCGGTACCGGGATTGGCTGTCAAAGGCTGAGCTCCGCTGACATCTGTCGCGTAAAGCAGGCCATAACCCCCACGAATGACCAATTTCTTATCAGCTTTCAATCCGCTGTAAGCAAACCCAATCCGCGGGCCAAAGTTGTTCTTGTCGGTCTTCTGGAGACTTCGACCGTTTGGCGCGTCTTTACCCGCCATGATGATCGTCTTTGTCGCCGGGTCAAAATTGCTCTGACGATCGTACCGTTCAGTCGGCGGTGAAAATAGGTCATAGCGAAGGCCAAGGTTAACGGTCAAATCCGATTTAACTTTCCAGTCATCCTGTACGAAAAAAGCCAGCTCTTTGCTGGACAGGAAATAGGGCCCGCCTGGATCGCCACGAGTAACAAATCCGGGCGCGTACCCCAGAAGAAGATTGGCGATGGATGAACCAGCATCGTTCGGCCCAATGCCATTATAGTTGCCCGACACGAAACCGCTGCCGGTGGTACCGTATTGATAGTTGCCCTTGGTACCGCCGTTGCGGCCGCCATCATAGTTGCTGTTCTGGCGAACGCGGTAGTCGCCGCCAAACTTGAAGGTTGAAGCCCCCCTGACGACGGTCACGGCGTCAGCAAAGTTGAAGTTATTTGAAAGGAAATAAAAGGGCCCGCCATCACCAGTGAACTCCAGCGCGCGATCCTCGCCGTTCAGATTGTCGACGATGCCTGCCAGAATTATGCCGGTGCTGGTTGCGCCGACATTTATGTTCTTAGCCCCTAAATTCGCCGAAACATTAGGGTTGAACCCTCCAGTTCCGTTAACACCAGTGTTCAAAATACCAATCTTTACACGAGTTACGCCAAAACGCGCATCGTTGATAACGGTGGGCGAGAAAGTGTGGGTATCGCCCATCGTAAATCCCTGAGAATTTCCCAACTCATCGCCGGCAGAAGGTCCGGCGGGCAGATCGTTTCCGTTGGGCGACGAACCGAGTGGGAAAAAATTATCGCGAGCGCGCGCAGAATTGCCTCTGCTGTAACGAGCGAAGAAGTAGTTGTTTTCCGCAATACGGTGATCGATTCTTACGTCGTAACTATTGACGATCGCATGCTCCTTGCGATTAGTACTAAAGTTACGCCCGATTCCCGGCAAATTCGGAAGTGGGAATGCGTTCAGATAATTCAACGCAAACGGCGAAAAGGCTCCGCACGTCGTACATTTGCGAAGATCGTTACCTGGAACCGGATTGCCGTTTGGATCAAAAATCGTCCCGATTGGGAAAACTCCGGTCTTATTGGTGCCATCAGGATTCTTGGCGGCAAAGGTGTAGGTTTTAGTACCGCCGCGAAGCAACTCGCTAAAATCGCCCACGCGCATCTTTGCTGTTGGAACCGGGACCGCTTGCGGATCGCCGGTACCGCCAAAGATCGGCGTGCTGTTTCGTTGACCGTTCAATGAGAAGAAGAAGAAGGTTTTATTGTGACCGTTGTAAAACATTTTCCCGCCTTCGCCAAAGCGTGGGAGAAAAACCGGACCACCAACCGTGCCATAATAGTTATGTGTAACGTAATTTGGCACCACAGGGAACGTCCCATTATTGAGCCGGTTAGCCGGATTGTTGTCAAATTTCGAGGCGGCCGCACTCCAAAATCGTCCCTGGTAAACTTCGGCGGCGGTACCGTGTACGGCATTTCCACCGGACTTGAACGTTGTCGAAATAATACCGCCACCGGCCCTGCCTGATTCCGCGGAAGGGACGCTGGTTTCGATCTTGAACTCGGCAATTGCGTCGGGATTTGGGTAGATTGCGATTTGTCCAAACTGCGATTCGTT
>WNFR01008721.1_pt1 | contig 10246 bp, 10 predicted proteins | sample 5400221 | NCBI WGS metagenome assembly WNFR01 (sample SAMN13153357, study PRJNA577476) | soil metagenome | isolation source: 40 cm soil under Madrone tree | place: USA:California | collected 2016-06-14 | reverse complement strand
TCACCGACGCGAGGATCGCGAGCGGAATGTTCAAGACCACGACGAGCGAACTGCGCCAATCCCGCAGGAACAGCAGCACCATCAAGCCTGTGAGCACCGCGCCGAGCGCGCCTTCGAAGAACAGGCCTTGGATGGCGCGGGTCACGTAAGGAGACTGGTCGAACTGGTAACTGACTTGAACATCGTCAGGCAGTACGGATTGGAAGCGTGGCAAGTTGGCTTTGACGGCCTGGACGACCGCGAGTGTCGAGGCGTCCGCCCGTTTGGTGACGGGGATGTAGACCGTGCGGCGTCCGTCTACCAGCGCGTAGCCGGTCTGGATGTCGGCGCCGTCTTCGACCGATCCGACGTCTCGCATGAAGATCGTCTGCGTTCCCTGTGAGCGGATGGGAATGTCGCTCAGGCCCTTGAAATCCCAGACAACGGAGTTGACCGGCACCATCGGCAAGAGGTCGCCGATGCGGACGTTACCCGATGGGCTGACCGTGTTGCCGGCAGCCAACGCCTGCACCACCTCGTTCGGCGACATGTTGTAGGAACGCAGCTTGCCTGGATCTACGCGGACGAGGATGGTGCGCTGGCTCGAACCGAAGGGCGGCGGTGCCGACACGCCTGGCAAGGTCGCAAACAATGGGCGCACCTTGAAGAGCGCCGCGTCCTGAAGCTCGGCGACTGTTTTCGTCTTGCTGGAGAAGACGAGGTCGCCGACCGGCACGCCGCCTGCATCGAATCGGACCACGAACGGCGGGACGGTCCCGGTCGGCATGAAGGCGCGCGCGCGGTCCACGTAGCTGACGGTCTCGGCCAGCGCCTGGGCCATGTCGGTGCCGGGATGGAATTGGAGCTTGATCAGCGCTACGCCCTGGATCGATTTGCTTTCGACATGCTCGATGCCGGTAATATAGAGGAAATGGTATTCGTAATAGTTGACGATGAACCCTTCCATCTGCGCCGGATCGAGGCCGCCATAAGGCTGCGCGACGTAGATGGTTGGCACACCTAGGTCGGGAAAGATGTCGCGGGCCATGCGGTCGAGCGCCAGAAAGCCCATCAAAGCAACGGCCACGACCATCGTCAAAAGCGAGATCGGGCGCCGCAATGCAAACGACACCAAGTTCATCGTGACACCTCAGCCGCCTCTCCCGCGCCCGGACGACCGAGCGCGCCACGACTGCACCAATGGAAACTAGCGGGACATATCGGAGAAATGCTGCTCATATTTCCGTCCAGATGCTCAGCCCCCGAGATCGAACGACCTCGAGCGGTGAGCAGAACTTGGACGGCGAACCGTCTTGGAATGCCGGGGGTCTGCAGGCCCCGACGGTAGACGATCCAACATTGCAATCCAATGCGGTTGTCTCAAGTAAATTAAGTTTCACGATTGCCAAACCTGATCCGCACGAGTTTGTGAAAGAGGCGCGCAGCGCTGCGATCCACCCTGCGCACCCCTTCAACGCAGACTCACGAGAGGAGAGTGGCTCCGAAGCCGATCTCGACCTTCATCAGTTTGGAGACAGGGCAACCGGCCTTTGCTTTTGCGGCGATTGACTGGAACGCAGCCTGGTCGATGCCCGGTATCTTCGCGGTGACGGTGATATGGACCGAGGTGATGGAAAAGCCATCGCCATCCTTGTCGATGACGACTTCCGATTTGTTGTCGACCTGCTCCGGCACGAAGTTCGCCATGCCGAGTAGTCTGACGAACGACATGGTGAAACAGGCGGCGTGAGCTGCTCCAAGCAGTTCCTCCGGATTGGTGCCCGGCTTTTCACCGTAGCGGCTGAAGAACGTGTAGGGATAGGTTTCCAGCGCGCGACTTTCGGTCGAGACCGAACCCTTGCCTTCACGCAGGCCGCCGCTCCAGGCGGCAGATCCAAAGCGTTTCATGGCTCCTTGCTCCTTTCGTGCAGTTCCTGAATTAAACGCGACAGCAGTCAAATTGCCTCGCCAGCTCTACCGCTTGTCTCTTTCCGGCGTCGATCATGTCGACCGCGCGGCCGTCCCAACTGTGTTCGACGGTGAGAGTTACGACACTGCGGACGCCTATGAACCGCAGCCAAAATTCGACGTAACCGCTGAGATATTCGAAGCCTGGCTGAGGGACAGTTTTAAAGCCGGCCTCGTCGCTTTGTCCCCTGACATACGCAACGAAAGCCTTATCAATGCTCAACGACGGCCCATAGAACTCTCCGTCGAACGTAAACAGCATGTTTCTTTGACAAGACCGATCAATCAGCTGCTTGAGTTTGTAAGGGACAGAGAAATTCCACATGGGCACGCCCAGAACGATGCGATCTGCCCGTTGGAAGCGTGAGGCCAACTCTCTGATCTTTTCCCATGTTGCCGTCTCGACCGGCGTCATCGATTCGCCGGAGACCCCCTTGTATTTGGCGTCGATTGCTTCCGCGTCGAACTCGGGAAGTTGCTCTTGCCAAATATCCAACGTATCAACGGTGACGTCGCCAACGTTTGCTCGATATTCCGAGAGGAATGCATTGACGACGGCGGTGGACGCGGATTTTTCCTTTCGCGGCGAGGTCACTACGTTCAAGATATTCATATTCGTTGTCCTTCTCACGTAGGATGCAGAGGCCTCAAGCCGGCGTCCGATAAGATGTCCCGATATGTTTCGTTGAGGTCGACAAGCGATGGTCTGAGCGGGAGACGCGGCCCGGCTGAACCACGCCTCTTGTTCGTGCAGGCGAGTTACGTCCACTCGACTTCACCCTCTCACCTCACGCGCGCTGGCCGGCAGCCTCCAGGATGAGTTGCGTGATTTCATCAGGTTGAGAGATGAGCGACAGGTGACTCGCTTTAACCTCGATGGTCTTGGCACCCATGCGCTTGGCCATGAAGCGCTCGAGGTCCGGATTGATCGTGCGGTCCTCGGTGGAAACGGCATAGTAACTCGGCTTCGATCGCCACGCCGCATTGGTGGTCTTTCCGGCGAGCAGCGCCTTGTGGAACGCCTCCTGCACGGCATAGAGCACCTTGGCTTTGGCTGCCGGCAGGTCGCCCGCAAAATCGCTCAGGAAGGCTTCCTCGGAAAGGCGGCCTTCGTCGCCGTCGAAGACGATGCCCGCGGTTGCCGGCGGCGTCGGATAGGTCTTGGCGAGTGCCGTGTAATCCTCGCCGGCGTCAGGCGCACGCGCCGCGACATAGACCAGCGCGGAGACGTTCGGATGCACACCCGCCTCCGTGACGATCATCCCGGAGAAGGAATGACCGACCAGAACCGTCGGGCCATCCTGTCGCGCCAGCACACGCTCGGCGGACGCAACCGCTTCGGGCAGCGTGGTCAGCGGGTTCTGCACGGCGGTGGCGTTGAGCCCCGCCGCCTGCAATCGCGCGATCACTTCCGACCAGCACGAGCCGTCGGCGAACAGGCCGTGCACCAGCACGACGTTGCGGGCCTTTGCTGGGGTTGAATTTGCGGCCATGCCACGCGTGGAGATCAGCGAAGCTGCAGCACCGGTCACGAGGGCGGCGGAAAAAGCGCGTCTGTTCATCATCATGATATCTCTTCCTTCAAGGGTGGGTGGGAGTATCTGGTTGCATGGCGCGGCGCAGAGTGGCGCCGGCCGCCTGAGATTTTGATCTCTTGTCGTCATTCACCGCCTTTCTGCCGCCCTGATGCGAGCGCCCGCTCGTTCAAGATTGAAGCAGCGCGTCGACCTCCGGCGAACGCACGACGGTGCCGTCACGCACGAAGGCTTCGTGGTTGTCGTTGATGGTGTCGCGGTCGTACAGGTAGTTAACCATGATGCCGAAGGATTCCTCGACGCCGCGTGGCGCGCTGTTGCCGAGCCAATTGATTCGTTCGAGCCGTGCGCCATTGCCGAGGTGAAAACGCGCGACGGGGTCGATGCGTATCGAGGGCTGCCGCGTCAGATAGCGGGCGCAAAGCCGCAGCAGGGGCGCGTGCAGCTTTTCGCTCCGCGCCGGGTCATTCCACCAGCCATCGCGTTCGAGTTCGGGCAACAACGCGGCATCGGGATCGTTTCCATTCGCAAGCCGTTGACCGAGCCAGCGCCGCAACCCCGGTACCGGCGACAGGGTGGAAAAGCGCTTCAGTTGCGGAAACTCCGCCTTGATCTCCTCGACCACTTGCTTGATCAGGAAATTGCCGAACGCCACGCCGCGCAGGCCGTCCTGGCAGTTGGAGATCGAATAGAAAAATCGCGGTGTCGGCGCGCGCAGCTTGCGCCCGTGCGGCCTCCTCATCCGTCTCCCGTGCGAGCAGCGGCGGCATTGCTGTGGCCAACCCCTGCACCAGCGCGACTTCGACGAAGATCAGCGGCTCGCCGGGAAGCGCGGGATGGAAGAATGCGAAGCAGCGGCGGTCGGGCGCAAGGCGCCGCCGCAGATCGTCCCAGCCCTTGATCTCATGCACCGCCTCATAGGCGATCAGCTTCTCCAGCACCGCGGCCGGCGTCTGCCAGTCGAGGCGTCGCAGCTCGATGAAGCCGCGGTTGAACCACGAGGCGAACAGATGCTTGAGGTCGGCGTCGAGCAGCTTGAGTTCCGGTTCGTCGCGCAGCCATGAGGCGATTTCACTACGCATCGCGATCAGCGCGCCGGTGCCCCCGGGCGCCATGTTGATTCGCCGCAGCAATTCCTGGCGGGGTGGATCGACGGCCCGTGCGAGAGCGGCCGCGGCTTCCGCCGTGCTGTCGGCGAGATAGCGCTCCGCCGCCGCGCGAAGCGCGGCTCTGTCGGGCTGGAACTCCGTGGCGAGATAGCGCTGGAAGCCGTGCCGATCGCCGGCGTCGAGAGCGCGCAGCACCTCGTGCAATTCCCTCGCGACCAGCGCTCCCGACGCCTCACTGCGTTCGGACAGCAGTGTTGCTGCGAGCTGCTTCGCGCGGCCGAGCGGCGCCAGTTTCGGGTTGGATAGGTCGCTGGAAGTCAGGCTGACCGGGGTCATCACTATCTCCATCTCAAGTGTGAGTGACGATGGCGCGGCGGAACTTTGCCGGTGGGACGTAGAGTCCGCCCGAGGCCGTCACGATGTCCTCGATCGATCTGGCCGCGAGCCAGTCGCGGCTTGCTGTTCCGACGTCGATGCCGAGATCGGAAGGTGACATCACGATGCCGCGGCGGCGCAGGCTGTCGCTCGCTTCCGGCGACTGTCTCTTGCCGAAATCGGTGCTGCCAGCGACGGTGCGCAATGCGGCTTCGCGTTCCTGCGGCGACCGGCAACGCAAAAGGTTGGCCACGCCACACTCGGTGACGACATGGGTAACGTCGTCGCCATAGATCATCACCGGCGGTAGCGTAAAACCGGCCGAGGCCGCGAGGTCGAACGCGTCCAGCCGTTCGACAAAGCTCGGGGCGCCATTCGGCTGATGGGTCTGCACCATCTGCACCACAAGCTTGCGTCCGCGCAGGCTCTCGCCCGCTTCCTGACCTGCGCGCAGCCAGGTCGCACTGTCGTGGCGGCGGCCACGCGGGTCGGCGCCCATGTTCGGCGCGCCGCCAAACCCAGTGATGCGGCCCTTCGTTGCCGTAGAGCTGTTGCCCTGCGCGTCGATCTGCAACGTACCGCCGATGAACAGGTCGCAGGCATATTGTCCGGCGACCTGCGCGAGTGCACGGTTGGAGCGCAGATTGCCGTCGATGCCGACCGGGAAGATATCGGCGCGGTTCGAGACGTAGCGTTCCATGCCCAGCTCGGAGCCGAAGCAATAGACGCTGTCGACAAAGCCGGCTTCGATCGCGGGGATCAGCGTCGGATGCGGGTTCAGCACGAAATGCCTGGCGATCTTACCCTTCAGTCCGCGCTTGGCGGCGTAGGTTGGCAGGATCAATTCGATCGCCGCGGTCGCATAGCCGATGCCGTGATTGAGCCGGCGCACCTGGTAGGGCTCGTAGACTGCGGCGATCGCCATCATCGCCATCAGCACGTTCTCATTCCTGATCTTGGCGGGATCGCGCGTGAACAGCGGATCGATCAGATACGGCGTCGGGCTCGGCACTACGACATCGATCCAGTCGCCGGGCACGTCGACCCGCAGCAGGCGGTCCACGATTTCGTTGACCTGCGCGACCACGACGCCGCCGCGGAACGCCGTTGCCTCAGCGATGGTCGGCGTATCCTCCGTGTTCGGGCCGGTATAGAGATTGCCCGCGCGGTCGGCCTTGTCGGCGACGACAAGTGCGACCTGCGGCGTCAGGTCCACCAGCATGCGGGCGTAGAGTTCGAGATAGGTGTGGATCGCGCCGATCCTGACCGCGTTCGCAGCGACGAGTTCGGCAAGCTTGCGGCTTTGCGGCCCCGCATAGGAGAAATCCAGGCGGTTCGCGATACCGCGCTCGAACACGGCGAGATGGTCGGGCAGCGCCAGCACAGACTGCACCATGTGCAGGTCGTGCACCCGCGCAGGATCCACCTTCGCCAGGGCTGAGGCGAGAAAATCCGCCTGCTTCTGATTGTCGCCTTCGATCGTCACGCGGTCGCCGGGTTCGATAATTGCTTCGAGCAGCCGCGTGGCGAGATCGGCTGGGCAGACTTTTCCATTCGTGCCTCTGAGCGCGGCAACCCGCGCGAGACGAGAGGCGCGATCCGTTCCGCGTCGTGACGTGTCCAACATGATGGACCTCCTTCACTGTCCTTGAAGCGAGAGGTAGGCGGCCATCATTGATTATAGAAACGATATTTTATAATATGATTGATCGTAAAATCGGATCAATGGGATGCTAGATTTCAAGCTGTTGCGCGCCTTTGTTGCCGTGGCCGATTACGGCGGTTTCCACCGCGCCGCGGAGCGGCTCAACCTGACCCAGTCGACGGTGAGTCAGCAGATCAAACGGCTTGAGCTCGAGACCGAACGGCCCTTGTTCCGGCGGACAACGCGCACCGTCGCGCTAACCGACGATGGCGAGATGCTGCTCGGCGACGCGCGTCGCCTGTTGCAACTTGAGGAAGCGGCCCGTCATCGCCTGGCGGCGCCGCGGCTGTCTGGCACGGTGCGTCTTGGCGTGGTCGAGGAGGTCGCCGGCGGCTCGTTGCCTCCGGCACTCGGCCGCTTCGCCAAACTCCATCCGGGCGTGAAGCTCGAGGTGCAGATCGGCGTCAGCGCGGAATTGATCGAGCAACTCAATGCGGGGCGGCTCGACATCGTATTCGCGAAGCGCCCGCTCGGAACCTCGAAAGGACGTCTGGTGTGGCGTGAGCCACTGGTCTGGGCCGCAGCTGACACATTCGAACTCGCTCCGGGTGCGGCGCTGCCGCTGGCCCTGTACCGCGAGCGATCCGTTTCTCGCGAGGCGGCGCTCGCCGCGCTCAACAACAACGAACTGACCTGGGAGATCATCTATACCAGCCCCAGTTTGACAGGGGTACGCGCGGCGGCGCTCGCGGGTCTTGCGATCACCCCGCTTCCTGCCAGCGCGCTGATCGCGGGCTTGCGCATTCTCGGTGTGGAAGAAGGGCTGCCGGCTCTTCCTGACCTTGAGTTCGCGATCTACGAGAAGGCGCGGCCCGACAAGGCAGCCGCGGCACTGGCTGCGGTCTTGGTGACGCTTGCACAGGGACTATCACGCCCGGCGATCTGAGATGAACCAGCGCTTCAATCGTCGAGAGCCGGCTGTAGGGCAATCGCGTCCTTGGACGTCCGGTTCTCTGAAGGTTTGCGTACGCCGGCCCCCTGTGTGCGTGGCACCACCATCATGGGGCCGGCATCCGCAAACCTTCACAATTTCGGACATTGGTCTCGATCCCCAGCGATCTCATGACCAGGGGATGCTGCTTAAAACGCGTCGCTCGGCCGTGTGAAGCGTGCAAGTGATGCAGCTTCCTTGCGCAATCTATCTGCCAAAAACTCAACACAAAGCCTGACCTTCGCGGCGGCGTGCCGGCTGTGAGGATAGACCGCATGGATGGGTGCAGCGGGCAACCGTAACTTCGGGAGCACAACTTCCAGTCGACCGGCTTCGATATCGGTGTGCGTATCCCAGATCGATTTCAGGACCAATCCTGCGCCTTGCAGTGCCCATCCATGAGCGAGTTCGCCATCGCTGCACGTTAAGTTGCATCGAATCGGCATGGTCGTATCGTCTGTCAGCGTCCAGAAGCCTTGCGGCGGGTCGCCGTAGTCGATGCTGTCGTGCTCGGTCAGATCATCGACGGTCGCCGGCCGGCCGCGGCGATCCAGATATGCGGGCGCTCCGCATATCACACGCACGTTGGGTGCGAGCTGACGCGCGATCATGCTGGAATCCGCAAGCGCGCCGAAGCGGACAGCGAGATCGTATCCTCCTTCGACAAGGTTCACCAAGCTGTCGGCCGCTTGGAGGTGAATCCGTAATCCGGAATGCAGCGACTGAAATTCCTGTAGCAGTGGCGCCAATCGCCGCCGGCTGAAGGCAAACGTCGAAGTGATACGCAGAAGTCCGCTCGCGGTGTCGCGCCCGCGAGTAGCCTCTATCTCTGCCTCGTCAACATCGGCAAGAATGCGCACGCACCTGATGTGAAACGCCGACCCTTCTTCGGTGAGCGATAGGGTACGCGTGGTGCGGTTGGCCAAGCGTACACCGAGACGCGTCTCGAGACGCGCAAGGGTCCGGCTCACAACCGCAAGCGACAAGCCAAGATGGCGTGCCGCCCCCGACAAGCTGCCTGTTTCCACGACACGCGCGAACACGATCATATCGGAAAGCCTGTCGGACATACTCTTGCTATAGCGGCAAGAAACCTTCTCTTTCAATAGCTATTATTGTCAAGGAGGCGAGAATGTATATCGGTGTCGTGAAATCCGTTTTATCCAGGGGAGCCATCGACATGGACTTACATCTGAAAGGGAAGACCGCCCTCGTTACCGGTTCGACCGCCGGTATCGGTCTTGAAATCGGCCGAAAACTTGCCGCTGAGGGCGCGGACGTCATCATCACCGGCCGCGAACAGACAAAGCTCGATCAAGCGATCGATGCGCTCCGCTGTTCCGGAGACGGAACTGTCCGAGGAGTTGTTGCGGACGCAGCCACAGCAGAAGGAGCCGCCGATCTGCTGAAGGCAGCTCCGGAAGTCGACGTGTTGGTCAATAATCTCGGCATATACGAGATCAAGCCGTTCGGTGAGATAACCGATGATGATTGGCGGCGTTATTTCGAAATCAATGTCCTAAGCGGCGCGCGACTGGCTCGGCAATACTTCCCGGGCATGCTGAAGCGCAACTGGGGCCGGATCGTCTTCATCTCCAGCGAATCCGGTTTGGTCACGCCCGGCGAGATGGTCCATTATGGCATGACCAAAACAGCGCAGCTCGCCGTTTCGCGCGGTCTCGCCGCCTTGACCAAGGGCACGAACGTGACCGTCAACTCCGTATTGCCGGGTCCAACACGCTCTGAAGGCATTATCGATTTCTTGAAGAGCCTTGCGAGCGACCCGCAGGCTTCCTCTTCTGAGATCGAGGCTGAGTTCTTTGCCAAGCATCGCAGTTCATCACTCGTCCAGCGCATGATCGAGCCGGAGGAGATCGCCGACCTCGTGGCATATGTCGCAAGTCCCCTTTCATCGGCAACCAACGGCGCAGCGTTGCGCGTAGATGGCGGCGTGACGCCGACCATCGCGTGAGGCCCGCCATGAACCTCGATCATGTCACGCTGCGCACGGCCGATCTTGAAGGCACCAGAAGCTTTCTCGAAAGGGTGCTCGATCTGAAGCCTGGCTATCGGCCTGCCTTTTCGTTTCCAGGCTATTGGCTTTACGCCGGCGGCGAACCAATCGTGCATTTAATTCCGGGGCGTTCCTCTCGCGTCGATCGATCCGGCGAGACCATCGATCACGCGGGCTTTCGCCTGGAAGGCTACTCGAAATATCGCGAGAAGCTGGACGTGCTCGATATCCATTATTCAACTATGGACCTGCCCGAGCTCAATGAAAGGCGTTTGTTCGTTCGGACCCCAACGGGCATCCTGTTGGAGTTGGTCTTCAGGGAGAACGGCGGGTAGGGGGCATTCGCGTCGTTATGGGGACGTCCGGTGTTGGCGGCAAAGCGGCCATCCAGTAGAGTCTCGCGCCCAACTGAGGCAATTAAAAACCAACGCATGTGTTCTTCGCCAGGTAGTCGCGGCAGGCGACAAAAGGGGCACGGGTCTCACGCGCATGTCATTCAGTCGGCGAGAGCCGGTCGCGAAACTGCTCGGCCATCCAGTCTATGAACACCCGCAGACGCGGCGACAGTTGCCGCGTGTGGGAGTAGAGGACGTGGACGGGCAGCGGCGACGCCGGAAAGCCGGCGAGCAC
>WNFR01008720.1_pt1 | contig 10247 bp, 9 predicted proteins | sample 5400221 | NCBI WGS metagenome assembly WNFR01 (sample SAMN13153357, study PRJNA577476) | soil metagenome | isolation source: 40 cm soil under Madrone tree | place: USA:California | collected 2016-06-14 | reverse complement strand
CCTCGAGCAGCTCGTCCTCGCGGATCCACTCCAGGCACTGCTCGAGGTTCATGATGCGCGGCGGCGTCAGCCGGATGCTTTCGTCGGCCGACGAGGCGCGCATGTTGGTGAGCTTCTTCTCCTTGGTGATGTTCACGTCGAGGTCGTTGTCGCGCGAGTTCTCGCCGACGATCTGGCCCTCGTACACGAACTCGCCGGGATTCACGAACATCGTGCCCCGGGCCTGGAGGTTGTCGATGGCGTAGCCGGTCGTGCGGCCCGTGCGATCGGCCACGAGGGCGCCGTTCTGGCGGTGCGCGATCTCGCCTTGCCACTCGTCCCAGCCATCGAAGATGTGGTTCAGCAGGCCGGTGCCCCGCGTATCGGTGAGGAACTCCGTCCGGTAGCCGATCAAGCCGCGCGAGGGCAGGCGATATTCCAGCCGCACGCGTCCGGTGCCGTGGTTGACCATCTTGGTCATGGCGCCGCGGCGGGGGCCGATCTTCTGGGTGACGGCGCCGATGAACTCCTCGGGCACGTCGATCACGAGGTGCTCCATCGGCTCCAGCATCCGCCCGCTCTCCTGCCGCGTGATGATCTCGGGCTTGCCGACCTCCAGCTCGTAGCCCTCCCGGCGCATCAACTCGATCAGGATCGCCAGCTGCAGCTCCCCGCGGCCGGAGACCCGGAAGGTGTCGGGCGACTCCGTCTCCTCCACGCGGATGCCCGGGTTGAGCTTGCGCTCCTTCATCAGACGCTCGCGCAGCTGCGGAGAGGTCACGAATCGCCCCTCCTTGCCGGCGAAGGGCGACACGTTGGCCGAGAAGAGCATCGAGACGGTGGGCTCGTCGATCCGGATGAGCGGCAGGGCCACCGGGTTCTCGACGTCGGCCACCGTCTCGCCGATGTCGATCGACTCGATGCCGGCGATGGCGACGATGTCGCCCGCGCTCGCCTCCGGAATTTCCGTTCGTTTCAGTCCTTCATAGCCGTACAGCACGGTGACTTTTGCTGCCTCGATGTTGCCGTCGCGATGCACGACGGCGATGCGCTCGGCCTGCCGCACGCGCCCGTTGACGAGGCGGCCGATCACGAGCCGGCCGACATAATCGTCCCAGTCGAGCATCGTGACGCGGAACTGCAGGCCGGCGGCGGGATCGAAGCGGGGCGCCGGCACCGTGGTCAGAATGGTCTCGAAGAGCGGCTCGAGGCTCTGGCCCTCGACCTTCAGATCCGTCGTGGCCGTGCCGACGCGCGCGTTGGTGTAGAGGACGGGGAAGTCGAGCTGGTCCTCGGTGGCGTCGAGGTCGATGAAGAGATCGTAGACCTCGTCGAGCACCTCGGCCGCCCGCGCGTCGCCGCGATCGATCTTGTTGATGACGACGATCGGCGGCAGGCCCGCCTCCAGCGCCTTCTTGAGCACGAACCGCGTCTGCGGCAGCGGCCCCTCGGCGGCGTCCACCAGCAGCAGCACGCCGTCCACCAGCGTCAGCGTGCGCTCGACCTCGGAGCCGAAGTCGGCGTGGCCGGGGGTGTCCACGATGTTGATGTGCACGCCCTTGTAGGTCACGGCCGTGTTCTTGGCCATGATGGTGATGCCCTTCTCGCGCTCGAGGTCCATCGAGTCCATGATCCGCTCGGCCACCGCCTCGTTCTGGCGGAACAGGCCGGACTGCCAGAGCATGGCGTCGACGAGCGTGGTCTTGCCGTGATCGACGTGGGCGATGATCGCCACGTTACGAATGCTTTCGCGCTGTTGCATCACTCCACTGTACCATGTCGAGGTGCGGTGTCCGCGCTGCGGCGGTCAGAGCGTGCGACGCAGCTCGCGGGTCGGCGCGTTCGAGCGGCTGATCAGCATCATCTATGTCTATCCGTTCCGCTGCCCGCGCTGCACCCACCGCTTCCGGGCGCTCAACTGGGGCCACCGCTACCCGCATCCGAAGGGTGAGCGGCGCGACAATGAGCGCGTGATGGTCCGGCTGCCGGCGCGGCTCACCGCGGGCACCGAGACCGCCGAGGCCGAGACGACGGACCTGTCGGTCAGCGGCTGCGCGGTGCGGACCGACGCGCGCTTTCCGCCCGGCACCGAGGTGCGGTTCACGGTGCAGCTGGGCGCCGCCGGCCGGTCCGTGGAGATTGCCGAGGCGGTGGTGCGCGCCAGCCACGAGGGCCGCGTCAGCCTGCAATTCGTCCACGTCGGCGTCGACGAGCAGCGGCAGCTCGCGGAGTACATCAACGCCGTTGCCCTGCCCATCAGCGGCGGCCGGCCGGCCCGCCGGCCGCGCCTGTCGATCGAGGTGGTGGTGGTGGCGGTGGCCGGCCTGCTCGTGATCTTCCTGATTCTTTCGATGGTGACCCACATCGGCTCGCCCGCGCGGTGAGGCGGCCCGCGCCGTCGCCGCTGCTATAATGATCAGCGCTTTGTCCCCCCTCCGACCGCTCCCCGTGCTTCGCGCGCTGCTCGTCGTCGGCGCCGTCGCGCTCGGGGCGGGCTCGGCGTGGGCCCAGGCCAAGCCGGCGGTCCGGACACCCCGCGCCGTGATGACGCTCGAGAAGGGCGGCGAGATCGTGCTCGAGTTCTTTCCTCAAGATGCGCCCCGGCACGTCGAGAACTTCCTGGCGCTGGCGAAGAAGGGTTTCTACGACGGGCAGCGCGTGCATCGCGTCGAGCGCGGCTTCGTCGTCCAGTTCGGCGACCCGCAGACGAAGACGCTGCCGCTCGACGACGCCCGCATCGGCGGCGGTGGGCCCGGCTACACGCTGAAGGCCGAGTTCAACTCCCGCAAATTCGAGCGCGGTGTGCTCGGCATGGCGCGCAGCAACGATCCAGATTCCGCCGGCAGTCAGGTCTACATCATGCTCGGCCCCGCCCCGCACCTGAACGGCCAGTACACCGCGTTCGGTCAGGTGACGAAGGGCCTGGAGGTCGTGGACACGATCCGCGTCGGTGACCGCATCAAGTCGATCAAGGTGGTGCCATGAAGCAGACGGGACTGATCACGCTCGACAATGGCAACGAGATCCGCCTGGAATTCTTCCCGCAGGACGCGCCGAAGACGGTCGAGAACTTCGTCACCCTGGCGAAGAAAGGCTTCTACAACGGCCTGACCTTCCACCGCGTCGTGCCCGGCTTCGTCGTGCAGGGCGGTTGCCCCAAGGGCACCGGCACCGGCGGCCCCGGCTACACCATTCCCGCCGAGTTCAACCAGAACAAGCACCTGCGTGGCTCGCTGGCCATGGCGCGCAGCCAGCAGCCCGACTCCGCGGGCTCGCAGTTCTACATCACCTACGGCGCGCAGCCGCACCTCGACAACGACTACACCGTGTTCGGCAAGGTCACGAGCGGCATGGAGCACGTCGATCGCATCCGCCAGGGCGACAAGATGAAGTCCGTCACCATCACCGAGGAATAGCGGTGCCCTGGTCGCTCCTGCTGCGCGGCGGCACCGTCATCGACGGCACGGGGACACCGGGCCGGCGCGCCGACGTGGCCGTGGAGGGCGAGCGCATCGCCGCCGTCGCGCCGAGTCTCGCCGGCGCCGCCGACCGCGTCCTCGACGTCGCCGGACGCGTGGTCGCGCCCGGCTTCATCGACATGCACTCGCACTCCGACCTCTTCTACTTCGGCTGCCCGTCGGCGGAGTCCAAGATCCGCCAGGGCGTGACGACGGAAGTCGTCGGCATGTGCTCCTTCTCCCAGGCGCCGGTTCGCCCCGAGCAGCAGGCGCTCATGAACGGCTGGGTCGGCGGCATCGGCATGACCCCGGACCTCCAGTGGGAGACCTTCGGCGAGTATCTCGACGCGCTGCGGAGCGTGCGGCCGTCGGTCAACGTCGTGCACCTCGTCGGCCACGGCGCCCTGCGCATCGCGGCCATGGGCTTCGAGGCGCGGCCGGCCGGCGCCGACGACCTGCGCGGGATGGAGCGGCTGCTCGGCGAGGCGATGGACGCCGGCGCCTGGGGCTTCTCCACCGGGCTCGTCTATCCGCCCAGCGCGTACGCGAACACCGAGGAGCTGATCGCCCTCGCGCGCTCGATGCGCTCGCGCCACGGGTTTTATTTCTCGCACGTGCGCGGCGAGTCGTCGATGCTGCTCGACTCGATCGCGGAGGCCATCCGCATCGGCGACGAGGGCGGCGTGCCCGCGCAGATCGCGCACGTGAAGGCCTCGGGCCGCGAAAACTGGTCCAAGCTGGACGGCGCCCTCGGTCTGATCGACGAGGCGCGCCGCCGCGGCGTGGACGTCGCCGGCGACGTCTACCCGTACAACGCCGGCAGCACGAAGATGGACAACCTCATGCCGGCCTGGGCCCACGAGGGCGGCATGGGGAAGCTGCTCGAGCGTCTGGCCGACCGTGCGACGCGCAAGCGCATCACCGACGAGTGTCTCGTGGACGGCGAGCGCTGGGGGACTGTCTCGCAGGGCGGCGTCGGCTTCGACCAGATCTTCGTCGCCGCGTGCCGTCGTCGCGAGCTGGAGGGCCTGAACCTCGCCCAGATCGCGACGCAGACGGGCAAGGCACCGGCCGAGGCGCTGATGGACCTGCTGCTCGAGGAGAAGTGCACGGTCGGCATGGTGTCCTTCTCGCAGAGCCTCGACAACGTCGCCAAGGTGCTGGCGCACCCGGCGCTGATGATCGGCTCGGATTCGATCCCGCTCTTCGAGGGCGAGGGCGACCGCCCCGGCAAGCCGCACCCGCGCTCGTACGGCACGTTTCCCCGCGTGCTCAGCGAGTACGCGCGCGAGCGCAAGCTGTTTGCCCTGGAGACGGCGGTGCACAAGATGACCGGGATGCCGGCGGCGCGGCTGGGCCTGCGTGACCGCGGCGTCGTGAGCGCAGGCGCCGTGGCCGACCTCGCGGTCTTCGACGCGGCCACCGTGAAGGACGAGTCCACCTATCCCGATCCGCACCGCTATCCAACCGGCATCCCGTACGTGATCGTGAACGGGCATGTCGCGGTGGACGGCGGCCGTCTCGTCGGCCCCCGCGCCGGACGCGTGCTGACACCGCCGCGATGACCCCGTGACGCGTCGGCGGCTGTCGACGCCGGTCATCGTCGGCGCCGTGGCCGCACTGATGGCGGTCTTCGACCTCGGCGCCGTCGTCTTCGCCACCAACGACGAGGCGCGTTTTCCGCTGCTCGCGCGCGACATCCTCACGCGCGGCGACGTGTGGTTTCCCCAGCTCAACGGCGTCGTCTATCAGAACAAGCCGCTGCTGCTGGCCTGGCTGATCGCGCTGGTCTCGTGGCCGATCGGGCAGGTGACCGCGCTCACGTCCCTGGTGCCCTCGATCCTGGCGGCGATCGCGCTCGCGCTCGTGGTCTACGCGGCGGCGCGCGACATGTTCGGGCCCGACGCCGGGCGCTACGCCGGCCTCGTGGTCGCGACCTCGCAGGGCTTCGTGATCCACGCGCGGCAGGCGATGCCGGACATGCTGCTGACGCTGTTCGTCACAGTCGCCCTGTGGCAGGGCTGGCGGCTCACGCGCGGCCGGCCGCGCGCGTGGCTCGGGTTCTATGGCGCCACCGGCCTCGCGTTCTGGACGAAGGGGCCCGCGGGGCTGTTGCCACTCCTGCTCCTCGTCGTGTGGGCCCTCCTCGAGGATCGCCGCCACCGGCTCGCCTCGCTGCGTCTGCCGCGCGGACTGGCCCTGCTCGCGGCGATCGTCGCGCCGTGGCCGCTCATCGGGCTCCTCGGGCAGCCGTCCGGGCTGCAGGCGGCCGTCGTGAACGATCAGATGGCGTGGTACCTGCGGCGGGCAGGCAGCGGGTCGACGCTCGTCGCCCCCCTCCAGAACGCGTTCGGCATCCTGTTTCCCTGGATGCTGCTCACGCCGCTCATCGTCGTGCAGGCGGTCCGCGCGCTCCGCGGCCGCGGCGGCGAGCGCGACACGGTGCAGCTGCTGCTCACGTGGGCGGCGGTGACGTTCGTCGCGGTCGCCCTCTCCGCCCAGCAGCGCGTGCGGTACTACCTGCCGCTCCTCACGCCGGTGGCCCTGCTGACGGGCTGGTGGCTCGCGGGGGTCATCGTGCGTCATCGCGCGGTCGCGAGGGTCCCGTGGGGCGTGTACGCGGCCGTGGGCGGCGCGCTCGCCGTGAGTGGCGGGGTGACGCTGGCCGCGCGCCCCGACACCCGCGCGCAGCTCGCCGCGGCCTGGCCGGTGTGGGGTGGCCTTGCCCTGGCGCTCGCGGTGCTCGGGCTCGCGGCCGTCGCCGCCGTCGTGTTGTCGCCGGCCACGCGCCGCCGCCCGCGAGCGTTTGCGCTGGCCTGCGTCATCGCGGCGCTCGCGGCCGCCGGCGCCTACCGTGCCGACACCCGCCGTCCGACGACCGAGGAGTTCGGCCGGCTGGAGGCGCGCGTGCGGCCGCTGGCCGGCGCGAACGGCGCGGTCATCGCGTGGGACGTCGCCGACCTGCCGCTGAACTTCTACCTGCGCCGGCCGGTGCTCGAGGTTCACACGCGCGAGGGGTTGTCGCGCGCGTTCGACGGGCACGCGGCCGTGGCCGTCGTCGGCGAGCGGGTGGTGCAGAGCGCCGACAACCCTGCGGGCGTCACCGTGCTATGGCGCGCGACCCTCGGCGCGCGCGGCGTCGCCGTGCTGGCCCCCGAGCGCTGAGCCCGGGCGCGCAACGTTTGTTGGTAGGGCGCGCCCTCGGCCGTCGAACGGCCCCCGGGCGCGCAACTACATCCCTCCTCCGCCTGCTCCGCGGGGGACCCACTCGAAGTTCAGCACGCTGACGCGGGCGGTCGTGGTGCCCGCGGGCAGTGGCGCCTGGAAGAACGAGCGGCCGCGCGGCGGGACGTCGAGCGGCACGTAGGCGACGCGCCTCTCGATCAGCCGCCCCGCGGCGTCGAGCGCCTCGACGTTCAACCGCACCCGGGTGGCGTGGGCGTCGTAGACGTTGTAGACGTACCCCTCGAGCTGCGGCCCGCGGCGCCCGGCCGTCACCGTCGCGTCGACGCGGAAGTAGCGCGACTCGGGCGTGCCGGCGCCGAAGCCGGTGTCCTGCGCGGCGGCGCCGGTGGCCGCCATCAGCGTGAGCGCGATTGCTGCCAGCGTGACACGGTGGTGGGTCATCCTCTCCTCCAGGTAACCTATAGACTCTGACGCCCCCTCGCGCGGTTCCGGCGTGTACACTTGCGGGCACTCGAAGGATCTACGGAGGCCGACCCATGCTGGATCTCGAGCTGACGGGCAAGGTGGCGATCGTGACCGGCGGCAGCGCCGGGCTCGGCCGCGCCGCGGCGATAAAGCTGGCGCGCGAGGGCGCGCGCGTGAGCATCTGCGCGCGCCGCAAGGAAGTGCTGGAGCGCACGGCGGGAGAGATCCGGCAGGCCGGCGGCGAGGTGCTCGCGATTCCCGCCGACGTGACGCGCGCCGAGGACGTGGAGGCCGTGGTGAAGGCGACCGCCGAGCGCTTCGGCGGCGTCGACATTCTCCTGAACAACGCCGGCACCTCGGCGGCGGCCGCCTTCATGGATGTCGACGACCGCACGTGGCAGACCGACATCGAGCTCAAGCTGATGGCCGCCATCCGGTTCTCCCGGCTGAGCATCCCGATCATGCAGAAGCGCGGCGGCGGCGTCATCATCAACGTCACCACCGTCGGCGGCAAGGCGCCGGCGGCGCGCGCGGTGCCCACGGCGGTGACGCGCGCGGCCGGCATCAACCTCACCAAGGGGCTCGCGAACGAGTACGCGTCGTCGGGCATCCGGGTGAACACGATCTGCCTCGGGCTCGTGAAGAGCGAGCAGTGGGAGCGCCGCGCGAAGGGCGGCGACGTCGAGGCCGTCTATCGCGAGGGCGCCAAGCGCGTGCCGATCGGCCGCATGGGCGAGGCGGAGGAGTTCGGCGACCTCGTCGCGTTCCTCGTCTCCGCGCGCGCGGCGTTCATCACGGGCACCGCGATCAACTTCGACGGCGGGATGGCGACGGTCGTGTAATCGTCCCCGCCTCCGCGACGCCCGGCGCCGGTGACGCATCCAAAGCCATATGGATACCCTCAGCCTGGCCCGGTTCGATCGGACGCTCGAGTTGCCGACGGGCGAGCGCGTGCGCATTCGGCCCATCCGCCCCGAGGACGAGCTCCGTCTCTCCGAGCTCTACGACCGCTCCAGCCGCGATACCCGCTACCAGCGCTTCTTCACCGTTCTGCGTCGCCTGCCGCCGGACTGGGCACGTCTCCTCGCCAACGTGGACTACGATCGGCGCTTCGCACTCGTGGTGGAGGACCTCACGGCACCATCGACGTCCCTGATCGGCGTCGCGCGCTACGAACCGGTGGAGGAGGGCGTTGCCGAGGTCGCCTTCGTCGTCGAGGATCGCTGGCAGGGCAAGGGGCTGGGCACGCTGCTCATCACGGAGCTCTTTCGCGCCGCGGCGGAGAACGGGATCACGCGCTTCCGCGCCTCGGTGCTCGCCGATAACCGCCGCATGCTCGACCTGCTCGTGCGCCACGCCGACGTGCTCGAGCGCAAGGTACAGCAGGGCGTGGCCGATCTGCTGCTGACGCCGAAGGCCTACCGGCCGCGCACCGTCAGCACCGGGCAGTGAGCGGTCGCCACCACGCGGCCGGCCACCGAGCCCAGGAAGAATCGCGCGGCGCCCGTGCGACCGTGGGTCCCGACGACGATCATGCCGGCGCGCCGTCCGCGCGCCGTCCTCACGATGCGGTCCGCCGGCACGCCCTCCACCAGCAGGCCGCGCGCCCTCACGCGGGCCCGGCGGGCCTTGGCCACCAGCGTGTCGAGCCTGCGTTGCGCGGACGCGCGCTGCGAGCGGATCAGGGTGTTCCAGACGGCCGGCGTGACGTAGGCGTCGGCGACCAGCGGCGCCGGCGGGCTCAGCACGTGGAGTAGCAGCAGCTCGGCGCGATCGCGCCGCGCCATGTTCACGGCCCAGGTGAACGCCGCGCCCGAGGCGGCAGAGAAGTCGGTCGCGTGCAGGATCCCGGCCATGGCGCGCTCCTCCGTGCCGCCGAGGGTACCCCTTCGGGCGCGGCCGCTATTATGCTTTTTGAGGCATAATAGGCGGCGTGGCTCGCGTCGCCGGCGCCCTTCTCGTCGTCGCGCTCGCGCTCGTGCCGGCGGCCGCCCAGCCGCCCGCGTCGCGGACGGTCATCCTCTCGACCACGACCAGCACCCAGGACTCCGGTCTGCTCGACGTGCTGGTGCCGATGTTCGAGCAGCAGACCGGGTTCACGCTGAAGACGGTGCCGGTCGGGACGGGCCAGGCGTTGGCGCTCGCCGCGCGCGGCGAGGCCGACGTCGTCCTCGTCCACGCGCCGTCGCTCGAGAAGAAGTACGTCGAGGAGGGCACGCTGTCGAACCGCCGCCTCGTCATGGTCAACGACTTCGTCGTGGTCGGCCCCACGCGCGACCCGGCGGGCGTCCGCGGTGAGACGCGCGCGGTCGCCGCGCTGGCGAAGATCGCGGCCTCGGGGTCCCGCTTCGTGTCGCGTGGCGACAGGTCCGGCACGCACGTCCTCGAGCAATCGCTCTGGAAGCAGGCCGGGGTGACGCCGGCCGCGCCGTGGTACATCGAGTCGGGGCAGGGCATGGGGGCGACGCTCGCGCTCGCCGACGACCGGCAGGCCTACACGCTGAGCGATCGCGGAACGTATCTCGCGTTCGGCCGGCGCGTGGCGCTCGCCATCCTGGTCGAGGGCGACCGCGCGCTGCTCAACGTCTACGCCGTGCTGGAGGTCAATCCCGCCAACGGGCCGCGCGTCAACACCGCCGGCGGCCGGGCCTTCGCCGACTTCATGCTGGCGCCCGGGACGCAGGCGGTGATCAAGACGTTCGGAGTCGAGAGACTCGGCCAGCCGTTGTTCGTGCCGATCGCCGGCAAGACGGATTCGGACCTCTAGTCCGTGGACCTGCTCGTCGCCGGCGTGCGGGAGGCGCTGCGACTCCTCGTCACCGGCGACCGCGAGGTCTTCGCGGTCCTCTGGCTCTCGCTCCAGGTCTCCGGGCTCGCGACGCTGCTCTCGCTCGCGCTCGGCATTCCCGCCGGCGCCGCGTTCGCGTTGCTGCGCTTTCCGGGCCGCACGCTCGTCGTCTCCGCGGTGAATGCGGGCATGGGCCTGCCGCCCGTGGTGGTCGGCCTCTTCGTCACGCTCCTGCTGTGGCGGAGCGGACCACTCGGCGCGTGGGAGATCCTCTACACGCCGGCGGCCATCGTGCTGGCCCAGGCGGTGATCGCCGCGCCGATCGTCATGGGCATCACGCTGGCGGCGGTGCAGAACGTCCCCGAGAAGTT
>WNFR01008718.1_pt1 | contig 10247 bp, 9 predicted proteins | sample 5400221 | NCBI WGS metagenome assembly WNFR01 (sample SAMN13153357, study PRJNA577476) | soil metagenome | isolation source: 40 cm soil under Madrone tree | place: USA:California | collected 2016-06-14 | reverse complement strand
CCTACGACGCCAAAGGTTTACTCAAGGCAGCGGTGCGCGATAATAATCCCGTGCTCTTCTTCGAACACAAGTTCCTCTACCGCCGCATCAAGGAAGAGCTGCCCGCCGAAGATTACACCCTGCCCATCGGGAAAGCCGCCGTGCGCCGCGAAGGCCGCCACCTCACGATCCTTTCCTACGCCGCGATGATGCACACCTCGCTCGAAGCCGCCGAAGCGCTCGCCAAGGAAGGCGTCGAAGCCGAAGTCATCGACCTGCGCACCCTGCTCCCTCTCGATGAGGAAACGATTTTGCAGTCCGTGAAAAAGACCAACAAAGTCCTGGTCGTCCACGAAGACACCAAGACCGGGGGCATCGCCGGCGAAATCGCCGCCCTCCTCTGCGAAAAGGCCTTCGGCGATCTCGACGGCCCGCTCATGCGCGTCACTTCGCTCGATACGCCTGTGCCGTACGCGCCGACACTGGAAGACTATTTTCTTCCCAACGCGCAGAAAGTTTTCGCGGCCGCAAAGGAGTTGGCGCGCTATTAGCTTTTGGTGGCACAGCCCATTCTGTTCCATCGCGCGTGTTTTGCGCGATGAATCTTGGCTGTGCTCTTCGTTTTGACGAGACCTAGAGGAGAACGCACATGGCAGTCGACATCGTAATGCCCCAAATGGGCGAAAGCATTTTTGAAGGCACCATCACCAAGTGGCTCAAGAAGCCCGGCGATAAAGTCGAGCGCGACGAGCCGCTGTTTGAGATTTCGACTGATAAAGTCGACGCGGAAATTCCCTCGCCCTCCGCCGGCGTGCTGAAAGAGATCAAAGTCGGCGAAGGCAAGACAGTGCCGATCCAAACCGTGGTCGGCGTGATTGATGCCGCTGGCGACGGCGCTGCCGCGGCCAAGGCTGCTCCTGCTCCGATTCCTGCATCGAAAGTTGCTGAGCCCGCCAGGCCTGCGGCTCCCGCACCTGCCGCAAAGCCGCAGATTGTGCCGCCGGCGCAAGCCCCCAGGCCCGCCGCCGCGGCGCCTGCTTCCGCTGCCGCTTCCGGACCAGGTCCCGTGCCCTCGCGCCCAGCCGGAGAGCGCATCCACAGTTCGCCGCTCGTCCGCCGCATGGCCAAGGAACGCGGCATCGATCTCGCCACCATTCCCGGTACCGGTGCGGGCGGCCGCATCAGCAAGCAAGACATCGAAGCCTACCTCGCCGGTGGCGCTCAACCGTCAGCCGAAGTTGCCGAGCCCGCCGCAGCGGCCTATGCTCCCCCTGCACCGGCGCCGCAACGCGCCGCCGCTCCGCCCCCACCGCCGCCTGCTACCTCCGGCGGCCAGGTGCACGTGGCTTTTGAGTCCGCCGTGCCCCGCGAAAAAATGTACTTCGGTAATTACGAAGTGCAGCCCATGAGCATCATGCGCCAGCGCATCGCCGAGCACATGATCGCCTCCAAGCGCGTGTCGGCACATGTCTATTCCGTCGACGAGGTGGACATGACTAAAGTCGCCTCCTTGCGCGCCAAGTCCAAGGACGAATTCGAGAAGCGCTACGAGACCAAGCTGACCTTTATGCCCTTCTTCATCAAGGCCGCCGTCGCCGGCTTGCGCGCCTTCCCCACCATGAACGCCTCGCTCGACGGCACGAATGTCATCATCCACAAAGAAATCAATATCGGCATCGCCGTAGCCCTCGAGTGGGGACTGATCGTTCCGGTCATAAAGAACGCCGACGAAAAAAACCTCCTGGGCATCCAGCGCAACTTGAACGATCTCGCCGAGCGCGCGCGTACCAAGAAGCTCAAGCCCGACGAAGTCCAGGAAGGCACTTTCTCCATCACCAATCCCGGCGTGTTTGGCGGGCTCTTCGGCTTGCCGGTCATCAGCCAGCCGAACGTCGGCATCCTCGGCCTCGGCGCCATCGAAAAGAGGCCGGTGGTCATCAACGACTCCATCGCCATCCGCTCCATGTGCTACGTGACGCTGAGCTATGACCATCGCGTGGTGGACGGCGCCATCGCCCATCAATTCCTCCACAAGGTCAAGGAAACGCTGGAAAACTGGAGCGAACCCCTCCTTTAACCGCACTTCGCAAATTCCGTTAAGTCTCTTTATGCCAACGCTTGCGGCCTCTTTAGAGAACGCTGTCTCTGCCGCCCTAAGAAACTTACAGCCTCTTTTGCGAAAGCACCCGGGGTGGGGATACCTCCTGTTTGCTCAACCTTAACAAGTCCGCCCGGGCCAAATCCCTGCCCAGCGATTCGCGCAGTTTCGGGCGTCGTCCGGCTCTGATGTACCGTGGCTCGTCTAGCGGTCATCCACAAAATAGAAAGTATACTTGCGTTTTTATTTACCAATAGTATATAGTAAAGACAATTGCTGGGGAGCCGCTGGAAGACCTGGCGCAATTAAGGAGCGTCCATGCGCATGAAAACAGGAGACCGCTGGCATTGCACCAATCCGGTTTGCGGATGCGAGGTGCTGGTCGAGAGCGGTGCACGCGAGGAGGGAAAGAATCCCCGCTGCTCGTGCGGCGCGGCAATGAAAAAGAAATACGCATCGCCGGTGCTCACCTATCTGGACTTTCTTCACCTGGAAGAAACACCCAAGGTCACCGCTCGCGAGGAGTAGACGGTGCACGGCTATTTCTTCGGTTTCTCGCCAGGGTCGGGCTCGCGACGATCGCTGGCGGCCCGCGGTCAGTTTCTCAATACCTTCGCAGGACTCGCGTTCTCCGTAGCGTTCTCGCTGCTCGCCCTGGGCAGCTATCTGATCGAGCAGCAACTCGAGAATCCGGTCGAGGCCCAGTCGATCGTATTGCTCTTTGCCGCGCTGCTGATCGCCACGGCAATCACGTTGTTATATTGCCTGCTGCATCCATCCAGGAAGTCACGGCGCCGTGTTGCCGCCTGGCCAGGCGCAGCTTGCTGGGAACCGAGAACGATTGTGGTTGCTCGATGCAATACGGGGACGCGGATCGAGGACCGAAACGATCTGCCGCTGCACGGCCGCTACGTGGACAGCACGCGCATCCGCATTCAGCGCCAGCCGGGATTCACGCGCGAGGAATTGCCGGGAAGTAGCGCTCCTCCAGAATCAGCCGATGATGCAGCTCGTGCCCGGCCACAATGAAGGCCAGCGCACGCACGCTGACTTCGTTCTTGTTGGCCACTCCGCGCCGCTGCCAGGCATCTTTTTGCAAAGACCTGAAGAGCGCAATGGTGGCCGCACGCACCAGCCCGAACTCCTGGGCCAGATTTGCCAGCGTGCGCTCCGCGAAGTTCCCTCCGCGCACGTAATCATCCTGTTCGAATCCGGAAAGCGGCGTCTGGTCGCCGCGCGCAATCCGCAAAGCGCGGTACGCGAAAATGCGTTCAGTATCGCTCACGTGGCCCAGCACTTCTTTCACCGTCCACTTGTCCGGCGCATAGCGGAAGTTGCCGTCACGCTCGCTGCGCGCCGCAAATAGCTGCGCCATCTGCAACCGCTGGGCTTCGAGGATGCCCACAATGTCGCTGCCTTTGACTTTGGAGATATAAGCTTCGTAGGAGGGTGCGTATTCCCCCGGCACGGGCCTAAGGGCGGCTTTTTTGGGTTCCATCAGGCTAGTATACCGCTGCTCGATACCCCAGATTCAATCCTGCATCTGCCGAAAAAGAAGCCCGGCTTCTCGGCTGGAATCAGGAAACCGGAACGGCCGCCGCCGGCTCGGGCGCGGCTTCACGCGAAGCGTTTTTTGCGCTTGCACCCTCAAGCCGCTGCTGAAGGATCACAACGGCAGCGACGGTTACCAAGCACGCGAGCCACGGCAAGATCGGTGACACCCAAAACAGCTTGACTCCCTGGCGCAGCACCGCAAACCACGCCAGCGTGAGCACCAGCCCCAGCCCGAACGCTACCTTGCGTTCCTGCGTCCATCCCAGCGGAAACGCGCATAAGGCGTAGACGAACAGGGCAAAGGGAAAGCCCACCACCAGATCGATGAAGTAGTGCTCGCCGCTGCCGAGTGTCGCGAACGCGGTGAATACCATAAAAACCATGGCAATGGATCGTTCCCACACGGATAGCCCTCGCGAAAACCACCACGCCAGAAGAACCCATGCGATATGCAAGGATGGCATCGCGTTACGGTAGCCCGCTACCAGGATAGGCTCCAGGAGCAGGCGCGCCGCTTGGTCGATGGTGAGTGGATTCCACGGGAATCGCGGACCGAAAATGTACGTGGGGCCCAGCGCGGGAAAAAGATTATAGAAAATTACTCCGATAGGGGCGGTGACCAAGAACGCCGCCATCGCGGGAATCGCCGCTTTACTTCCGTGAAGCAAGTGTCCGGCAGCTACCATGGCCAAGAGCACTGGCAATCCGATGTAAATGAACATTCCAGCGTCACCAAAACGGTGCCAGGTGGCATACGCCTGGCCCATGAGGAAGGAGAGTTGCACGCGCAGGCTGGCGTCGAACGAATATAAGTAAAGATCGAGAACCTTGGGATTCAGCTTTGACGTCAAGGCGTGAAACAACACGGCGGCAGCATCCACGCCTAAAGAGAGAAATGCGAACAGGAAGGCCAGCCTCATCCGCGTGCTTTCTTCACCGCGCGACCAGGCTGCACGAATCGCAAGCGCCACCAAACTCGCGAGACCCAGGAACGACAGCAACCCAAAGGCATTAAAGTTGTAATGCAGAAACTTGAAGTCAATCACCGCCAGCGTTCCAGCCCCTGCCGCCACGCCTGCGGCATCACGCCACGATGGTTTCACTCGCAGGTGCAACACGATGATTGCGGCCAATCCCACGCTGACAAGTACGTTGAATACGGCAATATCGTACAAGCGCTTGTTTGTTGCGGCCCACAGGGCAGCGGCTACCACCACCAAAGTAAAAGCGATTCTTATGGGCACAGATAGCTTCATCGCATCGGAGGCTGGCACTTACGGAGCGGAATCAAATGTGCTCCGCTTTTCTTTCTGCAGCCGTACCTCTAACAACCTATCGCACCGTGGACCAAGATCGCCCTGAAACGCTGCGCCGTTGTATGCAACCAGTAAAGAATTCAATGTCTTCGCGATATAGATCGGAATCTGTGGTGTTCAGCGAGTAGCGATTTGTTCTTGAACGGCGCGGCGGAACTCTTGCGGATGCGCGATCATCAAGAAAGCCTCCGGGGTGCCGCCGATCCCAACTACGATGACCGAACCATAACCTAGCAATCTGCCCGTGGTGCTTTCTTCCACGCCGATGCTCTCAACGCGCGACAGCATCAAATCCAGCGTGCGCCGGCTAGTCATGCCCGTCTTGACCAGCACGCGCCGATTTGTGACCGCCATCTCCGTGGCGTTGCGCTTCGCGACGCCATAGCTGAACGTAATGATGGCTGCCACGAGCAGGATGGCCCCGGCGAGGGCCATCATTTTGGGGCTGATCGTGGCGCTGCCGACCACCAGCCCGGCGGAGTCGCCCGTGGCAATGGCTTCCACCAACAGCGCCATGCCTGGTACCAGCAGCAACAACCCGCCGAACGCCGGACCCAGCAGCACCAACCAGTGACGCCGGGTTCGATACAGCAGCGTCTCTCCTGGCACGAGATTTCTATCGACGTAACCCATTCCCGCCTCTCCGAGCGCTTCGGTCCTTAAATTCCGCTTTGTTTCCGGAAGCTGCGCGAATCATACTTGATGGCCATCCGCTGTCAAATGTTGGATGCAACGCCGGCCGGAATGGAATGTAGGAGCTCGCGCAGCAAAGAGATAAGAATGGAGCGTTCATTGCAGGTCGAACAAATTCGAGTCGCATTTCAGGGCGAAGCCGGCGCCTTCAGCGAAGCGGCCGCGGTGCAGTTGCTGGGCGAAGAAATTGTCACCGTGCCTCGCCCGACCTTTGACGCTACGTTTCGCGCCATCCCCGAAGGCGCCGCCGATGCGTTGCTTGTCCCGGTAGAGAACTCGCTGGCTGGCTCGGTGGTGCGTGTTTACGATTTGCTTTTGGACAGTGAACTCGCCATCAGTGCGGAGACGATTCTGCCCATCGAGATGAACTTGATTGCCTGCCCAGGCGCCTCGCTCAGCGACATCTGTTCCATTTCTTCGCATCCCATGGCGCTGGCGCAATGCGAACGCTTCTTCGGCCAACATCCGCACATCAAGCGGCTGCCCGCGGAAGATACCGCCGGAAGCGTGCGCGAGGCTATCGCGCGCGGTGACAAAACTCATGCCGCGATTGCCGGCAAACGCGCTGCGGTTCGCTATCGCGGCGAGATCATTGCCGAGAGAATTCAAGACAACGCAGAAAACTTCACGCGCTTTGTATTGCTGCAGCCCGTGAGAGAGGCAGCAGGCGCTCACGCTCAGGAAGCCCGCAAAATGTCGATTGCCATGCGCCTCGCGCATCGCCCCGGCTCGCTACTCTCTTCACTCGAGCCGTTCGCCCGCAACAGCGTGAATCTTCTTAAGATCGAGAGCCGCCCGATTCACGGCCGCCCCTGGGAATATCAGTTCTTCATCGACGTGGAAGCGGACAGCGTTGCCCGCCTCGAGCAAGCGCTGCGCGAAGTGCGAGCAGCCGCGCACGAGGTTCGCGTCCTCGGCTTGTATCCGGCAGCGCAAAATCGGTCCTGAAATGCGAGAGGCCAGCGCGCGCCGGCCTCTCGCTATTCTTTTGCTTCTTTGCCTGCCTGCTTCATTGCTAGCAGTAGCTGCATGCTTCTTCGCCCATCATGCCGTTGCCGTTTCGGCCGGTGACATCCTCGCTGATGCGGCGCAGACGGCGTCCAAGACGCTCCGCAAGCTGGTGCCGCGCGCGCCACAGACGAGCCTTTAGCGTGTTTTCCGTCACACCGAGCTTCTTCGCGGCTTCGCCAGTGGAATATCCCTCCATTTCGCGAAGCACAAACGCGGTGCGCAGCAGCGGCGAGAGCTCGTCCAGATTGGCGCTGATCATCTCGCGCAGCTCCGTCCCCTCAAATACTTGCTCGGGATTCGGTCCCTTGGCGGCGAAGCGTTCGGTCGCCGGCAATTCGTCCTCGCGGGGCGTCTCGTCCAGCGAAACGGCCGGCCGCGCTTTCGCGCTGCGCCGGCGCATCAACGCTGCGTTGATCACGATACGCGTTAGCCACGTGGAGAATTGCGACCGGCCTTCAAACCGCTTCAAGTTGCGGTATGCGGAGAGCAGGCCGTCCTGCAAGGCGTCTTCCGCGTCCTCGGCGTTGCCGAGCACGCGCAGCGCGGTCTGGAACAGCGGGCGGTGATAGCGGCGGAAGAGCGCCTCCACCGCTTGCGAATCGCCACGCTGGCTCGCCCGGATCAGCTTTTCCTCATTGAATTGCAGTCCCACTGCCACTTGCGTTGCCATTTGGTCCCCCTCAATAAAGTCAAAAACTGTTTAGACGCACGCCACTCGCCGCCGGCTCAATGCACCGGCACGCTGCCGGACTGTCTGCTCGGCTTCTTCAGCAGCAAAAGCACCGGAAGCACCGCGAAGAACACGACGCCCAGCATTTTGAAATTGTCGATAAACGCCAGCATGGCGGCTTGCCTCTGCACCGTGCCGTAAATCATCTGCTGCGCCTGAGTGGCAGCGTGCGCAAGACTGGAGCCCGCGTGCACAAACTTCATCTGGGTGCCATTTAGCGTGTTGTGGTACGCCGCGCTGAACGTGTTCACGTGCTCGGCCAAACGCACCTGATGCGCCTGCGTGCGCCGCTCCAGCATTGTTGTGACCGTGGCGATCCCCACGCTGGCGCCGATATTGCGCGCCAGATTGATGATGCCGGTACCCATGTTGGTTTTTTCCCGCGGCACGTACGCGAACGCGGAGACGTTGATGGGAATAAACAAGAATGCCAGGCCAAGCCCCTGCAACATGCGCGCGCGTACCGCATGACCATAGTCCAGTTGCAAATCCCAGCCAGCCATCACGAAAAGTGAGGAAGCCACGACAATGCAACCAAATCCGATCAGCAATCTGGTGTCTACTCTCGACACTAAGAAGCCCACGACCGGCATCATGCACATAATCACCGCGCCACCCGGCGACAGCGCCAGTCCCGCGAGTTCCGCCGTATAGCCCATCATTTGCTGCAAGAATTGTGGTATCAGCACCGTGCTCGCATACATCACGAAGCCGAGGAAAAACATGGCGATTGTGGCGATCGTAAAGTTCCGATTCTTCAACATATGTAAATCGATGACCGGTTCCTTCTGCCGCAGCTCCCAGAAAATCCCCGCCACGATGCCGATGATCATCAGCGCGAAAAAGACGCGGATAAAGTCGGACGATAGCCAGTCGTCGCGCTGCCCCTTGTCCAAAATGATTTGCATGCTGCCCAGCCCCAGGCTGATCAATCCGATGCCGATGTAATCGATGCGGAATCCGCTCTTGATGCTGGCGCGCTTCATGTACGGTGGATCGCTGATCAGCACGGAGGTCAGCAGCAATGAGATGATTCCCACCGGCACGTTGATGTAAAAAATCCAGCGCCAGGAAAAGTTGTCGGTGATCCAACCGCCGAGCCACGGGCCGATCGTCGGGGCCACCACCACGGCTATTCCGTACACGGCGAAAGCCATGCCGCGTTTCTCCAGCGAAAACGTGTCGTTCAAGATGGCCTGCTCGCTGGGCTGTAACCCTCCGCCGCCCGCCCCCTGCAAAATGCGAAACAGCACGAGTACGCCAAGGCTCGGCGCCAAACCGCACAGAAATGAGCTGACCGTGAACAGCGCCACGCACGACATATAAAACCGCTTGCGGCCTATCAGCGAGGAGAACCATCCGGAAAGGGGCAGGACAATTGCGTTGGAAACGAGATACGAAGTCAGCACCCAAGTGGATTCGTCCGCGCCCGCCGACAAGTTGCCGGAGATGTGCGGCAGCGCCACATTGGCGATGGAGGTATCCAAGACCTCCATGAACGTCGCCAGCGTCACGGTAACGGCGATCACCCAGGGATTGATGTTCCCGTCTGGTGTCCGCAATTTGGCTAAGATCCTGTTCAACATGGCCGCGCTTCTCGTCCTCGCTCCTGCTCTTTAATACGCACGAACCTTTCACTTTATTCCACCTGCGCTCCCGTTCATCGAATGGTCATTGAGTGATGACGGTCGCGTCCACGTTCATCCCCGGCCGCAAAATCGCTTTCTCTGGCGGAATCGGATCGAGCACGATCTTCACCGGAATGCGCTGCACCACCTTGACGTAATTGCCGGTGGCGTTTTCCGGAGGGAGCAAACTCAGCACCGCGCCGGTCGCTCCGGCAATGGAATCGAGATGGCCCGGAAAAGTTTTTCCGTAAGTGTCTACACGCACGTAGGCCTTCTGCCCCGCGCGCATTTTGCGAAGCTGCGTTTCCTTGAAATTGGCAGTGACCCACACGTCCTGCAGCGGCACAACCACAAGCAATCCCTGGCCCTGTTGCACGATCTGGCCGGTCTCAACTTGCTTGTGCGTGGCCACGCCATCCACCGGCGCAACGACTTGGGTATACCCGAGATTCAGTTCCGCCGCTTCCAGGGCCGCACGGGCTTGCTGTACTTTGGCGATTTTCCCCTGCGCGTCGGAGGTGCGCATGCTGATCTGCCGGACATCGGCGTGCGCCGCGGAAACACCGGCTTTGGCTTGCTCGACGCGCGCGCCGGACGCGAGCAACTGGGCTTTAGTGATATCGACCGCGCGCTGCGCCTGCGCCAATTTTTCCTGATCGGCCCTCAGCGCGCTGGCCGTGGCGTCGGCATTGGCTTTTGCCGCATCGTATTGCTGCTTGGAAATTTCGCCCTTGTCGAGCAGCGGTTTATAGCGCGCCAGGTCCGCCTTCGCCAGCTCAGCATTGGCTTTGCTCTTCTCGATGTTGGCCTGCGCCCAAGCGAGATCCGAGGTGCGCGCCTGGTCATAGGTGACTCGCGCGCGTTCGAGGTCGGCCACTGCTCCGGCCAATTGCGCATCCGCGCTGGAGGTGCCGCTGGCGACATTCTCGCGCGTGCGAGGTATATCCACTCCCGCGGACGCTGCCTCGCTCTCTGCCAAAGCTAGCTGGGCCTTGGCTTGATCCAGGCTGGCCTGATAGTCGCGCGGATCAATCCGCACAAGCACCTGACCCGCTTTCACCGGCTCATTGTCGGTGACCAAGACTTCTGCGACGCGGCCATAGATTTTCGAAGCGATGGGAGTGATGTGCCCATCGACTTGCGCATCATCGGTGGTTTCGCGATTGTGGTAGTAAACGATCAATCCAATCACCGCAACGAGCAACGCCAGCCCGCCAACCGCCAGCAAGCGCTGCACT
>WNFR01008717.1_pt1 | contig 10248 bp, 8 predicted proteins | sample 5400221 | NCBI WGS metagenome assembly WNFR01 (sample SAMN13153357, study PRJNA577476) | soil metagenome | isolation source: 40 cm soil under Madrone tree | place: USA:California | collected 2016-06-14 | reverse complement strand
CGTGCGCATATTGTGCTGTAGCGGCGAATTGAACAACATCGTCAAGGCGACGATCTCCCAACTATTGCCGAACCCCTTTGGACCCGACAATCTAGGCCTGCCGCACCAGTGGCCGCGGCTGCAAGGAAAGCTGCAGGCGCGCGTCAAGGAACTGATCGACCTTCGCCTCAGAAAGGGCCAAGTGCCGCGGTAAGATCGCTGCCTCAGTTGGATTTTGGTGCTGGGGCGTTATCGCCGCGAACCATTCCCGGTTTCGCGAGTTTAATTCCCGATTAGGGCGGTCCGAATTCCCGGTTCGGCCTGCTACGGGAATTCGCTGGCAAAGGCTTGATCCGCCTCACCGTTTTCACAGCCAAACGGCGCCTGAACCGGGAAAATCGACGAATTTCCCGGTTCGACGGGAAAAACCGGGAACTTGTGAGATAATTTGGATTGCTGGGTTCTGGCAGTTGAGAGGTGAGGATGACGATCGGGCATCTTGCCGTGGATCACTATCGTATCCCGCTCCCCGTGGTGCTGTCCGACAGCACGCATGGCGACATCGCCGAGTTCGAGCTCGTCACAGTAAGGCTGCGCGATACGGCCGGGGCGGAGGGGCTGGGCTATACCTACACCGTCGGCAAAGGAGGTGCGGCGATCGCCGCGCTGATCGAGCGCGATCTTCGCCCGCTGGTGATCGGCGCCGAGTCGGATCGCATCGAGGCGCTGTGGCAGCGCATGTGGTGGGCGCTGCATTACGGCGGCCGCGGCGGGTATGCGAGCCTGGCGATCTCGGCCGTTGACATTGCCTTGTGGGATCTCCAAGCGCGGCGCTTCGACACGCCGTTGTGGCGCCTGCTCGGTGGTCACGATCCGCGCGTCCCGGCTTATGCGGGCGGCATCGATCTCGACTTTCCGCTCGACCGGCTGCTGCGCCAAACCGGCGACAACCTACAAAAGGGTTTTCGCGCCATCAAGATGAAGGTCGGCCGGCCGCGGCTTTCCGAGGACCTCGATCGCGTCAAGGCGATGCGCGGGCATCTCGGTGCGGATTTCCCGCTGATGGTCGACGCCAATATGCGGTGGAGCGTCGATGAGGCGGTGCGCGCCGCCCGCGCGCTCTCGGCGCATGCCGTCTATTGGCTCGAAGAGCCGACGATCCCTGACGACGTCGAAGGCCACCGGCGGATCGTGCGCGATGGCGGGCTGCCGATCGCCGCCGGCGAAAATCTGCACTCGATTTACGAATTCAAGCAGGTGATCGCGGCGGGCGGCGTGACCTTCCCGGAGGCGGACGTCACGAATTGTGGCGGCGTCACCGCCTTTATGGCGTCACCGCCTTTATCAAGATCGCCCATCTGGCCGAGGCATTCAACCTGCCGATTACTTCGCACGGTGCCCATGACATCACGGTTCAATTGCTTGCCGCGGTGCCGAACCGGTCCTATCTCGAGGTTCACGGTTTTGGGCTCGAGCGGTTTCTGATGCATCCCTTCGACTTCGCGGAAGGTTTCGCCACGGTGCCGGAGCGGCCGGGGCACGGTGTCGAATTCAATTGGCAGGGATTGGAGGCTGTGCGGGCAAGCTGATGATCGATCCCCGCCCGACGCTCGAAGCACCCGACGACGATCCTTATCTGTGGCTCGAAGAGATCGACGGTGAGCGGGCACTCGCCTGGGTCGAGGCGCAAAATGCGGCGACGTTGTCGCGTTTTGGCGATACGCGCTTTGCAGCCGATCGTGAGGTGCTCGCAGCGATTTTCGACCGCCCCGACAATATTCCGCTCATCGCAAGGCGCGGCTCGCGGGTTTTCAATTTCTGGAAAGATGCGGAGCATCCTCGCGGGCTGTGGCGGGCAACGTCGCTCGACAGCTTCCGCGCCGCGCAGCCCGATTGGGAAATTCTGCTCGATCTCGACGCGCTCGCGGCGAAGGAAGGCGAAGACTGGACATGGAGCGGGGCGTCGACGATACCCGGCAGTCATCACCGCGCCATTATGATGCTGTCGCGAGGCGGCGCCGATGCGGTGGTGCTGCGCGAATTCGATCTCGCTTCGCACGAGTTCGTTGCTGGGGGCTTTCACCTGCCGGAGGCCAAGGGCGGGGCCGCTTGGCTCGATCGCGACGCACTGCTGCTGTCCTCGGCATTGGGCGAGGGAATGGCCACATCCTCCGGCTATGCGCGCACAGTACGACTGTGGCGACGCGGAAGCGACCCGCTGACAGCCCCGATCATTTTCGAGACGGGCGCCGACCACATGTCGGTCTGGGCGGATGTCGACCGCGAGGCCGAAGACGAGCGTGTCTGGTTTGCCGAGCGGCTCGGGTTCTTCGACGCGATCGTCTGGATCGGCGACCGCACCGGCCCCATGAGCCGGATCGATCTTCCGACCGACGCCTCGGTCGAGTGGCATCGCGGCTGGCTTGCGGTGAAGCGTCGGACCCCCTGGACGATCGGCGGCGAAACCCATCCGCCGGACACCGTCCTTGGCATTTCCTTTCCGGCTTTCCTCGCCGGAGATCGCCGCTTCACGAAGCTGTTCGAGCCGGCTGCACGCCGCGCCTTGCAGGGGTTCTTCTGGTCCGGCGGCCGGCTCGTTCTGTCGATCCTCGATGATTTGAGGCCTGTTTTCGAAGCATTGACCCCGTCTGATGCCGGCTGGTCGCGCGAGCGCGTCACCGGTCTGCCAGACATTGGCGTCGCCAATGTCTGGCCTCTGGACGTCCGGACAGAGGAGTCGAACGGCGACCTCCTCGCCAGTGCGCAAGACCCGCTGACGCCGCCCTCACTGTTCCTTGTGCACCCCGCCGCTGCGCCGGAGCTCCTGAAGCGGGCGCCACAAGTCTTTGATCCGACGGGCCTCGTCGTCACCCGCCACGAAGCGATATCGGAAGACGGCACGCGCATACCCTATGTGCAGGTCGGGCCACCCGGCGAGACCGGCGAAGCGCCCGTCCATCTTTCGGGCTATGGCGGCTTCGGTATTTCGCAGCTGCCCTACTACAATTCTGCCGTCGGTAAGCTCTGGCTCGAGCGGGGCGGCACCAGCGTCGTCGCCAATATCAGGGGCGGTGGCGAGTTTGGCACCGCTTGGCATGAGGCCGGGCGGCGGGAACGCAAGCGGTTGTCGCATGACGATTTCGCCGCGGTCGCTGCCGACCTCGTGCGGTGCGGGGTGACGCGTCCCGGCCGCATCGCCGCCGAGGGCGGCTCCAACGGCGGGATACTGATCACCAATATGCTGACCCGCTATCCGCGGCGGTTTGGCGCGCTGTTCTGTACGATCCCGTTGATCGACATGCGTCGCTATTCAAGACTGCATGCCGGCGCGAGCTGGATCGCCGAATACGGCGATCCCGACAATCCCGAGGACTGGATATTCCTCAAAGAGATTTCCGCATATCACGGCGCCGTCCCGGGCCAGCCTTATCCACCGATCCTGATTGCGACGAGCCGGCGCGACGATCGTGTCCATCCCGGCCATGCCCGCAAAATGGCGGCAAAGTTGCAAGCGATGGGCTATGAAGCCTACTTTTACGAGCCCGCCGCCGGCGGACACGGCTATGGCAAGGACAATAAGGAGCGCGCCTCTTTTACCGCGCTCGGCTACAATTTCCTGCGCCGCGCCATCGGCTAGGGCGAATGACCGGCCCTTACGGCGACGCAATGCCCTCGTCACTCCCGCGACAGAGCGTGTGAAGGAATTGATTATTCGCTGGACAAACGCGATCCGATCAACAAATTACCTCACACCTGAGCAGATTTACTTCGCCGAGGCTGAGCATTCTCATTGGGAAGAAGGCCCGGCTCGTTAAGGGCTTTACCCTCGCGTAGGAGCGCCGCTGTAGCGGTCTCGATCCGCTGCTCGAGTTCGGCCATCAGCTGGAAGCGGGGCCGGCCGGGCGGTATCGGCTCGAGGAATTCAAGGACGATTTGGCCCGGCCGTTTGACAAAGCTCCGGCGTCCCCAAAAAAGGCCGGAATTGACCGCGGCCGGAACGACTGGTAACGAGAGTGCCTGATAGAGGGCCGCGACCCCGGGCTGATAGGGACGGCGTTCCCCAGGCGCGACCCGCGTTCCTTCCGGAAAGATGACGATCGGCCGTCCGGAGGAGGCGATCTGCCGGGCCGCCGCGATCATGCGGCGCACGGCACCAGCCGCCGCCTTGCGGTCGATTGCGATCGCGCCCGCACGCGCCGCGTACCACCCATAGAAGGGAACGAAGAGGAGTTCCCGCTTTACAACGGGCGCAAAGTCGCCGAGCACAACGGGAAGGATCAGGGCATCCCATGCCGATTGATGCTTCATCGCGATGATGCAGCCGCCGTGTGGGATTCGGTCAAGCCCGCGGATCTGGTGGTCGAGCCCGACGATGACCCTCAGCAGTGCGAGCACGCTGGACGCCCAAAAGCGGCCGAAACGCATTGCCGCCGCGCGCGGTGCCGTCAGGAACGGCAGCCCAATCGTGCCGAGGATCGCAGTCCAGCCGAAGAAGGCAAAGTTGAAGGCGAGCGCTCTCGCGCACTTCATCGTCGCGTCTCGGCTCGCGTGGGCTCTGAGGTGCCGACCTCCGGGGATAGCAGCCACTCGACGACCGGCCGGGACAGAGCCGCCAGGTATTTGATGTACTCGTTCACCAACAGCGCCGCTGTGCTGCGCCATATCCACCAGTGCCCCTGCTTGACCTGCTCGGGGAAGACCGGGTGAGCGACAATCTCGATGCCGGGCATTGCGCGATCAAACTCGAGAAGGCTGCGCGGCATGTGGTACCAGGCGGTGACCAGTCGCAGGCTGTGGAAGCCTTGTTGTCGGATCCACTGCGCAGTCTCATGCGCATTCCCAAGAGTATTGTCGGCGTCGTGGCCTAACACGACACAGCAGAGCGCCCAATCCCGCGGATTTCCGGAAATGCGCAGCATATCGTCGAGGTCAACCTGCGGATTGACGCCCGATACGAAGAGCTTGCCACCCTTTCCTTCGCGGAGGAGTTCGAGGCCGCTTTGGAGACGAAGACTGCCACCGGTCAGCACGACAATCGCATCGGTCGGCGCTGCGCGCAACTCGACCGATGGCGGGGTCGCAAACCAAATGAGCCCGGCAAACCATAGCAAGCAAATGCCGGCGCCCATGACAGCCACCCGCCGCAGGGCCGCCCCCATCACCGCTGACACGGTGTCGAAACGGGGTCGCGGTCAGCCGTGGACCTCATCGCTGATCACCGGGCCGAAAAGCCCCCAACGCTCACTGTCGAAGCGTGCCGTCTGCATTTGCTTGATTGGGGCATAGTCGGTGGGGCTGGTGTCACATGCACGGGATGAGGATGAGGTGCTGAACACTGGCTTTCATTTCGGGGACCCGGCCAGCTCGGCTAGGAGCGGGTTGAAGCGCTCCGCCGCTTCGAATTGGACCCAATGCCCGGCTCCCGGGATGACCTCGAAGCGAGCGCCCGGCTGGATGCTGCGCAGTGCGCGGGCACGATCGTCAAGGTGGGGATGGGCGGTGGCGTCACGCTCCCCCCAGATCCCGTCGAGGCGCGCCGTGACCAGCGGAAGCGCTCGCGCGAGCGTGTCCGCCCGCGAGAACCTCCGGCTTTTCACCCGGCCGCGAGGCGCGTTCTGCGACTGGATATAAACCGCCAGCTCGTCGATCTTTACCGGGTCGGCGATCATCAGCGCCCCGAGATTGTGGCGGGCGACGGCAAGAGTCTCTGCCTCGGACGCATGCTCCGGCACTCGCCGCAAATCGGTCGGTTGGCGCACCAAACCGAGGCCGTTCGACCCCACGATGGTAAAGGCGCGCACGCGATCATCGAGCTGTGCCGCGACATGGCCTCCCAGCACTCCGCCGAACGAAAATCCGGCCATGTGCAGACCGGCATACTTCGGGAAGATAACCTCCAGCCCCTCAATGATTATCCGCGCCATGCCTTCCGCAGTATGCGGCTCAGGCGGGGTCGCCGACTCGCCGAGACCGGGCAAATCGGCAGCAGCAACGCTGAACGCCCGCGACAGCGGTAGTACGTTGCGGATCCAATGCGTCCAAGAACCATAGCCGCCATGCAGCAGCACGAGGGGCGGACCGCTCCCCCAGACGTGCCAGACCAAGTGACCATCCCCACACGGTGTCTCCAGCCGCGCCGCCTCGGCCGCGACACCCTCGACAAAAGCTACGGTTTCTTCGCTGATCAGAGCCACCTTCGCCCTCTCACGTGTTCTCGGACGCTGATAACCGGTTTCGCGCCAAACGCCTAGCCCCCGCCGAAACCTTCCATGGCCTTTCGGACGGAGAAACCGCCTTCCGAGTCAGTCCGAGCCGCCAAGCCCCGCGGGGGCCTGGTAGGCCGCGCGGCAAGGAGCCATCTCAATTTGCCTGAGCCGGTGCGACGCGAGGGATGCTAATCCATAAGCCGATGCTGAGGTCTCTCTCTTCGCAGGTATACGTACTATATCACTCGTGGCGGCCCATCGCCGGGGAGCCGCGCCGCTCGGAGTCGATTATGCCGAAACGACAGCTCGAAGCATTGATGTGGTCGCAGGCCTATGAAGCGATGGAGCGTGCCGACCGTCTCCACCGCCAATTTTTCCATCGCGCCCACACCACGCCCTGTTGGGAAGCGCCGGTCGACATTTTCGAGACCGACGAGGCGCTCACCATCCTGATCGCGCTACCCGGCGTCGCGCTCGATGATGTGAAGGTGACGTTGAGCGCCGGCGTGTTGATTGTCAGCGGCGAACGCCCTCTGCCTCTTGAGGTGAGAAATGCCCGGATCCATCGGATGGAGATTCCACATGGGCATTTCGAGCGGCGGATAGAACTACCGCCTGCCCGCTTCGAACTGTCCGGCCGGCATCTTGCGAATGGTTGCCTGATGCTGCAGCTGCACAAGGTTTAGATGAGCGAGCGTCGCTTGCTCTCGACGTTTTGAGGACATCAGCCATGCCCCTGGAGGACCGTGAACTGCGCACATCGGAAAGCGCCGCGCCCCCGGCCCCCGGCAGTGCCGAAACGGCGCTGGCCGGCATTCCGGCACTTCCCGAGGACGCGTTGATCCTGATCCCGACGCGCAACCTCGTCCTGTTTCCAGGCACGGTGTTGCCGATCACACTCGGCCGCCAGCGCTCGGTGCTTGCAGCGCAGATGGCCATGCGCCTCAGCCGAACCGTGGGGCTGGTTCTCCAGCGCGAGCCCAGCATCGATGATCCGATCCCGGTCGATCTGCATCGGATGGGGACCGAGGCGAGCCTGTTGCGTTATGTCACCAGCCCAGACGGCGGGCACCACGCAATCTGTCAAGGCGAGCGGCGGTTTCGCATTCTGGATTTTCTTGAGGGCTACCCGTTCCTCGCAGCTCGGGTCGAGCGCATCCCGGAAGTCGAGGCAACGACAAAGGACGTCGAAGCGCGACTCCTCAACCTGCGCAACCAGGCTCTGGAGGTGCTGCAGCTGTTGCCGCAGACCCCAGCCGAGCTGCTCAATGCGGTGCAATCCGTCACTTCTGCGCCGGCGCTCGCCGATTTGATCGCGAGCTTTATGGACATTACCTCACAGGAAAAGCAGGAGATCCTGGAAACCGTCGATATCGAGCGCCGGCTGGCGCGGGTATCTGAAATGCTGGCGTACCGGATCGAGGTACTGCAGCTGTCGCGGCAGATCAACGAGCAGACCAAAGGGAAGATCGACGACCGCCAGCGCGAATTTCTACTGCGCGAGCAGATACGGACGATCCAGAAGGAGCTTGGCGAGGGAGAGGACGCAAGGGCCCAAGAGATCGCCGAGCTGACCAGAAGGATCGAGGAAGCTGGGATGCCGCCCGAGGTTCACGAGCATTCCAAGAGAGAGCTTGCCCGCCTCGAGCGGATGCCGGAGGCGTCCGGCGAATATGCGATGGCTCGTACCTATCTCGAATGGCTGGCCGAACTGCCGTGGTCGGTCGAACCCGGGAAGTCGGTCGATATCGGGGAGGCACGCAGGATCCTCGACGCCGACCATTACGGGCTCAGCAAGATCAAACGCCGCATCCTCGAATACCTTGCGATCCAGCAGCTGAACCCGGGCGGCCGCAGCCCGATTCTGTGCTTTGTCGGCCCACCCGGCGTCGGCAAGACCTCGCTCGGCCAGAGCATCGCGAAAGCGACGGGCCGCAAATTCGTCCGGGTCAGCCTCGGCGGCACCCATGACGAAGCCGAGATCCGTGGACACCGCCGCACCTATATCGGCGCGTTGCCCGGCAACATCATTCAGGGGATCCGCAGGGCCGGGGCGCGTGACTGCGTCATGATGCTCGACGAGATAGACAAGCTCGGCCGTGGCATCCAGGGCGATCCTTCCTCGGCGCTATTGGAGGTTCTCGATCCCGAGCAGAACTCGACCTTTCGCGACAACTATCTCGGTGTCCCGTTCGACCTCTCAAAGGTCATGTTCATCACGACGGCGAACGTCCTCGACAGCGTCCCGGGCCCATTGCGCGACCGCATGGAAGTCATCGACCTCCCCGGCTATGTCGAGGACGAGAAATTCGAGATCGCGCGTCGCTATCTTGTCGACCGGCAGCTCGTCGCCAATGGATTGACCCCCGATCAGGCCGAGATCACCGACGCGGCGCTGCACGCCATCATTCGCGACTATACCCGGGAAGCCGGCGTGCGCCAGCTCGAGCGGGAGATCGGCGCAGTGTTGCGCAGCGCCGCCATGCGCATCGCCGAAGGCACGGCGCAGCACGTTCGGATCGAGCCGGAGGACCTGACGGAAATCCTGGGGCCGCCGCGCTTCGAGGGCGAGGTCGCGATGCGCACGAGCATCCCCGGCGTCGCCACGGGGCTCGCCTGGACGCCGGTCGGCGGCGATATTCTCTTTATCGAAGCGACGCGAATCCCCGGCGGCGGACGATTGATCCTGACTGGCCAACTCGGGGAGGTCATGAAGGAGAGCGCACAAGCCGCATTGAGCCTCGCCAAAGGCCGCGCCTCGGGGCTCGGGTTCGACCCCGGGATGTTCGAGAAGAGCGACATTCACATCCATGTTCCCGCCGGCGCAATCCCCAAGGACGGACCGAGCGCGGGTGTGGCGATGTTCACCGCGCTTGTCTCGTTGCTGACCAATCGCACGGTGCGCAGCGACGCGGCGATGACCGGCGAGATCAGCCTGCGCGGCTTGGTGCTCCCAGTCGGCGGCATCAAGGAAAAAGTCGTTGCCGCTGCGCGCGCAAGTCTTTCGATGGTCATCCTTCCGGCCCGCAACCGTAAGGACTACGACGACATCCCGGAGGGCGCGCGCAACAGCCTGCGTTTCGTGTGGGCCGAGCGGGTCGAGGATGTGATCGAGGCGGCCCTCGAACCCGCGACCCAGCAGAGCCCAGCCATGGCTGACGTAGCGGAGGACTGAGCCGGCGCCCCTGTTGGCGGTCCCGGTCAGAGACCGAGCCCATTCCCGGGCGGCGGTTGGGTGACCGCCCGCCCGCCTGATTGACATAAAACCGTAATGTTATGCTATGGTGGCGTGGGCTCTGGGGTCAAGGAAGCGCTCCTGTCCGGCTCCGATCCGTTGTGCCTCCAGCTCTGCACCCAAACACATGCTCACTCTCGCAGCGCTAAAACTTGCGACCACGGTCGATGATTTGCCGCGGGTGGAACAAGCTTTGCTCGACATGGCCAACAAAGGGCATGAGGCGCGCGCTACGCTGAGGAGCACCTATTATGACACGGTCGCAGGGCGGCTAAGGCTAAGGCGCGAAGGCGTGGTCCTGTGCGTGCACGAGCAAGAGCGCCGTTACATCCAAACGGTCAAGACAGACGGCATCAGTGGGACCGCGTTCCGACGACGCGGTGAGTGGGAAGACGTCATCGGGGCCGAGCAACCCGACCTCCACGCGCCCAACAGTGGCCCCCGTCTGCCGGCAGGCCTTTATGCGACCGAATTGCGGGCATGGTTCACCACGGTCGTTCGGCGCGCCCAGATCATGCTCGAGCCCGATGTGTCGACGCAGATCGACAGCGTCCTCGATGCTGGCGAGATAAAAACCGTCGAGGGGAACCTCAGCGAGCCGATCCGCTAGCTCAGGTTGCAACTCAATCGTGGCGATCCTGCCGCGCTTTACGGAATTGCGCTGCGTCTCCTGGATGTCGCGCCACTGCGGGTCGAGATACGCAGCAAGGCAGAGCGCGGCTACTCGCTGCTTGGCACTGCAATCGACAGGCAGGAAACCCGGGGCCTGCTACCCTTCGACCTCAAGCGCGACATGACGGTCGAGGAGACCTTGCAGAAAATCGGATG
>WNFR01011003.1_pt1 | contig 10249 bp, 9 predicted proteins | sample 5400221 | NCBI WGS metagenome assembly WNFR01 (sample SAMN13153357, study PRJNA577476) | soil metagenome | isolation source: 40 cm soil under Madrone tree | place: USA:California | collected 2016-06-14 | reverse complement strand
AACTGGAACAACTGAGGCCGGGGCCAGGGTAATGGTGAACGGACGTGAGGTGCCGGTAATTAACACCGATGGCAAGTTTCACTACTTCACTCCTCCGCTGCCCAATGGTGAAAGCGTAATCACCATTACGGCGCAAAATGCCAAGGGCGGAGTCAATACGCTGCAACAGAAGGTGGTTATCCAATAGGGCAACGACCAGTGGCCAGGACAGGGGACTTTAATTGGGCATGGGGTCTCAGATATTGCATACAATGAGGATCAAAGGACCCATGACAATCGAATTTTCGCGGCAGCGAACCGGTTTTCCGGTTAACTGACCGCCGCAGTGTGGCAGATAAAAACTTAAAGAGAGCATCAAAACGTATGTCATCCAACGGGTTTCACAACGGCACTTCGCGCATGCACAATCTGCGGTCGCTTTTCAGCATTTTTTCAAGCGACCTGGCCATCGATCTGGGGACGGCCAATACCCTGGTTTACGCTCGCGGCAAAGGCATTGTGGTGAACGAGCCTTCCATCGTGGCGATGAACAAGAACACCAATGAAGTCGAGGCGGTGGGAAAGGAAGCCAAGGAGATGCTGGGCCGGACGCCCGGCAACATCGTGGCCATCAAGCCCATGAAAGATGGCGTGATCGCCGACTTCAAAGTCACCGAGAAGATGCTGAATTACTTCATCCAGAAGGCGCATAACCGCAAGATGCTGGTGCATCCTCGGATCGTGATCGGGGTGCCTTCTGAGATCACCCAGGTGGAAAAGCGCGCAGTGATGGATTCTGCGTATCGGGCCAAGGCCAGCGAAGTTTATTTGGTGGAACAGGCGATGGTGGCTGCGATAGGAGCCGGACTTCCCATCACCGAACCCAGCGGCAACATGGTCGTTGATATTGGCGGTGGGACGACCGACATCGCTGTAATTTCTCTCAGCGGTATCGTGTACTCGCGTTCGGTACGAATGGCGGGCAATCAGATGGATGAAGCCATCATGAACTACCTGAAGCGCAAATATAACCTGCTGGTGGGTGAGCGCACGGCTGAGCAGATCAAGATGGAGATTGGTTCTGCCTATCCGCTGGACAAGCCTTTGACGATGGAAATTAAGGGCCGCAACCTGATCGAAGGTGTTCCCAAGACCATCACTGTGGATGACAGCGAGATTCGTGAAGCGCTAAGTGAGTGCGTTTCTACAATCATGAATGCGGTGCGTGTGGCGTTGGAGCGTACGCCTCCGGAACTCTCTGCTGACATCAGCGACCGTGGAATCGTGCTCACCGGCGGCGGCGCGTTGCTGAAGAATCTGGATAAGCGCATTCGCGAAGAAACCGGCTTGCCGGTTTCGATTGCAGATGATCCGCTTTGCAGTGTGGTGCTCGGCACCGGAAAGATGCTGAGCGACTTCAAGTTGTTGAGGAAGATTTCGATCGAGTAGCAGAGCCGTTGTTGGTCGTCGGCTGTTGGTCGTCGGCCAAAACCCAGGTTTCTTATGTTGCAGTTAAGAATTCCTGATCCGTTTTTGGACTTTCCGCCCGGAGTGCCGCAGGTTCTAATAACCGGAATGCTTGTTTTCACGGGCTGTCGTGTTCATCGGAGTCGTCCTGGTGCTCGGTTTGCATTGCCTGAAGCAGTAAACAACACCACTGAGGGCTGACGGCTGAAAGCTGACAGCTGTTTTTTATGGAAAACCTTATGGGCCGCTACCGCAACTTCAACGTGCTGGCGGCGGTCATTGCCATTCAAGTAGTGGGTTTGGCAGTCCAGGTGAAGCGTTCGACTGAGGACCATTCAACACGGTTGATCCGGCTTTGGGCAGTCAGCACAGTCACTCCCTTTGAAAAAGCAATCGTACGAATTCAGACAGGCGCCGGTGGGATTTGGCACAACTATTTTTATCTGCGCGGAGTCCGGCAGGAAAACCGTGATCTTCACGAACAGATCCAGCAATTGCAACTGGAGCAGGTAAGGCTGAGGCAGGACGCGGAGCAGGCCCGGCGCTTGCAAGCCTTGCTCGGATTTAAGGAACAGTTCATTGCTCAGACCATGCCCGCGCAAGTGATTGGATCAAGCGGGAGCGAGCAGTCCCGCGTTGTTTACATCGACAAAGGGTCAAACGCCGGAATCAAGAGAGACATGGCGGTCATCACCGCTGACGGCGTCGTGGGAAAGGTTTTGAATATCTGGGATTCCAGCTCGCAGGTGCTATTGCTCAATGATCAGACCAGCGGTGTAGGGGCGATACTCGAGCAGTCACGGTTGCAGGGAGTATTGAAAGGCAAAGCGTCAGGCGAATTAGTGCTCGACAAGGTGATGTCTGACGAAGAGGTAAAGCCCGGAGACAAAGTTCTGACCAGCGGCGGTGACCGAATTTTCCCAAAGGGTCTCGTGGTTGGCACGGTCACTAAGGTTTCGAAAGGCGCGGAGTTCCTTCAGATTTCAGTGAAGCCTTCTGCAGCTCTGAACCATTTGGAGGAAGTACTAGTGATTATGAGGAAAGAAGAACGCGAGCCTCCGTCGTCAACTGCGGCGACAGCACGCGCCGCGGATATCCTCGCCCAGCGCCTGCCCTCAGTGCCAGATCAACCTCCAGCAGCGCAAGCTACAGGCTCAGGGGTGACTCAGACGAAACCTGCAGACACTCCGCCGGGCAATTCCGCCTTGCCGAAGCCCGCAACGGGAACACTGCAGGTGCCCAAAGCAGGGACAGCTGCGCCGCCGTCAGCAGTGGTTTCCAAGCCGGTCCCAAAGACCAAGCCGTCCCAACCTCAGCCCGATACCGCCGGAGATGCTCCCCAATAACGTGGCCGTCTCGTACACATCACAGCAGCAAATTGAAGTTTACCGGTTTAGCTGGCCGGTAGCGGTCCTCGTACCGTTGATGGCAGTCTTTCTGCAGGCATTTCTTCCTCTTCGGTTCCCGTTTTTCTCAATTTTCGACCTGCCGCTTTTAGTGGTGATCTTTTTCGCCATGGCACGGCGCAGTCCAGTTACGGGATTGCTGACCGGGGCATTCATTGGACTGTTGCAGGATTCGCTGACACAACATCCCATCGGTGTATATGGGATCGCAAAGACCGTGGTCGGGTACGGGGCATCATCGCTGGGAGTAAAGCTGGACGTAGAAAATGCAGGAACGCGGCTACTGGTCACCATTGGATTTTATGTAGTCCACGAACTCCTCTATTTCGTCATTGCGCGGGGCCTGGTAGGTCTGAATCTGCACTGGAGTTGGCCACACGAGCTGATATCGGCGGTGGCGAATGCGATTCTGGGAGTGTTCCTGTTTGCGCTGATGGATAGGTTGAAGCAGAGAGCGTGAGAAACGTCGTTGGTCGTTGGTCGTTGGCAAAACCAGTTAGCGTTCCGACCCGCGCCATGCGGTGACTTTGGTTACTGAATAGGCTCTCTCGCAATCCAGAGAAGGTTTACAATTAAGTTAACCCACGCCCTTGACGATAATGCGAACCATCAACCACCAACGACGAACGACCAACGACTGACTTTATGTTTGGCCGCGATGAAAAGCTCTCGCCGATCCGCCTCACGGCGGTGCAGTACGTAATCCTCGCCATTTTTCTTTTTCTGGCATACGGGCTGTGGAAGCTGCAGGTTTCAAAGAGCGACTATTATTCCGCCAAAGCGGAAGAAAACCGGGTCCGTGAAGTGCCTATCCTTGCGCCGCGGGGGAAGATTCTTGATCGCAACGGGCGCACCGTGGTGGACAACTACCCATCGTTTACAGCTCTGCTTCTACGAGATTCTTCCCGAGATCTGAATGCCGATGCCGACTTGATCGCGGCAGGGCTACACCTTGACCCCAAAGAAGTGCGCGACAAGATTCGCCACTTCGCTTCCGCACCGCAGTATCAGCCGATTTATCTCAAAGAAGACATCACCATGGATGAAGAGGCCTTCGTCGAGGCCCATAAGAATGAGCTTCCCGAACTTGAAACGATCATGGCCTACCGGAGGCTGTATCCGCGAAAGGGATTTCTGGCACACCTGGTCGGATATGTCGGCGAAGTCAGCGAGGACATGCTCAACCAGAGTCAGTTCGAGCTCTACAATCCCGGCGACGTGGTTGGAAAATCGGGAGTCGAGCTGCAATACAACCAGTTGCTGATGGGCAAGAATGGCTCGAGCCGAGTTGTGGTGAATAGCCACGGCAAGCAGGTTGGCAAGCCGCTCGACGAGAAACCAGCGGAACCCGGGAAGCCACTCAAGCTGACGATTGATGTTGATCTGCAAATCGCTGCCGAAGAAGCCATCGAGGGGAAGAACGGCGCAATCATCGCCATGGATCCGCGCACTGGCGAGATTCTGGCCATGGTCAGCCGGCCCACCTTTGATCCCAATGATTTTGCGGTTCGAATTTCGCGTAACGAGTGGAGTAAGCTCGTCAACGACCCGGACAAGCCTTTGCTGAACAAGGCCATTCAGGCGCAACTGGCGCCGGGGTCGACGTTCAAGATCCTTATGTCAGTTGCCGGCTGGCAGGAAGGAATTGCGCAGGACCTTCACGTCCACTGCAATGGCGGAGCTGAGTTTTATGGCCGCCGCTTCGGGTGCTGGGTGAAAACCGGTCACGGCGAGGTCGATCTGACGAAAGCGATTTATCAATCGTGTGATGTGTTCTTTTATACCCTGGCAGAGAAGCTCGGGATTGGACGGATTTCCAAGTATGCCACCGCGCTGGGGCTGGGACAGAAGACTGGGATCGACCTGCCGCAGGAGGCTACGGGAGTTATGCCTTCCGAAGAGTGGAAACTCCGCAACTTCAGGCAGAAGTGGTTTGCCGGAGAGACAATTTCCGTCGGTATCGGACAAGGCGCGGTTGCGACCACGCCGATACAGCTTATGCGCGCCATCGCCGCGATCTCGATGGACGGTCGGATGGTCGTGCCTCATGTAGTTGATCCAGCGGGGCTGCCCTCAGGCTATGTCGAACTCAGCCGCTACACAGAAGTGAAGAACATTCCGATCGATTCGACTGGATGGAACCTCATCACCGATGCGATGGGACGAGTATTGCTACCCGAGGGTACGGCTCCCTCCGCGCATATTCCAGGCATCGATATAGCCGGCAAGACGGGATCGGCTCAGGTGGTATCACTTGCCACGCGCGCAAAACATCAGAACAACGAAGACTTAGCCCAAAATGGCTGGTTTGTGGGATTCACGCCGCGGCGTAATCCGGACATAATCGTTGCTGTGCTGTTCGAGGGGGGCGAGCACGGCAAGTTAGCCGCACGCTTGGCGACACAGGTCATCAAGGCCTATGTGGACAAACAGCGGCAGCAGCCTACGAAGATGGCGGAGAAACCAGAAAGCAATGGCAAAGCGGAAATGGGCGCAATCTGGACTGCTCCCGATTCAGATGGAGATGGAGACAGATTGCAAGGTGGCCGCTTCCGGTTGAATTTACCTAAGAAGCCGTTGGCGCTGGCAACGGCGGCGCCGGGTTTGAGGTGAGGGAGGCTTGAGGCTTAGGGCTTCGGTTGGAGGGCATTGCAGTTCCGAAGAGGCCTGCTGGTTCGTAAGGTTTTATCTGACGGCTGAGTCCTGAGTGCTGAAAGCTATTTTTTATGTCTCGTAACATTTCATTCCGAGATTTTGATTGGCTGCTGGTGGTCTTTGTACTGATCATCTGCGCCCTCGGAGTCATTGAAATCCGCAGTGCCACCCTGCACACGAAGTTTGCGGGAGTTCATATCAAACAGCTCTACTGGATTGCAGGCGGGCTTGTGGGCATGTTCATCATGAGCTTGCTGAACTACCAGATGCTGCTGGAACGCGTGCACTGGATGTACATCGGTGGAGTCGCTTCCCTCGTTTCAGTGTTGATTTTCGGCCAGAAGTATCTGGGCGCGAGGCGTTGGATTAAGCTTCCGGGAGGGCACTTCCAGCCTTCCGAATGGGTCAAGCTGATTCTTATCCTCGCGGTCGCTAAGTACTTTTCAGATCTTCATCAGCGCGAGCTGTCCTGGTCGGATTTTGTCAAAGCCGGAGCGATTGTTGGCGTTCCTATGCTCATGGTGCTTGCCCAACCTGATCTGGGCACCGCGCTTACATATCTGCCCATCGCACTAGTCGGATTATTTCTGGGGGGAGTGCGCTGGAAGCAAGCTTTGGTGGTTGTACTGCTTGCGGGATTGGCCATGCCACTGGCGTGGCACCACTTGAAGGATTATCAGAAGCAGCGACTCACCAGCTTTATGGAGCCTGATGCCGATCCCAGAGGGGCCGGGTATCACGTGGCGCAATCGCTGATTGCGGTCGGCTCGGGAGGTATCTGGGGCAGTAGCTCAGGGTCACAAACCCATCTGGCCTTTTTGCCTGAACCACATACGGACTTCATTTTTGCGGCATTTTCTGAGGAACATGGTTTTGTAGGTGCGCTCGCGGTCTTGCTGTTATACTTCCTAGTGCTGATGCGCTTGACGCAGAACGCGCAAACAGCGCCCGACCGCGCTGGCGCGTTCATAGTCATGGGTGTGGTAGCGGTTCTAACCTTTCATATCCTGGTCAACATCGGCATGGTGGTCGGTTTTATGCCGGTTACTGGAATACCTTTACCCTTAATGAGTTACGGCGGATCATCTGTCCTGTTCATGTTTCTTGCGCTCGGGATGGTGATGAATGTCCGTATGCGCCGCTTCGTGAACTGAAGCAGGGTCAAGGAGAATTGCCCGCGCCAAATGGCGCGGATTTGGACAAAAATCACGATCGCCCTCGCGTGAAGAGGGCACGCACCGGCAGGAAGGATAGCCGGGCAGGATTGAAGTAAGGGCGCTTCGGGCAGGGAACGGCCCCCTCAGAGACCTGAGAGAGCGGTCACAACCCCGGCGCATTGCGATCAGTGGAAAAGACTTTCAGATTTCTGAAACCAGCTCGGCCCAGGAGCGCACTCCGGGGCCAGAAGCCTTTTTTCAACAGAACTCTTATCGCAACCTTCATTCCTTCCCGTATCTATCCTTGCCTGTTCCGGTGAATCCGCAGCCAGCTAGTTGCCTGCGGCCGGAGTTTCAATGACAAAAGAATTATTTGTGTCTTCCACACCGCACGAAACCAAAGTCGGCATGGTGGAGGACGATCAGCTCGCAGAAGTGTACCTGGAGCGTGAGAACGAATACACCCTTGCCGGCTCAATCTACAAGGGACGGGTCACCCGCGTTCTGCCCGGAATGCAGTCTGCTTTTGTGGATATTGGCTTAGAGCGCGATGCTTTTCTTTATGTCTCCGATTTCATGGAATTGGAGAATCAGGACGACGACTTGGAAGACATTCCCACGCCGCGTACTCCAGAGTTTAAAGAGGCAGGACAGGAGCCCGCTGCGGAAGCTGCCTTAGCCGCACCATCCGGGGGCGAAACTCAGAACCAGCCGGTCGCCGAAGGCCGTCAGGAACCCCGCGAAGCCTCAGGTTCGCGCGATCAGCAGGAACGGGGTGGATGGCGCGGACGGCGCCGTCGCCGCGGAAGCCGTGATCGTGCGCCGGAACTGAGTCGAGTTTCGCGAAGCAGCACACCTGAGCCTCGCCACGACCGCGAAGAATACGGGCCGCCTGCGGGTTATCAGCCCATTCTCCTTCCCGGAGAATCGATTTCGAAATACCGGCAAACAACGGCCGCTCCGGTTGAAAAAGCTGCCGGTTCACCCGAAGCCCAAAGCATGGCGATTGCCGAAACCTTCCCACAGGACGAGCCCCTGTTTGCAGATTCGGCCGCCAGTCGTGAGCAGCCTGTTGGGAACGAATCCGTACGGGACGGGCAGTTTGTGGAGACTGAAGCTTCGGCCTACCAGGCTGAAGTCGGCTCGGCCGAGTGGGACCGCGAACAGAAACGGCGTCACGAAATGAATGTAGCCGCGGCGTTCGGCGCCGGAGAAATCATCTCGGAAACCGAAGAGGAAACCGCAGGGCACTCTACTTCTCCGGAGTTAGAGAAATCGCCGCAAGCTTCAGTAAGTTCCGGAACCATTGAAGAAGAGGAGATTGACGAAGAAGAGGCAGGCTTGGCCTCATACGTCGAAGAACTCGAAGAGGATGCCGCTTTTGACGAATTCGAGGAAGAGACACATGCCGCAGGAGACTACGCCGGATCGCAGCGCGACATAGCGGCTGCGGCTGAAGTGGTGCCCTTCTCAGCCGAGCCGGTTTCTGCGCAGGCAGCCGAAGTAGTACAAGCAGAAGAAGAAGTCGATGAATCTGCCGAGGCGGAGGCTGAACTGGAAGAGGCCCAGGCGGAAGCGGAGGCGCTGCTCGACGCGGAAGGCCGTGCAAACGGGACAGTAGACGCGCGTGCTGAAGTGCGAGCTCCAGCCGCGACTGCCGCATACACGCAGCGTGCACGCCGGCCGTCTTTTGACCGCTCCAGTCCACGGCGCCGTGGCGGCAGCGGAGGCGGACGCCGATTTCGAAGGAATGAGCCTCAGAATCTTCCCCAGATCACCGACTTGTTGAAAGAGGGCCAGGAGATTCTGGTCCAAATCGCAAAGGAGCCGATCGGCAAGAAAGGCGCTCGCATCACGAGTCATATCGCCCTGCCCGGACGTTTTCTGGTTTATATGCCGACGGTGAACCACACCGGAGTTTCGCGAAAGATTGCTTCCGAAGAAGAACGCCAGCGGCTTAAGCGCATTATCCAGAGTGAACGCGAAAATGGGCACGGCGGATTCATTGTCCGCACCGCGGCGCAGAATGCCGACGAGCAGGAACTGCGGGCCGATATCCGATTCCTTAAAGGACTGTGGAATGAAATCCGCACTCGCGCAGAAAACAGCAAGCCTCCGGCTCTGATTTACCACGACCTAAACGTCGTAGAGCGGATTTTGCGCGACCAGGTCACGTCTGACTTTTCTGCGATCTGGGTAGACACGTAAGTATGTGGGCAAGACGGCCCGCCTGGAAGACACCATCGTCAAGACCAATGTGGACGCGATCAAGGAGATCGTCAGGCAGATTCGGCTGCGCGATCTCGGCGGTATCATCGTCATTGATTTCATTGATATGGACGAGCGCCGCAACCGCCAAAAAGTTATGCAGGCGCTCGAAGAGGCCTTGCGCAGCGACCGTGCGCCTTCCAAGGTGCTTCAGTTTAACGACTTCGGCCTGGTGGCTATAACCCGCAAGCGCGTAAAACAGTCTCTTGAGCGCACGATTGGCGCCCCGTGTCCGTATTGCGAATCCACTGGATTCGTGAAGTCGGTGAACACGGTCTGCAATGAGATATACATCGAGATGCGTAAGATCGCAAAACAGCTAGACCATTCAGATGTGATGCTGCGCGTGAATCCGGAGGTCGGGAAAGCGTTGAAGGTCAGCGGCGGTAAATGGCTGAACGAACTCGAAGAGCTGACGAAGAAAACCGTGATCGTAAAGAGCGACCCAGCACTCCATCAGGAGCAGTTCGATATTAATTAGACGGGTACAGCAAAACGGATTGTGTAGAGACGGGCGTCCTCGCCCGTCTTTTTATTTTCGTTTATTTTCGCCAACGAGAGATTTCGGCACTTGACCAAAAATACAAGGCACAATTACAATGCACACTGTATATGCACACTCATAGAGCACATATCCTCCTGCCTGAGGATTTAGTCCAAGAGATCGATGCGTTAGTCGGACCACGGGGACGTAGCGCTTTCCTGGTTGAAACTGCGCGAAACGAGGTTCGCCGCCAGAAACTCCTTCGTTTTCTGGATAGCAAGGATCCCGCATGGAGGGACGCAGATCACCCGGAACTTAAGGGAGGCACTGAGTTATGGGTGAGCAATTTGCGAAAGGAGAGTGATCGTATCCGGCGCACCAGAGGCGGGAAGCGCCGCTGATGGACATCTTGCTTGACACAACCGTCCTGATCGATGCGCTGAGGAATCGGAAAGATCGGCGTGCGCTCCTTGCGGAATGCGTCCGCGCCGGCCATGCTCTGATGACAACCGGGCTAAACATCGCTGAAGTTTATTCGGGAATGCGACTCCAGGAAGAAGAGGCCACGTCCGTATTCCTGGATCAGCTAGGTTGTTATGACACTACGGCAGAAATTGGCCGGCTCGGAGGTAGGCTGAAAAATCAGTGGGCACTCCGGGGAAGAACTCTCTCCCTGATAGACGCAATCATCGCAGCAACGGCAATTACGCACCGCTGCACATTAATGACCGACAACGACCGTCATTTTCCGATGCCGGAGCTGTCGAAGTTCTCGATGCCCAAGTAGTCGCGGCTACACTCCACCCGCAGCCGCACTCTTAGCCTCGGCAGAC
>WNFR01008714.1_pt1 | contig 10250 bp, 8 predicted proteins | sample 5400221 | NCBI WGS metagenome assembly WNFR01 (sample SAMN13153357, study PRJNA577476) | soil metagenome | isolation source: 40 cm soil under Madrone tree | place: USA:California | collected 2016-06-14 | reverse complement strand
TCATGAAAGCTACTTTCGGGCCCGAGTACAGGAGCATTCTCTCGGCTGTCATCTGCCTCTTTGGATCGAGCCGCCAGCGAAAGAATCGATTCGACTCAGGTTTGAGCGAGAAGTCATCGAATCGGATCAGAATGCTGCATGCGTTAGCCCAACGCTTTTAGCACTGGGGCGGCCGCCGGAGTAACTCCTTCGGCTAAGCCATCTGAAGACGGCTGGACAAACTGGATCAGTCTACGGCGGCTGTTATTTTTCAAACTGACCTTCGAGCGCTTGCGGATTGACTCTCGGCAAGTTTTCCCGTAAAAGGCTCCTCAACTTCACTAAACTAATTGTTTTCAACGATCGTTTTCCGAGGAGATGAACATTGCCCCAGACGATGACACCTGCGAAGACCTTGCTTCGCCAAATCGTTTTCTTTTTGTGTTTGATCGCGCTTGCGCCGGTGTTCGTCGGTTGTAGCAAGAGCGGCGGCGGTAACATGCAGGTTAAATCACCGGCGACCGGCGACAAGGAATTGCCGCAGAAGTCCGGTTACGCATTCGCCGTCATCAAAAGTTTTACCGACACCTCGGGAAAGATCACAACCGCCGCGAGCTATCGCGTTTATGTGGCCAACTACGATCTCGATGCGGGAAATTTCGCCATGACTCTGGACAAGCCGCTCTCTTCCGACGAGCAGCTCCGCGTAGTGTTCAGTCTGGTGGGCGATCAGGGCACCAACGACAAATCACCGCTGAAGGCGGGAACCTATTCCGCTAAGGCCGACAAGTTCATGAAAGTTGAAGATGTCGCGGTGGTCTCGCGCAGAGGCGGTGCGGACAACAAAGCCGCACTCGATCGCAGCACGCTGAGCGGCGTGGCAAAAGTGAGTTCTGTTTCCGACAATATGATCACCGGCGAAGTCGATCTAACCAGCGGAGCGATCTCGATCAAGGGTCCGTTCACCGCCAGGATTCTCGTGAGGAAGTAGGCATCAAGAGTACGAGCCGGCGCCTCAACGGTTCGCCGGCTCGAAATGTTTTCCTCCTTTACTCCTTACTGTTTCACTGCTCTATCTCTGCGGTGGTTTCTTGCGCCCGCCTTTCTGCTCCTGCGGCTGCGCCGGCTGTCGCTGTGGCGCCGGCGCTTGTTGCTGTGCCTGTGGCCGCGCCTGTGGCTGAGCCTGTGCCGGCCTTTGTTGACGCATCTCCTGGGGAACTGCGCGCGGCGCTTGTTGCTGCGGACGCGGTTGTTGCTGACGCATCTGCTGTGGCGCTGCGCGGGGCGCCTGTTGCTGCGGACGTGGTTGTTGCTGGCGCATCTGCTGCGGCGCTGCGCGGGGCGCCTGTTGCTGTGGTCGTGGTTGTTGCTGGCGCATCAGCGGTTGCTGTTGTGGCGCGGAACGCACGGCCGGCGCGCGTCGCATCTCCACCTGGCGCTGTTGACGCTGTGATTGGATTTGCTGTTGAGCGGCCGCGTGTCGTTGCTGCTGTGAAGTGATCGTTTGCTGCCGGGCAGCCTCGCGCTGCACCTGCTGTTGCTGGCGCAACGAATCTCTCTGACTTTGTTGTTGCTGCATCTGTTGCCGCACGCGCTCACCCTGGGCCTGAGCTGGAATGCCGGCCTGTGATGCCCGCTGCTGCTCGACCTGCTGTCTGCGCAGGTCCTGCATCTGTTGTCGCGCGTTGCGATCACCACGAGCTGCCTGGCGAGCTAAATCCGCCATCTGTTTTTCCCTGGCCTGCTCTGCGGCTATGTTGGGCTGACCCGGCTGCGCTCCAGTACCCGGCTGCGGGGCTAAGCCAGCTCGCGGTTGGCTCGCCGGTGCGCGCTGGTCGGCAATTTGAAGTTTTTGGCTTCTGGCTTGATCGGTCACCGGTTGCACCCGCAAGGTACGGGACAGATCGCGTCTGAAAGCTTGGGCCGGAGCCGCGCTGGTAATCACGGGGGTGTTGAAGGCTCTCTGGGCGATCGCCTGGGGTATGTCGACTCGTGGTTGAGCGTCACGAGTCCTGAACGCGACTGTTCGTAGAGGATTTACGGCCAACGGATCAAGTACCGGCCGGACTTGGGCGATGGTTTGCGGGTCGACTCGAGTTACCACGCGCGGATCGATGACCTGCGTAAACTGCTGCACTGGAACCACCGTCACGGCCCCCGGCACGCGCATATTAGCGATCTGATTGATATACACATCGCGGCTGCCGGTATAGACCGGCTGCCAGTTCGAATCGTAATAGCGTGGCGCGTAAGGATCACTGGGACCCAGCGCCACCCAGCCAACACTCGAATCACCTAAGGGTAGAAAGGCCACCAGTGCCGGTGAATAAGTCGGATAACTCCTCGTCGGTTCCGGAATCCAAAACCATTCATTTGAAGAATACGTCCAACGGCCGTAATGGTACGGCGCGTAGCCCCAGGGCTCGCTCGAAACCCAGGTCAAGCCGTACGGATAGTCCGTCGTCCAGTAGCCGGATTGATAGGGAGACCAACCGTTATCAACTCGCGGATGCCAGCCGTAACCATAGTCACTTATATATTGCCAGTCACCATAGTCGTCCAGGTCATAGATCCCCGGCACATAATCACTGACATAGTTGTAGCTGTTATACCGGCGCGACGGTTCATAGTAGTAAGGATCATCGAGATAGGTGTTATAGCTGCTATAACGGCCGTCATAGCTGCGCGGATAGCGAGAGCGATAATAGTTGTCGATAATCGTGCCCGCCTGGCCCGCATCGACTCGCGATAGCACTGCCGGCGAACTGCCCTGGCAGGGAATGGCGAGGTTCTCGCCTTTCTCGATCCGTCCGGCGCCGCCTTGTCCGACAACCTGAGCGCCACCGCTGTATGCTGTAGCCACCGCGTTGCCGTTTTCGTTTATCCCAACCTGGTACATGCCTGGCTGTTCAAAATCAACGGCGCCGCAGGGTGTGGCCACCTCGAACAATTCAGCGGGTGCCCCAACGTCAAATAGCGCAGAGCCGTTGCGCAACGCTATCTGAGTTCGCTGGGCCGAAAGGTCCAGGACGTCCAAAGCCGTGTTGGGATCCACTGTCGCAAAATTACGGCCGGTAAAAGCGATCTGGCTGCGCGAGTTGTCTTTGGTGTAAATCCGATCACCCACCGTGATTGGACTGTTGGCTTTTGCCTCTATCCACTGAGAGTTGGAGTTATCGAGGCTTTGGCTCACTCCCACTTGTCCTTCAACTCGCTCAATCCGTGCGGCGTTCGGTAAAGCCTTTGCTTCAGCCGAGCGTTCGTACTTCATCCACATAGCCGCTGCGATCGCCGCCACGGCCGCGAACGCGAGAACTATCAAAATACCGTGGGGCCAAAGTCTTATTCTGTTCATGACGCTACCTCCTGCTGACCTGACACTTTCACGTGCAAAGAGTCCTGATAATTACTAATAGAAAAAGTCGAGGGCCCTTAGGAGAGTATTGATTACGACGTTCTCGGGTGAAAGGAAGGTGTCCAGCAAGAGCGATTGTTAGCAAATTGACACATTATTGCCCAAGAATCGCACGAAGAGGGCGCGACAAGTGACAAATCTGCGAGCGAGCACAACTTCGGCCTTCCGAATAGGGCTCGCCGTGAAAACGGAAGCTGCCGCGGTTTCGTCATTGTTAACGCGAGTCGTTTGCCGAATATGAGTCTCTCTATAATCATAATCCGGAGAGCTTCGCCGCGACTGCGATCCCGTCTGAGGAAATAGCAGTCATCATATCGTCGGCGGAGCCTTTGCTAATGAGAAAGACCGCCAAGATAACCGCCCCAGGACTGGCTTTACCAAGATTGAATTACTTCCGATCCCACTGCTTACCGCGTCGGGGCGACATAAGTTCGGCGCGCCTTGACGACTAACTTCGCTTGCGACTTTTGAGTTGAGGACGACAGGTCGACCTTCAGCTTGCGCGTCGTACCATCGCGTTTCTTGTTTGAAGAAACAAAGGCCAGGTTGTAGCGGCTGCGCAAGTGATCCATGAGCGTCTGAAAGGTTGTGTTGAGGTTCTCCGGCTTGTCCGCGAGTATCTCGCCACCCGTTTCATTAGCCAGAGTTTGAATGTCCAGATAAGCAGCGCCCTGCAACTTTCCAATTCGCGTGGCCCAGATCATGATGCCGTTCTCCAAACCCTGGTCCGATGTTTTTGGGATGATGCCGCAGACCACGCTGCCCGATTCATAGATCGCCTGGGCCGCGGATTTGCCCGACGGACTGTTGGGGCAGTCAAAGTTGCGGGTCACGCCCGTGATGGCGATCACCACCCGCCGACCGACTGGATTGCTGGACCTGATCATGTAATCCGCCGCGTCAAAGAACAGGGTGTTGAGACAATGGTCGGCCTGTTCGTCATGGCTCGGCATGCGATTCAGCGCATCATCGATAAGCGAGCGGTCGCGCGTAAACCCCTGCAGCAAACGCGTCGTGTCGTGATAGGTCATCACCGCTACTTCATCTGCCGGCTTAAGACGCGCGATAGCGTCACTCGCGGCGCGATGGACTTGCGCGTTAAAGGGATCCAGACAACCGCCTCGGTCGATCAAAAGCAGGACCGAGAGCGGCAGACTATCCTGACTAAAGTGCGTGATCTCCTGCCTGGTCCCATCTTCGAGCAGCACGAAATCTTCTCTCTTCAATCCGCCCACCACGCGCGCAGTGTTCTTTTGCAAAACCAGCGCGTCGACAGTGACAAGATCGACGTCAACCTTGACGACATCGGTTCCTGGGAGCGCGGGCATCCTGCCCGCATTCTCCGGGTTTGCCGGCAGCGCGGTCGTCTCGCCCGCATTGACCGTTCGCGGACGTGTCTGCGACATCACTCGCAGCGATAGTAAGAAGAAGACAAGTGAAAGAAGAGCGGCCAGAAATACTACGAGAAGAGACGGCAGTGTCGGGTTGCGATTTTTCATAAGCTCTCTCCGGTGATGAAGCGCGGCAAAGTTAAAACGCAAGACAGCCTCAGTGTCTGCTGCCTACTGCCTACTTCTTTTTAAGGGAGAGTGCTTCTGAGCGAATACTGCGAATACTATCGAAAGCCTTTTCTGAGGGGAAGACGTTTGGATCCCTAAAAGTGTTAACGGGACTGCGGATCGAAGATCCAGGCCCTGAAAAAACGTCTTTACCACGTTCTTCGAATCGGATGTCCCTCGGTATTGAATACGACTCTCTCGAAGTCGAGCGCGCGCGGCGGCGCGAACAAGAGATAGAAATACTTGAAGGTTTCGGCGAACAGGAAGCTTTGCATCGAATCAACGTGCTCTTTGGTCACTACGCTCTTTAGCGCTGCATAGCCCTCTTCAGTGCGACAGTATTGGACGAAGTCGCGGAACATTGTGTCGCCCATGCGCAGGTAAATACCTTTTCCCGTGAAGTGGTAAAGATAGTAAGCCGACTCAACCATTTCGGGACGGAGTTGATAAGCCGGAGAGACGATCTGCATAGATTGATAGTTCAATTCTTCCGGTTCGATTCCGTACAGCGACCACATCTTGAAAGAAGAAGTCTGCAGCCGCTCGGCCCGGCCTAGATCGTGGGATAACGCAAGCACCGCCGGGAAGAAGGCGTCCAGCGCGCCGTACACTGTGGCCGTGCGTTCGCCGGTGTTCATGTCGGCATGTCCATACCAAAGTTCGGGTTCCCGGACCTGTGCCCGCGCGTTGCCGCTCGCATACATTAAACCGCTAACCACGTTTTGTGAGAGATACTTATTGATCGCGGCAATGCTCCTTAACCACATCTGCCGGCAATCCTGATCGTCAAACAGGATCGCGCACTTCAAAAGATATTCGTAATAACTATCAATCGCCCCGCTGATATGACTATCGTTATCGGTCCAGTGGCCGGTCTCAACATTTATCCACGTGCCCACCAAACCGATTTGTGATCGGCGAATGTAGATCTCAACCAAAGCGCGTTTGGCTTTGTCATAGAAAACCTGTTTATGTGTAAGTTTGCTGAGCGTGCCAAATTCAATCAACAGAGTTCCTGCCTCCGCCGGATTGGTCACCTTGCCGCGCACTTTGCCGGTCTTGAGATTGATGTAGCGATAGGGCAAGCCAGTCGGCGAATTAAAGACCGGCAGCAGACGGGTACCCAAATCTTCGGCCAGATTCAAAAGACGTCTGTCGCCGGTTAGTTGATAACTGGACAACAAGCCACCGAGCAGCCTAATCGTGATCTCAAAGTTCTGCACCTCGATGTTCTTATCGAACGAAAGATTCGTGGCGATGTAGGCGCGCGTACTGTCGGCTTCCTTTTTCAAGCCCATGAGGATCATCGTGTCGAGCGCATCGACCGGCGTCATCAATAAAGGCTCAGCGTACCAATCGCGGTAGGTCTTGCTCAGCGGCTTTAGATCGTCATGGCCCCAGGCGTATTTTTTATAGCCATTCCACGCGTGCAGAAATTCGGCCCGGGCCTGAGTGGCGAGCTGTGGTTTGTTAACGGATTCTTGGGAAAAGACTGGCGCGATGACCGCGAAGACCACAACGACGCTGAGCAATTTGAGAGTCATGAAATTTTGAGTTCGATCTTTAAGGAGCTTATGCAACCGTCTCATCTTTCAGGTCGCTAATCACGACTTCGGAAGTGAGGGTCTTATGGACTGGACACTTGTGCGCAATCTCCTGCAAGCGTGTCCGTTGCTCTTCGCTGAGGTCGCCCAGCAGAGTTACCGAACGCTCGATCCGGTGCACGTACGCTTCCGTTGCGTCCGTGCATTCCTTGCAATCGACTGCGTGAATCCGCTCCTGCCGGAGACGCACGATTACTCTCTGCAGCGGCCAGGCTTTTCTCTTCGCGTAAAGCGTAACGGTCATGGAAATGCAACTGCCAAGCGCGGCGAGCAGCAGCGAATAAGGATCTGGTCCCGCATCCTCGCCACCGGCTTCTGATGGCTCGTCGGTGATTAGCTGGTGATCGGCGCCGTATCGAACTTCGTTCTTTAAGTTTGAAAGCGATGTCACTATTACGTCGCTCATCGGGACCTCCTGACGCGGAATGCAGCCATTCTGCTCCTTTTGGACGCTTGCAGTCATCTCTTTTGTACCGCTAAACTCTTTTCGCTCCAATCAGGAAAAGTTTTTCGCGGATCAATCTTTCATTTCGCTTCGAGGCCATTAATGAAAATTCATGAGTATCAAGGCAAGGAACTGTTAAGGAAGTTCGGGGTGCCGGTGCCCAGAGGCATCGTGGCGCGCTCTGCTGACGAGGCGTATCAGGCGGCCAAAGAGCTGGCCTGCGAGCCGGTCGTCGTCAAAGCGCAAATTCACGCAGGTGGACGCGGTAAGGGTGGGGGCGTGAAGTTGGCCAGGACCGCTGAAGAGGCGCGCGAGATTGCCGGCAAAATGCTGGGGATGAAACTTATCACCCATCAGACCGGGCCCGAGGGCAGGGAAGTGCGCGTGCTTCTGATCGAGGAAGGATTGCCGATCGACAAAGAGTTCTATCTCGGCATAGTTCTGGATCGCGTCAGCGGTCGTTCAGTTTTCATGGCTTCGGCAGCCGGCGGCATGGATATCGAAGAAGTCGCAGCGAAGACGCCGGAGCAGATTTTTAAAGAGACTATCGATCCTGCCGTCGGATTTCGTCCGTTTCAGGCGCGCAAGCTAGCGTTTGCGCTGGGTCTTGACGCGGCCTTGGTTTCGCAGGCGACAAAGTTCATGCAGTCGCTCTACGCCGCTTATGAATCGATGGACGCGTCCCTGATGGAGATCAATCCGTTTCTGCTGACAAAAGACAATCGTCTGATCGCTTTGGATGCGAAGGTAAACTTTGACGACAATGCGTTGTTCCGTCATCCGGACTTCAAGGATCTGCGCGACCTGAACGAAGAAGATCCGTTGGAGATTGAAGCGTCCAAATTCGATCTCAATTACATCAAGCTGGATGGAAACATCGCCTGCATGGTCAATGGCGCCGGTCTGGCGATGGCCACGATGGACATCATTAAACTTGCAGGCGGCGAGCCGGCAAACTTTCTCGACGTTGGCGGTGGGGCTTCGCAGGAGCGAGTTGAGGCCGCTTTCCGGATCCTGCTGGCCGATCCAAATGTGCGGGCGGTGCTAATCAATATTTTTGGCGGCATCGTGCGCTGTGACATGGTGGCGCGCGGAGTAGTGGGCGCGGCAAACAACCTTGGCGTGAAAGTTCCGGTCGTGGTTCGTCTGGAGGGAACTAATGTGGAAGAAGGCCAGCGCGTGATTCGCGAGTCAGGTTTGGGTTTTACCGTAGCCAATGTAATGAAGGATGCGGCTGAGAAGGTGGTGGCGTTAACAGTTTAAGCGGATTGCGGCTTCGCCGCTTGATGTGCGGAAAGGCTTTGCCTTTCCGCTAAACTCTTCATTGGATAGGCTATGCCTACCAAAGTCGGTCGGAGGCGCAGCCTCCAAACTAAGAGATATCTTTTACGGAAAGGCAGAGCCTTTCCGCACATCAGGCGGCAGAGCCGCAAAGGCTTCTGTGGCGAATGCTGATGAGAGTTCGCAAAATAATTCAATGGCTGGTTCACGTTTGCCGCTTTGGTCTGGCGGCGCTTTTTCTCTTTACCGCAGGCGCAAAGCTGGCGATCCTCAAAACCTTCGCCGGCAATGTCGCCGAACTTCTCAGCTCGGCCGCGATTAATTACGAGCGTTGGCGTTGGCCGGTCACAATTGGCGTCATCGCCGCGGAAGTATTAACCACCGGCCTGCTGATCGTCCCCCGCACGGTGCGGCTCGGCGCGTTTCTGGCGGCGGTGCTGTTGGTCGGCTTCAGCGCCTTTGCGCTCTACTATGTTTATGTCTTACACGGAGAGCCGTTGGAGTGCGGATGCTTCGGGGGAATCATCGGGAGCCAGTTGGGTTTGAAGACAGCTCTGAGAAACCTGGTCTTGCTGGTTCCGGCGGTGATTGTCTTCTTTGGCTCACGGAAGCAAGACAGGCCACAAAAAGGCTCAAAAAGCGCAGCAGGCGTTTCAGCTTAGGCCGAGGGCCGACCGTTCTTAGTCTTGTGCTTTTTATGGCCAATACTTTTGTAGCTTCAACGCCGCTTCATTCGGGCGATCTCGTATTTTGTATTCGAGATTCGCTCTTCGGCATCCGGGTGATCTGAAAAAAGCGAACCCAGCAAGCTCGAGTTCTGTTCCTCAATGTGCTGTAGCTTTTGAAACATCGTCACCATAGCCTGTGGGTCAAAGCCCGCTTTCGGCAACGTGCGCACTCCCAGAAAATCCGCTTCGCGCTCTTCGTCACGAGTGTGAAACGTCAACAAACCCGCGCCCACCATTTGTCCGAGGGTTACCCCCAAATCTCGCGCCAGGTCGCCAGCGACTCCGGTGAGTTCGCCGAGCGACTTGGCAATGTCGTTATAATCCTGCGATTGCTTGAGCGTCTTCAAACTGTGACGCGCGACCACATGGCCGACTTCATGCGCAAGTACTGAAGCAAGTTCGTTGTCATTGGCCAACTTTAGCAGCGCGGTGGTGATGTAAACGTGTCCCCCGGGAAGGGAGAAGCCGTTAATCTCGCGACTCTGGATGACGTGAAACCTGTAGAGCATGTTCGGACGGAGACTGGCTCTGGCGCAACGTTGGCCGATGCGCTCCACTCGATCGAGTCCGACGTCCGTCAGGTTGTATTTCTTGGTGACCTCGCGATGAAGTTGGGTGCCCAGCTTCATCTCGTCACGCTCATTCAGTAAGCCGGCATTTGAATAGCGAGCGTTGCGAAAGTCGGAATACGGATCGTCATATTGGGCGAATGTGATTCCGGTTCGCTCGTGAGTCGCCGGTATGCGCGCAACATTGTGCGAGCGTATAAGTGTCAGACTCTGCGCAGTAGTTGCGCAAAGCACTGCTGCTGTGGTGGCAATAAGAAAACTGAGACGGAGGTTTGCTCTTTTCATTGATTCGATTGTTCCGAGATCCTTTCGGATCGGAATGATAAGCGAAGAAGTCGCTAGTGGGGAAGTACGGAGCGCGGGCATCTTGTCCGCCTGAGGGCGAAGCGCGAACAATCTTGCGGACAAACAGCCAAGGCTGGGAGCGCGCTCCGCGCGCTGGCGGGCAAGATGCCCGCGCTCCATTACTCACCTTGTATCCCGGATCGATAGACACGCCCCACAAATTTCGATATTTTGCACTTGCTTAAATCTAAAGCCATGTCATCTCTTTCATTCTGGGGCGCCGCCGGCACAGTAACCGGCTCAAAATACCTGATCGAAGCCGGACACGCGCAGGTGCTGGTGGACTGCGGCTTGTTCCAGGGCGTGCGTGAATTGCGCGAACGCA
>WNFR01008713.1_pt1 | contig 10250 bp, 6 predicted proteins | sample 5400221 | NCBI WGS metagenome assembly WNFR01 (sample SAMN13153357, study PRJNA577476) | soil metagenome | isolation source: 40 cm soil under Madrone tree | place: USA:California | collected 2016-06-14 | reverse complement strand
CCTCGGCAGATTTCTCCGCCTCCAGGCAGATGCGCGCCATCGCCTCGACGGTTTCCACCGGGTATTTTCCGCTGGCCGTCTCGGCGGAGAGCATCACGGCATCGGTACCGTCGAGAACCGCGTTCGCCACATCGGAAACCTCCGCGCGCGTCGGCACCGGGCTCGAGATCATCGACTCCATCATCTGCGTTGCGGTGATGGTGAGCTTGTTGCGTTCTCGCGCGGTGCGAATCATGCGTTTCTGCAGCGCCGGCACTGAGGCATCGCCGACTTCCACGGCAAGATCGCCGCGCGCCACCATAATGCCGTCGCTGGCCTCCAAGATCTCCGCCATGGCGGCGATCGCCTCGGCGCGTTCCATCTTGGCGATCAGCGTCGAGCGGCCGCCGGCCGCGCGCATCAGCTCCTTGGCCATGTACATGTCGGCGCCGCTCTTGGGGAAGGACACCGCCAGGAAATCCGCCTTCATCACCACCGAGGTCTTGATGTCCTCCATGTCCTTGGCGGTCAGCGCGGGGGCCGTCAGTCCTCCGCCCTGGCGGTTGATGCCCTTGTTGTTCGAGAGAACGCCACCCACGCGTACTTTGGTGGTGATCTGGCTGCCCTGAACCTTTTGCACGTCGAGCACCATCCGGCCGTCGTCCAGCAGCAGCACCGACCCCGGCGAGACGTCGCGCGGCAGTTCCTTGTAATCCAGGCCCACGCGTTCCTGATTTCCGAGCGGAACCTCGGCATCGAGGACGAATACCTCGCCCTTGTTGAGGGTGACTTTTCCCTTCTCGAACTTGCCGATGCGGATCTTCGGTCCCTGCAGGTCGCACATGATGCCGACCGTGCGCTCCACGGTGCGCGCCACCTCGCGTACCAGTTCTGCGCGCGCCAGGTGTTCCTCCGCGCTGCCGTGGGAGAAATTCATGCGTACCACGTCGACGCCAGCTGCGATCATGCGCGTCAGCACTTCGCGGTCGCTCGATGCCGGGCCGAGGGTGGCTACGATTTTTGTGCTTCTTTGCATTGAATTTTCACCACAGAGACACAGAGAAAAACTGTTAGACCGAAAAAGAAAGCATTACAAAACGAGAACATGATTTCGTGGCGCCCCTTCTTGCTCTCTCATTGTGCATCTCGTGATTTATCTCTGTGTCTCTGTGGTCAATCAGATTCTCGCAATAGCCCGCTGTTCGAGAATATCCACTGCCGGAAGTTTCTTGCCCTCCAGGAATTCCAGGAAAGCGCCGCCGCCGGTGGAAATGTAGCCGATTTTCTTCTCGATCCCGTACTTGGCGATTGCGGCGACCGTGTCGCCGCCACCGGCGATCGAGAATGCCGGGGAAGCCGCGATCGCGTGCGCTATGGTTTTCGTCCCCTCGCTGAACTGGTCGAATTCGAACACGCCCACGGGGCCGTTCCAGACGATCGTACCGGCCTTGCCGAGCGCCTCAGCGAGCCGCCCGGCGGTCCTCGGGCCGATGTCGAGGATCAAGTCATCGGCCGCAACGTCGCCCGCGTCTTTCACCATGGCCTTGGCGTGCGCGGAAAATTCTTTGGCGCACACCACGTCCTCCGGGATCGGAACAGCCCCGCCCTTCGCCCTCATCGCTTCGATGATTCTTTTCGCCTCGCCGACCAGATTGGCTTCGATCAGCGACTTGCCGACCGGCAGGCCCTCGGCCAACATAAATGTATTGGCGATACCGCCGCCGACAATCAGTTGATCCACTTTTTTCGCCAGCTCGCCCAGGATGCTGAGCTTGGTAGAGACCTTGGAGCCCGCAACAATCGCGACCAGCGGCCGTTTCGGCACGGTCAGCGCCTTGCCCAAAGCTTCCAGCTCCGCCGCCATCAGCGGTCCGGCACAAGCGACCGGTGCAAACCTGGCGATGCCGTGGGTTGACGCCTCGGCTCGATGCGCGGTGCCGAATGCGTCGTTCACGTAAATGTCGCACAGCGCCGCCATTTTTCTGGCCAGGGTCTCGTCGTTTCCCTTCTCGCCCTTGTTGACCCGGCAATTTTCCAGAAGCACGACCTGGCCGGGCTTCACGTCCACGCCCTCGACCCAGTTCGTCTTGAGCGGAACCGGCACGCCGAGCAGTTCCGACAATCGCTTTGCCACCGGCGCGAGCGAATCCTCGGGCTTCAACTCGCCCTCGGCGGGCCGGCCCAGATGCGAGGTCACCATGACCGCGGCGCCGGAGTTCAGCGCGTGCCTGATCGCCGGTACCGAGGCGCGGATGCGGGTGTCGTCGGTAATGTTGCCGGCGGCGTCCTGCGGCACGTTCAGATCAGCGCGAATGAACACGCGCTTGCCGCGCAGATCGAGATCGGTCATGCGCAGGATCGTCATGGTCTCTAGTCAACACCTTTCCGCCACAGAGAACTCAAAGGGCGCAGAAAAAAGACCCCCTGAAATTTCCGGCCTTTGTTTTCTCCGCGCCCGCTGCGGTAAATGCTTCTGCTTACTTCGCGTTCGCAAGCGCAACCGTGACATCCAGCATGCGGTTGCTGAAGCCCCACTCGTTGTCATACCAGGAGCATACCTTCACCAGCGTGCCTTCCGAAACCTTGGTGAGCGTCGAGTCGAACACCGAAGACGCCGGGTTGTGGTTGAAATCGACCGACACCAGGGGATCCTTGTTGTACTCCAGGATGCCCTTGAGGTCGGACTCCGAGGCCTGCTTCACCGCGTTGTTCACCTCTTCGACCGTGGTCGCGCGCTTGGCGACAAAGGCGAGATCCACCAGCGATACATTGATGGTCGGCACGCGAATCGCGAAACCGTCCAGCTTGCCGTTCAGTTCCGGCAGCACCAGGCCCACCGCTGCTGCGGCGCCTGTCTTGGTCGGAATCATCGACATGGTCGCCGAGCGCGCCCGGCGCAGGTCGGTGTGATACACGTCGGTCAGCACCTGGTCGTTGGTGTAGGCGTGTATGGTGGTCATCAGGCCGTTGACCACACCGATGCGGTCGTTCAGCGCCTTCACCATCGGCGCCAGGCAGTTGGTGGTGCAGCTGGCATTGGAGATCACGGTGTGCGCCGCTTTCAGCGTATGGTGATTTACGCCGTACACCACGGTCGCGTCCACGTCCTTGTCGCCCGGCGCGGAGATAATGACCTTCTTTGCGCCCGCGCTCAGATGCGCGCCGGATTTGGCCTTGCTGGTAAAGAGCCCGGTGCACTCGAGCACCACATCCGCGCCAAGATCCTTCCAGGGCAGCTCGGCCGGGTTGCGTTGCGCGCAGACCTTGATCTTGTCGCCGTTGACGACCAGAAATTCCCCATCTACGGAGACGCTGCCCGGAAACTTGCCGTGCGCGGTGTCGTACTTGGTAAGGTGGGCGTTAATTTTTGCGTCGCCGAGATCGTTGATAGCGACGATCCGGATGTCATGCTTCCTGCCGCCTTCGTAGTGCGCCCGCAGGATATTTCTGCCGATGCGTCCGTAGCCGTTTATTGCAACGCGGATGGTCATAAACGAAACTCCCTCTTAAAGCCCGGATTTTACTTCACTTTGCCCAAGCCCTACAGCCGTGATGCACTGCGGCGACGGCGGCCCATTCGGGCCGCTGCAAGGCGGTTCAGGGACGCCCGGACTCATGCCGGCTGCGGGAGTGCAACCGGCTGTAGCGGATCTTCAGCACGATGATCGCGAGCGCCAGGATCAGCGTAAACGCATTGGTGACGATGATCGGGGTTGAGCGAATGATGATGCCGTAGATCAACCACAGCACCAGCCCGATGCTGAACATGGAAATCATCCTGCTGGAAATGTCTTTGCCCGACTTGGTGTTATAGATTTTCAGCACCTGGGGTATGAAGGCCGTCGTAGTCAGCAATCCCGCCACCAGACCGATGACATCGGTCATTGCTACCATGATTTCATCTTCCGTCCGTAAATAAGCTTGCAAGTCCGCGTAATGCGGGCGTCTCCGCAAGGATCACATAAGTCGGCACTGCCGCGACGTAAGCGGAGAAACGGCCCTTGCGCTCGAATCGGGCACGGAACGGCGAACGCGCAAAATATTCCCCCAGCCTGGGCACGATTCCGCCGCCGATATAGCATCCCGCGCGAGCGCCGAGCGTTACTACCAGATTGGCCGCGGCTGCGCCCAGGATGGCGCAGAACATGTCGAGCGCTTCGCGGCAATGCACCTCTTTGCCGGCCAGTGCGGCCTCGGTGATCTGCGCCGGCGTTAGCGGCTGCGCCGTGGCGTGGGCCAGCGCGCACAAGGCCTGATAGAGGTTCTCGAGGCCCATGCCGCTCACCACGCGTTCGGTCGAAACATGCTCGAATTGCGGCATCAGCCAGCGCAGGACCTCGATCTCGCGCTCGGTCGTCGGGCTGAATGCGGTATGCCCGCCCTCCCCCTGCACCGCCATCCAGCCCTCGCCCGTGGGAAGCAGGCCGGATACGCCCAGACCGGTTCCCGGTCCGATCACCGCGATCGCGGTTCCTGCCACCGGCCTACCGCCGCCGACCTGTCTAAGCTCGTGCGGCTGCAACGTGGGCACGGACAGCGCAAGCGCGGTGAAATCATTGATCACATGCAACCGATCCAGCGCGAGAACCTGGCGCGTGGTCTCGATCGAGAATCCCCAGGGTCCGTTGGTGAGCTGCACGAAATCGCCGGTGATGCCGGTGGCAACGTCGAGCGCAGCTTCGCGAATCCCGGGATTGCCGTGATCGGCAAGGTAGCGGCGAATCGCCTGCTCGAGGCCCTCGAACTCGGCGCAGCGCATCACCTGCTCCTGCTGTGGCTGGCTGGAGCCGTCGGCAACCAGCGCGAAACGTGCGTTGGTCCCGCCGATGTCACCGACCAGCCGCACCGCCTTGCCCATCGCTACTCCTCGTTCGGACCGGCGCGGGCGCCGCCCGGCTTGTGGCTACAGTACGCCTTTGACGGCCTTGACCACGCTCTCGACAGTGAACCCGAAAAATTTGAAGAGATCACCGGCGGGCGCCGACTCGCCAAAGCGATCCAACCCCACCACCACGCCGTCCAGCCCGACGTATTTGCGCCAGTAGTCGGTGACGCCCGCTTCCACCGCGACGCGTTTGACTCCCTTGGGCAGGACCGCGTTTTTGTAGGCTGCATCCTGACGATCGAAAACGCTGGTACATGGCATTGAAACCACGCGCACCGCGATGTCCTGTCCTTCCAGTTCCTTCTTCGCACCGATGGCCAGCGCCACTTCCGAACCTGTGGCGATGATCACCGCCCGCGGCCTGTCAACATCGGCAAGAACGTAAGCTCCGCGTCCGATCAGCGCGATCTGTTCCGCGCTGCGCGCCTGGAAAGGCAGGTTCTGACGCGAGAACAGCAGGCTGGTCGGCCCGTCCCGGCGCTCGATCGCCGCAATCCACGCCACCGCAGATTCCACCGAGTCGCAGGGACGCCACACGTTCATGTTCGGTATCAGCCTCAGGCTCGCCGAATGCTCGACCGACTGGTGGGTGGGGCCATCCTCACCCAAGCCGATCGAGTCGTGGGTGAACACGAACAGGCTGCGGATTTTCATCAGCGCCGCCATGCGCAGCGCGTTCCTGGAGTAATCGGAGAACGTCAGGAAGGTGCCGCCGTAGGCGATCAGGCCGCCGTGCAGCGTCATCCCGTTCATGATCGCGGACATGCCGAACTCGCGCACGCCGTAATAAATGTAATTGCCGCCGCTGTCGCTGGACACGGCCTTGGATCCGGACCAGAGCGTGAGGTTGGAGCCGGTGAGATCGGCGGAACCGCCGACGAGCTCCGGCAGCACCGGCGCCAGATTCTCTATGGCGTTCTGCGAGGCTTTGCGGGTGGCGATGGATTCGGCCTTAGCGTTGACTTTGGCGAGCAAATCCTGCGTATGCGTGCGCCACTGTTTCGGCAGCTCGCCGTTCACGCGGCGGGTGAACTCGCCGGCTTCCTGCGGAAAGGCCTTGGCGTAGGCGGCGAACTTCCGGTTCCAGCCGGCTTCCAGTTCAGCGCCTTTTGCCCGCGCATCCCAGCCGGCGTAGATGTCCTGCGGGATTTCGAACGGGGGATACTTCCAGCCGATGTTCTGGCGGGTCGCCGCAACTTCCTGGTCGCCCAGCGCTGCGCCATGCGCTTCGTGGCTGCCGGCCTTGTTGGGCGAGCCCTTGGCGATCACCGTCTTGCAGCAGATCAGACTCGGCTTGTCCGCGACTCGCCCGGCCTGGATGATCGCTGCATCCACCGCGGCCACGTCATGGCCGTCGACGTTGCGCAGCACATGCCAGCCATAGGCTTCGAAACGTTTCGGCGTGTCATCGCGGAACCAGCCGCTGACATGGCCGTCGATGGAAATGCCGTTGTCGTCGTAGACCGCGGTCAGCTTGCCCAGGCCCAGCGTGCCGGCAAGCGAACAGGCTTCGTGCGAAATGCCTTCCATCAGGCAACCGTCGCCGACGAAGACGTAGGTGCGGTGATCGACGATGTCGTGGCCGGGACGGTTGAATTCGGCGGCGAGCAGTTTTTCCGCGATGGCCATGCCGACCGCATTGGCAAGACCCTGGCCGAGAGGGCCGGTAGTGGTCTCCACTCCCGGTGCCATGCCGTACTCGGGGTGGCCGGGAGTCATCGAATGCAACTGGCGGAAGCGCCGGATCTCGTCCATCGGCAACGCATAGCCGGTCAGGTGCAACAGCGCGTACAACAGCATCGAGCCGTGTCCGTTGGATAGCACAAAGCGGTCGCGGTCGGGCCACTTGGGATTGGCCGGATTATGGCGCAGATGGTGATTCCACAAGACCTCGGCGATCTCCGCCATGCCCATCGGCATGCCGGGGTGGCCGGAATTGGCCTTCTGCACCGCGTCCATCGCCAGCGCGCGGATCGCGTTGGCAAGATCCTTCCTGGTTGCCATGACTCCCCTTCGAGAACACAAAAAATCCCGGCAGACCGGGATCGACGACGCCGGTATTTTAGCCCGGATAGTCCGTCGGAACACCGGGCTACTCGTCGGCGCGGCGCGGAAGCTTGATGCCAAGCTGCTTGAGCTTGCGATAGAGGTGGGTGCGCTCCAGGCCGACCCGATCGGCGACGCGGCTCATGTTGCCGCCCTCGCGACCGAGGTGATACTCGAAGTAGACACGCTCGAAGGCATCGCGCGCCTCGCGCAGCTCGCGGTCCAGCGGCAGCGACTGCGTGGGGCTGGGTAGCGGGGCCTCGAGCACGGCAAACGCGTCGATGACTTCGGCAACGCCGATGCCGGCGCCGAGAGTGAGCTGGGCCACGGTCTTCACCACGCTTTCGAGTTGAATCAAATTGCCGGGCCAATGGTAATTGCGCAGGGTATTCAGCGCCGCAGTATTGAACGCTCGTAGCGGCGTTTCTTTCGCCTCGATCGCCCGCGACAGCACCAGATTGGCAAGCTCGGGAACGTCCTCGGCGCGCTCGCGTAGCGCGGGCACGCGCACGATCACGCCGGCCAGCAGCGCATATAGCCTCGGATCGAAGGCGCCGCCCGCCACCAATTCCGCCAGCGGCGCCGAAGTCGAGGAGACGAGGCGCGCGTTGTAGCGATCCAGTTTGAGCGTCTGTCCCAGCAGACTCTTCTGCTGACTGCGCGAAAGCGTGTCGATGTCTCGCAGGTACAGGATGCCCTCGGCCGCCTGTCCGACCAGATTGTTCTCCGCCTGATCGAATACTGCCAGATCCTCCGGTGCCACCCATGCGGCGTTGGATTGTTGCAGCAGGCGCGCGCACTGCTCCATCCCGGTCCCCGGTTCGCCGACAAAAAGCGCGGGCGTTTTCAAGGCGCGCAAACGCTCGATCTGGGCCCGCAACTGTTCCACAGCACGCGACTTGCCCGCGGTAACCAGCACCGCCGGCACGCCGGGCCTGGGCACGCCCTGCTTGAGCGCCGTGCCGACGGTGGAAAGCAGTTTCTGCAAAGCGATCGGCTTTTCCAGGAAGGCATAGGCGCCGATACGGGTCGCCTCTACAGCGGTGTCGATGGTGCCATGGCCGGACATCATTACCACCGGCATGGTGAGCTGGCCGGTGCTCGCCCATTCCTTCAGCAGCGAAATGCCGTCGGTGTCGGGCATCCAGATGTCGAGCAGCACCAGATCCGGACGCACGCGGCCGCGGATCTGCCGTGCCTCGCTGGCGTTCTGCGCCAGTCGCACCTGGTGGCCCTCGTCACGCAGAATTTCCGAGAGCAGCTCGCGGATACCGACTTCGTCGTCCACTACCAGAATCTGGCTCATCTGCCCGCCTGCCTGTTGGCCCGCAGCGCGGCCGCCTCGGCCGGTGCCAACGGCAGTGTCACGGTAACGCTGGCCCCAGACGATGGCAGGTTGACGATGGCAATGCCTCCGCTATGTTCTTCCACAATCTTCTTGACGATGGCCAGCCCGAGTCCCGTGCCCTTGGCCTTGGTGGTGACATAGGGCTCGAACGCCCGGCCCATCAGCGCCTCGGGAAAGCCCGGACCGTTGTCCTGGATGGTGAGCCGCACGCCGTCTCGAGCCGTATCGGTGCGCAGCACGATGCGCGGCACGACGACTTCCGCCACCGCCTGCTCCGCATTCTGCAGCAGGTTGTGGATGACCTGGCGCAACTTCGCGGCATCGCCCGAGATGCGCGGCAAATTGCCGGCCAGGTCGAATTGCAATGCCGGGCGCGACGATTCGTACAGCCCGAGTACGTCGCGGATGAGCTGATTCAGGTCCAAAGGCTGCAGGTCGGCCTCGGGTGAGCGCGCGTACTGGCTGAACGCGTCTACCATGCCTTTGAGCGCCGCCACCTGGTTGACGATGGTCTGGGTGGAGCGCTGCAGGATTTCGGCTTCCTGCTCGCTGAGTTTGTCGGCGAGCCGCCGCTGCAACCGCTCCGCCGAAAGCTGGATCGGCGTGAGCGGGTTCTTGATCTCGTGAGCGAGCCGCTGCGCCACCTCGCCCCAGGCTGCGAGCCGCTGCGCCTGCAGCAAACGGGTGATGTCGTCGAAAACCAGCACCATCCCGGACTCCGCGCCGGCGGTGAGCCGCGAGCCACGTAACAGCAATACTTGCGTGCCCGCGGCGCCGGACAGCTCGGCCTGCTGTTCCCAGACCTCCGGGCGCGCCCGCTGGAAGGCTTCGTGCACGATCTGGCCGACCGCAGCGAGCCGCGGCTCGCGCGCCCCCCATTCATGCGGGGGCGTGCCGATCAGGGCGCCGACGTCCACGCCGAAGATCTCGACCGCGCTGAGATTGGCGGAGCGCAACCGGAATTCCGAGTCGAATGACATCACGCCCGTCGACAGATTACCGAGCACGCTTTCGAGGTAGGCCTTGGCAGCGGCGAGCTGCTCCTGGTTGCGCTGCGCCTCGGCGCGTACGTCGGCAAGCTGCATGGTCATGGTATTGAATGATTCGGTCAGAAGACCCAGCTCGTCGTCGCTCTTGACCGTGTGGCGCGGGCTGAAATCACCCTGCGCAACCGCGCGCGTGCCGGCGGCCAGTATGCCCAGCGGCGCGGACAAACGCTCGCTGAACACGATTGCCAGGAGCAGCGCGGAGAGCAGCGCCAGCAGCAGCGACAATGTCAGCGTTAGCGCAAAAAGACGCTGCAGACCCTGGCGCGACAGCGACAGTTGCTGGTAATCGCGGTAGATTTCCTGAACAGTTTGCGCGTCGCGCGCCAAGTGCGAAGGCACGGGTTGCACCAACTGCAGCAACGAGGTGGTGCCGGACACATCGTTCACCGGCACCAGCACCCGCAGTTGCAGCCCGCCGTCGCCGACAGCCTCGATGGCGCTGTAAGGCTGCTGCATGCGCACCTTCCGCACCACCGACGGCGAGGGCAGTTCCGGAACCAGACCAGTGGGGTCCGCGCCCGAAAAAGCCATCACCGAGCCGTCGGGGCCGAGCAATGCCGCCTCGTGCACTCCAGCCTTTTCGCGCAGCGTGTTAAGCGTGGCCAGACGCCGCTGCGGCGAGCGCTCGGTAAGTTCAAGAGTTATCGACTCGGCTTTGGCGCGTAATTCCTTGAGCATGTTGTCCAGCGTTACCCGGCCCAGGCTCAAGCCGCCTTCCAACGCTTTATCGACCCGCACGTCGAACCAGGAGTCGATCGACCGCGACAAAAACTGCACCGACACACCGTACACGAGCGCGCCCGGCAACACCGCCACCAAGGCGAACAACAGCACCAGCCGTAGCGTCAGCTTGGAGCCGAATACCCGCGCCTTGAGACGCCGGCGCAGTACCAGCAGTTGGTAGCCGACCACCAGCATGAGTACCAGCACCAGTCCAACGCCC
>WNFR01028308.1_pt1 | contig 10251 bp, 10 predicted proteins | sample 5400221 | NCBI WGS metagenome assembly WNFR01 (sample SAMN13153357, study PRJNA577476) | soil metagenome | isolation source: 40 cm soil under Madrone tree | place: USA:California | collected 2016-06-14 | reverse complement strand
GCACACTACGATGGTCAGCCCACCGATCCAAAGCAGTGGACCGGCACGTTGCCATGGCAGCCCGTGTGGCGGTCGGCGGCGTTGGAATCAGGCGGCAAGATCGTAATGCTGGCGGATGACGGACGGCCGATTGATCCGGAATGGCGCCTCTATGCGCGCTCGTCTTCGGACGACAAAGCCGGAGTCATGGCGATCCTCACCGCGTTTGACGCGCTCAAAGCAAAAGGCATCACGCCTTCGCTCAACATCAAATTCATTTTTGAAGGGGAAGAGGAAGCCGGTTCGCCACACCTCGGCGAGATCATCGATCTCCATAAGGATTTGCTCGCCGCTGATGCCTGGATCATATGCGACGGTCCGGTGCACCAATCAGGACGCAAGCAGGTGGTTTTCGGCGTGCGCGGTGACACGAACGTCGACATCACAGTCTATGGAGCCAAACGGCCGCTGCACAGCGGGCATTATGGAAACTGGGCGCCGAATCCGGCCATGCTTTTGGCGCGTCTGCTGGCTTCGATGAAAGACGCTTCCGGGCGCGTAACCATCGGTGGTTGGTATGACGGCGTCGAACCGCTGGGCCCGGCGGAGCAAAAGGCAATCGCTGAAGCGCCGGCCTATGACGATGAACTGCGATCTCAACTGGGTTTCTCGCGCGCGGAAGGCGCCGGAAAGAGTTTGCTCGAGTTAATCAATCAACCATCGCTGAACATCAACGGGATGAGCAGTGGCGACGTCGGCGCCCTGGCGCGCAATGTCATTCCCACCACGGCCACCGCCGTGCTGGATCTGCGTCTGGTCAAAGGAACTGATCATGTCCGGCAAGTGCAAAAGCTAATCGATCAAGTCCGCCGGCAGGGTTTCTATGTAATCGATCGCGATCCGACGGACGACGAACGAAAGCAGCATGCTTTGATCGCCAAAGTAATCACCAGGCCCGGCGGTTACAATGCCGAGCGCACGCGAATGGATCTTCCGATCTCTCTGGCCGCAGTTACGGCTGTCCAGGCAACATCCACCCAGCCGATCGTCAGACTGCCAACCGCCGGCGGCAGCCTACCGTTGTCAATCATCACGGATCATCTGCGCACCGTAACCATGACTGTTCCGATTGCCAATTATGACAACAACCAGCACGCCGAGAACGAGAATCTTCGTTTACAAAATCTTTGGGATGGAATCGAGACGATGGCGGCAGTGATGACCATGAAGCCGAAGTTCTGACGTGGCATATGCGTCCCGCCCGTGTATCATGGGATCGTCGCCCGCGCTACATTCCGTAAGGAGCATCCGATATATGACGCATCCCCTGTTGGCGAAAGTCGCCAAAGCATTCGCCGCGGTAATTCCAATTACGCTTCTTATTCTGATCGTCTATTCTGCTGCGATGGCCCAGGGCGGTGGTAAGGCTGAGCCCAAGCGTATCGAGTTTAGAAGCGGCACCTCCAGCACGATTATCAATGGGACGGTGCGAGGCGCCGAGCAAGCTGAATATGTTCTGGCCGCGAAAAAAGGCCAGACCTTGACGATCAAGATAACGTCAGTGCCGGCGCGTACTGCCGGGTTCGATTTACATGGTCCCCAGGACGTCGACCTGGGGCTGGAGTTCGACACCAACTTAAGTTTTTCCCGCAGGCTGCCAAAGACCGGCGACTATTTGATTACCGTCGTAAAGCTTAACGATGCGATCCGGGTGTCGAAATACACAATGACCGTAACGGTGCGCTAACTCTCTTCACCAAGCGGCTTCCCAATTTTCGTATCTATCATGCGAAAGATCATCGTTTACATCGCCACTAGCACCGACGGTTTCATCGCCCGGCGCAATGGCTCGGTTGATTGGCTGGACCGTCCGCAGATCAAGGGCAGCTATGGCATGACCGAGTTCTATCGCTCGATTGACACTGTCCTTTGGGGACGCAAGACCTACGACATGGCGCTGGGTTTCAAAGCGGACGGCAAAGCCGGAACAGAATCCGACAGCAAGGTTAAGAACTACGTCTTCTCTCGCCGGCCGCCGCGAAAGCCAGTTGCCGGGGCAGAGTTTGTTAAGGAACCTATTTCAGAATTCGCCCAACGTCTGCGTTCGCTGGCGGGAAAAGACATCTGGATGATGGGCGGCGCGGGTATCATCGGTTCATTTCTCGACGAAGACGCGATCGACGAGTTCATCATTCACGTCGTCCCCACGCTGATCGGCGAAGGCATTCCGCTGGTCGCGCCCAGGCATCGCAACGTGCCCTTGAGATTGATTTCCTGTCGCAGTTTTTCTGATGGAGTTGTCCGGCTGCATTATGCGGTTGATCGGGGAAAGACAAGAAAAGCGTCGAAGAAGGAGTCGGCGTGAAAGGTTGTTGGGCGCTTCTTGAGTCCCGCGGTCACTGGAAGGTTTGAGTCCCATCAGGGACGAAATGTTTATAGCCGCGGTCGTCTTAACAAAAAGAAGGGCCCGTTTACGGGCGAAGAGAACATTTCGCTCCTCTGGAGTTCGCAACCATTTTGTAGGGCGGATCTATAAACATTTCGCCGCTAAGCGGCCCGCGTCTCTGGTTTCGGCCTTTTCGGCTCGCAATACCAACCAAATTAAAAGGCGGGCCGTAGCCCGCCACTAAACGTTCACCTCAATTGATTAGCCATCACGCTTCCGCTGGACTCAACTTCTTCGGTGGTGGCTTTTTCTTCGCACCCTTCGCGTCAGGCGGCGGGCCTTCATCTTCCGACTTGGTCATCCGATTGATAATGAACTGTTGCAGAAAGCCCACGATGTTTCCCACCAGCCAGTAAATCAAAAGGCCAGCCGGCGCGCTCCACAAAATGTAAAGCATCATCAAAGGCATGCCCACGGCCATCATCTTGCGCTGCATCGGATCCGCCGAAGGCGCGGGCGTCATCAATTGCAAAATAATCATTGAGCTGGCAAAGAGCAGCGGCAGGATGCGAATGAAACTAAGGATGTAAGGCTCAGGTCCGGACAAGTCGGGAATCCAAAGGAAAGACGCCTGGCGAAAGTCGATCGAGATGGTAATGGCGCTGTAAAGCGCAAACAGAAACGGCATCTGAATGAGCAAAGGCAAACATCCGCCGAGCGGGTTGGCCTCTTTCATCAGACGCAGTTGCTCCATCTGCAACTCTTTCATTTTTGGATCGGTCGACTTCATCCCTTTCAACTTTTCTTGCAGTTCTTTCATGCGCGGCGCGTACTTCTGCGCCTTTTTCATTTTGCGTGACGACTGCCACTTGAGCGGGAAGAAGAGCGAGTAAATGAAGATCGTGAACAGAATGATCGCGACGCCGTAACTTCCGGTCACCCGTTGCAGTCTGTCGATCGCAAACAGAATCGGCACGGCCAGGAAGCGGCGCATGCTGCCGAGGAAACCGAAGTTGATGGCTTCGCCCAGATCGACCTGTGGTCCGCCGATTTGCTTGATCTCTTCGCTGGCCGCGGCCAACAAGCGATGATCTTTCGGGCCCGTATAAATTTCAGTCTTCGAGCCGTCGGTAGGCACGGGAACCAAACCGGTGATCAGAAATCGTTGCTCGGTTTTGCCGTTGGTCTGGACCTGGTAGGAGGTCGTTCGGTAGTCGAGTCCGGTCGTCGGCTTTGACGGCACGGCAATCATCCCGAAGTACGTGTCGTCGACTCCGGCCCACTGAACTGTGCCATCGAGTGGTTCGCGATCGGGCGGTTTGTTAACCACTGACTTGATCCCGATGCCTTCGAGAATCCAGTTAATAGTGCCGGTGCTCTGACGGTCCGAATGGACTTCCACGGAATTGATGCGACGCACCTGGCCGTTGAGAACAGCAATTCCCTCAGGCGCGAAAGAATAAAAAGTGTAATGATCGATGCCCTGGTCACCGATGTTCGGACCAATCGCCAGCTGTGCCTTCGGCACCGGCTGATTGTTTCGGGTGAGTCTGAGTTCTACTTCGGCAATGTAACGGTCAGCAAAGAAAGTCAGCCGCTTGTTAGCGTCGAGACCTGTGGCTTCGTCATGAATAGTGAACTCGACCTGTCGCGACCCAGCAGGCACATCGATGGTTGCGTCCCCTGATTCAGAGTTCGCGCCGGTAACTTTGAAATTGCGGCTGGCCAGGATGCTGTCGGCGGTCGCATCGCCGGTCACGATTTGGAACGGGCGAAAAAGTTGTTCGGCGGCTACACCCGCAGGTGGCGACAGGATCAATTCCAGAGGCTTGGGTTTGTTCTTCGTCGATCCGGCTGAATAAAGCTCCCGCCAGGTACCGTCGCTTCGCTTCACTTTCCTTAAAATCCAACTGGTGGCGACCGCTCCGCGTGAATCAAACGTCACTTCATAGAGTGGCGTGGTGACGCGGATTTTTCGTTGCGGCAAACTGTCAGGAGTTGGCCCGGGCGAGGGCGCCGGCGATTGCGCCGTCTGGGCCGGTGTCGGCGTAGTGCTGGCTGTCGATGGCGATGTCGGTTGCGGCGAGCTTTGCGCGGCCGCCTGGCTGTTCGCGTTAACGTTGGCGTTTTGCTGCGGCGGCTTCACCGGCGGGAAAAGAACATTCCATAGAATCAGCACGGCCGCCGAAGCGACCAGAGCCACAATGAATCTTTGTTGCTGTTTCATTCGAAATCTATTCGCGGTCTGCTTCTTCGCTTCCCCCGGTTATCGATAATTCGACTTCGTCTCCATGCGCGTCAACAAAACATCTTGTCCCGTCAGTGAATTCGATGCCGACCTCTCGGCGGCCATGGCGCATGACTTTGGCTACCACTTTGCCCCTCAGCATGTCGGTAGCTCTTTCAGATTCCTCGTTAAGATCCATCTCAGTTCGCTCACTTCACCGGATCGTGACCGCCCGCACAAAACGGTTGACAGCGCAAGAGCCGCCAAACGGCCATACCGCTCCCGCGCAGAGCGCCATGGCGCTCAATTGCTTCACGCGCATATTCGGAACAAGTCGGAACAAAGCGACAAGACGGCGGCAGCCACGGCGAGATTACTGCTTGGTAGAACTTCAAGAGCGAAATAAGAATGACGCCCATCGGCTTACTAGTGGCACAGACTTTAGTCTGTGATGAAATCATCCTCACTTCTGAATCACAGACTGAAGTCTGTGCCACAAAACCTATCCGCTGCGCCGCTCGGCTTGGGTTACTTGCGCGATGATCTTACGAAACTCGCGAAAGCGATGTTCCTCGTCTGAGACGAGCAGCGAGCGTTTCGTAATTCGTTCTTGCGCAAAAAAGCGGCCAGCAGCCGGCCGTCATAGCGTTGCCCTTCGGCATAGACTTTTTGGAACTCGGTCCGAGCGTGCAGCCGGCGCCGCTTCGGCAACGCCTCGCTGACTTTTACCGGCACACGATCAAAGCTCGGGATCAATGGCTTTAGTAAATGCGCCGGGGCTTTAGTAGTGCGCCGGCGTGAGCCGTTTGCGGCCCTTGGCGCGGCGGCGCTTGATGACCAGGCGGCCGTTCTTGGTCGCCATGCGCGCCCGAAAGCCGTGTGTCTTGGCGCGGCGGCGATTGTTAGGTTGAAAGGTTCGCTTCGGCATAGATAACAATTCCCCTGTCTAAGGAAAAGTGTAAGCCTAACGGCGCGGCAATGCGATGTCAAGGAAGGCGGCAACGCTCCTTGACGCGTCGCAAAATCGCATGTTAGCCTTCAAGGCTTTTGACGTGTGCAAGTAGCGCAGACTCTATCCGCTCGGCTTTGCCGAAAACTCAATTCAACTTGTGCCCGATGGCACGTTGTTCCTGCACGTTCTGATCATCCTGGTGATGGTCTACGTGCTGAACGCCACGCTCTTCAAACCCATCAATCGTATCCTGGCAGACCGCGAGCAACGCACGCGGGGACGTCTGACTGAAGCCGAGGAAATCCTGAGCAACGTCGGCGAGAAACTCTCCGAATACGAGCGTGCCTTGCGGGCGGCGCGCACCGAAGCCTACGCGCTTTCTGAGCGTGAACGAGCGGCGGCCATGCAGGATCGCCAGAAAGAACTGGATGAAATGCGCGCGCAGTTGGCGGCCTCAACCGCGGCGGAAAAGGAAACTATCAAGAGTCAGGCGGAGGCCGCGCGTATTACTCTGGAAGCTGATGCTCGCCGCATCGCGGTCGAGATTGGTTCGCGGGTTCTCAGCCGGCCACTCAGCGGCGTGGGATTGAACTAGACGGTTTTTATTCGAGTCTCCAGAACCAAATGTTACTTGCTTTGATCATAGCCGAAGGGGCGGGTTGGTGGGCGCGACTGGAGCCTTATCTTGACTATCCGGGCTTTGAAGCCTGGAAGTTTCTCAATCTCGGAATTTTCGTGATCGTGCTCGTGATTGCGCTGCGCAAATTTGGTCTGCCCGAAAAGTTTCGCGATCGAAAAGAAACCATCGCGCGAGAATTGGCTCAGGCGCAACAGGAGCGTGACGCCGCATTGTCGAAACTGAAAGAAGTCGAAGACCGTCTGGGACGGCTCGATGCTGAAGTCGGCAATATCAAGGAGCAGTCCGTACGTGAAGCGGCGGAAGAGCGCGAGCGCATAGCCGGTCTGACGAAGATCGAGATCGCCAAGCTCAGCGAACAGGCGGCGCGGGAAATCGAGAGTGCCGGCAAAGCGGCCAGAAAAGAATTGCGCCGCTATACGGCCGAGCAGAGTGTGCGACTGGCAGAAGAAATTGTGCGCCGCGAAATGAAGCCCGAAGACGATGCCCGATTGATCGCGAATAATATTGAAGAACTGGGAGGTCCGGCGCAATGAGTGTGCAGACGGTCGCACGTCGCTACGCCTCGGCACTGGCGGATGTCGTGCTGGAACGCGGCGAGGCGCGAGAAGTTGAGGAAGAGCTGCTGGCCTGGGAAAAAATGTTTCAGGCGAGTCCGGTGCTGCCGGAAGTCTTTCGTAACCCGACGATCCCGCTGGATAAGAAGCGGGCGGTGCTCAACAAACTGATCGACCGTTCAAAGCCGAAGCCGAGCACGGCCAATTTCCTGAAAGTCCTGCTGCAGAATCAGCGTCTGACTGACCTCGGCGAGATTAATCAAAAGTTTGCGGAAATACTCGATTTACGCGCCGGAATGGTCGCGGCCACAGTAACTACGGCGCGGACCGTGCCGGAGAATGCGCAGCAAAAGCTACACACGAAGCTCTTGTCTGTGACCCGCAAAAAAGTGCGAATCAACTTTATGACCGATCCGGAATTGATTGGCGGTCTGGTGACGCGCATCGGCTCGACTGTTTATGACGGCTCAGTGCGGAATCACTTGCAGCTGATCAAGGCCAAAATGGCAGGCTAGACATTTTTGATTTTGGATTTGCGATTTTTGATTGGGAACCGCGAAGCCGCTCGCGCTTACAAAACCAAAGTGCAATCGCAAATCTAAAATTTGAAATCTAAAATCTAATCATGGAACCAATTAAAGCAAACGAAATCAACGAAATCATTCGGCAGCAGATCGAGAACTTCGAAACCGGCGTCACCGTCAGCGAGGTCGGCACCGTAATCAAGGTGGGCGACGGCATCGCCGAGATTCACGGCCTCGAGAAAGTTATGGCCGGCGAACTGATCGAGTTTCCGCACGAAGTGCGCGGGCTGGCGCTAAACCTGGAAGAAGACAAAGTGGGCGCGGTGCTGTTCGGCGACTTTCAGAAGATCAAAGAGGGCGATCTGGTCAAGCGCACCGGCCGCATCATGCAAGTGCCCGTGGGCCAGGCACTGATTGGACGCGTGATGGACGCCCTGGGTAATCCCATCGACGATCGCGGACCGATCCTGACCGACGAATACAACGCGGTCGAACGCATTGCTCCCGGCGTCGTCGATCGCCAGCCGGTGAAAGAATCTTTACCGACCGGTTTGAAGGCAATCGATTCAATGGTGCCCATCGGGCGCGGCCAGCGCGAACTGATCATCGGCGACCGTCAAACCGGCAAGACCGCAGTGGCCGTTGACACGATCATCAACCAGCGCGGCAAGGACGTGATCTGTATCTATGTCGCGATTGGCCAGAAGGCTTCGACCGTCGCGCAGGTGGTAAAGACACTGCAGGATTTTGGCGCGATGGACTACACGATTGTGGTGAAGGCGACTGCTTCCGATCCAGCGGCGATGCAGTTTCTCGCGCCCTACTCGGGAGCGGCCATGGGCGAGTATTTCCGCGATCGCGGTCAACACGCACTCACCATCTACGACGATCTTTCGAAACAAGCCGCCGCTTACCGCGAGATTTCTTTGCTGCTGCGCCGTCCGCCGGGCCGCGAAGCTTATCCGGGCGACGTTTTCTATCTGCACTCGCGCCTGCTTGAGCGCGCCGCGAAACTTTCCGACTTGAAAGGCGGCGGCTCGCTAACCAGTCTGCCGATTATTGAAACGCAGGCAGGCGATATCTCGGCCTATATCCCGACCAACGTGATTTCGATCACTGACGGACAGATATTTTTGGAAGGCGATCTATTCAATGCGGGCATTCGGCCCGCAATCAACGTCGGTAATTCAGTGTCGCGCGTCGGAGGTGCGGCCCAGATCAAGGCCATGAAGCAGGTCGCCGGCAGTCTGCGTCTCGATCTGGCGCAGTATCGCGAACTGGCGGCGTTCGCGCAGTTCGGATCGGACCTGGATAAAGCAACACAGGCCCAGCTGGCACGCGGCCAGCGGCTGACGGAAATCTTGAAGCAGCCGCAGTACCAACCGATGGACGTTGAAAAGCAGGTGCTGATCATCTGGTCGGCAATCAACGGCTTCACGGACGATATTCCGGTTGAGGACATTAAGAAGTTTGAAGCTGAGTTGTTGAGCTTTATCGAAAACTCGCATCCCGCGGTCATGCAAAACATTCGTGAAAAGAAAGCGATCACAGACGAGATTCAAAAGGACCTGGAGCAATCTCTGAAGGATTTCAAAGATCGCTGGGCTGAGAACGCACGAGCTGCGGCGGCGTGATTGTAGGGGCAGGGCTTGTCCCTGCCCGCCTGTGATTATTAGAAACGGGCAGGGACAAGCCCTGCCCCTACATTTTTCATGGCAAATCTTTTAGACATTCGCCGGCGTATTAAGTCGGTAAAGAACACGCAGCAGATCACCAAGGCCATGAAAATGGTTTCGGCGGCGAAGTTGAAGCGCGCGCAGGACCGCGTCATCAACGCGCGCCCGTTCGCCAACAAAATGACGGAAGTGCTCGGCTCGCTGGCGGCGCAAATTCCCGAAGACTTTCATCTTCCTTTGCTCGATGCGCGCGGTGACGAACGTTACCTCGTCGTCTTGATTACGGCGGACAAGGGATTGTGTGGCGCCTTCAATACGAACCTGATCAAAGCGGGCCAGACCTTCCTGAAAGAAAATTCCGGCAAGAAAGTTGAGTTGCTGGCGGTGGGCCGCAAAGGGCGCGACTTTTTCAGAAAGCGCGCAGAAGTCGCCGGCGAATACGTAGGCCTCTCAGGCAAAGGCCGGATCGATTTTTCAGAAGCGCTCGAAGTGGCCCGCGATGTGGTCAAGCGATTTACTGAAGACGAAGAGATCGACAAGGTCTTCCTAATCTTTGCCGAATTCAAATCGGTGCTGAATCAGCGAATAGTAGTCGAGCAACTCCTGCCCATCTCGCGCACCACTGAAGCAGCCGAAACCTCCGAAGCCGCCACGACGCAGGATTACATTTACGAACAGCCGCCCGCGGAAATTTTCAGCCGCCTGCTGCCGCGCCTGGTCGAGACCCAAATTTTTCGCGCCTTGCTCGAGTCAGTCGCTTCCGAACAGGGCGCGCGTATGACCGCCATGGACGCCGCTTCAAAGAACGCCGGCGACTTAATTTCTTCACTCACGCTCAACATGAATCGCGTACGACAGGCGGCCATCACCAGAGAGATCATCGAGATCGTTTCCGGCGCTTCGGCGCTGTAGCAGGATTCGAGAAATTTGGAGTGCGCCGGCAGAGCGAACCGGGGTCCCCGGCGCGGCAGCCGCGCTGGGGTGGTCGTAGCGGCGACGGCGCTTTTGAATGTTGACCTTCGGAATCCAAAGCGGTGTCGCGCTGCGCTTGCCACCGCGCTCCAAACATCGTCTATCACGTTACGGCCCGCTGATCCTTTGGGCGGCGTTAATTTTCATTGGTTCAACGGATTTGCTTTCAGCCGCAAACACCGGCGGTGTTCTGGTGCGCCCGGTGCTCTGGCTGTTTCCGCATGCCAGTGAGAGGACCGTGGCGATCTATCAGTTCGCCACGCGCAAGGCCGGTCACCTCACCGAATACTTTATCCTGGCGCTGCTGTGCGCACGGGCGTTTCGGACTTCCTCGCGCGAGT
>WNFR01008712.1_pt1 | contig 10251 bp, 11 predicted proteins | sample 5400221 | NCBI WGS metagenome assembly WNFR01 (sample SAMN13153357, study PRJNA577476) | soil metagenome | isolation source: 40 cm soil under Madrone tree | place: USA:California | collected 2016-06-14 | reverse complement strand
GGTTATCCTGTTGGTGCAATTGTCTGTCGTACAACTTCGACAACATCCACAACTCGATTGATGATGGCATACACCGTATCACAACATTCTACTTATTCTCATAAAAGCACCAAGATTTCTTCACGAGACTGATATTTCTTTCCCACTGTCAAGGAAGCGACTTTCGACACCTTCAGTGTATAAGGGAACCCCGCGGCTTCCTCAGAGACTCTGCAATTCCAAGGAACGTCTGTGCTAGCTGAACCTGCGACGATTTTAACAAACTCTTTTCATTCGTTCTTCTTGCGAAGTGTACTCACTGTATCAAGGGCAACGGTAAACGATGAAGGGATATTTGTCGTGGTCGCGGATCCACGATTGCGGGGGGCGTTATTCTGAACTTCCAGCGCGAGTTGAGCCATCCTACGGAGCGAAGAAGACGAGGAATCTGGGCCAAAGGATACTGAGTGGAAAGATAGCGGTTTCCTGAGAGCGGATGAGTCACTTATGAAGCATAAGAATTAGTAGCGACTCACCCAAGCTGAATTGCAGAGCGACAGACATCTTGAACAGAAGCATCCGTAATTGTACATTCTCCGTCGGAAAGGAATATCATGACCGGAGTCCTGGTTCGGAGTTAGAGCTAGTGGTCCCAAAATGCGTGGAGAGCTTAGAATACGTTACGAACCTTTCGGTGCTCCAGTGTTGCGTCATGAGTGTCTGACCAGCTCTGAGAGCTTCCGCAAAGTTCGTGCCACCGGAAGCGCCATGGCCTAGCATGGAACCTAAGAGTTGGTCGGGCGAGCTCGTGAAGTCATTCGCGAGAATGGCTGATGCTCTTTCGTTGAAAAGGACGATGCTATATGCATCGCGCCGTGCACCCACTGCTTGCTGGCCTGTAGTCACGGCGGCATGGCGGGCAGACCAAAAACTATACAAGGCTGAGTAGATTGCGCCGAGCCTGTTATTGGCGCTCCGCGTGATTTGGTTCGTCGCGGGTGCATTGGGGAGAGGACGACGGTCCGTGCAAGACATAGAACCAGACCTAGAGGCCGAGTAAGAAACGTAGAAGCTGCTGACAAGCATTGGCTGACACCTGACCTATCTATGACAAAGATCCTGGTTCCGCCTTGTGTGATAATTCTCAGAAGTGAAACAGAAAAAGGGCTTACACGTGGAATGCTTGTTGCATGACGACAGGATTCCTGCATTCGAAAAGGTGTCCGTCGTTGGACGTATAACCAAGGCCAGTCACCGGGTCATTCGGGTTTCTGGGAGGATGAAAGATTGGCAATGTACAATATGACGGCTGCCCGGAACCACCAGGTGCCGTCGCCGAATGTTCTTGTCCTGTATAGATTTGATTGTAAGTCAACAGAAGCATCGGACCATCAGCGATGTACATACCTGAACACATGGCATCGCTACATTGAGACGTTCTGTCAGAATCTGTGTCAGAGATGAACATATGGACAAACCATTTTGCAAAGTTCGTCTGTTCGTCACGAGTATATGGGTCTGGGAACCAGCCTCGGTTCAATACTCTAACAGAGGTAACGGGTAAATCTAACCTTTGAAACCTAAGAAAGTGTTAGGCGATAGGGAAATCAAAAGGAAAACACGACATACCCATTCTACGCCAATGGAGGCTGTGGGTGATCGAATCCTTCGGTTTATCTGGATGTGGAAATACCCTTGCGCCCAAATGCTCTACTTCTGCATTATCGCAAGTGCCGCCGTCGACCCCGGCGCGACAATAATCGACATGGACATGTCTTCCCAGAGATGAACAAATGAGACTGCACATCATCGGGGCTCCCTCGTCATTCGAGGAATATTTGCGACCTCCTAGCTCGAGAGTTGTCCCGTCAGGACCGTCGACGGCCCAACGAGTCTGCGTCATAGATCCATGACTAGTCTCGTGCTCCCGCTGGTTATGACCTAGTACAGACCAACACCCGCATTAACATTCGTCTCAAATTACGCATGAGTTGGTTCTCACCGAGTGGCAACGTGCAGAAATAGTTACAATTCTCGCAGCTATGGTCGATTGAGTGTCCATTTCGTGGCAAAAAAATTGGAAAATCCTACTGATCCTCGCAGTGATGGAACGGGTTCTTGTCCTTGCTATGAATATGGGCGCCCTCGTGCGATGTTTGTCCAGGAGGAATAGTCTTGACACATTGCAGCCGCTTTGCAACTGGTTCAAAAGAGGCACTTCGTCAAAAGTACATTGAAATGAGAACACCAAACGGACCTTGAGTGTACTAGGTGGAAATAAAAAGGAACTTAGCGATAATCCACGGGGATTAGAAGCGCCGAAATCACCTTGGTGTATTGGTATGTCTCGTGTCTCCCGGTGAAGGTGGCCTCGACGGACTGGGGTGATGTGTCGATTTGACAAATTCCGGGCGCAGAGCAGAGAGCAGAACAAGAATGTGCCTCTCTGGTCGTAGAGTCTTTCAGTTCTTATCCCTATGTAGATTTGATGAACACGCACCCGCATAAGTGACGCGCACGTGGCTCGGCCCCATGGAGGTGTGGTCTATCACACAAGCGTTTGCAGAGTTCGCAGGCAGCTGGACAAAGCCTCGTATCGCATGAATGAGTCTCGTGGTCTTCGTCACTGCGAAACATATCCCGTTTGAACGACCGATGCCGAAGGGGACAGGAGATAAACGCACCTAGGGATAGTACAACGTTCCGGACAGGAGTATGTCTTTCCTCCTGGTAATTTTATCTCTCTGAGGGCGCAGGGCTGCGGTGCCGGAGAACGTGAAAGGCGAGGATGGGATATCAAGAATAAAAATCGTACCTCGCCACACATATGAACGAGCGCAGGGCAGACGTGCTCATCTTCAGCAGAATGTCCTATGACCTAAGACGCGTGGATTCTATTGCCCCAGTAAGTGGTGAGTTTGGCTTACTTTCGTACATTCCTCCAAGCAGCCTCGCTTTCCCAGTAGTTTGCAAGGTTCGCCGCATAGATGAGCATTGACGACCCAACTGTACGCTGATGAAAAAAATGCTGTGTATCGAGAATTGATTTACGTACATGTGCTTACCCGGATGCCCAGCGCTGAGCCCTTTTAAGTGGAGGTAACGGGCAGAGATAAGAAGACGTATGGTGTACCACAGAGCTTGGGACTGTCTTCGCAGAACCCACAGTTATGCGCGCACTGGTGATCTGTCCTACAGTTGTGGTCGCCCTCGTGAAGCAGAGCGCGGACACATAAAAGATGACACGACGCGCATTGTGACCTGCACAACTGGGTATTCGTCTTCAATTGGATAACCATGTTGTCAAATCGTCTGCGCAGGTCATCTATGGCAGCAGGGCCACCTTGGAACTTGTCTAAATTCAAATCTAACCAAAGTTGGACGTGATCGATACGCAGGTCAGCCAATCCTTGGAGATACGACACGAGCCCCACGATCCAGTCGGCGTCAGGTATGGATTGACGTGGAGTATTGGGGCTCCAAGATTCGAGTAGAATCATGAGGTGCCTCTCGATTTCAGCTGGCGAAATTTGCTCGTGGTCTGAGACAGCAAAGCGAAGCTCTGTGTCATCGCATTCCACGATAAGGTCGGTGTTGAAGTTCTAGGGCGATATGTCAGATAATCCTCACTACACGAATTGGGTGGTGAGAGACCTTTAGAGGTTCAAGATCAGGCTCAATCTCTGAATAGCCTGTGGCTAGAGCTATGGGAAGAAGAGCGGAGAGTGACTTTGCACGATGTTCTGCCATGGTTTCTACGGGGAGGGTCGGATAAATATAAAAAATCGGGAGGTGGTTTGACTTACGGGAAAGCGCGCCCCAGTCATTAGCCTGAAAACCGGCGTCAAAACGCCGGTATTATTGATAAGAGAAGAAACCGCATTACCTTGAGTTTTGCCATGAGGGTCTTGATAGTATGAAGGAACTCTCCCGCAGCAGGGTGAGAAACCTTTTGCGAGTCGAGTCGCCTTTTTAGGGTAGTGAACAACTTGTAGAATTCCTTTGATTCGATCACGGGCCATGGTATGATATCCAATTTACCACCATGCAAACGTGAGATAAAATTGGCATCTTGTTCCTGTTGCACGATCTTATGAAACTTGGACGAAAACCTAGATGCTGTGGATTGGAGATTAAGCTTGTGAGAAAGTCACAGAAGCTCACTCTTTGGTAATTTCAAGCTTGTCTGGTTCCACAACGTCCTACAAGTAAGGTCAGATAAGGCGCCACTGACGTGTTATCTGAGTACGCACCTTGATGATTATGACGAGCGTCGATTGGAAGAGGGTGGGATTCGCCGCCGGGTCTAAAACGGATGCGCTAGACTGAAATGATTGGAAAAGACCACTTATATCTCGACTGAAAGCGAAATTGTTGCGGAAAAGAACCTATTGGGCCTTAGAGAGTGATTCTTTGTTCGGAGACTGTCAGCATACCAGATTGGAAATTGCGGTGTTGAATAAAACGAGAAGCATGTCTTCCTGGGGTGATCTTTCTACACTGTCAACGCCTGAGATTATAGGTTGAGAATCAGTCCCAGATAGGCTGGGTATGGGTGAACCAACCTTCGAAATCGAGTGCGACGATGAGCGCGTCATCGGTTGGTGTCACGGACATCCATACGCCCTCTGAGTACTTCAGTCAGAACAAACTTGAAGATTACATGTAGAACGAGAATACCCGTCGTTCGCATGGCGCTCCCGGCGAATGACGTATCGACAAGATGGTTCAACGAGAAGCTCTTTCCCACGGACTGTTGGCCCATAGACGATACGACCTTCACGGGCTATGTGAAACGAGTTTAGTTTGTCTGGTAGAATAAAAGTCACCGCGTACGATACCTTCAATGCCATATATGACTTGAAAATTGATTCGTACCACCCGAACGATAGCTTGTCCACTATCTTGTTGACCTCGGCGCCGAGTAGAGACCGCTCCAGTTCTGCGGAGAGTACACCGTCCGCTAAGGGAACAAACCGGTTCTCACGACAAACAGCAATTTGAATGGGAATGAGGCAGAGGAGATCAACGAGCCACTCGCCAACGCGGTAGCAGGAGACATTCCAGTCCGATTCTTGAATCACCTTACTCCGAAACAATAACTCCGTAGCAGATACTTCGATGCGTCGCAGTTCCGTTCCACCGGGCTTCCTGGTCGTCTTTTCGAATCGATAGATGAGATCGGAGAAATATGAGGAAAACGGTTGCGTGTGGTTCTCTGTAATAAACGTCAGGCTTTTCCGGCGCCGGTCGCTTGAGGACGTGATCGTTTGGCGTCCGACAGCGGGAACTATTGGGAAACGAGTCCAAACCTCCGCGTGGCAGTCGAGCAGGCTATTGTTAACAGTCGGAGGTGCGCCGTCATTGGAGAAATTTCTGGTGCCCTTTTCCCTAAACATAAACTCCGTAATCTTTTTGGTGATGTCGATGGCAATCGACTTCACGCATTGCTCATCGACGTCGAGACCCATGAGAAAAATGTTCCCTCGACTGCCCATCGACGTCAAGACAGCTCCTTCGAGTGGAAACTCCGGAACTTCCAATGGAATTCCCTCCGTGGAACCGAAAGTCTCCCAGTGGTATGCGGTGAGCGATAATTCCGAGTCCTGGGTCTGAAGGACGAGGAGACATGACCCATCCGGAGACGATAATATGGCGCTAGGAACAGACTGGAGTTGTAACGAGGCCGGTCTACATTACCAAGAATCAGAAACCGACGAAAAGCCTGATCTTAACAAATAGACGGAACGGAAAAGATACGCGCCTGAATTGCATTGTGACGAAAGAGAAGATCCGGATCTGAGCGCTGGAGTCTACCAACGCCACCTCATCGTTTCCACACACGAACGACATTTGAACAATTGATATATCTGTCTGGCTGTACCACGTAGCGAGATTGATAGCACTTCCCTGCCCTTGAAGCGTCTTGTAGGTTTCATCGAATACGAATGTGTGAAGCTGTAACTTATTAACAGCCGCAAGTCAGAAGCACTCAAGTGATTTCACTACCTTTGCGGAAGAGAAAACCGCCAATATTCGTTTCGCCTCGTCGAAGGCCAACAAAACGTTCGAGTCCCGTCCAAGGCCCAATTTATCACGGTTCAGTGTTTTGAGAGGGTGGTGGTTCAAAATCGCTGCTGGGCGTGAGAGGTAGATAGAGAATTTATCTCGGTCGACGAGAACAAGAAGAAGCTTTCCGTTCTCAAGAAGGTGATGGAATCTGAAAGGGGACGATAAGTAAGGAACACGTGACACCATGAAGCCCGACTCATACGCGATATCCAAGTCAATTTGTAGGTAAAATCGAGATGAGAGCTTGGTATTGACCGTGGGGTGAGGCACGTGCTTGCGGTCCGACTGCATGCTGTACTTGTCTTCGCTTGATAGATCCATCAGGTGAACACAAAACTCTAGCTTCGGATCTTCAGGCACGTCTCTGCGACCGGAGACCTTGTAATCTTTCAACCCCGAGGCACGTCAGCTTGCGGGAATACATCCCATGGCAGTCGAACGTCTGCACCTGAAGCCTGAGACCAATAGCCTCCTTTTACAGAATGCTCAACACCGTCGATGCGCAACGCGCTACATGCGATCAGCCAAATAACGCAGCCACTTGAGACGGACAGACTTACGAGGTCTTTCGTCCTGCTGACCTAGCATTGAGATCTTGAATGAAAGCGATCAGTGCGTCGCTCAGCGCTCTCGTTTCCTTCGTCTGAACGTCCTTCTGTATCTCCCCTTTGCAGCTATCCTCCTGCATTTTGAGCACGGCGTGAGTCATCTTCTTCACAACGGCGTCGATGGAGGACGAGAGGTAGGTATGTGCAAGCGTTTCGGCTTGTTGGATCGCATGCCGTAGTCCCTCGGTTTCCAGACTCTTCAGTCCGAGAAGGAATTGAGAGTCGGTGACAGAGGCCGTGATCTTCTTCATATCCTTCTTCAACGCTTCTTCCTCCAACTCTTCGTTGCTTTGTCCACCGGAAAAGACTTTATACACACGCGAGGCCACCGCAATTAGTATGCCAGATTCTTTCTTCTTGTCGGAATTAGGGAGCATTTTCTGTGCCTCGTGAAAATTATCTTCGGAAACGAGCGCTTGAACGAGCTCGGCACGCTTTTCTTCGTCCATGTTCGGATTCTTCATGAGGAGGTGTCGCACGAGCAACAGGCGATCCTTCAAGAACTTGAAATCCTGCCCCTTGACGCTGTCGAATTTCTTATCAAGATGACTTCGGTAGAGAGACTCGAAACCGGGGTAGACGACATGGAGAGTGTCCACCCCTACATAGTCTGGGAAGGCGATGAGCCGAGCATGGATCACGTCCGGGATCTCCTACCTGTAACCTCCTGGGTTATATTAGAATCGCCGTCAGGTCGCGCACAAGACGCAAGGGAATCGTGTCCTATGGAGCTATGGCAATGCAAACGTTTCAGCGAGTCTTGCTCCGACTCGGAGTACCATGAAACAAGAATTACGGATAGAGATTTATCACGTCGTCCACAACTGACTCACGAAGAGCGCGCATTAGAGAATGCTCCGCACGGCGAAGATCTTGACCGGCTGTTTCCGATCTATCCGCGATTTCCTTCTTGAAGATGTCGCAAATATCTTTCTTCGTATCTCTCCACATCTTGCATTGATCAGGAAACAATTTCCAGAAGGCCAAATCTATCAAGACGTCGATGGCCTTCGCGTCAAGAGCCTCAGATAAGACCACGGTATTTTCATTCCTATAAAAGAAGTAAATGTGACGTTCCAAGAAGGTTTTAGATGCCTACAGTAGCTGCGTTAGGTACAACCTGGTGAGTGGGCGCCGGCCAAAAGTCTCGGTTAGGGTTTGACGCCGAACGTAGGTGGCCGTCAAAATCCCTTGGGACGCTTCTCCGCGCAAGAGCCGAGGTAAAAATGTCGACGAATCAATCGTACACTCATCGGGTGCGACGTAACGAGAAATAAGATGTGATTTCATCTTGGACAGATCAGAATCGAAAGCGCACGCGATGCAAGGAGATGTACCTGAAAACCGGGGCGTGACATCGCACCTTCTTCTTGTTCGTTCGTCTTCGCCACCTCGAAAGTGAAAAGTCTGTCAGACTCGCCGACATCCACGTCCACAGATTCGTTGTCACTCTCTTCTTCGTGCCAGACTATGGATGCCGATTGCTCAGCAGATAGGAGTGCGACGACTTGATCGCACATCTTCGTGAGATATCTATTCTCTTGGTGTGAAAAACACGGAGATCTGAACCGCCTGCAGGTGCATACCGTATAAAAGTGACTCTGTTGCGGCGAACCGACGAAATTGCTGAATCATTCCAAGTGGTATCCTCGGGCCAGTATATAACATAATGACGCTCATCTAAGGAATCGATGGGGGAAGCGGTCACGACATAAAGGCCAGATGTGAGGGTAGGCTTGTTGCCACCAATTTCAGTCGGCTCGAGTAACAGACGGGCACTATTCACGTAGTAGTTCACGCAAGACACCAATGGAACCCACTCACATATCGTCGTCCACAGCGCCGGTGGATCGCAACATGCGAATGATCTCGCCTTTTGATCCATATATACCGAGTGGCTTGATCATTAGTCGATCGAGCGCCTTAAAATCCACTTTTGTAATAGATGCGAAGGACCTAGGACATATAGTATTGACGAAGCGTTCAAGGGATTCTCGTGCGATGATGACTTTATCGACTATGGTACAGGATTAAGATTAATCAGTGGAAACGACATCTTCAGACTTCAGAAGGATCCTTACCGGAGCCGTTACTCCCAGACTCGTTGATGAGGTCCAGGAGACGGTACATGCCCTTGACGGACGTAGCCAAGTCTAGCGGCCGAGGCTGAGAATTTGCGGTTTTTTGTGTCACCTTCTTGTCAGCGCGAATGTCTCCGCCTCCGGGCTGTTCACTTCCACCGGACTGGCCTGAAACAACGAAGAGAGTGATTAAGCTACTCTTTGGTGCAAAATACCCCATCCGATTACCTCCTTTGTGAGACGCATCTTGCGTCTTCGAGTCCAGGTCTGGCTTGGTGCGAGAAGCATCACCATTCAGTAGATCTATGTCACCTGTAAAAACGACGACGTCAGTTGCTTATGCGCTGTAGTGTGTATGCGACTACCATCGTGCGGTGATTTCGGTGGTGGCATTTTCACATCTATTTAGTTGAGGATAAGCGAATGAGGAATCACGGAAAATGAGATCCACCTGAATGGTCATTGTCTATTGATGAAGATTGGTCTGGGAATAGATTGAGTGGAGCGTAAGGAGTACTCGAATCCATGTCTGGAGGGATACTGAAAGACGAAAGGAACCCGCAGACTTCCCTGCTTTAAAGGGATGGCTTGACCTCACTTCCATTCCCGCATCCTGACACCGTTTGGAAAATTAGATGAACCTCTTGTCATGATAAGGCTTACGCATGGCAAACTAATTACTGCGGGGGACGTCGCCACATCCACTTATGTGCTACTTTTGCAACGCGCAGCAAGGAGACATACCACGAGCAAGGCGTGCGGCTGCGGAAGGCGGCCTCATGGTACTGGAAATTGTTCCGTCGTGGGACAATATCAGCGGTAATTCTAGGACATTAGAAGACCCCGACGCAGCAGGGCAGGTCAAGGCAAAAGCGGAAGTGATAAGGCGGTCAGAAGGAGACTGCGGCCGCACACACTGGTTATTGATAAAGATGGTGTATCCAAACAACAACAACTCGTAAGGGAATGCTCGTAACCGCGTACTGCTCATTTGCGAATTGTGAGACAACGCGGTGGGGCAGAGAAAGGCATGGCAAAACGAAAAGGAAATTTTCAATATCCGACTCGAGCTCCGACTCGACTGCATTGATGCATGTACTGCACGGATTTCAGAAGGGCCCCAGACATGGCACGGCACGGCCGTGGAGCCTGTCACGTCAAGGCGTAACTTACTAATTCAATACGGCGGATCCAGAGCAGAACAGCTTGTACTAGGTTCGCAGCAAGAACAAGAATGGCAACAATTTGCAATGCTTTCGTAATCATCAGTGCGCCCATCTGCCGGATCTAGCCTAAGGGACATGCCTGCCTCATTTGCCCTTTGTTCTCGATATCATCGGGGAGCTCGTATGCATGGCCAAGAAAATTCCCGTTCTCCTGATCGACTATACGGGCACCATGACAATATCCCTCGAAAAAAATTTGACCGACCTCGGCCCTCCGAGTCGGGAGTCGTCATATTATCACTTCATCTACCCTTGATTCTTGCTCGCTTGAAACCGCGACTATTG
>WNFR01008711.1_pt1 | contig 10251 bp, 12 predicted proteins | sample 5400221 | NCBI WGS metagenome assembly WNFR01 (sample SAMN13153357, study PRJNA577476) | soil metagenome | isolation source: 40 cm soil under Madrone tree | place: USA:California | collected 2016-06-14 | reverse complement strand
CTCTTGCGAATCAGTCACGATCGGTTCCTGCCCGGACTGCGTCAACTCGTCGACACGGTGCGCGACGCGAGCCAGGGTCACACCAGACTCTTCATTCAGATCATCGACTTCCTGGCGGTCAAGCGCCGGCCCGATCCAGCAAAATATTTCCAACGCTTTCTTGAGATCACTGAAGATCATCGCCGGATGATTGCCGAGATCACCGAAGATTCGAATTGGATCAGCGAAAGCGATGCAGAGGTCCGCGCATTTCTCGCAGACGCGCCCGACGCGGTCATCGATCGCGTGCTCAGCGAACGCGAACTCGAATCGCTGCGCTTCGGCTATCGCGAACGCGTTACCGATACGCACCTGCCGCACGTTCGCGAACTGCCAGAGGCCCTGCCGGGAATCTTTGCCGAGGCCGCGCGACGCGCGCGGATGGCCGGATTCGATGGTGTCGAGCTGCATTACGCGCATGCGTACACCATGGCCGGCTTTCTCAGCGCGCTCAACAATCGTGAAGATGGGTATGGCGGGCCACCTGAAAATCGCGTGCGCCTGCCGCTCGAAGTTTACCGCTCCGTGCGCGCGGCAGTGGGCAACGAGTACGTAGTTGGGACGCGTTTTCTCGCCGACGAAGTGATCGCCGGCGGCAATCGGATCGAAGACGCTGTTTATTTCGGCGTCGAATTCGCGAGAGCTGGTATGGATTATCTTTCGATTTCGAAAGGCGGAAAATTCGAAGATGCAGAGCAACCAAAGATCGGCCAGGCCGTCTATCCATATACCGGCCAGAGCGGTTATGAATGCATGCCCACAACTCTATCTGATGAGAGAGGACCTTTCGGACGCACAGTGCCGCTGGTCGCAAGGGTCAAACACGCCGTCAACGCCGCCGGTTTCACCACGCCAATTGTCGCGACCGGCGGCATAACAACATTCGAACAAGCCGAGGCGATTCTGCAAAACGGCGAGGCTGACATTGCCGGGCTCGCGCGCCAGGCTCTGGCCGATCCTGATTGGTTCATAAAAGTGAGGCTCGGTCGCGGTGATGAAATTCGCCGCTGCACCTACACAAATTACTGCGAAGCTCTGGATCAGACGCATAAGCAGGTGACCTGTAAGCTTTGGGATCGGAAAAAATTGGATGAAGTGGGAATCGCGATCGCCAGTGATGGGCGGCGGCGCCTCTTGCCGCCAAAGTGGAAACGATGATCCGCAGATTACACAGATTACGCGGAAGAGACTCGACAAGAAGTCAGCAACTACGAGTCAGCCGGCAGTCGATGGTTGGCGTCTTAGCCGTCTAGCTTATTATCTGTGAAATCTGCGTAATCTGCGGATCGACTTTCGTACGCTGCCACAAATTCAGGATCGCGCCTCCGCAAACTCTCGCGATCGACTTTCCCACTCCGCGTCATCAACACATAAGCAAGTTCAAGGGGCGTCAGGTGCACGTAATCTCTCGCGTTCTCAAACCAGATCATGCTTTCGTAGGCTGCGGCCTGATATTCCTCGATCACAGGCTTGCGCGTAGTCTCAAATCGCCGCAAAGCTTCACCCACCTCAGACGTTTGATCGAAAGATTCCTTTAACGCAATTGCGTCTTCCATCGCCAGCTTGGTGCCTGACCCGATGGAGAAATGCGCCGTGTGCAGCGCGTCACCCAGCAACACGGCCTTCTCAAAACTCCAGCGCCCATTCTTCACCAGCAGAAAATTGATCCATTTTGAGTTGTTTGACAGCAGTGGCCGGCCATTCAGGTCCGGCCCGAATACTTCCGCGAGATAGGCCCGAGTTTGTTCGTCGGACATTTCGGCACAGCCAGCCTTGCTCCAGGTCTGCGGATCGCATTCGACGATGAAGGTGCTGGTTGTCTGATCGAACTTGTACGAATGCGCCGCGAAGACACCCGCCGCGGATTCGCGAAATGTCAGCGTCAGGCCATGAAACAATTGCTTCGTGCCGTACCAGATATATTTGTTCGGGCGCATGCTGAGATCGGGCCGGAACTGATCTTTAAAAGCTTGTCTGACGAGGCTGTTGACACCGTCCGCGGCCACCAGCAAATCGCAATCTGCTTTGAGCGAATTGATATCTGCAACTTCGTGCCGGAATTTAATAACCACGCCGAGTTCTTGACAGCGGCGCTGCAGGATCTTGAGCAGGCGCAGACGGGCGATCCCGGTAAAGCTGTTGCCGTGTATCGAGATTTTCTGATCGCGATGAACTACGTCGACATTGTCCCAGGCTGCAAAGTTCCTCGTAATTTCACCGTGCGAGGTCTCATCAGCGGCGCGTAAATTCGCCAGAGTCTTTCCGGAAAACACGACTCCCCACCCAAACGTATCGTCGGAACCATTGCGTTCATAGATGGTGATGTCGTGCGTAGCACCGGCGTTCTTCATGAGGATGGCGAAGTACATTCCGGCGGGGCCGCCACCAATAATGTTGATTTTCATTCTTGGCTAGCGCTCGTTGTATAAGCAAAGAACAGCTGCCCATCCCGTCGGCAGAACTGTCGGAACCGCATCCATTTCGCTGCCGTACTTAACCATCATTTCCAGAAAGTACTTCGCATGAAGAAACGCTTCGACTATTGGTCTTGTATGAAGCTTCCAGTTCTGATTGTGATCTATTTTAAAGTCCGCTCCAGTTCCTTCAGCGACAATATCTTCAAACCAATTACAGAGCTTACTTTCATTAACAGCCCCAATTCGCTTGAATAGATCTACGGCTTCCATTGTGGATTCTTGTAAACCATAGACCTTGAATGATTGGTAATAGAACCGATACATCCGATCTTCATAATCGGAGCGAAATTGCAAAAGCAACGACTCGAGTTCCGGCAGGTGCGCCTTAATCGCTTCAAGGAGGATCTGATCCTTTTGAAGCTTTTTCGCCAAATGATCTGAGAGCTGCTTTGCCACGTTGCTATCAAAAAGGCGCAAGATCTCGCAACTCATCCAAAGCCGCGCCCAGTCTTTCGACTCCGATCTTGAACAAGTTCGGCTCAGCACACATGCCTATCCGAAAGTGCTGTGGCGATTCAAAGAAGCGGCCCGGCACGATCGCTGTATCGTATTTCTGTTGCAGCGAGTTAGAGAGATCGTCGACGCGTCCCTTTAACAGACGCGGAAACGAGGTGGTGCCCGTCTGAGTGCGAACGGCTTGCAGCTCTTCTCGGGTATCGAGGAAGTCATTCAACACGGCGCGATTGGTTTCCAGGATCTTCTTCGCTCGCTCGATGAACTTTGGCAGCTTTGCCAGCGCCACCACGCTGAGCCGTTCCGAAGGCTGTGATCCCACAGCGCCGAACACATCGTGTAACAACCGCATCCGCTGCGCCATGTCCGGTTCAGCCATAATCCATCCGCAACGCAGTCCGCTCAGTCCGTACCCTTTGGTCAGACTGGTCGTCGCGATGAATTCAGGACCGAGGTGGACGGACGATCGTGGCGCCGCTTCAAACATCGCTTCCAGATAAACTTCATCGACCAGCACGCGCGCGCCGACACCCCTGGCCAGCTCGCCGATTTGCCGCAGCGTTTCTTCAGTCACCGGTGTACTGCTGGGATTGTGCAGGTTTGTAAGTACGATCAGACGAGTTCGCGGCGAGATCAGTTCTGCGAGTTCCTCGATCTCGATCTGATAGCCGTTCTCGAAAGTTCGCGGGAAGCGTTTAATCCGGGCCCCGAAATATTCAGCCAGAGCCAGAATTGGTTCGTATGTCGGTTCCTCGATCAGAACTTCGTCACCATGTTCCAACGCTGCCGCCATGGCCAGGTGGTTCGCCATCGAAGTGCCGCCGGAAATCGTCACCACAGACTCAGGCGAGACCTGGCTGTGGGCAGCCAGCGCCTCGACCAGCGGCTGATAGCCATAGGCGTTATCGCCGTTAAGATCCAGATCTGCGATCTTCGCCTCCAACTCAGCGAAGGGCAGGTTGAGGATTCCGCTTAACGCGAGATCGTATTTCACCTTCGGGCGCATCTTGGCCCAATGCATGTAAATGGATTGAGTATTCATTTCTGTCGTAAACTGGTCAAAGGTCCAAACTGAGTAGAGTGGTCGTCTTCATTTTCCATTTCTCATTTTTCATTGTCCACCGCTTTTTTTAAGCTGATGCGGCAACGTACGAAGGCAATGACAAATGATTAATGATAAATGACAGTATGGGTGTAAAGGCATCGCCAATTCTAAGCGTTTAATCAGGCCCCCAAGTCTGTCGATGCTCGCTCTCGCCGCTTTCGCCACCAGGCCCAGACAAAATACGCCGGCAAGCCTGCCAACATGATCCCCAGACTGATTGCCGTGTTGAGCGGCTCCTTATAGACGACACTAAACGTAATCACGCAGCAAGCCGCAATAAAAAAGAGAGTCGTAAACGGATGTCCGGGTACCCGGAAGAAGTCGCCCTTTGGTTTGCCCCGATTACGTCTGCGAAACACAAACACGCACACGGCCGTCAGCGCGAAGAACACCACGTCAACGGACACGACGTAATTCAGAATCTGTTCGAAGCGGCTGGCGACCAGCACAATAACAATTGCCAGCAAGCCCTGCAGACCAATTGCGAGCGCCGGCACTCGAGCGCGGTTAAGCCAGGCAAGCTGCTTGAAGAAGAGACCGTCGTCAGCCATGGCGAAATAAACTCGCGGCGCTGTCAGCATGCTCTGGCTCAGGAATCCGATGGTGGAAATTGCAATGCCCGCGGCCAGGAAGCGCCCGCCTTTTTCGCCCAGGGCCAGACGCATTACGGCCGATGCAGGGGTCTTTGTCTGCGCCAACCCTTGCGCGCCCAGAGCGTGCACGCAGACATAGTTCACTGAAAGATAAACCACGATCACGCCCAAAACACCGAACGACAGACCGCGCGGCAGATTGCGGCGCGGCTCGCGAACTTCGCCGGCGACAAAGCAGGCAGTTTGCCAGCCTCCATAGGCAAACTGTGCCGGAATCAACGCTGCGCCAAACGCAATTAACGATTGCCACGTGGTTGCCGCCGCGCCCGAGTTACCCACCGTTGCACCGTGGGCCGGCCCGCTGACCATTAATCCAAGTCCGACCAGTGCCGCAATCGCGATCAGTTTGAGCACCATGAGAACGTTCTGGGTAACGCTGCCCGCGCGCACACCGATACAGTTGACGATCGTCAGCAGGGCCAAAGCGGTAGAGCCCAAAAGTGCCGCGCGCAAATCCGTGACCCGCACCCCGACTAACTCAAGAACATGATTCGCAAAGATGAGCGCGACCGCGGCCATGCCGCCAGTCTGTATGACAAACAGCAAGCTCCAACCATAGCCGAACGCTACCAAAGGATGGAGCGCGTCGCGGAGATAAACATACTGGCCCCCGGACTCTGAGCTCTGCGATGAAAGTTCCGCATAAATGAAAGCGCCCGCAAGCGCAATCAAACCACCCACCGCCCACGCTCCCAGAATCAGAAAGGGCGTGTGCACCTGCTGTGCGACCACGTAAGGGTTGGTGAAGATGCCCGCGCCGATGATCCCGCCCATCACGATCATCGTCGCGTCAAAGAGTCCGAGACGGCGCGCGAGGGTCTGTTCAAGTAAGGGCACTTTTCGGGATGGATCGTTAATGGTCAATTTTCAAATGATGTTGAAGGAGTTCGGCTTCACGATGCTTGACCGATCGCTTTATCGAGGAGATCGCGAACACCGAGTTCTTCAGACCACTCGCGCATATATGAATAGTCCAAACGGTCCTGCTGAACTTTTATTATTCCCAGCACATCGGACCACTGTTGGTCGGAAACTTCATTGCCCTTCCGATACCAATTGAGTTTTGCCACTACGGTGTCTTCGGCAGTCGCAATATAAACGATGGTTTCAGCCGCCGGCAGTATTTTTTCAGGAAGCCTTCTCTCCATTTCCTTCCTGGTAAAACTGTCTCCGGATATGTGGACATCCACCTTGAACATTGACTCAAGGTGAATAGCATTAAACGCGCGTTGGGTACGTATGGCCCGCCTTGCGGCGAGATCATCAATGTAATAGTCCCCCGAGAGTCTATCCACGACGGCCTTGACATGATCGAGCGTAAGATCCGCGACGATGTCCGCATCAATCGTCGCACGCCGTACACCGCGAGCCGAACTCGCAAAGGAACCTACGACAACATACTGGATCTGTAGGTCATCGAGGACGCGAGTGAAGTCAATCAAGACCTCAGTTGGCGTTATCATGATATAGCTTCGTTTGAATCAATGTCCTTCTGGCTCTGGATCCCAGCCGTAAGCGGCAACGACTTCTTCCGGGCTGAGAATCCGGGCGGCCAGACGTCGCTTGAGCTCATTTTCGTCGGCATTCGGATAGCAACGTCGAAGATCGGCCATCGTTAGCAGACGGAGCATCTCGTACATCTGATCTATCATTTGCAGGCGCTTCCAGACCGGCGCTCGGCGGAGCAGTTCCAGCAACACAGCTTCCGCTTCAGGCGTTGTGTCTGATGAGAGGCTTTCCATGTCCAATTGTAACTCAGACGAACTCGACTAAGGCACAGTCTACTCTTTCAAGAGTTGATTCGCGATGACCAATTTCTGAATCTCGGAAGTGCCTTCATAGATGCGCAGCGCACGCACGTCGCGATAGAGCCGCTCAACGACAGTGCCGCGCACCAGACCAGTGCCGCCGTGAATCTGCACGGCTTGATCGATGATGCGTCCAGAGGCTTCGGTGGCGAACAGTTTGGCCTGGCTCGCCTCGCGAGTTGAGCTGCCAGCGCCGGTATCTCTCAAATAGGCGGCCCGATAAACCAGCAGACGGGCAGCGTCGAGTTCGGTCACCATATCCGCCAGCTTCTCCTGAATCAACTGATGGCCTGATAGCGGGCGGCCAAATTGCTCGCGTGACTTTGCATGCAAAATGCTCTCGTCGAGCGCACGTCGCGCCATGCCGCAAGCAGCAGCCCCGACGCTGGCGCGAAACATATCGAGTGTTTGCAGCGACAGCCGCAGCCCATCGCCCGGCGCGCCAATCATATCTTCCGCCGGCACCTTACAACCTTTGAATTCAAGTTCGCCAATCGGATGCGGCGCCATCATCTCGGTCCGTTCCATCACGCTGAATCCCGGCATGCGCGCCGAAATCACGAACGCCGAAATTTCCGCGCGTCCATCGTCGCGCGTCCCAGTGCGCGCAAACACGGTATAGAAGTCCGCAATGCCGGCATTTGAAATGAATCGTTTGCGACCATCAATGATATACGCGTCGCCTTCTCGGCGCGCCGTGGTCTTGAGGGCGGCCACGTCAGACCCGGCATCAGGTTCAGTCAAAGCAAAAGCGCCAATCGCTTTACCGTTAGCGGCGCGCGCCAACCAAAAGTCGCGCACATGTTCAGTCGCCGCCTGACTGATCGCGTAAGTACCCAGTCCCTGCATGACGAAGGCCAGATCGGCGAGCGATGATGAATATGAAAGCGTCTCGCGAATTATGCAGAACGAGCGCAGGTCGAATGTCTGGCCGGGAGTCGCGACGGCAAAGCGCAACAAGTCCGCTTCAAACAGCAGCATGACGTAACTGCGGACAGCTTCGTCGGTGTCCTGCTCGTCATCGCCCGCGCGCACTTCAACTTCCCGCTCGGCCAGATCGGCGACTTCAGCCGACAGCTTTCGGTGATCAGCCGTAAAGAATGGAGTGGTTTCGATAAAGCGGTCCATTTTGGAGTCCTGGGGGAGCGCGGACATCCTGTCCGCACAGCGCCGCGAGGCGCTCTGATTCTTGATTAAGCCAACGAACTGTTCGCGCTTCGCGCTCAATGCGGGCAGGATGCCCGCGCTCCATTATTCAAACTTCGCCTCGCGCTTCGCCAAGAACGCATCGTGCGCTTCGTGAAAATCCGGATGCTGCATGCACAATGCCTGCGCCACAGCTTCGGCGTCCAGGCCCGACTCGAATCCCATGTGCATCTCGCGGTTCAGCATCTCTTTCGTTTTAGCCAAGCCCAGCGCCGGCCCGCGCGCTAACTTTTCGGCAAACTCGCGGGTGGCTGTTTCCAGTTGATCGCGCGGCACCACGCGATTGTAGAGACCGATGCGCTCGGCCTCTTGTGCTGAAATGAAATCGCCCGTCATCAAGAGCTCGGTGGCTTTCGCCAGGCCCACCATGCGCGGCAAGAGATAGGTCGCGCCCATGTCCGTTCCCGCCAATCCAACCTTCACAAAGATGAAAGCAATCTTCGCTTCCTCGGCGGCAATGCGTATGTCAGCAGCGAGCGCAAGACACGCTCCCGCACCGGCCGTGGTCCCATTCAGACTGGCAATGATCGGCTTTGGCAGCAAACGCATATTACTGATTAGTTCGCAGGTTAGGCGCGTGAAATTCAGCAGGCCTGCCGCGTCGCGTCCCTGCAGCTCGCCGATGATGTCGCGCACGTCTCCACCTGAACAGAAGGCGCGGCCGGCGCCCGTGATTACTACGACGCGCACGTCGTTTTCATCGCGCAGCGCCGCGAACATGTCGGTCAGTTCGCGATAGACTTCGAAGGTAATCGCATTCAGACGTTCGGGACGATTCAGCGTAATCGTCGCGATGCCGTCGCGTTGTCCGTAAAGAAAACTCTTTGGATTGTTCATACCCAGTAGCGCAAGTTGTTAACTTGCGTGCACTCAATCGTGAATTACGCAAGTTAACAGCTTGCGCTACAAAACCGCTATGCCTTCAATCTCGATCTGGGCGCGATCTTCCAACAAACCCGCAACCTCGACCAGCACCATCGCCGGAAAGTGTTTGCCCATGCGCGAGCGATAGCGTCCACCGATCTCTTTCAAACGCTTGCGGTACTCATTCCTGTCGGTGACATAGATCAGCAGCCGCACGATTTGTTGCGGCCCTCCCCCGGCTTCGGTGACAACTTCGATTACGTTAGCGAGCGCGCGATCAAATTGGTCCACAAGGTCCGCGCTGACGATCTGTTGTTGCTGATCCCAGGCGATCTGTCCGGAGATAAACAACAGACGGCCGCCTTCCGTCAATACACCGTTCGAATAACCATGCGGTGCGCCCAGGGATTCGGGGTTGATAAAAGTGAAACTCATTTAGTGTTTCCTCTGTGAACCTCTGTGGTCCTCTGTGCCTCTGTGGTGAAGAACGATCCATTACCACAGAGACACAGAGAACCCCAGAGCTACACAGAGCGTTGCTGCACAATCTCCAACTGATTCCCGCCCGGGTCGCGCACGTAGAAACGCGGCCGGCCCGGCATCGGGCGCGGGTCGGGAATTATCTCAACTCCGGCGTCGCGGAATCTTTTCTCTGCCGAGCTGAGATCAGAAACTGCAAAGCAGATATGGCGCGAACTCAACGGACCTGCCTCTTCGTCGTCGACTGACAAGTGCAACTGCGTAGCGCCGATCTGATACCAGGCGCCGCTTTGCCGCGCAGCCGCCGGCTTTGGCACTTGCTCAAGACCCAGCACGCTGCCGTAAAAATTCTTCGTCGCCGCTTCGAGCTGAGCCGGAACAGTGACGTTTACATGATGAAGTTGTGTGACCATAACGCTCCTGGTATGGAACCTCTCGCGATAGCGAGCGGGTAGTACGGGCGATCGATTCAATCGTGCGTAATTCTCGATCTAACAGCCCGCTTGCTACCGCAAGCGGTTCTGTATCACTACCGCTCTCGGCTCCGGGCCGCAAAATCCATCACTTCGTCCAAACGATTCTCCCTCGCAGTGGTTGACTCATCCAGCTTTGTTTTGAGATAAGCGTTGAATTCGGCGGACTTGTTGCGCGGCACGCTCAAGGTCCGCCATTCGCTCGACTTGAAATGCTTCGCCAGATAGACGATCTGGCCGACATGATAAGAGTAGTGCGCGATTTGCCGGTTGATGGCCTGCATCACCGTATGCTTCTGGCCGCGAATCAAAACTGGGCGCAAGAGATCGTCTGGTCCTAAAGGCTCAATCGCAGCAAAGAGGCACTGCCAACCTTTCTCCCAGAAAGCGAACAGCTCGTCTTTCGTCGTGCCCGGCAGCATTTCAAATTCCATGTCTCGTTCGCGATTCGGTTTCTCGCCATCCGTAGTCAGAAAGTCGGTCCAGCGCGACAGCATGTTCCCGGCCATGTGCTTCAGGTTGACGGCGATGCTGTTTGATTCCGGGTCGAGGGTGGCAAAGAAATCTTTGTCGCTCACCTGCGCGCACGCGCGTTCCGCGAGTTTCTTGCAATCCCGAAAGGTTTGCATCGCATCGGTTAGATAGTGTTGGGCGAGTGATTGATCCGACATATGAACCTCAAAAAAAGATAGC
>WNFR01008709.1_pt1 | contig 10251 bp, 8 predicted proteins | sample 5400221 | NCBI WGS metagenome assembly WNFR01 (sample SAMN13153357, study PRJNA577476) | soil metagenome | isolation source: 40 cm soil under Madrone tree | place: USA:California | collected 2016-06-14 | reverse complement strand
CCTTTGCTCCCCAGGGACACCTGAGACAAATGAGACTCTACGCGGCCGTATTCAGGCCTGCAAGTCGGGAACTGTCACCCGCGTTTCCAGCGCATACGCGGCATCGCCCAAGGCCACTTCGCGCAGCTGCAGACGTGGTCTCTCCAGAATTGCCATCGCGGACTGCATTCACCTACATTGTGCTCCCTCGAGCTCAATGCGTCCGCAGCTGTAGTTCGCGGCGCCGATAGTCGATGATGAGTGCATCGAGGTGCCCCAGCGCGTCCATGCCGATCAACAGGGCGGGTTCGCGCGTCAAGTGCCAGTGCTCGAAGATGCGCACCTCGCCGTAGGTGATGCGCGCACCGCGAATCTCGATCCTGCCCAGCATGATCGGCGGGCTCTCGAACATCTCGCCACCCTGGACGTGTGTCGTGACGTCATAGATCTTGTCCGGCGTGCCCTGCGCATGGCGACTCACGAGCGCCCGCCGCAACGCCTCGTTGCCGATGCTTCGCTCCGCACCCGTATCGATCACGGCGAGCACGTGCACCTGAGCCACCGAGCCCGGGACCATCAGCAGGCCGGGACCTGAGCGCTCGAGGGGAAGGGTGATGAAGCCAATCGGCGCGTGCTGCCCGTGGGAGCGGACAATGTTGATACGGTCGTGCTGGAAATCGATGTCGATCCGCTTGTCGGAGAAACCCGCAGTCCCGAGCACTCCTTCGGCTCCGCCGAGAGCGTCCGCGATGATCGGCAGCGTGGCGGAGGTGACATCGAGATCACCCACGGTGAGCGAGTCGACCTGGACGGTCGGGACGATCGCACTGCCGGCGACACCCTGCACGAGCACCAGGTGGGAGGGGCTGGGGACCTGCCCCAGGACGGCAGCGACCGGCGCGGTGATCGCGGAATCGCTCGCGCCGGTGTCGAGCACCATGCGAAACGGTCCGCGGCCGTTGATGAAGACGGGCGCCCAGATGCGCCCGATCCGGTCTCGCAGGGTCGGCGCGACGAAGCGCGGCTCGGGCGCCTGCACCACGACTTCCGGTGACGGCGCCTGGGTCTCGGGGGGCGGTTCCGTCGGCCCCGATGGCGCAACGCCCGTGGCAGCTGCCTGATTGCGCAGCAGCAGGGCACTCGCCACCAGGGCCGACAGAAAAAGGGGCCGAGCGAGCACCGCGGCGTAAACCTCAGCTCACTGCAGAGGTGTGCGGGGTGCGTCGCTCGGCGAGCCTGGACTCAGAATTTCGCGGTGAAGGCGATGAAGACCTGCCTTCCCAAGTAGTCGTAAGCGCCGAAGCTGTTCGCCGGTCCGGAGTTTCCGGTGATATCGAGCGAGGGGACGATGGGCGGATCCTTGTCCAACACGTTGTTCACCCCGGCACGCACCTCCAGCTGCTTCATGGCATGCCATACGGCAGTCAGGTCGAGGTAGCTGTAGCCCGGAATACGTGCGTTGTACTGGTCATAGGCGCCTTCCTCGGCGAAATGCAGCAGCGGATTGGTGGAGTTGTTATCGAACGTGGTAGGACCGATGAAGCGCCACTGCGCCGAGAGCAGCACATCCAGTGGCGTCTCCCAGCTCACCCGCAAATTGTGGCGCCAACGGGGATTCACCGAGCCCTGGGTGATGCTGTTGCAGGTACTGCCGAACAGACCTGCGCAGTCGAAGCTGCCGGAGCCCGGATACGGAGTGCTGGTCTCGTGCCACAGGTAGGCCCCGTTGAGGGATGCGCTGAAGGAGCCCCAGTTCCCCGGCAGAGCATGGCGATAGTTCATCTGCAGATCGAAGCCGGAAACGAGGGTCAAACCGAGGTTGAAATCCTTCTGCAGGAAATAACCGCCCCCGGCCACCGTGGCGCCGGCAAGTGAGCCTTCCGGCGTGCGCACGATCTGGCTGCAGTAGATCGGGTTATCGTTGATCAGGCAGCCACTGAGAATGGCCGCGAACGGGTAGTTTCCGACCTGATCCTCGAGCTTGATGTGGTAGTAGTCGACACTCGCGCTGAATCCCGGCACCGCGGTCGGCGTCAAGGTCAGGCCGAGGGACCAGGTGCTTGCGACTTCAGGCTTCAGCTGGGTGTTCCCCTCGATTACCTGCCCGCACTGACCGGATACGCACTGGGTGATGTTGTTGGCGTGTATGCCGTCCCCATACTGGGCCGCAGTCACGCCGGTATGTTCGCATTGCACCAGCGTTGCCGTGGGCACACCGGCACACGGATCAGTGCCCACGACGTTCTCCTGGCCAAAGGAGGGCGCCACGAACAGCTCGATCAGATTCGGCGCCCTTACGGCGCGGTCGAATGAGAAGCGCAGGCGGGCATCCTGGATCGGCGCATATTGCACCTCGAACTTGTAGGTGTTCGTGGTCCCCGTCGTGTCGTAATTGGAATAGCGGTAGCCGACGTCAGTTGTCAGATCGTAGATTCCAGGTAAGAAGTGGGCGATGGGCAGCCGCAACTCCAGGAACGCTTCATCGATGTCGTAGTGCTCGTTGATATTGACCAGGGCGCCTGAAAACCCGGCGAGATCGCCGGACGTTTCAGCGCCGTCCGGATTGAAGGTCACGGTGTCCTTGCGGTGTTCGTAGCCCAGGTTGACGGCTGCTCCGTCGTTCGCCCAGGGCGTCTGCAGTCCGTACTTGCCCAGCTCGCCGGTAAAGTCGACGTGAGCGATCTGCTCCGTGTTGTTGCCGTATGCGGTCCCCGGTGTCGCCAAATAATTGAGCGCCGCTGGCGTCACTCCACCCGTGGTGAAGATGTTCCACGGAACGCACTGCCCGCCACTGATGCAAACAGGCGCCCCGGTCACGGGGTTGGCCGTCACCTGCAGTGCGTTGTTGATCTTGGCGTAGTCGAGAAAATCGCTATTGCCCTGAAACGTCGTTACATAGTAGTACGAGGTGTACAGATCGTACGTCCAGCCATCGATGACATCGCCTTTTGTCCCGAGGACCGCCCGGATGTTGTTGTGCTCGTAAGAGGAGGTTCGACCCCCGCCCTCGATATTGCGGCGTCCGATTGAGACGTCTGCGCTATTGCCCTTCGAGCCCGGATTTGCCAGGTCGCCGGCGATCTGCGCCGGCGTACACAGCAACGCCTGCTGCTGTCCACTGAGGAGGGGATTGCTGCAATTGACGAGCTCGTTGCCGTCGCTCGTGAAGGGATCACCGCCGACAAAGAGGCCCGAGGGAGCGACGACCGCCACGCTTCGATCATCCATCCAACCGAATTCCATGTAAGGCTGGACGTGCTCGTTGAGCCGCTCGTGCGCCATGAATCCGGCCTGGAAGCGCTTGTCCTGGCGCTGCAGGTACTCGAAGTTGTTGAAATCGAATACCGCAGGCGGGCTCGATCCCGCCTGCGGCCAGGGGAGGAACTGGTTGCCCACGACGGTGTAGCGCGTACCGGTCCCAGGCGCAATTCCCTCCGGGTTGAAGCGATTGGAGTTCGAGCTGCCAAGACACTCCACGCCCGAAAAGGTGGGTGAGGCCACAAGACCGTTCGAGATCAGCTGGCAGTCCGAGAAGTCGCGCGCCGAGGCAGTCACCGGCTGTTGCTGGTGATAGACAAAATAGCCGGTGAAGTTGCCCTTGCCGTCATCGAAGTTCTGACCCATGAGTATCGAGAGGTCATGCTTGTAGCCATCGCGGATGCTGCCGGTGGGAACTGACGGCTGCGCGCTGAATCCGGTGTTGGGATCATTCGCACCCAGCAGTCCCTCGATGTAGTGATTGTGCTGGTCGTGCTGGCTGAAGCCGTACTGCCCATCGATCTGGATGCCTTCGAAGTCCTTCCTGAGAATGAAATTGACGACGCCGGCGATGGCATCTGAGCCATAGGTGGCGGAGGCGCCACCCGTCACTACATCGACCCGCTCGATCAGCGGCACCGGTATCTGGTCTATATCGGGCGCAGCATTTTGATTGGAAGTGCTGGGGTCACCGGTGCCGAGGCGGCGCCCGTTCACCAGCACGAGCGTGCGCTGCGGACCCAGGCCGCGCAGGTCGATCGTCGTGAAGCCTCCGGTCGTCGTCAAAGGGCTCGAGGTATTACCGTAGTCCGAATTGGCTCCGATGATATTCTGCGGCAGCTGATTCATCAGATCCGTGATGTCGGTGGTTCCCTGCAGCCGGATTTCCTGACTCGACACGATCGTGGTGGGACTGGTTGCCGAGATGTTGGCCGGCACCGGGATTCTCGAGCCGGTCACCACCACCTCTTGAATAGGAACCGCCGCTTCCGCGGCCGGCGCCTGCTGAGCGTGCGCGTCGAGCAGGCATACGCCGGTGAATATCGCGAACATGGCGCCGATGAGCGCCTTGCGCGTGCGAGTCATGTGCATCTCCCCGTTGGAATTTCGTTCGACCTCGTCGTTGCTCTCGTACCACGCGCATCCGGGTCACGCCGCGCGTGCGTAGCCGAGTGAAGGCTTTCAAGGGGATGGGACGATATACGCCGGAGACTCGTGCGGTGCTTCAATGTGACGAAGCCGCACGGGCGCGTGACGAGCTGCTCTGGCGCGGTGATGAAACCGCGGGGCTGCGCAACGCGCGGCAGCCAGGAGCACTGCAGCGGCGGACGCCGCGCGCAGCGTTGCCCGGGTTATGCGTGTTAAATCAGGAGCCGCGCCGGACCATTTGCGCAACGGCGCGCGCCGACCGACCGACACGAGGTGCTTGCAAGCGCTCGCGCCTGTGACGCATGCTCAACAGGAACGTTCGGCACTGCCTGTTGGGAGGTTCGCATGCGACGAGCTGCGCTGATCACGGCAAAGCGGGGATTCGCTGCACAACGGCCCTGTTCCGACGTGCCCCCCGCACGACATGAGTTGCCGCTGAGGGCTTCGATGCGGCGAACAGAGCGAGGCGAAGTCATGCGGGCTGTGCGGAGCTGCTTGCTGAGCGGCTGTCTGTTGGGTGCACTCGTTGCCAACGCCGCACCGCCGGAAGCGGTGCAGCAACGGGACGGACAACACGATTTCGACTGGGACATCGGTAGCTGGAAGGTTCACGTGAGGCGCCTGCTGCATCCGCTCTCGGGCTCCACCACCTGGGTCGAGTACGACGGTACCGACGTGGTACGCAAAGTCTGGGATGGCCGCGCCAATCTGGGGGAGGTCGAGCTCGACGGTGCGGCGGGTCACCTCGAATTCCTGACGCTGCGCCTCTACAACCCCGAGTCTCACCAGTGGAGCATGAACATCTCGAACAGCACGGCGGGTACTCTGAGTGCGCCCGCGGTCGGTGGGTTCGAAGGCGGGCGCGGCGAGTTCTATGATCAGGAAGCCTATAAGGGCAGAACCATCCTGGTTCGATTCGAGGTGTCAGTCTTGACGCCGACTTCGTGTCGCTTCGAACAGGCGTTCTCGGTCGATGGCGGCAAGAGCTGGGAAGTGAACCTGATCGTTACGGAGACGCTGCAGAAGGGCAAGCTGAACCGGAGTGGGACAGGCGAATGATGCCGAACACTGATCAGGCTGTTCGAGCGGGACGAGGTGGCGCGCGACGCCGCAGAGGCAGCGCCGCGAGAATCGTGTCGCGATAGGCGTGACCGGAGTGCAGGCGCGCGCCGGATACGAGCGTGAACGCGAAGGATCCGTGTCCGATCGGTTGAGCGTAGGCGATCGCGCGGAGGTTGAGCAGAAGCGAGCGCTCGATTCTCACGAAACCAGCGGGCGCCAGTACGGCGTCGAGCCGCTTGAGCGATTCGCGGGCGATGTATTCAACGCCCGAGAGGTGGTAGGTGACGTAGTTACCCGCGGATTCGACGTAGTCGATCTGGTACGGATCCAGTGGGTAGAGCCGATGCTCGCGCTCGCCGACGAGCAACAATGGCCGGCGCGCATCGCTGTCACCGGGCGCCGCGGTCATTGCCGGGTAGGGCCGGCGTGCTTCGGCCGGGCGCGGCATGCCGCGCGCTCGTGCCCGCAGGATGGAGTCGGAGAACGCCGCCTCGTTCACGGGCTTCACAAGATAGTCGATGGCTCCGGCGGCGAAGGCGCCCGGGGCATCCCGCGCGCTCGCGGTGACCAGAATCGTGCGGCGCTGGTGCCGCCGCCGCAGCGCGCGCAGGACATCGAAGCCGGACATGTCGGGCAGGTCGGCATCGAGGAGCATCAGGTCAGGTCGCAGTGACTCTACGGCCTCGATGGCCTTCGCGCCCGTGCCCGCCTCACCTACAACGTGCATGTCCTGCGCGCGCTCGCACAGCCTGATCAGTCCTACGCGAGCCGCCGGCTCATCATCGACGATGAGGAGATTCATAAGCCCGTATGGAGACCTCCGGTAGCGCGATCCGTGCCGCTCGCTGCATATCACACTTGTTGGCGCGGGCCGCGTCCAGAGCGGTTTCTCGCGCTCATCCGGAAATCGCCTACGGTCGTCCCTGGATTTTTTTGGTGGCGGAGCAACGCCCGGGTGAGGGGGCTGGCGGTCAGTCCTTCGAGCCGCCGACGACGAACTGCCCAATGTGCTCACGGACTTTGTGGCGATAGCGCTCGCTGCTCGTCACGGTGGTGCCGCCGCTGAGCACGAACACGTAGTCGCCGCGCGGAGTGCGGCTCACCTGCCGGACATGGTTGACGTTCACCATGCAGGAGCGGTTGATCTGCAGCATCGGCTGTGAGCGCATCGACTCTTCGGCCTGAATGAGCGTGCTGCGTGCGTGGAACGATTCCTTGCCCACCGTGAGGACGACATAGTTGCGGTTCGCGGTCACGAGCTCGATCTGGGCTACATCGACCATGTGCAACGCGCCGCCGGTCTCAGCCAGCAGCCGCGGCCGCGCCTCCAGGCGGGTCTGCGACAGACGCTGCAGCTCCGCGAGGGTCGCTGCGGCGATCTGGTAGTTCGCGGAGTTGCGCGCCGCATAGCGCTCGCGCACCCGACGCAACATGATACGGAAGCGCTCCCGGTCAAAGGGCTTGAGCAGGAAATCCGCGGCATTCACCTCGAACGCCTGCAGCGCGTAGCGGTCAAACGCGGTGACGAAAACCACGAGCGGCGCGCTGCCGGCCTCGAGCGCTTGAGCGAGCTGCATCCCCGAGACACGTCCCATCTTGACGTCGAGGAATATGAGATCCGGCGCCTGTTGCGGGAGCGCTGCGAGCGCGCTCTCGGCGTCGGCGTATTCCCCGACTACATCGATGTCCTGCTCGGCGGCGCAACGCTCCCGCAAGGCCTTGCGGGCCGCCGCTTCGTCGTCGACGATGATGGCCCTCACAGCCACCGCGCTCCCATCGCCGCCGCAGCCCCGGCGCGCCACTCGCGCAGCACCGGCAGGGTCAGGGTTGCCTCCCAGGTCGACGAACCGACACGGCCGGAGGTCAGGACAGCACGTTCGCCAAACTGTACCGCGAGTCGCTCACGCACGTTGCGAAGCCCGAGCCCCGCGGTCCTGGCGTCGATCGAGACGGTTGAGTTCACCACTCGCAGCTGCAGGCGCTCTGGTGACAGGTCCCAGGTCACGTCGATCCGTACCGGGCCACTGTGATCTGCGAGGCCATGCACGACTGCGTTCTCGACCAGCGGCTGCAGGATGAGACTCGGCACCCAGACGGCGGGCACATCGGCGCCATTGCGCACATGCACCGTCAGACGATCCGCGAAGCGGCCGATCTGCAGGCCAAGATAGAGCTCGACGAACTGCAGCTCGTCCCGCAGCTGGGTGAAATCGCACTCGCCAGCCTGAAGCAAGCCCCGCAGCAGATCGCCGAGCGAGGCAATCAGACTCTCTGCGACTTCCGGTTCGCCGCTGATGCGCGCCTGGATGGTGTGCAGAACATTGAAGAGGGTGTGGGGTGAAAGCTGGGTACGCAACGCGGCGAGACGCGCGCCGGCCCAGTCGCGCCGCAGCTCGGAGTTGCGCAGCTGCAGCTCATGGTAACGCCGATAGGTCGCAACCCCGGTGATGAGCGCGAGGCCGAAACCATAAGCGAGCAGTGCCGTCGCGGTGCTCGAGACCCACACCGCCCAATCGCCTTTGGTGAAGACGCCAAACGGGACGGCGGGCGTGCCGAAGACGGCGCGGAGGATCCAGCCGCCGACGAGCATCATCCAGTACATCAACAGGGAAAACCCGAGCGCCAGCGCGAGCTGTTGCGGCACGCGCCGCCCCGCCGGCCCCCAGCCGAGGCGAACTGCCGTGGCATAACACAGCAGCAGCAGCGGGAGCATCAGCACGTGCTGCATCAGGCGGTGCTGCCACGGGAAGAAGACCATGACGCCGGTCATCTCCTTGAGCTCGATACGCATCGCCTCGTGGTACACGATGGCCGTCAGCGTGACATAGGCCCAGAAGAGGCTCGCGAGAATGAGCACGCCGCGGCGGGACAGGAATTGTTGCTCGTCCTCGACCAGCGGAGCGGCAGACGGCCGGAATGCGGTGGGAATCGCGACCATAAGGAGATCAATGCCGCTCAAATCGTACCACTGCGCGGGTTTCGTCCAGCCTCGATGTGGCATAACGAACGCGGTCCCGGCTGACCCTGAGGCCGTTGTGCACCAGGGTATGTCGCATCCAGGGACGAGCGCCGGGCTTTTTGGGACGAGTGTTCTGCTCTCCCGTGGTCCTCGACGACAGCGAAGTTCCGGAGCCCGAGACCATCTTCCTCGTGCCCGTAGCCCGCTGGTCGGACGGAACAGCGGGGCCGATTGTGTAGCCGACACCCACGGGCGTCGTCACAGCAGCGCCCGCCTTCATCACATTTTTTCATGACCGCCGTTGCGCGCTGCTACGTTGGCGGCGTGAATCTCATCGACAGCGTCGCTCAATTCCGCACACCGTTCGTGGTACGCAACTGCACGAGCGGCCAAGTGACGGCTCTCAACAACACCGCGGACTGCGCCGAGCCCGTCGCGCGCTGTCCCTTGCGTTACGTGCTGAGCGACAACCTGACGCGCTTATGTGCCGATCTGGCCTACTCCAAAGGCGCACGCACCGTCGCCTGCGCGGATCTGCTGCATGTGCCCGCGGAGACCTTGTGGGTGGAGTGGTGCAACGAGCCCTGGGAGAACGCCCTGCAGCAGTATGGCTTTCCGTTGATCGAGGCGGGCGCGCAATGGGTGGGGCGACGCGGGGCGTGGGTTCGCTCATCGCAGGACGGCCGCCGCGGCCTGGTGCGCACATTCTGGAGCGCCACCGCCGCCGATGTGCTCGCGAGCAGCGTCGAGGCGTATTTCGACTTCGATACGGCGGCAGGCGAAGAGCCCGACCCGATCGATCGGCAAGCGGGGTTCGCCGGGACGGTCTATGACAACGAGCGCTCGGACGATGACATCCTCGGCCGCTGCTTTCGCTTTCGCTACGAGCAGAGCTGGTCGCAGTACTACGGCAGCGCCGGACTGTCGAGCGAGCTGAGCTTTGCGCTATGGCGGCACGCCGTCGGCACGATTGCGATGGACATTCCGATGCTGATCACGTTCTTTCTCCTGCTTGCGACCCGCAGCGGACTGCCGCAGCGTGCGCAGACATTCGAGCACCTCAACCGGCGGCGGCGCCAGAGCGGGAAGGCGCCGCTGCTGGATCACATCGAGGTCAGTGCACCCGTGATGCCCGAGTACCGGGACTGCCAGCGAGGTGAGCCGCGGGTTACCCGGATGACTCCGCGGCTTCACCACGTCCGCGGGCACCTGGTGCGCCGCGGCAGCCAGATTTTCTGGCGCGTACCCCATCTGCGGGGCAGTGCGCGCTCGGGAATCGTGCGCTCGCGCACCGTCACGTGGACCTTCGAAGGGGCACGCGCCGGCGCTGCGACCGAAGCGACGTCCGCGGCCGCCCGGCGCGCGCATTGACGAGGGCGCCTTTAGGGGGAGATCCTTACCGAAAGTGCCGCGCTGCGACTCCGCTGACCGACGCCGACTCAACAATTGGCTGAACGGATGTACGCAACGATGGCAGCGTAGGTCGCATCACTGAGCGACCCGTGTGCCGTCGGCGGCATCGTCGTGCGGATGCGGTCGAACAGAGCCAAAGCATCGCGCTCGGCCCAGCGCGCAGCAAAGCTGCCGCCGCACAGTGGGGGAGCCGGATCCCGGCCAGCTAAATTTTCTCCATGGCAGGTTGCACAGGAAACTGTATAAGCCGCCCTGCCGAGATTCACTTGATCCAAGGCCTGGTCTTGTTGTAATGCAGCGCCAGCTCTGGAACCATTTGCTGCTGGGACCACGATGATTTGGCCGTAGGACCAGGGAAACTCCTTCGAGGAATACAGGTAACTCCCGGCCCTCTCGAAAGTTACCGTCTTGACCTGTGTCGGGGCCAATGT
>WNFR01013530.1_pt1 | contig 10253 bp, 9 predicted proteins | sample 5400221 | NCBI WGS metagenome assembly WNFR01 (sample SAMN13153357, study PRJNA577476) | soil metagenome | isolation source: 40 cm soil under Madrone tree | place: USA:California | collected 2016-06-14 | reverse complement strand
CGCGCAGCTCGCGGCCGCTGGCGATGCCGGTTTCGTCGTAGCCGAGCTCGACGCCGCGCTTGGTGCGGTCGAAAAGAGCCGGCGAGATGGCGAGGTACCCTTGCGCGGCGAAAGCGTCGCTGACTTGGCGCATGTGATGGTTGACGCCGAAGATCTCCTGGACCACGACAATCGCACCGCGCGCCTTGCCGCTCGGATCGGCGCGGTAGGCGGCAAATTTATGACCGTCCGCGGCCGTCAGCTCGATCGTCGTTCCCATAGCAGACTTCTCCTCATATTGCGGTGGGAGTGGGATCATAGGCGATGGCTTCGAGCGGCGGAACCGGGACGAGGTGTCTCAGCCGTCAGCCGACCCTCAACAATCGCCATGACGATCTTCATAATAGTTAAGAGAAACCTTGCGGTTCCGCTGCGAAAAGCGCTAGAGATAGTATGACGTTGGCGGTTCCTCGCGGGGATCTTAGCAAGGAATTTACGATAACCGCCTATGTTCATGAGGACCGGCGCCGTGCCGGGATCAGCGGGATCGGGCGATGACGGATCGGGCGGTTGGGCTAGTCGAACGGGCGGGGGCGCTGTGGCGTCATCGCGCCGCCGAGGCGCACGCCCCGATCGGCGCTTTTCTGCGGGATGATGGGACGCTGCGACTTAGCGGCCCCTGAGCGGTGTCGTCGCAACGCGACGCGTGCTCAGGGGACTCTCGGCCGTCGTTTTCATTCACCAGCAGAGGATCCGCTCCCATGAGCGCGACAATGAAGCAGCAAAAGCCGACCAAGCGCGTTTCGCGACCGGCCGCCAGCGAGGCGAGCAAGTCTAACCGCGTCATTATCTTCGACACGACGTTGCGCGACGGCGAGCAGTCGCCCGGCGCCTCGATGAACCTCGAGGAGAAGATCCGGATCGCAACGCTCCTCGAGGAGATGGGCGTCGACGTCATCGAGGCCGGCTTCCCGATCGCCTCGAACGGCGATTTCGAGGCAGTGCGCGAGGTCGCCAAGATCGTCAAGAATTCGACGGTCGCCGGTCTCTCGCGTGCTGTCCGCATGGATATCGACCGCGCCTGGGAGGCGTTGAAGCACGCCAAGCGGCCACGCATCCACAGTGTTCTCGCGACCTCGCCGCTGCACATGAAGTTCAAGCTGCAGATGACGCCCGAGCAGGTCCATCAGGCGGTGATCGACAGCGTGACCCATGCGCGAAATCTGTGCGACGATGTCGAATGGTCGGCCGAGGACGGCTCGCGCTCCGACCACGATTTCCTCTGCCGCGTCGTTGAGGCGGCGATCAAGGTGGGGGCGCGCACGATCAACATCCCCGACACGGTCGGATATGCGGTTCCGGAGGAATTCGCCGCGCTCATCCGCATGCTGTTCGATCGCGTGCCGAACATCGACAAGGCGGTCGTCTCTGTGCATTGCCACAACGATCTCGGTCTCGCCGTGGCCAACTCGCTGGCCGCGGTCGGCGCGGGAGCGCGCCAGGTCGAATGCACGATCAACGGGCTCGGCGAGCGCGCAGGGAACTGCTCGCTGGAAGAAGTCGTGATGGCGCTGAAGACACGCCAGGACGTCATGCCATACGCGAGCGGCGTCAGGAGCGAGTACCTGACACGCGCCTCGCGACTGGTCTCGACGATTACCGGGTTCGTCGTACAGCCGAACAAGGCGATCGTCGGCGCCAATGCCTTCGCGCATGAGAGCGGCATCCATCAGGACGGTATGCTGAAACATGCCGGCACCTACGAAATCATGACTCCCGAATCGGTCGGCCTCAACCGCTCGACCCTGGTGATGGGCAAGCATTCCGGTCGTCACGCCTTCAAGATGAAGCTCAAGGAGCTCGGCTTTATTGTTGGCGACAATGCGCTGACCGATGCGTTCCGGCGCTTCAAGGATCTTGCCGACCGCAAGAAGGAAATCTTCGACGAGGACATCATCGCGCTAGTCGACGACGAAGTCGGTCGCGCGCATGAGCGGGTAAAGTTCGTCTCGCTCCAGGTCGTCGCCGGCTCCAAGGGGCCGCAAACCGCCGAGCTCGAGCTCGACATCGATGGCACGGTGCGCAAGATGACGACCTCAGGCAATGGCCCGGTCGATGCGACCTTTAACGCAAGGCGATGGTCCCGCACGTGGCGCGGCTGCAGCTCTATCAGGTGCATGCCGTGACCGAGGGAACCGACGCACAGGCCGAGGTCACCGTTCGTCTCGAGGAAAATGGCAAGTCGGTAAACGGCCAAGGCGCCGATCCCGACACGCTGGTTGCCTCGGCGCGCGCTTATCTTCACGCTCTCAATAAATTATTTACCAAAAGGGCGAAGACTGCACCTGCAGCGCTGTCCGCCTGATGGCGATGGAGGCATCGCCCACCGGCGGTGCCTCCTCGACATCTTGCGGCCCAGCATCCGCTTACACGACAACCAGTGAAACGACATAACCCATGATAGGAAGAATGCTGGGCTTGCTTTCCGCCGATATGGCAATCGACCTCGGTACGGCAAATACCCTGGTCTATGTGAAGGGTAGGGGGATCGTCCTCAACGAGCCGTCGGTCGTCGCGATCGCCAGCGTCAAGGGCAAGAAGCAGGTCCTGGCGGTCGGCGACGAGGCAAAGATGATGCTCGGCCGTACGCCGGGCAACATCCAGGCCATCCGGCCCTTGCGCGACGGCGTCATCGCGGATTTCGAGGTCGCCGAGGAGATGATCAAGCACTTTATCCGGAAGGTGCATAACCGGCGCAGCTTCGCCAGCCCGCAGATCATCGTCTGCGTGCCCTCCGGATCGACGGCGGTCGAACGCCGTGCCATTCAGGAATCGGCCGAGAGCGCCGGCGCCCGCCGCGTCTTTCTTATCGAGGAGCCGATGGCGGCGGCGATCGGTGCCGGTCTGCCGGTGACCGAGCCGACGGGATCGATGGTCGTCGATATCGGCGGTGGTACCACCGAGGTGGCGGTGCTTTCCCTGGGCGGCATCGTCTATTCGCGCTCGGTGCGCGTCGGCGGCGACAAAATGGACGAAGCCATCATCGCCTATATCCGCCGCAATCATAACCTGCTAGTCGGCGAATCCTCCGCCGAGCGGATCAAGAAGGAGATCGGCTCCGCCTGCATGCCGGAGGACGGCGAGGGGCGGATGATGGAGATCAAGGGCCGCGACCTGATGAACGGCGTGCCCAAGGAAATCGTCATCAGCGAGCGGCAAGTCTCGGAAAGCCTCGCCGAGCCGGTCGGCTCGATCATCGAGGCGGTCAAGGTGGCGCTCGAGCACACCGCCCCCGAGCTCGCCGCCGATATCGTCGACAAAGGGATCGTGTTGACCGGCGGCGGTGCGCTGCTTGGCAATCTCGACATCGTGTTGCGCCACGCGACCGGGCTGCCGGTGTCGATCGCGGATGATCCGCTCTCCTGCGTGGCGCTCGGCACCGGTCGCGCGCTCGAGGAGATGAAGACGCTGAAGAACGTATTGATCAATATGTATTGATCTGTGATTGACGATGAGAATTACTTAGGTATCCTAGACGAAGATGACCGGTTTCAGCGGCGGCTATTTGGATTTGGCTGGCGCTGACCGGCGGGAGCGGTGATGCGGCTCGCAGTGCCCGTCAAAATGCTAAGCCAGCGCTTCGCGCTGCCGGTTCTTGTCTTTGCATCGGTCGTCATGGTTGTCCTCGGCAAGGCAGACACCCTGCTCTTCGAACGAGTTCGAGTTGTATTCGCCGACCTTGTCTCGCCTGTGCTGGGCATCGTTTCGCAGCCAGTTGCGGCGGTCGACCAGCTTCTCGATCAGGTGCAGGGCACTTTCGCGCTCTCTGCCGAGAACGCACAATTGCGGCAGGACAACGCCCGGCTCGTGCAATGGCAGCAGGTTGCACAAGGGCTGACAGTGGAGAACGCCCGTCTCCGCGAGCTTCTGAACCTGGCGCCCGATCCTAGCGTTTCCTTCGTGTCGACTCGCGTCATAGCCAATTCCGGTGGCTCCTTCGTGCGCAGCGTCCTCATCGACGGTGGCAGCCGCGAGGGAATAGCTCGCGGCCAAGCGGCGATGACAGGTGCAGGTCTTGTCGGCCGGGTCACCGAGGTCGGCGACCGCGCCGCCCGCGTCCTCCTCGTCACCGACCTCAACTCGCGGGTGCCCGTCGCTGTCGACGGTTCGCGCGAACGTGCCGTGCTCGCCGGCGACAACTCCGATCGGCCAAGGCTCCTGTACTTGCCTGCACGCACAACCGTGAAGGTCGGCGACCGCCTCGTCAGCTCCGGCAACGGCGGCATCTTCCCGCCGGGTCTGCCAGTGGGCGAGGTCGCCGCGATCGAGGATGGCATCGTCCGTGTCGAGCCATATGCCGAACTGTCGCGCCTCGATTACCTGAGGATCGTCAATTACGGGCTGAGCGGCGTGCTGCCGCAACCGGTGATGCCGCGCGCCGTCAAGGCACCGCGCGGCAACCGCGAGCCGACCTTGCGCGAGCCGACGCCGTGACGAGCACTGGCCCGGTATCGAGGTAGCACGAACAATGCGAGCGGCAGTCGCGCGGCGCCGCGAATGGTCGGCGGTTCGATTCGTTCCGACGATCACGACGCTTATTCTCGCAATGCTGTCGGTTCTGCCTCTGCGCTTTCCCAACTATGCTGCGGTGGCACCGCTCCTCGCCCTTGCGGGGCTTTATTATTGGACGATCTACCGGCCTGAATTCCTGCCGCCTTCGTTCGTCTTCCTTTGCGGTTTCGTTCTCGACCTGCTGAGCGGAGGGCCGCTAGGTGTCTCGTCGCTCCTCTTCCTGCTGACTCGGGTCGTCGTCCTGCCGCAGCGCCGCTTCTTCGTCGACCGGCTATTTCCCTTCGTGTGGGGTGGCTTCACCTTGCTTGCCGCCGGCGCCATCGCCTTCCTTTGGGTGCTCGGCAGCATGCTTACCGGCGCCATGCTCGATATGCGCGCCGCTTCCCTGCAATGGGTGCTTACCGTCGCCTGTTTCCCGGCCGTTGCCTACTTGCTGATGCGGGTACAACGCGCCTTCGTGCCGTCTTCCTAGCGGCGGGCGGGACAACCATGCAGCGCGAAAACAGCCGTTCGAAGGTGTTCACCCGTCGCTCGATCCTGCTCGGCGGCGGCCAGCTCGCGCTGCTCGGCACGCTGGCCTCGCGCCTATATTACCTACAGGTCATGCAGGCTGGCCGTTATGCCGTACTAGCCGACGAGAATCGGATCAATCTCTCGTTGCTCGCACCGCCGCGCGGCCGAATCGTCGATCGTTTTGGCGTGACACTCGCGACCAACAACCAGAACTACCGCGTCGTGCTCGTAGCCGAACAGGCCGGCGACATCGAGGCGACGCTCGACGCCATCAACCAGCTCATCACCCTGAGCGAGAGCGACCGACGCCGCGTGCTGCGCGACATTCGTCGCAAGCATTCGTTCGTCCCAATCGTCGTGCGCGCCAATCTGACGTGGGACGAGGTTGCCCGCATCGAGGTCAACGTTCCTGAGCTACCCGGCGTCATGATCGAGGAGGGGATGACACGGCTTTACCCCTTCGGCGACAATGTGGCGCATGTATTGGGCTACGTCGCACCGGTCGCGGAAAAGGAGCTGACCGGCGACCCGCTGCTTGAGCTGCCTGATTTTCGCATCGGCAAATCGGGGGTCGAGAAATTCCACGATCTCGACCTGCGCGGCACCCCGGGGACCAGTCATGTCGAGGTCAACGCCTTTGGGCGCGTCGTGCGCGAATTGTCGCGCGAGGAAAGCGAACCGGGCAAGGAGATCGTTCTAGGCCTCGACATGGCGCTGCAGGATCTGGCGGCGCGGCGCTGCGCTGCCGAGCAGAGCTCGTCCTGTGTTCTTCTCGATGCGGTCACTGGCGACGTTCTGGCGCTGGTGTCTAGCCCCGGCTTCGACCCCGCCGCGTTCAGCGCCGGACTGACCAGTACGATGTGGCGCGATCTTCTCGCCAACCCGCGCAATCCGCTGAGCAACAAGGCGGTCGCCGGAACCTATTCCCCCGGCTCGACCTTCAAGCCGATGGTCGCGCTAGCCGGTCTCGAATCCGGTGTCATCACGCCAGAGACCCAGGTGAGCTGCCCCGGTCATTTCGCCCTCGGCAATTCGGTCTGGCATTGTTGGAAGAAGGGCGGCCACGGCACACTCAATTTGCGCGGCGCGATAAAGGGCTCTTGCGATGTCTTCTTCTATGAGACCGCGCGACGGCTCGGCATCGACCGCATCGCCACGATGTCTACGCGCTTCGGCCTGGGCCAGCGGCTCGATTTCGACATTCCGGGGGAGGCCCCTGGCATCATTCCGACGACGCAGTGGAACCTCGGCAAATACGGTGTTGCCTGGCAGCACGGTGAGACGATCAGCGCCGGGATCGGTCAGAGCAAGGTGGCGGTGACGCCACTGCAGCTGGCCACTATGGCAGCGCGACTCATTACCAATCGCGCCGTCATCCCGCGCATGACCCGCGAGCGCGGAATCATGCAACCAACTGGCGTGGATGTCGCAGCCAACCAGTCGCCGGAATTTGCAGCGCTCGGCATCGCGCCCAAGGATCTGAAGCTCGTTCTCGAAGGGATGGCCGCGGTCGTCAACGAACAGGGCGGCACCGCTTACGGTGCTCGCATACGCGAGGCCGGGCTGGAGATGGGCGGCAAGTCGGGAACCTCGCAGGTCCGCCATATCTCGCAAGCGGAGCGCGACCACGGTCTGCGCAAGATCAAGGACGTGCCGTGGAAGGAGCGTGACCACGCGCTCTTCATTGCCTTCGCGCCAGTCAGCGCGCCGCGTTATGTATGCGCCGTCGTCGTAGAGCATGGCGGCGAATCGGCGGGCGGCGGCTCGGCGGTCGCCGCGCCGATTTGCCGTGATGTACTGCGCGAAGCGCAGCTGCGTGATCCGGCCCGCCGCGTTCCCAATGTCGAGTTCGTTGCCCAGCGCGATGAAGGCACGGACCTCCCTGGTACTGGCGCGCCGTTGCGGCGGGGCTGAGGACAGGCTCAGGGAATGGTAAGTGTAACTCGACTCGATACGAGCGCTCCGCGGCTTTCCATCGCCGAGAAGCTGTGGAGCCTGAATTGGGGCTTGGTGCTGCTGCTGACCGCGATCGCTAGTTTCGGTTTCGCTATGCTTTATTCGGCCGCAAACGGCGATTTGCAGCCTTGGGCGGCCAAGCAGATGATGCGCTACGGCGTGGCCTTAGCGCTAATGATCACCGTCGCTGTCGTTGACATCCGCGTCTGGCTGCGCGGCGCCTATATCGTCTTTGGCATCGCCTTCGTTCTGCTGGTTGCGGTCGAGGTGCGCGGCGCGATCGGCATGGGCGCGCAGCGCTGGATCGACCTCGGCCTCATCCAGCTGCAACCCTCCGAGCTGATGAAGGTGGCGCTGATGCTCGCGTTGGCGCGCTATTTTCATGGCTTGACGATCGAGGAGATCGGAAAACCGCTGCGTCTCATCGTGCCGGCGCTCTTCATCCTGATGCCGGCGGTTCTGGTGCTGAAGCAACCCGATCTCGGCACTGCCCTGATGCTGTTGATGTGCGGTGGCGCGGTGTTCTTTCTCGCCGGGGTCCGGCTGTGGAAATTTATCTTCGTGATCGCGGCGGCCGGCGGTGCACTGCCTGTGGTCTGGGGGCACATGCGCGATTACCAAAAGAACCGCATCTATACTTTTCTCGATCCCGAGAACGACCCGCTCGGTTCCGGCTATCACATCCTGCAGTCGAAGATCGCGCTCGGTTCGGGCGGCCTATTCGGTAAGGGCTTCCTGCTCGGTACCCAAAGCCATCTCAACTTCCTGCCCGAGAAGCAGACAGATTTCATCTTCACCATGCTCGCCGAGGAATTGGGCCTCGTTGGCGGTCTCATTTTGCTCGGCCTCTATACATTGGTCTTCGTCTATGGTTTTGCCATCGCATTGCGCAGCCGCAATCATTTCGGTCGGCTCCTCGGTCTCGGCATCACGATCAACTTTTTCCTCTATGTCTTCATCAACACTGCGATGGTGATGGGGCTGATCCCAGTCGTTGGTGTCCCGCTGCCGCTGATCTCTTATGGCGGCACCGCGATGCTGACCGTCATGTTCGGGTTCGGCCTGCTGATGAGCGTCTACATCCACCGCGATGTGCGCGTCAGCCGGTTCGGCGAGAGCGCTGACTAAAAGGTGGAGACCGCTTTCAGCCTCTGCGCTGACAAAAACCCAGCATTTCTGCTGGGTTTTGGTGGGCGCTGTAGGGATCGAACCTACGACCCGCTGATTAAGAGTCAGCTGCTCTACCAACTGAGCTAAGCGCCCGTTGTCGGGAAGGCCGGGTGTATAACAAAGCCCATCGCGCTTGTCGAGGATTCCCCGTGCGTGGCGTGGTCGCGAACGTCCTGGCTCGCGCGCCGCGGCAAACCTAGACTGGCGGGTCATCAATGACGCGGCCAATCGTCAGCGTGTTCCGTCGCTCCGCAATCTCCACAGCATCCATACGGCCGCGCGAAGACATTGCGCGCGGCATCCTCTATATCTGTGTCTCGGTGATCCTGTCGGCGGTCATGGGAGTCGGCATCAAGTGGCTGTCGGATACCTATCCCGCGGTCGAGCTGACCTTCTTCCGCTCTTTCTTCGGCCTCATTCCCGCCCTCGCCTTCGTCCGTCGCGCTGGCGGGGTCGGGACGTTGCGCACGCAACGTCCGGGCAGCCATTTCCTGCGCGCCGCCGCCTGGGTCATCTCATTCCTCTGCAGTTTCCTGTCGCTTCACTATTTGACCCTTGCGACCTCAGTCGCTTTCTCGTTTCTGGCCCCCCTGTTCATGACCGTGCTGTCAGTGCCGATGCTCGGCGAGCGCGTCGGCATCCATCGTTGGGCGGCCGTTGTCCTCGGCTTCCTTGGCGTCCTCTTCATGGCGCGGCCGGACGGCGCGGTGTTTCAACTCGGCGCCGTTTTCGGCATCGCCAATGCTTTTTTCTGGGCGATCGGCTCGGTGAGCGTTCGCCAGTTGACGCGCACGGAGACGAGCTCGTCGATCACTTTCTACACGCATCTCTTCAGCATCTTGATCCTTGGCCTGGCGCTGCCATTCTTTTGGACACCGCCGAGCTGGCAGGGTCTGCTGTTGATGGCGGGGCTTGGGCTACTCGGCGGCATTTCGCAATTCTGGACCACGCAGGCGCTGAGTTACGCCCCGGCGGCGGCAGTGGCGCCCTTCAACTACACCCAGATGATCTGGGCCGTCATTTTTGGCTTCATCGTGTGGGGCGATTTGCCGACGCTGAATTTGATGATCGGCGTGGCTCTCGTTGTCGCCAGCGGCCTCTATATCCTCCATCGCGAGACGCGACGCCGCCGATCCGACTTGCCGCCTCCGCCGGTCCAGAATAGTCGCGAGTTGCGCGACCTGGCGAACCAGGGGAAGATTGACGCCGCTGGTCTTGCCGATGAGAGAGACGATGAATCCCGACCGTGAGACGAACGACAAGCCGACCGACTGGCCGGATGAGCTCTACGATCTGTTGCGGCGAAATAACGTCACCCAGTTCGCCTATGTGCCTGATGCCGGACATCGCGTGCTGATCGACCGTTCTCTCGCCGACCCCGACGTATATTCGGTGGCGCTGACGACAGAGGAGGAAGGGGTGGCGATGCTTGCGGGCGCCGATCTCGGCGGCGCGCGAGGGGTGCTGCTCATGCAGAGCAGCGGCACCGGCAACTGCATCAATCTTTTGTCACTGATCAAGGGCGGGCGCTTCCCGTTCCTGACGCTGATCAGCATGCGCGGCGAGTTCGGCGAGGGCAACCCCTGGCAGTACCCAATGGGGCAGGCGGTCGAGCCCGTGCTCGCCGCAATGGGGGTCATCTGTCTGCGCGTCGAGCGTTCGGATGATGTCGTTGCGACGGTCGGCGCCGCGCTCACCATGGCGTTCCAGGGCGGCAACGCCGTGGCGGTTCTGCTTACGCAAAAGCTCATCGGCGCCAAGCCATTTTGAGGATTCGTTCGATGGCAGTCGATCATGTCAAGAAGGGCGGCGTCGGCGCGGCGATTGTCCCGGAGTTCATTCTCGATCGGCGGGAGGCGGTGCCGGCTCTGCTCGGACGGCACGAGGATTTCCTTATCGTCACCGGACTCGCCGGCACCGCCAAGGACATCGCCGCCCTGACCAGGGACGGCGAGCACACCTTCACCATGGCCGGCGCCATGGGCGCCGCGTGCATGATGGGCTTGGGTCTCGCCCTGGCGCGCCCGGACAGGCGCGTGCTGGTCATCACCGGCGACGGCGAG
>WNFR01009439.1_pt1 | contig 10253 bp, 10 predicted proteins | sample 5400221 | NCBI WGS metagenome assembly WNFR01 (sample SAMN13153357, study PRJNA577476) | soil metagenome | isolation source: 40 cm soil under Madrone tree | place: USA:California | collected 2016-06-14 | reverse complement strand
ACGGAACAAGAGGACCTTTCGGACCACCCGACGGGTTCCGGGATGAAAATAGATTGCATATTTCCGCCAAAAATCAGAAAACTCGATTTTGTAGTTGACGGACTGCGGATTTTCGGGAATCGCGCAGGTGATGTGGTTCGTTCACCGCTCACGTAGTCTGCAGAGAAACAAACTGTCCCGTGGGCTTGAGTGACAGCGCGCGGGCTGCCTACCTGGTCAGCGAAATAGAAGTATACGTTTCCAGACGAAACATCGGAGCGAGCAATTCGTCGCCCCGCAATGCACCTAAATTTCATGGCAGTCTTCCGGCTTTAGCGCGGGAATTGAACAACCGGACTTACACACCTCTCCACTATTTCTCGCGGTCCAATAAACGTCTAATGGGTGAATCATAGTGACGGAACAAGAGGACCTTTCGGACCAACGGAACAAGAGGACCTTTCGGACCACCCGACGGGTTCCGGGATGAAAATAGATTGCATATTTCCGCCAAAAATCAGAAAACTCGATTTTGTAGTTGACGGACTGCGGATTTTCGGGAATCGCGCAGGTGATGTGGTTCTTTTGGAGGATGTTACTAACTTCTTCCCGAGACATGTCTAGAGTTATTTGCCGGAACGGCTCCATTCGGGACAAATACTCACTCACGTCAAGGATAAAAAAGGGAATGTTAAATACCACGCCGACGGCAAGCCCGCAGACCAAGATTAGACTGATGGCTTTCCGAGGGCTACCCGTTAAGTTTCCGTTGGCTATCATTGTGACAAAAATCCTTCTCAGCGTATCGGAGTATCTTCTCGTACGTAGCTGCGTTTTACCTGCAAGGTAGTCGGATCCAGTTCAACGTGGCAGGTCGCGTCTCCTCGAGAGAAATACATCTCCTGACTAGAGATCCCTTCGTCGAATGGTTCAGTGCGCTTACTCGTGATCGCGAGAACCTGCCGAACGTTCATCCCAGGCCGGATTTCGTTGCATTCTTCTTTCAGCGAAGGACTCCGCGCAGAGTAGAAGATATACGGACCCCGATAAAAGGCAACGCTAATCCCGGCTATTGCCAGCATGATCCAAATCACAATTCCGATAAATGGAAGAATGATCCCTTTGGTTTTACTCGCCCAATTCATGGTCATTGTGCAAGCTTTCTTGCATTTGCGGTGGCCGTATCAAGTTGATCCTTTCTCAGCTCATTTGCGCTGCCACTCACAGCGCACGGAAAGAACAATCGGTCCACGCCAAATGGAAGAGCTTGTTCGCCACACATTAGATTATAAATACTGAAGACGTGAGGAAGGCCAAAAACGTGGCCGATTTCATGGGCCGCCAGGAGGATCGCATCGCTGTTATTGCGCAGGATTACCAGGTTATGCAGGCCGGCCGAATTCGTCACGTTCGTTGGCGTGTATCCATGGACCGAGTCCACTGCTCCTGCTAAGAAGAATTTGATGAACAAGATCTGAACGCCTTTATCTTGGGCCGGAAAGCGCCGCGCAATCTCAGACGAGCCGCTACTCGCAAGTTCGGAAATGTCCAAGACACTTCCTATGGAACACTGAGGATTGTTAGAGTCGCAAGCTGGCACTGACGTGATTTTGCCGTCCCAATTCAACCGAATTCGTGAATGCAGCTGCCAGTATGCTATTCCCGTGTTGACCTTATCTTGTATGTAAGAAGCTAATACGCTTGCTTCAGTGACTGTGAACACTTGCACTTTGACTAGGATTAATCCATCGCGGGTGCTGTTTTCGGCGATGGCGGGCCACGCCGAGCTCTGCTGAGGTTCTGGGATCGCATTTGCATCCGGGGCAGTCAACGCCCCACCCACGCTCCCCGTTCCCGAGGACCCGGACGGGTTCGGGAGGAGAGAGAAGTACTGGTTCGCGGAGACCGAAGCCCCAACCGTGTGCGAGAGCACCGTTCCACTGGAATCAAACGCCACCAAGGTGCTGTTCGGGACCGAAGATGATGTAATGCAAGTCGTCGGGCACGCAGTGGAGTTTGGCGTGACCGCTGACAGGGTCGAGCTGCCGTCACTATTCCCCGTCTGGTTCACGATGAGTTGATCGTTCGGGCCTACTCCTCCCAGCGAAATCAGCGGGCAAGGGAAAACGGTGCACGAAGCTGCCTGCCAATTCAAGTCAACGGTGGACGTGCCCAGATTAAGCCCCACGGCGCTATCGCGTTCGTCCGTCACGAACAGGTGCTGCGCCCCCAAAACCGCGTCGCCGTCGTTGTCTGAAAAATAGCTTCCCAGCCTTTGCCTGGCGAGCGGAAGCGTATTCTGGCCGAGAATCTGGCCGGAAGTGCTCATTCTTACAACCTGCACCGTTTGGCCGACGTTACAGAATCCCGTGTTTCCGAAATAGTCCCAAGTAAGCAAGAGGTTGCCCTGGCCATCGGGGAGGGGCTCGTGAGCTTCAATGATGGGCCCGTTGCACGGGGGCGTAGTGGTTACGGGATACCAGGAATACGTGCCATCGGGAGCCACTTTTAGCAGTTGCAGCACGTCAGGCGAGCTTGAGCTTGCGACAGTCTCCACCGCCAGATACAAGTTTCCATCGGGCAGCACCGAGGGGAGGCCCGGAAACGGCTGCAGCTGTCCGCCAAAGGAAAACGGCAGAGCAATCGAGAATTTCTGCGCTCCAGTCAATTCATCGAAAGCAAAAAGAGTGAAGGTGCTGTTATTGTTGTAATCCGCCTGAAGAATGTACACGATCCCGCTTGGGTGGAGGGCGAAGCCCATTTCTCCGCCCAGGATCGAGTGGCGCCACAGTTCATTTCCATTTCCATCCAACACCCTTATGTCGTCCTGGCAATTTGTTGCGCACCCTCCCGACCCTCTCTCGAATGTGTTGACCACTTGGTTTCCCGAGTCTGTTGTTGCGGACGCGAGCACGATTTGCCGGATCGACGAGCCTGCCTGGACCCGCTTCAAGTGACCCCTCTGCTGTCTCGCGTCCGTCAGAAACGCGCTGGCCGCCCGTTTGAAAGCCGCTGGCTGCAGCGGGATGCCATACACGGATGATGTCACAGAAGGCCCTTGCGCACCGCTCGCCTCGTTCAGGAGTTTCGTGATCTTCTTTCCCCAACGATGCGGACGAATCGAACCTGATCCCATTGCCTTGGCGCTGGTGTTTCGAAGCAAAGGTGTCTCCGAACCAATCGTGTTTACCCCCGTAGTTCCAAGTGCGGGCACGATCGTATGCGTCCATTTCTGCCGGCCATCAGACGTCAGCGCTCTCATAACAATGTTCGATCCCGCTTGCTCGGCAAAATACACATCCGGATCATCAGGTCCGGAGGCTTGCCCGGGAAAAACCTCCGTCAGAGTGTCTCCGGGCAACGGTTGAACTGTCCACCGGACCGTAGCCGGCGGAAACGTCTGCGAGCCATACACAGTCAACTGCGCGCTTGCCGATAAACTTTGGTACGAAGCGGTAATCGTCACACCGCCAGCTGCGAGCGGCGTAATCGTCCCGTCTGGCGCGATCTGCGCAACCGTCGGGTCGCTCACCGTCCAGCTTGACGCGGAAATTGCCCGCGCCAAGTTGTCTACCAGCGCCACTTTCCGGCTCTCACTCATGGCCATCGCGAAATGATCCGGCGTTAACAACAAGCCTGTCGGAGGGGGACTGAGGTTGTAAGTCACGTTAACGGTCGCTGTTGCCGTGTTCCCAGCAAGATCAAAAGCCTGCACCTGGATCGCGTTGGTTCCAACCGAAAGCGCTAAATTGCACGAAGTGTTGCTGCCTGTGATCGTCGCGTCCACGCCATTGCAAGCGACATCCGCCACGCCAGAAAGAGCGTCGGAGACTGTCCCTGCAACGATCAAGTTGCTGCTAGTCACGACGGTCCCATCGATGGGAGAGGTGATTGTAATCACGGGCGGCGTCAAATCGATGTTGAGCGAGATACTCGTTGACGCTGCGTTGCCGGCGACATCCTTAGCAGTACCTGATATGGTCTGATTTGCTCCTTCAGCGCTCACCGTTTGCGGCCCGGGACACGTCGCAACTCCAGAGAGACTATCGGAACACTGGAAATTGACGGTTACGGCTGAATTGATCCACCCGACGGCATCCGCCGATGGAGAGGCTGAAGCTGAGACGGTTGGAGGCGTCAGATCGATATTCAACGAAACGTTGATAGTCGTCGAATTCCCTGCCTTGTCCGTTGCGGTTCCGCTGACCATCTGGTTTGCGCCCTGGGTGCTCAGCGTGATCGGCGAAGTGCAGCTCGCGATTGTCGAACTTGAACTGTTGCAGGTGAAACTTACCGTCGCTGCCGAATTGTTCCAGCCTTTCGAATTTGGCGAAGGCGAAATCTGTGCCGTGATCGTGGGTGCAGGTGGGGGAGCCGGCATAGCGACCGACGCGGTTGTGCTTGCGCTCCCCGTGTCGTTGCGACCGTCGTTCACCGTCAGAGTAACGGAATAGGTGCCGGAGCTCATGTACGTATGGCTAGGCGAGACCCCACTCCCGGTAGCTCCGTCACCAAAGCTCCAAGAATAAGAAAGTTGGTCACCGTCGGCGTCGCCAGACCCGGCGCCGTTGAACGAAATCGCTTGTCCGACTAGTCCACTGTAAGGCCCGCCAGGGTTCGCCGTGGGGATTTGATTCACCGCCACTGTTGTGCTGTTAGTCGCGCTAAGCCCGCCAGTGAAATTTGACCCTCCTCCCCCCGTCGTCCCTCCAGTCACATATCCTTTCAAATTCTCCGGAGTGCCGGCGTGATCGGAGTTCTGGTATTGGCTTGCCTTGTTGTCATCAACCGGTTTGACGCCAACGGCATTGTAGTCCGTGCTAAAAGAGGTATATAGGGCAGCTCCCCACTGCCATTGCAAACTGATCCCCGCGGTGTCCGTCGAAAAGCTCGCTTTCCAAGTGACATTTTGGATGCCACCCGGCAGGCCGCCTGGCGGCACGGGAAACTCTGCTGCGTCGAGCAGAATATTGCCCGCCAAACCGCTCGACGGAACGGTGGTCTGCCAGAGATTCTGTGCGGTGATGAAAGTCGTTGTGGCGGAAGTGGCCGAAGGGCTAAAGGTTACGTTGGAATCGGGAACAGAAACCGTATACGTAGTCCCGTTTGCGCTGAACGTTATCGTTGAATTTCGGACGAAGATGGTGACCGGCTTGGTTCCAAGACCCGACGGCTTCAGCACACTGCTGAACCAGATATAGTCGCTACCCCCAATTGTGGTTCCGTTGAAATTTGCGGAGATGCTACTAGGCGTGTCAGCACTTCCGATGGGGCACAAACCGAACAGGCAAGCGAGAAAAGTCGCGGAAAGTTTTAGATTCCTCATAGAGCCTCATCTCGGGATTGGTGCCTGTTCCCTTTGGACTGCCTTCGCTCAAGTGGTCCGTACGCTATCCTTCGATACAAGAGTTGTCAATAGAACTCTGCTTAGTTTATCTAGGTATTACTACGCAGTGGGTCGAGCGGCATCCTGCCAAAGGTTCACCACTCCCGCGTGTTCGCCGTATCAAGATCGAGCATTCTCTTGATGCCCTCCCTGCTGAAAACCTTCGCCTGGCCCGCCGGCTTCTCCTTTCAAGGGTCTCCCGCTGCGCTCCGATAAACGCAAACGGGCCGCGCTTCGCAAACCCCGGCGGCGAGAGCGGAGGGAATCCGGCTCTATCTGCCGATGCTGTGGCCTTCTGCCTGCGTATGCTCGTGCACCTGGCTTCGTGTGGGTGACGGCTCGATCTCGTGCGCCGACGACACGGATTCGTGGTTCAGTTCCATTGCGGATCGGTGCGACACGTCGCGCGCGAGGTGCTCAGCAAGCTGGCCCTTGTCGTTCGTGTAGATTTGCGCGTCATATCTGGCACGGGATACCGCGACGTAGGCCAATCGCTGGTTGATGAGTTTTTCTCCCGCCTGCTCGGTGTCTACGCGAACGAGCACGCGGTCGGCGGTTTGTCCCTGGCTGCTGTGGCTCGTGACACCCTGAGAATGAGCAGAGATGGCCGGTTATGCCGACAGTCCGGGAGGCGACCCATTAACGACCACAAGCGCGTTTCTCGTTACCTATTGTGCGCCGAGGCCGCGTTGTTGGGGAGATAGAAGAGGGCGGAACAGTTGAGACCTTTGCTCTTGAATGTGATTTTATGCTGCATGATGTTAACTCCTGTCCAAGCCTATTTTTCTCGGCGGATCGCCGCTTCCACGATTTGAGGTGCTCTCGTTTTCAAGGCCTAAGGCTATCTTTCGGGGATTTCGCACGGCCGAGGCGCTAAGGAAGTGGAGCAGCACGCTGACGCCCGGATTCTCGGCCAGCCGACGAGCCACAACTGAACCGGAAGAGCCCAATCCACACACGATAAAGTCATACTGCTGTCTTATATCGGTCGCGAGTTTCTGCTGATTGGCATTGACTCGCTCAATGAAATTCGCCGCCTCTGCCTGTCGGTCAACACTGTCCTGCATGCAGGTGTCGATCTTCACGGCTTACCTCCTTTTAAGTGATACTCGCTTGATTCCAGACCGTTGTGTGGGGATAAGACGATCCGCGACCGCGGAGAATCTTGCGGAATTTCTTACTCATTTCCGCAATTGGACATTGATGTTCGCGTGGCCGTTGTTGCGCACCCTTCCGGTCCACGGTTTCAGTCCTGGCTTGCTGATAGTTACATCGTGAAAGCAGCAGGTCAGGTCGATATCTAAGGGAGTGGTGCCGACGTAAGCGCCGTCCACCTGGATGTCCGCGCCAGGTGGGGTAGAGCTGATGTGTGCGTGTATGTGGCTGCCAGGTCTCGGGGCGTTCTCGTTATTTGGATCTGCCTGGGACATGGCGACGATTAGGGACTGCTTGGCTCCTACACCGTTGTAAAGTGTACTGAAGCTCGTCGCGTTGTCAGAGACCCACCATGGGCTGTCGGAGCCGCGAGATAGCCCCCACGGATTGATCAACTGAAGATCTGTGACGCGAGTGTCTCCGACTGCATTGGAAACAAGATTGGTTTGCGCGTAGTGCTGTCCAAAGGAAACGGTTCCTATGGTTAAGGCGAATGTCATACTCGAGCTAACGCGAAATAATGTTTTCATTGGGCACTGATCACCGTTCAGAGTTCGACCCATTCGGTGAAATACGCTGCCAAGGCTGTGCGCCGAGAGGTCAGTCCGTCGTAGTAGTCGGACCACTCCGTGATCCTGGCGTTTTCCGTCCGGACCACGGAGATCCCGTGCAGCGAGACTCGAACTTCTCGTGAAAGTTGACCGTAGAAAGGCTCTGGCCAGGTAGCTTGAAGTGTCCATTCGGTGATGACGTGATCTCCACTCACAAGAATCGTGTCAGTCTGCAAAAAAGAGTTCGGATAAAGTTCCCGGGCCTTCTGGAAGAATTCACCCAAGCGCTCTTTGTCCTTAAACTCCAGTCCAATCCCGTGGTCTTTGAACCTGAACTCCTCGGCAAAGCGAGCGATTGCGTCCTCGATCTTGCCGTTCTTTAAATCCGTCAGGACAGTCAATACGACCCCTTCCGAAGCTGCCATTCCAATCGGAATTCCACTCATCTCTGTCCTCCTTGGGGTCTGGTTCCCGCTCACAGCTTGCGAGCGGCCCTGCTACGGCTTGTCCCAGGCAGTCGGACCTCACAACTCAAACAAGTAGACGTCCTTCTTCTTTCCCTTTTCTGGCGCACAAGTTTTAGACACGGGCTACAGGTTCTTATTCGCGTTTCGGGAAAGCCGATCGATGAAGTTGAGGCTAAGCTCCTGCAGCAAACGGCCCGATCGTGATTTGGTTGTCCACGGTTCGGACACCAGGAGCCACCCAAGCCACATGCTCCGCCTCATTACGCTCAAACCACGAGCGTACCGCGCCACGCAGCGTAATCTTTTCACCGTTCTCTTCGACCCTAATCCGGTGGGCGTCGAAGTCCCAATGGCGTTTTAAGGCTGCCTCGATTGCCCCTCTCGCTTCTGTTGTGCTTGCCTGGGGCTTGACCTCGACGAGATTGCTGAGTCCTTTGACTCCGAGCAGGTACCTCACGGCCTCTTCGGCGGTAGTCTTCTGGTATCTCCAATCTACCGTTCCCTTGAGCGTGAGCCAGCCTTTGGAAACTTGAGCCGTAATTCGTTTCGGAGGTACGGACGAAGACGAGTCAAGGACGTTTGCGGCTGCGCGTGTGAGGTCCTCGTCAGTGCGTTCGCTTGCACTCGGCAGGCGGATTTCAAGTTCGTTCGCAATCGCCTTTACACCGAAGACGCGCAACGTGGCTTGTTCCGCCGCCGTTCTTTCCCAGTAGCTCTGGACGCAACCTGAAAGCGTGACAACACCGGCTTTGCTGGCTATCTCAATCTCCGCCGCGTCAACGCTTGCCTCCCAATGGAGCTCCGATTCCACGTTCTTCCTCAAATCCAAATCGGTCATGGTCTTATCCTGCGATCGCGGCGAACACCTTGGCCGCCACCACCGACATGACAGGGCATCGAACCTGCTCCGAGGGTCTTGAAAACGGCGACCATTGCGATCGCGGTTTCCGCGCGACTTTCAACGAGAAGATCTTCCGCTTCGAACTGGGTGCGTTCTGCGTCGAGAACCTCCGAGAACGTAGCTGTGCCGCGGTTGAAACGGATTGTGGTCGAGTCTGCGGCGTTCTTTCTGGCCTCCGCCGCTTGAACGAGTCGCGCACATTGTGATCGCGCCTGATCGAAGGACGCGAGCGTAATCTCTGTCTCCGCAACTGCTTGCAACACTGTCTGGCTATAGCTCGCCAAGACCCGTTCGTCCGGAGAATCGCTTGAGAGAATCTGGGCGTTTACTCGGTTCACGCGGAATTGTGGCCAGGAAATCATAGGCACAATTGAGGTCGTGAATCGGCGTGACCATTGCACCTCGTCGAATGGCATCGCTCCTGGGTTAGTGTTTCCGGAAAGAACTACCCTTGGAAACAGATCTTCGACGGAAATGCCGGCTTTGGCTGCGGGTCCCGCCAGAGGCCGTTCGGCGGCGGCGATGTCCGGCCGGCGGCGCAATAGTTGTTCAGGAGAGCCCACATCGATCTGTTGAGGTAACACAGAAAGCTGGCCCGAATGGCTTAACTCTTCCGCAAGTGCGCTTGGAGAGCGGCCGAGCAACACTGCCAGGCAATCCAGCGCAACGGCGTGCTCGGCCTTCATCCTGAGACTCGCCGTGCGAGTGTAAGCGAGTAGCACGCGGGAATGTTCGGTCTCAAATACCATGTCTTTTCCCGCAGATCGACGCCCCTCAGCGATTTTCAAAATCCTTGCCAGGGCTTGCGCGTGTCTTTCCGCAACGTTCCATCGGCCCAGTGACGCTTGAAACTCAAAGTAGTTTCTTGCAATCTCCCCCTCAACACTCACCTGAATCGCACGGAGATCGTAAGCCCTGGTTCCGTAAACTGCGTCCGCAACCTCGGTGGAGTTTCGATGCGCGCAAAAGAAATTGATCTCCCAAAGTGAGTCAAAACCCGGATCGAATAGGTCTCCTTCCAGAGGATTGGACCGAGCACCCTCTCGGCGGGCTGTGATGAGTTGCAATTCTGCGATGCGTGTTGGATTTGTGGTCGAGGGAAATGGACTCAGTTCATAGCCCCGATGCATGGCCCTGGCTTCTCTGATTCTGAAAGCGAGGATCGCAGGGTCCTTAGTGGACGAGATTGCCTCCACCATAAGTCGATCGAGCAGAGGGTCTTCAAACTGCCGCAAGAACTGCGGTACACCGTGGCGAAGACCGTGAATCTCCGTAGGTGCATTTCGGGAAGCTTTGGCAGGCAAGCTTGGGTGTGCGAAGAGCGGCATGCCCGTACATCCGATCTGAATTGTTACCAGAACCAAAAACAGCTTGAATTTCATTCGCATGGTTTGCACTTCTCCCGAGCGTGTTTCCGGTTAAGCGTTTCGTCTTAGTCCCTCAAGCGCGACACCGACGATGTCTCTAACCTGTGCTTGTTCCGCAAGGCCTCTGCGGCACGCTCGCCGATGATGATGCAGGGAGCCATGGTGTTGCCGGTCGTCACGCGCGACATGATCGAGCCGTCTGCGATGCAAAGGTTTTCGATTCCATAGACCTTAAGCTGGGCGTCTACGACCGACATGGAATCGCGTCCCATTTTTGCGGTACACGTTTGATGGAAGTAAGTAGCGGTTGCATCGCGGACGAAGTCTTCTAGTGCGGCTCCTCTCAGGTTGCCCGGCATAACTTCGCGTTTTGTGAAAGGTCGCAGCGGAGTTGAATTGCCAATTTCGCGGCAAACTTCCACGCACGCTATTGCGGCCTTCAAGTCG
>WNFR01041081.1_pt1 | contig 10255 bp, 12 predicted proteins | sample 5400221 | NCBI WGS metagenome assembly WNFR01 (sample SAMN13153357, study PRJNA577476) | soil metagenome | isolation source: 40 cm soil under Madrone tree | place: USA:California | collected 2016-06-14 | reverse complement strand
GTGAGGAACCTGCTTTTGCTCCGGTGGAGCTGACGCGTAACTCATTGCGGTGCAACAACTTGCCAATTGACATACAGTTGAGCCTCACTTTACCCATCCTGCATTGCTCTCTTCCATCCGCGCAAGCACACTCGCGCACACCGGAGGACACATGGCAACGCATAGTCTCAGAAACACCCACTCAACCGTCTTTCACCACGCTCCGCGCCTTCACCAAAGCCTCTTGGCAGCCCATGAGAAACGCCTCCTGGTCTGGATGGCCCACCGCCTGCCCGCCTGGATCAACTCCGACCACCTCACCTTCCTGGGATTCTCCGCCCAACTAATGACCGCCGTCAGCTACGCCCTGTCGAGATTCAGTCGCTTATGGCTGATCGCCTCAATCGGGTTTCTGGCGCTGAACTGGTTAGGCGACAGTATGGACGGCACTCTCGCCCGTGTCCGTCAGAAGCTGCGTCCGCGATACGGTTTTTATGTGGACCACATGCTCGACAGTATTGGCGCCGTTGCATTAATGGGAGGCTTGGCGCTTTCGGGATACGTGAGCCCAGCCGTCGCCGTCAGCCTACTCGTGCTTTTCCTGCTGCTCTCGATCCAGTCTTATCTCGCAACCTACACGCTCGGCGAGTTTCAGATGTCCTTCTGGAGCCTCGGTCCGACTGAGTTGCGAGTATTGCTGGCAATCGGGAACCTTGCCCTGTTTTGGTCGCCGACAGTGTTGCCAAACCACCACAAGTTGTTCGACGTGGGTGGAGCAATCGGGATCGCCGGCATGGCGGCGATGCTCCTCTTCTCTACCGCCAAGAACATGCTTCGACTTTACGACGAGGAGCGCATTCGATGAACCCATCGCGCAATGGCTGGATCCGATGGCTGAAATTCAACGCCGTGGGCGCGCTCGGGATATGCATCCAAATCGCGGTACTTGCGCTGCTGCGAAGTGGCCTCGGGATGAACTATTTGCTTGCCACCGCACTGGCGACCGCTTTACCCGTTTGCTGAAGTTCAATCTGACCACAGGAGTTTTTTCCATCGCCGGAAACCTCGCATTTACGAAATTATTAGTGGGCACAATCGGGTTGAACTATCTCTTTGCAAACGTGATCTCCATCGCCGCGTGCTCCGTTATCAATTTCTTCCTTAACGATCGTCTGGTATTCGTTTTTGCTCAAGAGCGCGCAGTGGACCAGCCCTGGGCCTCCACTCCGGAGTGATCAACGGCATAAACGGCCTTTTCTCAGCTTTCCGTGCTAAAGTTTCCGGAACTTAGCTGGCTTTGTCTGCGTAGCATTGTGAGCACGCATGCGCGGGAGGCGTTCCAGGCCGTGATACATCTGACAGGCGTTCGCAAGCAGTTCGGCACCCTCATAGCTGTCCATGACCTGAACCTCAAGATTCCCAAAGGTGAGATCTACGGACTCATCGGCCCGAACGGCGCTGGGAAGACAACTACTATTCGCATGATGTGCGGCCTCCTGGTTCCAACCACCGGCACCGTGCAAATTGCCGGCGTGAATGTGATACCGGAGCCGGAACTCGCCCAGCTGCACATCGGGTACCTGTCGGATTTTTTCGCCGTTTATGACGATCTGACGGTCTGGGAGTACCTGGATTACTTCGCCCATGCGTACAAAATGCCCGAATCTGAAATCCAGCCGCGGGTTCGCGAAGTGATCGCCGAAGTTGGACTGGAAGTAAAGACCAAGTCCATGATTGCGGGCCTGTCGCGTGGTATGAAGCAAAGGCTAGGCATAGCCCGCGCCATCATTCACAAGCCAGACGTGTTGCTTCTTGACGAGCCCGCCTCCGGGCTTGATCCCATGGCGCGCTTCGAACTGCGAATGCTTCTGCAAAAGTTGCGGGACCAGGGGACCACCATCCTCATTTCGTCGCACATCCTGACCGAGCTCGAAGGATTTTGCACTTCCATCGGCATCATGGAAAAGGGACGCCTCGTGCGCACTGGCACAATCGACGAGGTCACAGCCGCTGACTCCCCGGCCCGCACGATAGCATTGCGCTGGATTGGCGCCGGAGCCTCGGTTGTCGGCTCGGTTCTGGAGCAATTTCCCGAGATTTCAGATTTGGAAATTGACGGCGACACCGCGCAATTCCGGTGCGCAGCCACGGAAGAGCGTCTGGTGCAAGTGCTCTCCGAGCTGATCACCGCCCAAGTACAGCTGGTCTCCTTCAGCGAGGTGAAGACCACGGTCGAAGATCTCTACATGAAGCTCTCACACCACGAAGTAATGTGATGCTTTTCCAATTCTGGAAAAACCCCGAGTTCATTCGCCACCGCCGGTCCGAGTTACGCCCCAGCCGCGCCACGGCTGTGGGTCTTGTTGTGCTGATGGTTTGCGTTCTCACAATCCTGGCGTGCTGGGCGAACGAGAAATCGCGGAGGAGTTACACCTCTCAGAGTATCGTCATAGTCGAGCAGCCAGCACCCGGCGGGGATCTTCAGCAATCACCGCAATCCAACTCGCGAACGATTCACGAATCCTCCCCGCAAGCGATCCCAGATACTATTTCGATTAATACTTCCCGGAATGCCTATCGCGGGCTGTTGCTGATGCAGTTCGGCGTGCTTACTTTCTGGTCGCTGCTCTCTTGCACGCAAGCCGTTTCCCGAGAACGGGAACGGGGAACATGGGATTTTCAGCGCACCACGCGCCTCACGTCCGCCGAACTCTTAATCGGCAAGCTGCTTGGTGAGCCAGCCCTTGCTTACTTTATCGTCCTCTGCTCGCTGCCGATTACCCTGGCTGTGGGCCTCGTGGGACGCATCGGCATTCTGAATATTCTTTCCGCGTATGTTGTGCTTCTGTCGAGCGCTCTGTTCATTGGTCTTGCCGGACTCTGGCTATCCGGACTTTTCGAGAACAAGAGTCGTGGCATCGGCCTGATCGGCGCTTTTCTGATGTATGGGCTGTTCCTGCTGGCCCAGACCCTGACCCAATCACCATTTCCCGGATTGGCTGCCTTTAGTCCGCTCGTTACTCTTCTGCCGCTCGTTGGAGCGGGCCGCGTGGCGACCGCCCCTCCGACAATTTTTGGCGGACAGGTTCCCGGGCTGCTGATGACCTTGCTTTTGTACATCACCTTCGGAGCATGGTTCGTGGTAATGCTCGTTCGCAATCTCAAGCGAGACTTTCGCGAAGTCCGCTTGCTCTCAAGGTGGCAGGCCGTCGCCTGTTGCGCGTTCCTGAATTTCGTTTTCTATTCCCTGTTCAATCCCCGGAACGGGCAGCTCAATAATGCAAACGATTTTGTGATGTTCATGATCGGCATAAACGGGTTTATCTTGTTCGCCCTCGGCCTGGCTATCCTCAGTACCCCCGAGCGCCTGGAGATCACCGGGTTCACCTCGGTGAGGTCGTCGTTTTCGGAGAATGGCCTGCAGTGGCCCTGGCTGGCACTTTCGGCTGCGGTCAGTTACTTCCTGTTGGTCTGGGGCCTCTTTGCATGGGGGCGCGTGCTCGGTTTTTCCGCGCGAACACTGGAGATGGCTGCAGTAGATCTTTTCATCATCTTGATTTTTGTAACGCGAGACGTCCTCTTCATCCAATGGTGCAAGATGACTCGCTTGCGCGCCCCGCTGATCAAAGGACTGCTCTATCTTGGCCTGTACTATGCTTCGGTTGCAGTTTTGTCTGCAGTGATTACCGTCAGCTCCGAAAGAGCAGCTACTGCGACTGCCTACGTTCTCACGCCTGCCGCTGCATTCAACCCGGAGAACACCTTGCTTCCGCTGAGCGCGCTGTGCGGGATTGTGGTTCAGTTGATGGCGATAGCCTTCTTGATCGCATCGATCCGTGGCCGCCTGCAGCGTACCGCCCTCATCGCGGTTGCTGCAGCGCGCTAATGCGGACGCATCGTGAGTTCCTCGCTTCCTTAGATGGCCCGCAGCCAAGGTCGAATGTTTCGGCATATGATTAATCCTGTCTCTTGGAGTCACTGGAGAAAACAATGGCCAAAGGATACTGGATTACTTTCTATCGCTCTGTCTCAAACCCGGCGGCGCTGGCCGAATACGCCCGGCTGGCTGGTCCCGCGATTGAAACCGGCGGAGGCCGCATTATGGCTCGAGGAATGCCGGCTAAATCGTATGAAGCTGGAATCGATCAGAGGGCCGTGGTCATCGAATTCGACAGCGTGCAAAAGGCGATTGCCACGTATGAGAGCGACGCGTATCAGGCCGCATTTAGACTTCTCGAAGGCGCAGTCGAGCGCGATGTTCGAATGCTGGAAGGCGTCTGATGGAATCTACGCAGCGTTGGTCAGCATGATGGCGATGCAGTGGTAATCTGAGCCAATATTTCGGCAGCCGCTTCTGACCCAGAACGCACGCAATCCGGCACGCCGATTCCGCCGTACGCATTGCCGGCAAGTGTAAGTCCAGGCTTTTGGGAGACCAGCTTCTTTATCCTTCCGACCCTCTCGACATGCCCCAGGCCATATTGAGCCATCGCCCTCTTCCACTTGTAGATTCGGCTGAAAAGAGGTTCGGACGTGATTCCGAGAATCTCCCGAAGCTCTCCCTGCACCATACGCAGGATCTCGTCTTCCGAGCCTTGCAAGATACCATCATCGCGAGTGCCTCCCAGAAAACAACGAATCAGCGCTCGATTCTCAGGAACGCGATCCGGAAACTTGTTATGCACAAACGTTGCCGCGAGGATGCGCCGGCCCTCCGTTCGCGGCACAAGGAACCCGAATCCGGCTGGCAACATTGCACGAATCTTCTCGTCGAAACCGAGAATCACCGTAACAGACGAGCTGTAGCCGATCCCACTCAGTTCCGCGGCGAGTTCCGCATCTGCTCTCCCAAGCATTTCTGCGGCAACGTAAGCCGGTGTCGCGATAATCACCGAATCGAATTCTTCAGTGCGTCCGGAGCTGACAACCAGCCACTTCCCCGATTCCGGCTTCACCGTGTCCACTGCCGTGTTTGCGCGTCTCGCACCCGCGGGGATTCGCGTAAGCAGCGCATCAACCATCTGTTGCATGCCGTCCTTCAAAGACGTAAACAGAGGCCGGGCAGAACCGCTGTCTTGTCTTTTTCTTGCCGTAATCATCCCCCGACCCAGACTGCCCTGCGTGGCTTCGATTTCCGCAAAGCGTGGCAAAACCGAACGCACGCTAAGTTCCTCGGCACTGCCGCCGTAGACCCCTGCCAGCAAAGGGTCGGCAAGGCGTTCGACCATCTCGCGTCCATAGTGGCGTTGTACAAATTCCGCAACCGTGCTGTCCCCGCTCGAGCGAACCGGGCGATAGAACCATTCGCGAATCATTCGCAGCTTGGTTTTCCAGGTAAACAGCGGAGAGAAAAACGTAGCCGCGAACTTCGTCGGGACCATGAATATCAGGCCATCGGGAAGTGGCACGAGGCGGCCTTTGACCAATATGTAGGTCTTTCGCTGAACGCCGATTAACTGGTTGCCGAGGCCGAGCTCCCTGCAGAGGTCCGCCGCCCACGGCTTTTCAGTCAAAAACGAATCCGGCCCCGCCTCAACCACACAATCACCGACGCGCTCTGTCTGTATCACGCCCCCAAAACGCGGACTCGACTCGAAGATAATGTATTCAAGTCCGGCGCCTCTTCCCTTTTGCTTCTCAAGCGCAAATGCCGCGGACAAGCCCGATATGCCGCCCCCGACGATCGCGATTCTCTTCATCCGCGACTCATCGCGGTTTGCGCCGTGCGCAGGCGAGAGTAGACGATCTTCGCCAACGCCGCTGTCAACAGGGGAGACTCATTGAGCGATTCAGCTCTCCACAGGCGCATGCCTTCCTTTTCGGCAACCTGTGTGAACAAGACATCGATGTCATAAAGAATCTCGACGTGGTCGCAGAGAAAACCAATAGGCTGGATGAAAACTCCCCCGTGCCCGCTCCGTTTGAGATCAACGATGGTCGCCTCAACCGTAGGACCGAGCCATGCGCCTCCCGACATCCCCTGACTCTGAAAAGCGAGCCGCCATTCTGACTTCTGCAGCGAGGCGGCAGCAGCCACTAATTCAGAAGTCTCCATGGCCTGGACTTCATAAGGATCGCCTTCGAGAATCGTGCGTTGCGGCACGCTGTGTGCCGTAAAGATCACCGGCGCCGTCTTCCCCGCATCGCGATTGGCTTTTTCTCTGCCGGCGATCAGCCTCTTGGCGAAGGCTTGAATCAGCAGAGGCTCATCATGCCACGATTCCACAAAATCAAAACTCAGCCCTGAGTCAGTACACTTTGCCAGCGAGTTGCGATAGAGGCCAACGCTGGTCCTCGAGTTTTGCGGCGCCATGCAGATCACGATTGCGTGGTGAACTCCATCTTCAACCATCTTTCGCAGTGTCTGGGGTATGAGCGGCCGCCAGTTCCTCATGCCGACGTAAACGGGCATTCCCAATTGTTGCGATAACAAATCGCCTTGTCTCAAAGTAATTTCGGTCAGCGGTGACCACCCGATCGTCGCGTAGCGCCGCGTCACTTCTTCGATTGCTTCGGCAGGAAGCGCGCGACCTCCCGTACCTCGCAGCAGGAAATCCGGAACGTCATCTGCTGAGTCAGGGCTCCCATGAGCAAGCAGGAGCACAGCCGTATCTTTGCGCGTGTCACTCATTTCTGTACCGCAGCTCTAGCAGAGTGTTCCTGCACATACGCGGCCAACGCCTTAACATTCTCAACCGGAGTCTCGGGCAGAATCCCGTGACCCAAATTAAAAATGTGCCCCGGACGTCCACCCGCGAGATTGAGGATTTCCTTTGCCCGCAACTTCACCTGCTTCCAATCCGCAAACAGCACAACCGGATCGAGATTCCCCTGGATTGCGCCGCGATTCTCCAGCAATAGCCGCCCTTCGTCCAGCGGAATTCTCCAGTCGAGCCCGATTACCTCCGCTCCAGTTTCCTGCATTGAAGCCAAGAGCGTCGCGGTGTCCGTTCCGAAATAGATGACTGGAACCCCCGAAGCCTTCAGGTTCCGAACTAGTTCCGTACTTCGTGGCAGCACATACCGACGATAGTCTTCGACAGAAAGACATCCCACCCAGCTATCAAAGACCTGGATTACATCGGCTCCAGCCCGCACCTGCTCCCTCGCATACTCAGAAGTCACTGCGACCAGCTTCCCAAGTAATTCGTCCCAAGCTTCCGGCTGCGCATACATCAATTTTTTTGTATTGATGTAATGCTTTGAACCGCCGCCTTCGATCATGTAACTGGCCAGCGTGAACGGCGCTCCGCAGAAACCGATCACCGGCAACTTATCTCCGAAATGCTTAGCCACCAGGTCTACAGCTTCCGCCACGTAGCCGAGGTCGGCGGCCGAATCAGTTCGCAGCCGCGCGATGTCCTCCCCGCTCCGCACCGGTCTTTCTATCACCGGGCCTTCCCCCGCCGAAAAATGAAACGGTAATCCCATGACCTCGAGAGGCAGAAGAAGATCAGCAAAAATAATGGCCGCATCCACATTCAGGATTTCCGCAGCAGTGATCGTGACCTCAGCAGCCAGCCGCGGATTCTTACAGATTTCGATCAGCGAATGCTGCCTGCGCACGGCACGATACTCGGCCATGTAGCGCCCAGCCTGTCGCATAAACCACACCGGCGTGCGGTCCACAGGCAAGACTTTGCAAGCGCGAACGAAACGGGAATCAGGCGCAGACATGAAGAATCAAATGTAGCACCTGAAACCGAGCCTGCGGACTGCCCCTTTACTAAGTCAGGAGACCTAAAGACACAAGAAGCAGACCACAGTGTAAGAAAGCAGACTACGGCAGAAGAACACGCCCAAAGGAAGCAGGCCACAGCGGAAGAAAGCAACACGCCAGAACGAAGCGGACCACAGTGTAAGGAAGCAGACACGCCAGAGGAAAAGCAGCCCACAGCCGCGGAGCGGCGGCACATCTTAGCCCAGGGCGTAAGCCCTGGGTCAGGCATGGGAAAGAACAAGTCCCGTCAGGGACGACACAACTTGCAGACGATGCACCTACGACAATGGCTCAATCTTATCCACGTGAATCAGATTGATAGCCGCTTCCAGCGTCCCCGTCACCCGCACCCTCTTGCCTTCATACTGTTGGACTTCCTGCTGGTTGTCCAATTTATAAGAAGTGCTTTCCGAAACCTTCAGCATGAAGCTATCCGATTCCTTGTCGATGATCCCGGTGAAGGTCTGCGCTGTCGGCACTTGGCCTTTTGATCCCGCTGCTTCTCTCGAGCTCGGTGGCTGTTCCGGCTCGGCAGGTTGCCCCGGCTGGGACGGTATTGGATTCGCCGCGGGCTGAGTTTCGGGAGTTGGGTCGGGCGTGGGCGGCCGCCGAGGTTGGCCCTGTTCCGGCGACTGCGGCTCCTGCATGTAGGACCACAACACTAGGTCCGACGAAAACAATTGCCCCTGAGCTGGGGGCTGCTGCTGCGCAAACGCCAGCGCGCCCGAAAAAACAATCGCAACTGTAGAAACAATGATTGACCAGCGTTTCATAACGCGCTCCTTGCCGGTCTTAAGATGTCAAATCTGGATGTGTCGTTCTGGCTCTGCGTCTAGCAGCTCGCGCCTCAGCGTGGAGGACTGGGAGGCTCAGAAACCCAGAGAATTTTGTACACCCGGCACTAGCAAATCGCTCTACCCCGTATGCTGTAGGCCAGCTAAGGCAAAAGATGCACTTCAGTGTACTTGCCTGCCCGGAAGGGCACCTAAACAGTACACTCCTAAGTTCCCATTCCGCCCTATTATTGCCCTAAGGAATTGGAGGTTCTCCCGCCATGGCAGCAAGTCAAGTCGTGCTCTATTTCGACAAGCAGGAAGACGCTCTTCTATTTACGCTGGCTGCCAGCTCAATCATTGCCGACGGAGCGCCCCTTCGCGAAAGCGCGCTGAAGGTCGCCAAGGAAGTGTGTAAGGCCTCTCGCATCACCACCGAAGGCAGCCTGGAGCCCGGCGCCACAAAGCCGAAGGCTCGGACCAAGCACTAGCTCTTAAGCTAATCTCTTAAGCTAATCCGACCACGGCGCCGGCTTGCGGTCCCAGCGGTGGCGCTTTAACTCCTGCAGCAACTCTGGGCTGAGCGGACCTTTGTCACTCAAGGCAATGTTCTCCCGCACGTGCTCCAACTTTCTCATCCCTATAATCGTCGTGCTCACGGCAGGATGAGATAGCACGAACCGCAATGCGAGTTCCGGAAGCGACATCCTAGGTGGAAGCATCTGTTTCAACTTCTCCACGCGCTCCAGTGTATTAGCAAGATTTTTCGGATTGAAGTAGCGCGACCGCCAATCGCTCTCGGGAAACGTCGTGTCCTTGGTCATTTTTCCGCGCTGTAGATAACTTGCACTGAATCCACCAAACCTGTGCGCATGGCCTTGATTCCGTTCTCCGGCTCCCAGCGGTTCAGGCTCAACCCAAATGCTCGAATCACTCCATCGCGTTTAAGCTTTTCGACAGTCTTGCGGAACTCGGGCTCATCAGTCCAGTTGTCGCTCCACACGTGGAACTGAAGAAGATCAATCGAATCAGTCCCCAGGTTCTTGCGGATCAAGTCTGCATACTTGAACACGTGCTCCGACGGAAAAACTTCTTCATACTTATATTTCGGCAATGCAGGCCAGCGCTCGTTCTTGGGCGGTATCTTCGACGCAGCATAAAGACGCTTGCCTTTGTTCTTCGCCAGGATCTGCCCTAACAAGCTGTCGCTCTTTCCCTCGCCGTATGCCCACGCGGAATCGAAGAAGTTGCAGCCCAGATCAATTGCGAGCTGCAGCGCTTTGAGCGACTCGCTGTCTTCAGATCCGCTCCAGCCGCCCATGCCCCACAATCCGTGAGCGATGTCGCTGACTTCAAATCCGGTGCGCCCCAACTTACGATATTTCATTTCTTCTCCTGTCGATCCGAGGCAATTACAACTCTCAAATGTGTCATTCCGAACGGCTTCAGCCGTGAGGAACCTGCTTTTCTTTTAATTTAAAGGAGGCGTCGCTGTTTCTCCCACCGTCCCCGCCTTCTCCCGATAAAATTTCTGCAGCACGTAAAACGCCTGCTTCCGCTGCCCACGGTCCGAAATCAATCCCTTACGATTGTAATAATCCTGAATTCCCGCCAGCGGCCGCCGCGGCGAACGGAAATCCATCAGCAACCACGGCGACGTCCCTGCCAGAAACGGCATTCGCCGCAGCATCCCAATTTGATGCTGAAACAAATTTGCCTGATATTCCTCAGTGAATCGTGTTTCCGCATCACCGTGCAGGTTAAAGAGCGCATCCGCTCCAAA
>WNFR01020574.1_pt1 | contig 10257 bp, 10 predicted proteins | sample 5400221 | NCBI WGS metagenome assembly WNFR01 (sample SAMN13153357, study PRJNA577476) | soil metagenome | isolation source: 40 cm soil under Madrone tree | place: USA:California | collected 2016-06-14 | reverse complement strand
CGTTAAGGTCTTTGTGAACCTCGCCGGTACTAAAGGCCTGTTGTTCTACGCTGACGATCTGCACTGGGCCGATCGCGGCACACTCTGGTTGCTCGGCCACCTGTTGCGCCAACTGCGTTGAGAGCGCGTGCTCATCCTTGGGGCTTATCGCGAAACTGAACTCGACCGCGCGCATCCGCTGGCAAAATCGCTGGTTGACTGGAACCGCGAGCGGCTGGTAACGCGCATTGTGCTCAAGCGCTTTGATGCGGCAGAAACTTCCGCGCAACTGGGCGCGCTGCTCGGCGAAAATGTCAGCGGAGATTTCACCGACGCCGTCTTTCGCGAGACCGAGGGCAACCCTTTCTTCGTTGAAGAAGTGCTCAAGGCGCTAATCGAAAAAGGCTCCGTGCGTCGCGAGAGCGGGCGCTGGCAACGCTGCGACGTCGACCAACTTGTTATTCCGCAGAGTGTGAAGGAAGCGATTGGCAGTCGACTTGATCGCGTCAGTCCTGAATGTAATGAGGTGCTGCGCACTGCGGCTGTGCTGGGAAAAACGTTTACGTTTGATGAACTCGTCGCCACGGCCGGTGACCAGAGCCAAGACGCTCTGCTCGATGCGCTGGACGAAGCAGTCGCCACGCAACTGATCAACGCCGATCGCAGCGAGTCGTTCACTTTTACTCACGACAAAATCCGCGAAGTGCTGTACGAGGAATTGAATCCTATCCGTCGCCGCCGTTTGCACCGCCAGGCCGCTGAAGGTTTGGAACGTTCACGAACCCCCACCTCGCACTGCGCCGTTGAGAAGCTGGCCCATCATTATATTCAGGCCGCCGATTACGAAAGCGGCCTGAAGTATGCGAAACAGGCCGCCGCCGAAGCAGAGCGTGTTTTTGCGTTTGACGAAGCCATCGCCGCTTACGGTCGCGCGCGTGACTGTGCTGAGGCGCTGGGATTGATTGACGAGCAACTGGCCCAGGAAGAGGCGATGGGGAAATCGTATCTACTGCATGGCGACCTGATTCCCGCCAGCGAGCATTTTGAACACGCACTTGCTCTCACCACCGAGCCGGCTGTGCGCGCGCGCTTGCAGTGTCAGGCGGCTGCATCGCTGGTAGCAACGGGAAACCCGCGTGGGCTCGAACACATACGCGAAGCGCTGGCAGTGTTAAATGCTGAAACGAATCCGTTGGAGACCGCTAACGCATTATCTATTGAAGGACGATTTCATCACCTGGCCGGCCGTCATGGAAAAGCAATCGAGCTGCTCGAGCGGGCGGCGACTTTGGTTGCGCCAACAGCAGCGGCAGATACCATTTCAACTTTTGCGGCCTCCGCAATTTCGCAGATTTATGCATATCTGGCTGGCGGGTATCAGCACTCCGGCCTCTATAACAATGCCGATCGTTGGGCACGCCGAACAATAGAATTTGGCGTTGCTCATAACATTCTCGTTGCTCAGGCGATTGGGTATGAGTTTCTCGGCGAAGACGCAGTGCACAAAGGGGAGTATCAAAAGGGTCTTGAATACGCAGCGCATGAGCTTGAGATTGTAGAGAAGCTACACTCACGCGAGCGGCGCGCGTGGACATACCTCGTTTCCTCGTTGTCTTCGCTTCACAGTGGGGACCTTGAAACGGCAGAGAAGGAGTTTACGGAAGGAATCGCGCTGGCGGAATCAGTTGGCGAAGTGCGGGTGGCGGCGTTGATGAAGGGAAACTATGCCGTGTTGCAAGCTCTCCGCGGACGATTTGACGAAGCACTGCAAACAGCACTGGAAAATTTCGAGCAGGCCGAAGCGTCCGGCCTTCTCTATTCGCGCTTTGAGGGCCACCGCTGCCTTGCGGAAGTGAGACGCCAGCGCGGTGAGTTGGATGAAGCCGAGGCAGTGTGCGTGAAAGCTTTCGATGTGGTTTCGAAAACGGAATCGCGCGTGAGCCGCTTGTGGCTTGGACCACTCTATATTGGCGTATTGCTCGAGTCGGCTAAAACCGCTGCAACCGCAGGCAACGTAGAAGAATCTGAGGCGAAGCGTGCAAAAGCGAAAGAGCTTTTGCTCCGTTATCAGAAACTGGTTGACGATTGTCAGTCACCGGGCTTCTCGCGCGAAGCCGCACGGCTGGCGACGCTCGTCGACTCCTAAAAATCATTGACTTATCTACACGTTGAGAATAAATTGCGGTCATTCCCCCAACGCAATTACTTAAATCTTGAGGAGCAAAAATATGAAAAGGTTTTTCTTCGCTTTGGCGTTAATGGCCACAATAGGTTTGGGTGGTCTGGCAATTGAAACTGCTTCCGCACAAAACACAAACAGCAGCACTACCATGGAAAGACACGAGAACGAGGGCATGCGGGGCCGGCACCATCGCCGCGGACATCGTCGCCGGCATCGTCGCGCCCGTAGAGCCACTGGCAACGCCAACATGTAACCGGCAACCCCAATCGCGAGTGCAAGAGGAAGCCTCGCACGCGCGAGGCTTTTTCTTTTTGCCGACACTCAAGCGACACGCTGTCATCCATTTTCTATTCACGATTCACGAACGTCCTGCCGCGATCCTAATTGCTAGTTTACCGTCCACTACCGTAAGCTACATTCATTCATCCCCCGCCGAATCCAGTCCCCGATAGTCTGTGCCGTTTGAGTCTCAGGACATCTGCCAATCGAATTATGTTCAAACGGAAACCGAATCACGCTCCATTACTCCGCGTCGCGAAGGCGACGATTTTCATTTCACTTCTGCTGCTTGCAGGTTGGTCCAACACGAGCTCGCAAACTGCAGCCGACCGCTCTGAGTCAGAACGTTCAGACAAACTGACCGGCGGCCATATTGAAACCGCGGATTTTGAGCCGAACCAGCCGGACATTCGCCTGACGTTGAACGTGCCGTCGTTTCGTTTGACCCTTTGGCAGAACGGCAAGGAAGTCAAGTCTTACTACGTTGGCGTCGGCATGAAGGACTATCCCATTTACATCGGCCGGCGCGAGGCGGCCGAGATAATTTGGAACCCGGCATGGATACCGCCGGCCAGCGATTGGGTGAGCAGTCACAAAGGGGTTCGGCCTGGAGAAGTCATTAAGGCCAGCGATTCGCGCAACCCGCTTGGCAAGATAAAAATTCCACTTGGCGAGAGTTACCTCATTCACCAGGCGGCGAACACAAACGATGTCGGCAATCTGGTTTCGCATGGCTGTGTTCGCGTGCTGCGTGCGGATCTTTACGATCTCGCCGAGAAGATCATTGCCGCGCGCAGCTTGCCAATCTCTCCATTGCGAATTGCAGCGGCAAAGCGCAGTTTCAAAACACTCGACGTGCCTCTCGCTGAACCACTGCCGGTTGATATTAACTACGACACGCTGGTGGTTGAAGGAGATGTGTTGCATATCTATCCGGACGTTTACGATCGCGGCATGAATCGTCCGGCTCGGCTGCGCGCGGAGCTTGTGTCGTCGCGCGTCGATGTTTCAAAACTTGACGACGAAACCATGAAACAGATGCTTTCGCAAGTTTCAAGGCGCGCGCAATTTGTCGTTGAAACCCGCAGCATCGAGCAGGGCCGCGCCCTCGAAGACGGTCAACTGCTGCCGCTGATCCCGAAGAAGAAGGCACTAGGCAGTAAGCAGTAAGCAGCAAGCCAAAGCAATATTCAGCACTCGGCACCCAGTCCGCTGCATAAACTCTTTCATAAACTAAAAACCCGACACTTCACGTTAACTCTGGACGACTGACGAAGTCTGTGCAGAATCTGTTTTGCCCATCATCTGAATCAAGTGTCTTAAGCACGAACGGGACAAGGAGGATCTCATTTGCGCGCTCTCAGAAGGCATCACGAAAAACGGATAAAGCGCCGAGTTGAAGACTACTACGGCGGACTCGATAGGGACGATCCGCGCCGGATAGGACAGGTGGCAAGGTCCAGAAAACTTTGCTCCTGTTGGATGTGTGGCAATCCCAGAAGATTCTTTAACGATCCAACTCTGCGCGAAAAGCGATTCGCAGAAACGTCTCGGCATGTCTGTAACAACCTTTAAAAAGTTACGGTCATTAGATTGAAGAATTCAAACCTAATCATTCCTGTCTCCCAAATCGAACGACGTATTTTCTATGTTCGTGACGTCAAAGTAATTTTGAGTATGGACTTGGCTGAGCTGTATGGAGTGGCCGTAAAAGCGCTCAATCAGGCAGTTAGGCGAAATCTCGACAGGTTTCCTGAAGATTTTATGTTTCAGCTCACGCAAGAAGAGTTCAATGCCTTGAAGTCACAAATTGTGACTTCAAGCTGGGGCGGGATCCGTAGGGCTCTGCCCTATGCATTTACGGAACAAGGTATTGCGATGCTGTCCGGCGTTCTTAAAAGCCCGAGAGCGATCAGAGTCAATATCGAAATAATGCGCACTTTCGTCAAACTTAGCCAGATGTTGGCTTCCAATGCTGAACTGGCGCGCAAGCTGAGCGAGTTGGAAAAGAAGTACGACCGCCAGTTCAAAATCGTTTTCGACGCCATTCGTGAGCTTATGATCCCACTGCCGGCGAGGACCAAGCCGATTGGCTTCCGGCCCAAAGCACTGAAAAAGTAAAGCGGGGTGAACGGCGCGGGCTGTGACCATCAACTCACTACCTCTTAAAAGAAAGGCACGCTCATGAGCGAACTCAAACTCAACCTTGTCGATGCAAAACGAGTTCTTCACGGCACTATACACGGCTCCGTCGCAGACGCTTGCGTGGCCGCCTTGTCGGCTGAACCGGAGACGATTGAAGAACTCGAGGCCGCGCTCGCGCGTTACATCAAACCGCGCAATGCAAACGGCAACTTTAGCTGGTTCTCCTCTACTCAATGTCCAACAAACTCATGTCTGTCCAACCCGGGTCCTTTGCCTGGCACTCCCGAACCCAGTTTCCGTTCGACACTCGATACTGAACCATGGGATGCAGGCATTGTGGTCATCGATCTTGCCGCACGAATCGTCGCCTGCGAGTCCACCTATTCACAGCCGGGCCCGGAGGGCGAGGTGTTTTATCACGACGGCCACGCCCTGACTGATATTCCCATTTTGTACCGATTGCCGGACGACTGGTTGTTTGTTAACTCAGCCGACGCCTATCAATGGTCGCGCGAACGACACCTTCGTGGGCGCGCAGCCGGCCCAGACTGCGACTTTCGGCCGATTCTGTTTGGCCGTCCTCTGCTGCAGTTCATTGTCAACGCTTACCTATCATCGCCGGTGGAAACCGCTGGTGCAGCAACTGCTGCGGAGTTGGCTTCAGGTGATGATGAGGCCCGGCTTGAAGCATTGGCGAAAGAGACAAGCACCATTCACGCGCGCTGGTTGCTGACTCCGCGTGACGATTTGCGCGGCCAGTCGCCGCGAGATGTGCTGCTTGCGCATCAGGACTTCATTGACTTTGATTTGCATACGCGTTCGCTGCAGTGGAGTTTGCAGAACGAAGGTCCACCATGTTTGGCTAACGATTCTTTTGCTTATCGCTTTGCAGGGTTTGGCACGCACCAGTGGGTTCTTTATTACGACCTGGTGCGATACTTGCTTCGCAGTCTGTTTGAGTTGAAGCCACCTGAAGCGTTAGATCTTGACCGCAACAAGGAGATCGATCAACTGCTTGCGACGCTCGATCAGATCAAGAGCGACTGGCTCGAAAGTCCGCAAACGGATCTCGAGGGACGCATTCCAGCCATTCTCATCGATAACGAGCGCAAGCGTCTCCCCCAGGCGATGCGTCCACGCGACATGATCGTCGACGATGATTGTCCTATGTGCCAGATGTTTGGAGACGAAACCAGCCCGCTTGGGATGGGAGTGGGGTTTTGGCATCTCGATGGATCGAGCATGGACGATGACTTTGCCTTCTCGAATTTCAAAACGCGTCAGGAGTGGGAAGTTGAGAACCGCCGCCGCGAGGAGTTCGATAAAGAGTTCGTACGAGACTGTGAAGAACGCAACCAGCGACTTGCACGCGGGGAGGCAGTGGAGCCTGATCGATTCTTCGATCAGGATGAATTGAACTTCAAGACGACTCGAATTGCCCTGCGACCACATTTCGATTCACATGAATTGGATCCGACTAGCGGACACGAAACACTTCCAAGCGAGTCCGATGATCGCGATAACAGCGACTGTAATTAGCTCAGAGTCTAATTTGGAAGTAGCGCAAAGTTGTCGCGCCGACGACTTCCCCCGGATTTTGTCGATAATCGTCCTGTTGCGGAGTTCTCTATTTACTCGCCACCGCGATCTGTGTAATCTTGTAAGTAACGGATCTCACCACACCTGGTCAACGCTGACCACACTTCCGTTCGTGCCCCAACCGACAATTCAGATCATGAGGAGGGACGCGATGAAGCTGTGCTCACAATGCGAATTTATTTATGAGGATGACCAGGAACGTTGCGACATGGACGGAGCGGAACTCGTCTATGAGCCCCAACCCTGTCGCCACTGGCAGCAGGCTGCGGTTGCAAATCGCCGCCGTCGCGGTGTTGGCGGCGGTCTCCTTCATGGGTTTTTACGCGACACCGCGTCTGTTTCAAACAACCCCCCAAACCGCGAAAAACACGAGTGGACCCCAGAAGCCGAAATTCGAAACCTCTCATGTGTTACCTATAGTGTCAGATGTGGCCGCAACTTCTGAGAGACCAGAATCGCGAATCGCGAAACTGAAAACTTCTCTTCCAACAGAAAAGTTCGAAGCTCCAAATTCGAAACGCACAACGCCAATCCCAGCGTTGCCCGGATTGAAACCATTGCCGCGCTTGAAACCGCTACCAACGCTGAAGCCAATACCAAGGTTGTCTGACCGAACCCGATCGCTAAGCGCCAGAGAATCCATCCTTGTGACCATGAGCGGCAACACAAAAAAGGAATCGGGGTTTGGATCGTTTCTGAAACGAACTGGACGAATATTGACGAAGCCGTTTAAGTCATGAATCGTAAACAGAAGTCAGAGGTCAGAAATCAGAGGTCAGCGATCAGAAGGCATGAAAGCAGTGAGTCGATTTAAGATTTACGATTGTCCTGGCTTTGATCTCTGACTCCTGACCTCTGTCTTCACTGCTTTTCTATCTTCCCCTCCGTAGATTCCACGGTTTCCGCTTTCACCTTTTCCGCTTTCCCAATGCTCCCGGTTTCCGGTTTCCGGTTCTCGGATGGCGGTTCATGCTTCTCTACCGGCGCGGTAATTTCGTTGCAAATGTCCGATAAACTTCAGTTTGTCGCGGCGTTACGACAAGCTAAAGCTTATCGGACACACTTATTGTTTTTTCGTTGTCCGTTCCAGCCAAAGTATGTATCTTGTCTTTGCGGCTTTCATTACGGTTCCAAATCCCAAGTTTTGTGACTTCGACGGCACTGAACTGTTTGCTGTCGCGCCGCCGCCGGCAGTCCGCGTGTCACGTGCTCGGCGTCTAGTGCACTCGCCTTTGCCCCTGGCGCTAGTGATGATTGCAGCGGTGTTAGCAAGCGCGCTGGTTATCGGCTATTACGATTCTGCGGACCAATCCGTAAAACCTAGTTCGAACTCTGAAACTCGCCGCTCCAGAGCAACCATGGTTGTCCCGGTTCAGGTTGATGAACGCGGTCAGGCGAAGACACCACCTGACAGGCCGACAACCATCACGACCCAGCGGCGTATCTCAACCGTTCAGGGGTCCGCTGCAATGCCTACTTCGATGATCAGGTGGCCATCAGAAAAACCTCACTTGCGATCCTCAAGCTCGGTACCTGGTCCATTCAACTCCCAATTGGCAGCGACGAACACCAGGCACAGGAAAGTCAACAGCTCATTGGAAACCAGGAATCAGAAGAAGTTAGGATCACCGGAGCTGGTCCAACCGCCGCACAGTGTTGCCCGGATTGTTAATGGGAAGTGCGGAGCCGGTCGGCTGGGATGCAATGGTGCCAGGAATGACACTGAGTCCATGCATCATGCGAAAGACTCGAAGCTTGTTGCCTTCCTGAAGACAACCGGCCGCTTGCTGAAGAGGCCGTTTACCTTCTGACTAGCGTAAGCAAGTCACTCATCTCTCGTTCGCAATCGGAGCCTGCCCAGTAGCGGTTGTTCAAAGGCCAGTACTGCTCATTCTGCTAAGTATTCAATTCCCAACTTACAATTCACGGCTCTTCGCTTCGGGTGTATGATGCGCGCAAATCTAACCCCAATCGGAGGAGCTAACCATGATTCCTCGAACCGTTTCCCGGCAGCTTATTCTTGCCTCTTGCCTCGCTTTCATAGTTCCTGGCTCTATCATTCCCGCGCGGACTGAAAATGCCCTCGTTCCTCAAGCTGCAAACCACATATACACAAAGGCCTTCTGCTCCTCAGAGCAGGACAAGCCGGTTGTCTATTTCAGTAAGATCTTCGATGTAGACATCACTGTGCCAACTATTGACACGCAGCCGCTGGTCAATGGCTTCATAATTCATCTGAAGGAAAAGTACGACTACCAAACCAGTTCCAACTATCCAGTCGTGTGTCCGCTCTACAAAACGCTAGGCGAAGCAGAAGCGACCAAGCGGAAAATGGAGACCCAGGTGCAACCAACAGCGAAACAGATCATTGAAGTTGATTGGACACCTCCCGCCTGGGCGCAACCATTGCAGTCCCCGGGTGGGCCCGGCTACTTTCCCCAGTCGCCGCCAATCCCCACTCACACATTTTGCGCAGTGGGCCACGAAAGCACGATGTACTTCAGCACCGTGTTTGACACCGTGGGCGCGCTGAACAGTAAGTCATGGAACGATGGCTTCGTTGAGTTTCTCAGTAAACGATATGGATTTGTGGCGGAAGTCGAACCTACGTGCACCATACTGAACACTGTGCGAGAAGCGGAAAAGAATCTGAGCGCGCGCGTGGGAGGTGTGCGTGCCAACAACCACAAAGCGGTTGAGACCGGTTGGAAGTACGACCCGACCGGTACTTACAAGCCGTTGCCCAAACCCACGCCGAAAGTTGACGACGATCCAGAACCACCACAAAAGCAACCACGTCCAGCACCAGCAGCGGACGCTCGTGACTTTGCTCAGCAGGAAGGGTCGGCTGCCTTAACGCTTTGCCAGAACGATCGTGTGATGTCCGGCGCATTTGATTGTTACCGGATTCAGCGCACGGTGTATACCTATCGCATCGAACACGCCAGTGACGTCAACCCGGAGCCACTGGTCAAACTTCTCGACAAGCTGGATTGCAGCGAGTGCATAGTCGATTTTCGGGTGAAGGGTTGGGCCCAAAGCGCAGCGCAGTCGCGCGGGCTGCCAGCAAAAGCCGCCGACTGCGTTGCCCAGCGTTTCGTTACCAATCTTCATGCCGAGCCGTATCCGAGCCACGCAACGAAGATCTTTAACGCCGCCTTCGCCGGCTGCAAGTAACGGAAGGCAGAGATCAGAGTTCAGAAGTCAGAGGTCAGAGGTCGGAGATCAGAAGTCAGAGGTCGGAAGTCAGATGAAAGGAATCTAGTAAGCAACCAGATTTGAGTTCGGTCGTGAGCTGGTTGACAACTAAGAACTCGCTGTCGTTTTGTAAAGCTATGCAAACCAATTCGGCGAAAGAACTGAGGGTTTATGTTAAAGCATATGAACTTGCGATGAGGATATTCGAGTTGAGCAAGAACTTTCCGGCTGAGGAGCGATTCGCGTTGACTGGTCAAATTCGTCGATCATCACGTTCGGTGTGTTTGAACCTGCGTGAGGCTTAGGCAAAGCGGAGGTATGAAGCCCATTTCATTAGCAAGCTGACGGATTGTGACGGTGAGAACAGTGAAACTGATTCGTCGTTGGACTTTGCAAAGGATTGTCGTTAGATCAGCGGCGAGCAACACGATGAACTTACGTGCCGATGCCGGGAAGTTGGCAGAATACTAGGAAGCATGATCAAGAACCCTGACGCATTCCTGACCTCCGACCTCTGACTTCCGACCTCAGACCGCTGCGCGGTCAGTGATCTCTAAACCCTTGTCGATGATCGCGAACGCCTCGCGCAGCTCAGCTTCCGTAATGCACAGCGGCGGGTTTGTGAAGAAAGTATTCCAGCGCACAAAAGTATAAAGTCCTTCGGCCCGGAAAAACTTCCCGAGCGCCTGCATCTCGGGCGAACTGCCGTTGAAAGGTGCCAGCGGCTCCCGCGTCTCGCGATTTCGCACCAGCTCTACAATTCCAAACAGCCCAATGCTGCGCGTGGCGCCCACTGACGGATGACGACTATGTAAATCCTCAAGCATGCCGCGCATCAACTCGCCCATGCGCCGTGCGTTTTCGATCAGGTCGTC